>Ga0070741_10003548_pt1 | contig 38487 bp, 31 predicted proteins | sample Coa_R1_4_FD_66440 | JGI IMG/M metagenome (GOLD analysis project Ga0070741, IMG submission 66440) | Surface soil microbial communities from Centralia Pennsylvania, which are recovering from an underground coalmine fire - Coalmine... | ecosystem: Environmental > Terrestrial > Soil > Unclassified ... | reverse complement strand
GCTCAGCTTCATAACGTCGGCGGCCGAGCCAAGCCACTCGATTTCATCCGCAGAGAGGCCCACCCGGATGACGCCCCCGATTACCGCGATGGTCGCAGGGATCGCGCCCTCCTGGCGGACTTCTTCTTCGACGGCTAACGCTGTGGCCACGTTGTCCGGATATGGCATGCCGTGGGCGATGATCGTCGATTCCAGGGCGACTACGGGCGCTTTTGAGGCCAGGGCATCGAGGAGGGGCGGTGCGATCTTCATATAGCCGGCGGTCAATAGTAGCTCCAGTATTCGCGCACCTGAATCCCCGCTTTTTCCCGGCCAGCTTGCAGGTGGCTGACGAGGTAGTAGCGGTGATGGAAACCGCAGAGAACGGCTATGCGTCCGCCCGGGAAATCATGCGTGTGGTGCAGAATATTCCGGACCATGGTGCTGTTGCGCAGTTCCCAGAATTCCTTTTCAAAGCCGGCGTATGTGGCGAAACGGGCGAGGCCCGGGGTCAGCTTGATGATCCGGGCGAAATTGCGATCCGCCGTCTGGTGCAATCGCTCGATGGCCTCGTCGCAAGTTACGGAATTGAAAAGGTCCATGCTGCCCTGATCGAATGCCTGGGACATCTGCGACGCCGACAGATACTCCTTATATAGAGTTCTGGCTTCGGGCACGAGTTGGTAATCCATGTAGAGCGCGTGGAGTACACGGAAAAATTCCCGCTGCAGCTCGAAGTAGCCAAACCGGCTGTAAATCTGGTTCCGGTTCTTGATGTCATATGGCAGCACTTCCACCGGCGCTATCTTCTCATAGTCGCGCACGGCGTATCCCTCCACGGTGTGGGAAAGGTACATTTGGTCTAACAAAGACTGATCTGCCTCGACGAGAATCGCGCTGGGGCGGACGCGGCACAGGGCTTCGACCAGGTCCTGTTTGGCGAACCTCGCATTCGGTTCGTGCCGCGTGCCTATGACGACTACAGTCGTCGGCTGCGCTGCCGCGGAGAAGAGGCACAGCGCCAGCAGGCATCGGCACATGTAATCAGATTAACAGTTCCGTTTTGGGTTTTCTCTGCGCAGAGCCCGCGTATGCTCTCCCATTCAGATAGAATTGTCCTTTAGGAGCTCTTTTCATTTATGATTATCCGGCCGGAAGATGCCCTTGAATACCATTCGACATCCCCCGCGGGTAAGGTCGCTGTCGTGCCGACAAAACCTTGCCGCACACAGCGCGACCTCAGCCTCGCCTATACGCCCGGCGTGGCTGTTCCCTGCCTCGCTATCGAGAAGGATCCCAGTCTCGCTTACAAATACACTGCCAAGGGTAATCTCGTCGCCGTCGTCACCAACGGTACCGCCGTGCTGGGGCTCGGTAATATCGGAGCCGCTGCCGGCAAGCCCGTCATGGAGGGCAAAGGCGTCCTGTTCAAACGCTTCGCCGATATCGACGTCTTCGATATCGAGCTCGCCACCGAAGATCCCAAGGAGATCATCCGCACCTGCCAGTTGCTCGAGCCGACATTCGGCGGCATCAACCTGGAAGATATTAAGGCGCCCGAGTGCTTTCTGATCGAGGAAGAACTGCGGCGCACCATGAAAATCCCGGTCTTCCACGACGATCAGCACGGCACGGCCATCATCTCCGGCGCCGCCCTGATCAATGCGCTGGAACTGGCCGGCAAACGCATCGAGGGCGTGAAGGTGGTGTTCAACGGCGCCGGCGCCAGCGGTATTTCCTGCGCCGAGCACTACGTCAAACTCGGCGTGCGCCGCGAGAACATCACGATGTGCGACACCTCCGGCGTCATCTATAAGGGACGCACCAAGGGCATGAATCCTTATAAGGAGCGCTTCGCGCGCGAGACCTCGGCCAGGACGTTGGCCGACGCGCTCGCCGGGGCCGACGTGTTCTTCGGGCTTTCGCAAGGCAACGTCGTCACGCCCGAGATGCTGCTCGCCATGGCGCCTGACCCGATCGTCTTCGCCATGGCCAATCCCGATCCCGAAATCGCCTATGATCTGGCAAAGCGGACGCGGCCCGACGCCATCGTCGCCACCGGCCGGTCCGACTTTCCGAACCAGGTGAACAACGTCCTCGGCTTCCCGTTCATCTTTCGCGGTGCGCTCGACGTCCGCGCCACCCAGATCAACGACGAGATGAAACTGGCCGCCACCCGCGCCCTGGCGGCGTTGGCCAAAGAAGACGTGCCCGATTCCGTCCGCCGCGCCTACGACGTGGAACTTATGGAGTTTGGGCGCGAGTACATCATCCCGAAGCCCTTCGATCCGCGCGTGCTCATTTGGGAGGCCTCGGCTGTGGCGCAGGCCGCGATCGAGACGGGCGTGGCGCAGTTGCCTATCGATATCGGCGAATATCGGGAACAGCTCGAACGGCGGCTGGGCAAGGCGCACGAATTCATGCGCGTGATGGTGCACAAGGCGCAGATCCATCCGAAGCGCGTCGTCTTCCCGGAAGGCGACGAGGACAAGATCCTGCGTGCGTGCCAGATCCTCATCGACGAGAAGATCGCGCAGCCGATTCTGCTGGGCGAGGAAGCCAAGATCCGGCGGAAGATGGAGGAACTGCGGTTGAACCTGCACGGGGCAGAGATCATCGATCCGGCGAAGTCGCCCTGGAAGGCGCAGTTTATCGAAGAGCATTTCGTGCTTCGCCAGCGCAAAGGCATGACGCACAAGGAATCGGCTGACCGCGTCCTGAATCCAACGGTGTTCGGTGCTCTGATGGTACGGCTGGGGCACGCCGATGCCATCATCGACGGACTGACGAAGCACTATCCCGAGGCCATCCGGCCGGCGCTGCGCATCATCGGGATGGCGGAAGGTTCGCGGCGCGTGGCCGGCTGCTACGCCATGATCACGCAGCACGGCGACATTTATCTGCTGGCCGATGCCACGGTAAACATCGAGCCCAGCGCCGAGGATCTGGCCGAAATCGCCATCCTCACGGCGGAGACGGCGCGGCGTTTCAACATCGAGCCCAGGGTGGCTATGCTGAGCTTCTCCAACTTCGGCAGTACGCGGCATCCGCTGGCGGAGAAAGTGGCGAAGGCGGCAGCCATCGTAAAGCGGCGTGCGCCCGGCCTGATGGTGGATGGAGAGATGCAGGCCGATACGGCAGTCACGCCGGAGATCATCGAGCAGACCTACCCGTTCAGCACGCTCAAGGGCGGCGCCAATGTGCTCATCTTCCCCAACCTGGAGGCGGGCAACATCACCTACAAACTGCTGGCTCGGGTTGGCGGCGCGGAACTCATCGGGCCGATCATTATGGGCTTGCGGAAATCGATGCACGTGCTGCAACGCGGGGCCGAGGTGAACGACATCGTGAATGTGGCTTCCATCGCGGTGGTCGACGCGCAGGAGTTGGCCAAGATGGCTCCGGCGGAGGCTAAGGAGGCGGTCCCGGCTTAGACGCGCATCATGTCCCGCCGGGCAAGCCGGGAGCAGAAAGCCGGGGCATACGGTTGCCCACGCGGCGCAAAGGCGGCGCCTTGGGACAGATGCATCAGCCGCCGGCTTTCTGCTCCCGGCTTGTGCTTTGCCCGAAGCCGCCAGGAAGACGATTTTGGTCAATAGGGTCTAAAATACCTTATAGGTGACACGCTCATGACTGCTATGCATGTTATTCAGGATTTCCTGGACCGGAAGCGTTTCGCCATGGTCGGCGTCTCGCAAACTTCCAGGGATTTCTCCCGCATTCTATTTCGCGAGTTCCGCGATCGCGGCTATGACCCTGTGCCGGTCAATCCCGCCGCGAAGGAGATCGAAGGCCGTCCCTGCTTCGCGCGCGTACAGGATATTCAGCCGCCCGTCGACGGCGCTCTGCTTATGACTTCGCCCGGCGTGACCGATACCGTCGTCCACGATTGCGCGGAAGCCGGCATCACGCACATCTGGATGCACCGCGGCGGCGGCCAAGGCGCGGTCTCCGCCGACGCCGTCCGCTTCTGCGAATCGAGCGGCATCTCCGTTATTCCCGGGGAGTGTCCGTTCATGTTCCTCAAAGACTCCGGCTGGTTCCATCGTATTCATGGACTGATTCGAAAAATCACCGGCACCTATCCCCGCTGATTCCGCTATCCTGTCATGGATCGGAGTCGATCATAAGCGAGCCCGTATCGCCACCGTGCTCCTTTGCCGGACTCTCGCCGCCTGCGCGGCCGACTGGAAGAATTCGACGACGTCGAAGTGCATCATCAAGAATCTTCACCGAACGCGGCAAGGACCGCCACGGCAAGGTGGATATGGCAAGCATAGGCCGAACCAAGATTACCGACATCGCCGGACGCACCATGAAGCCGGACGGTACGATCGTGGAAGTGGAGAAAAATTCCGTGTTCGACCGCGTGCTGGTGCAGGCTCAAGGCGTCAAGCAGCGGGCGAAATCGTTTTGCGATGCCCGCTGTTCGAATTCTGCCGGCGATCGATCAAGAACGTGCGCGATCCCGCGTCCGGCCTGACTGCCGAAGACAGGGCTGCGCTGAAGCCGAACAAGCAGGCTCCGACGATTTGAAGCAGGGCGCGGGCACGTCGCTCGACATCGACTTGCTGTTCGCTTCGCTGGCGACCCCGGGTACGAAGCGCGCTTCGCGCGGCTGGGCGAGCGCGGGATACATGGTTCGGCCGCAGCTTTGCCGATCCTTATTTTCTGGGCACGTTTACGCGGCCGTGCGCGTCGGCGATCAGTGCCGCTGCTACGACCCCGCGGGCAAGCAGGTCCCTACGGGATGCTGCGCCGGCAGAAAGAGGGCGGCCCCTTTCGGGACCGGAGAAGGAACGGCGAGTTTCTCTTCGTCCGGTGGCTGGAGATGCGCGCGGCGGCCATCCAGCCCCGAGAGTACGGCCGGCTGCGTGATTTCTACGGACGCGTTCAGGCAGCCGACCCGTCCGCCGTAGTGCTGGTGAAGCAGTAGTCTCCGGGTTGGCCCCAGGCGTGCATTATTGCGCGAATCCGCCATAAAACATCGTGTCGGATCGGTTTTCTGGGCCTTCTGGCCCACCCCTGGGGGAATATGGCGCTGCTCGAAGCTCTCGCGCACCACGATTTTTTAGCCGGACTCACTGACCGGCAAGTCGCCACACTCTCGGAGTTGGCCAGAGAGGCCAGCTTTGAAGAAAATGAACTGGTCCTGATGACGGGGCAGCAATCCAAGGAATTCTATCTGCTGCTGACTGGAAGCGTGTGTATCGAAGCGCGCACGCGCGCCTACACAATGTCGATTCAGGCGCTCGGACCGGGCGAGGCGTTCGGCTGGTCGTCGCTGCTCGATCATCATGACACGCTGTTTCAGGTGCGGGCGCGCGAGCATTCCACCGCGTTGTGCTTCGATGGCGCGGCTCTGGATGCCGCGTTTCACGACGATCCGGAGCTTGCGGCTGAAATGCTGCGCCGCGCGCTCAAGCTGGTCGCCGGGCGCGTGCAGGCGACCGAAGCCATGCTCGGCCAGCTTTGCGGGATGCGCTTTCCGCCGCCGCCGTCCCGATTCTGATCAGACCGGCACGTACTGGCGCAGATACCGGTGCGCCATGCGGAAGCCGGTCTTGAACTCCTCGGTGAAATCCGGACCCGGGCGGCTGGGGGAGCCGTACAGCGGATCCTCGTGCTCGATGTTCATCGCGCCCTCGTAGCCGGCGTCCTGCAGGACGGTAAAGAAAGCGGCCCAGTCGATGGAGCCCAGGCCCGGCAGGCGATAGCGCCACCAGCGCGCGCCATCCACGGGCGTGATTCCGCCGCGGCGCACGAGCGGCCAGCGGATTTCCGTGTCCTTCAGGTGCACGTCGAAGATCTTGTCGACGAAGTCGCGGGCCGTCTGGATCGGGTCCATCATCTGCCACACCAGGTGCGAAGGATCGTATTGCAGGCCGACGTACGTCGAGTTGCCGAAGCCTTTGAACAGGGCATCGAATCCGACCGGGCTGGTGGCGAGGTTCGCGCCGAGCGGATAGGGCTCCCACAGGATGCGCACGTTATGCTTCTGGCAGACGGGGAAGTACTTCTCGTTGTAGACGCGCACGATTTCGTCCACCTGTTTGGCGAACGGCTTGCCGGTATCCTTGCCCGACGAGGTGCCCACGTACGGGACGCCCAATCGTCCGGCCAACTCGATGGCTTTCGCGAAGTAATCGTTGGCGCGAGCGCGGCGCGCGGGATCGGGGTCGATGTGGTTCTCCGAGACCTGCAGGGCCGACACCTTGATGCCTGCCATCTGGACCGTCGTCCTCACCTTTTCGACGAGTGCGTCGTTTACGGCGGCGGCGTCCAGCGTGGTCTTCGGCGTGGCCGAGAGAACCATGCTGTTGAAGCCTTCCTGGCGCGCGAACTCCACATTCGCTTCGGTGAACGGTCCGAGCGCACCCAGTCGCGGGTGCCATTCCTTCGCCGCTTGCGCCGTGCGTGCCGCTGTCGCGATCGCTGCCGCCGTCATGACGGAGCGTCTTGTGATCATCAGAAACCTCCCTTTTCGTTGACTTCCAAGCGGAATATGTCCGGACGCGCGTAGTGCCCGACGACGTCCAGATCGTACTTGCCTTCGGCCACTTCGCCGGGGTCGAGATCGGCGGTGAGGATGTTCTCGCCGGAATAATCGGGCCGGCGAGCACGCAGCCAAGCGGATTGACGATGACGCTGCCGCCGCGGATCATGACGGTGGCGGGATCCTCGCCCTGCACGGCGGGGTAGCCGGCGGGATAATCGGCGCGGCGGCTGTACTGCACGGCGGAGAGCACGAAGCATCGGCCTTCGAGCGCTATGTGGCGCATGGTTGGGATCTAGGTTTCGCGCTCGTCTACGGTGGGGGCGCAGTAGAGCTGGATGCCCTTCGCGTACATCGCCGTGCGCAGCAGCGGCATGTAGTTCTCCCAGCAGATGACCGCGCCGAGTCTGCCGCCGGGCGTGTCGAACACGGGCAGCGTCGAGCCGTCGCCGAAGCCCCAGATGAGGCGTTCCATAGCGGTCGGCATGAGCTTACGATGTTTGCCGGCGAGTGTGCCGTCGGGCGAAAAGAAGAGGATTGTGCAATAGAGCGTTCCGCCCGCGCGTTCGATCACTCCGATGACGAGCCAGATTCCGTGCTCGCGCGCGGCGGCGCCCAGCGCCAAGGCTTCAGGGCCGGGGACGTCGAGCGCGCTTTCGTAATACGCGCGGAACCACTTGCGGCCCTCGGGAGTGCGCATGCCGACGCGCGCACCGAAGTCGATTCCCTTGGGGTAGCCGGAGAGAAAGGCCTCGGGGAAGACTACCAGGCGTGCTCCGGCAGCCGCGGCCCGCGAGGTAAGGTCGAGCGCCTTCGCCGTGCTGCGCTCGCGATCGAAAGCCACGGATCCGGCCTGCACCACAGCCACGCGAAACAGGTCCATGTTGGCCTATGTTACACGCGTGGCCTATTCAAACACCACCTTGCCGTCCAGGATCGTCATCACCGGCTGAATGTCCTTGATCTGGTCCTCCGGGCAGAGCATGAAATCGCGGTCGATCACCACCATGTCGGCCAGTTTGCCCGGCTCGATCGATCCCTTCTGCTTCTCCGAAAACTGGATGTACGCGCCCCAGATGGTGTGCGTCTTGAGCGCCTCGGCGCGAGTGATCTTCTCCTCGGGATGGATCACCTGGCCGCGATCGGTCTTGCGCGCGATCTCGATCCACATGCTCAGAAACGGATTGTACGGATTCACGGCGCGGTTCTTATCGTGGCCGATCATGTGATCACTGCCGGCAGCCACGATGATGCCGGCGTCGAGGTACGAACGCAGTGGGAAGAAATAGCGCATGCCTTCCTCGCCGAAGACTTTCTGCAGCGCCTCACCGTCGTGATAGAGCCATTGGGACTGCGTATCAGCCAGTACGCCCATTTTCTTCATGCGCGCGATCGCCGCGGGACTCTGAAAGCTGGCGTGCATCACGAAGGATCGCGTCTCGCGGATGGGCTTTTCTTTGTCGAGCGCTTCCAGGCAATCGAGCCAGGCATCCACGGCGCCGCCGCCCTGGTCGTGCGTGGTGAGTTGCCAGCCGCGATTGCGCGCCGCGCGCATTACGGTAAGGAGTTTGTCGGGCGGGATGAATAGCTGGCCGCGATCGTCGGGATTCGTCTTGCCATAAAGCTGTTTGCCGAACGGTCCGTAGGGATGGCGCTGGAAGGCCGTGCCGATCGTCATGCCGCCGTCGAGCGTGAGCTTGAAGGCGGCGAACTTCAGCCAGTCGTCGCCGACGTTGGTGTGATAGTTCGCGGCGTTGATTTCCTTCACCAGCGTGGCCGCGGGCGGCGTCGCATCCGGACGCCAGGTCAGGGCGGCGCGGATCGGCAGCCGTCCCGCCGCTTTCAGCTTGCGATAGAGCGCGATCTGTTCGGCGTCGACGGCGCGGTCGTTGATCGAGGTCAGCCCCGCGATCACATAGCGCTTGAGCTGATCCTGGAGCGCTTGCAGTTTCTCCGCCTCCGTGAATCCGGCGGTCTCGGAGCGGTTCATCTTCAGCAGCGACTGTGCGTTCTTGAGAATCCCATTGGGTTCGCCATTCTTGTCCTTCACGATTTCACCGCCCGGCGGATTGGGCGTATCGCGCGTGATGTTGCTCATCTTGAGCGCGAGCGAGTTCACGATCCAGACGTAGCTGGCGTCGAAGGCCACCGGGTGATCGGTGTCGACATCCAGGTCGGTGCGGGTGGGCATGCGCAGTTCGCTCAATCGGGTCGGGAAGGTGCGCGGCACGACGATCCAGTGGCCTTTCGGCGTTTTTAAGGCCATCGCGCGGATGTAGCTTTGCACGGCTGGGACGGAATCGAGCGGCGGCAGCGGCGCGCGGAACTCGCTCAGGCCGGCGCCTAGCGGGTGCACGTGGCTATCGAAAAGGCCGGGCAGCACCATGCGGCCGTGCAGATCGACCACGCGGGTGTTGGCCCCGCGCTCGGCCATGATGGCTTGGTTGGTCCCAACCGCGAGGATCTTGCCGGCTTTGACCGCCACCGCCTGGCGCACGGAGAAATCCGGATCGACCGTAACGATCTTGCCGTTATGCAGGATGAGGTCGGCATCGGCGGCCCAGATGAGGCAGCGCGCGCCGAGCAGTAATATAAGGATTCGAGACATTACTATATGATTTTACGGCTTACGGCTCTGGGCTGCGTGCTGGCGGCTCTCCTGCTCTCCGAGGGCCAGACGAAGACCTGTCTGCCGGCGTTTCCCGGCGCGGAGGGTGCGGGCGCCTGTGCTTCAGGCGGCCGCGGCGGCTCCGTCTACGTCGTCACGAACCTCAATGCCGACGGTCCCGGCAGCCTTGCCGACGCCGTCAGCCGGCCCAATCGCATCGTGATCTTCGCCGTCTCCGGCACCATCGACCTGACGCGCAAAAAAGGCAAGCACAGCGGATCGATCCAGATCGCGCAGCCGAATATTACGGTCGAGGGACAATCAGCTCCCGGCGAGGGCATCTGCATTCGCGGCGGCAGCATTCAGGTCGCGGCAGGCAACGTGATCCTGCGCTATTTGCGTGTGCGTCGCGGCTTCGTCGCCTCGGGCAATTCGGGCGATGCCATCGACATCAAAGGCCAGTTCTCGAACGTCATCGTGGATCACGTCTCGACCTCCTGGGCAACCGACGAGAACCTTACGCTGACCAATGCCAACAACGTGACCGCGCAGTACTCGATCGCCGCCGAGGGGCTTGATTACTACAATCCCGAGCAGAGCCCGTTCCGGCATTCCGAAGGATCGCTGTTCGGCTCGCAGACGCCGGGCGGGCACATGACGATTCACCACACCATCTACGCGCACAATCGCCTGCGCAGCCCGCGCACGACGGGACACTCGGGACCGGGCGCGCCGCCCGTACTCGACTTCCACAACAACGTGGTCTACGACGGAAAGGAGTACACGTCGCACACGGGCAGCCAGGCGGTTTATCTGAACTGGACGAACAACTATTACAAGGACGGGCCATCCACCGGGATCGAAGGCGCCGAAGTGAAGCAGGTAATCTTCACTTTCATGAAAGCGCCGGAGAGCCGGATGTACCTGAACGGCAACTACGTCTATGGCAGCCCCGAGCGTACGGCCAACAACTGGCGGGCCGTCGTCTACCACAGCGAAGGTCAGAACGAGAAGATCATGCGCGTGGATAAGCCCTTCGATGGACCGCCGGTCACAAAGCAATCGGCGGTCGAGGCCTTCGAAACGGTTCTCGCGAATGCCGGCGCCACGCTGCCCGGACGCGACGCCGTCGACGCGCGGATCGTGCGCGATATTCGGGAGGGGACCGGCGCGGTCATCAACTTCGAGACCGATATCCGGGAGCCCGGCCGCTGGCAGACCTACCATTCGCTGCCCGCACCGGCGGACAGTGACGGCGACGGCATTCCCGATTATTGGGAGGAGCAGTTCGGACTGCGCAAAAACTCAGCCGACGACGCCACGCACGATCCCGATGGCGACGGGTACACGAATATTGAAGAGTTCCTGAACAACACCGATCCGCGCGGCGGCACGACGCCGATCGTCTATGTCTCGGCCATCGGTTCGCGCGCATACCGTCAGGACGGCAAACCGGGCGAGATCCGCTTCACTCGTACCGGCGACACCGGGCAGGCACTCGAAGTGCGATACACGCTGAGCGGAGCCGAGCGACGGATTACAATGCCGCGCGGCGCGGCTTCCGCGGCCATAGCGGTTCCGGCCGGCACGGAGGACGTCGTGGTGGCGCGGATCGCCGCAGATCCCGCGTATCACATCGGATGCCCCATGCAGGCGCTGGTGGCAGTGGAAAATTCAGCCTCCCCCATACCGGTGAAGCTGGCGGACCTCGACCCCGAAGGCGCACCCACCGAAGCGGCCCGGAAACGCGGCGAAGAGCAGATGAAAGAGCATAAAGTCTGGAAGGCCGAGAAGCTCAAAGCACGCGGCGATAAATAGGAAATGTAGAATGGTTCGTGCCCATTTCGGCTGCAGACCGGCTCGGACCATACGCCATCGTCTCGCCTGCCGGCGAAGACGGGATGGGCGCCGTCTGCAAGGCCCGGCATACAAGGCTCGACCGCACGGTGGCGATCAAAATCTCCAGGGCCGAATCCGGCGAGCGTTTCGAGCGCGAGGCCCGCTCGGTAGCCGCGCTGAACGATCCGCACATCTGGCCGCTATACGATATCGGGCCCGACTATCTGGTGATGGAGTTCATCACCGGTGCCGCGCTCAAAGGTTGGCTGCCGGAGGCCAAGGCTGTCGAGTACGCTGCCAGGAGGTTTGGAGAATTCCGCCCGGCGGCGGTACGACCGTGCAGTTCACGAAAGAGGTCGGCGACGGCTCCCGGCGCTTTTCTGGTGACCCTTCGATGTCCTGCTGGAAGGCCGGCCAGATCCGGCTGCGCCCCACGCAGTTCGCGTACTCCGGAAAGCGTAGGTGCATCCGAAAAGCTCCTGGACTACGGGTCGGACTCATATGGGGCGCCGTTCCGCGACGGACTGGAGGCGCGCGGATGAATTTTCTGAACCTCCACGATCGTAAGCCTGTGGCCTTGGCTGATCTCCCGCGGCCCGTGAGCCCGCGCGCACTCCGCGGGCCGGCTGTAGCCGTGTCTCCGGACGAGCGCCACGCGCTATACACAGCAACCGCGCTCGACGGTGGCGACAGGATCCTGATTGAAGGCTTCCGCTGATGACTATCCGAGCGCTCCTACCCTTTTGCTTTTTGCTGGCCGCCGCCGCTGAAGACACGGCGCAACAGTTTGCCCGTCTCTGCGGTCCGTGCCACGGCGATCGCGCGACCGGCACCGATCGCGGCCCGGCGCTGGCCAACAGCCGCTCGCTGCGCAATCGATCCGAGAAGCAGATCCACGACATCATCCGCAACGGCACGCCCGCCGGCATGCCTCCGTTTGCCCTGCCCGAGGAGCAGTTGCAGCTATTGGCGCGCTGGGTGCGGTCGCTCAACACATCCGCCTACGATCTCAAACCGGCGGGCGACGCAGCGCAAGGCGAGCAGTTCTTTTTCGGCAAAGGAAAGTGCGCGTCTTGTCACATGGTTGCCGGACGTGGCGGCACCAGCGGACCCGACCTGTCGGAGATCGGACGCCAGCTTACGCTGGGGGAACTCGAGCAGTCGCTCGACGATCCGGCTTCGCGGCTGGGGACACACTCGTCGTCATCATGTCCCGGATGGGCCTGGTGCCCGCAGGATCCGTGGAGCGTTGTTAATGTACGTCTGCGCGACGGCACAAATTTACGCGGATTCGCTCGCAGCCGGGGTCCGCACGACCTGCAATTACAGACTTTGGATGGCCGCCTGCACCTGCTCGTCGACACCGAGTACGAGCAGATCGTCCCCGAGAAGACAGCCTTGATGCCGCCGCTGAAAGCGACTGCCGGCGAACGTCGCGACCTGATCGCGTACCTCAGCGGCCGGGCGAGCCCCGCGGCCGGTGTTCTCGCCAACGCACCGCCGGTCGCAGCCGGACACCCGAGCGCAGGAGACTGGCCGACCTATAACGGCGTGGTTGGAGGAAACCGTTACAGTTCGCTCGACCAGATCAACGTTAAGAACGTCGCGCGCCTGCAATTGCAGTGGAGCTACCCGATTCCACATCCGCTGCTAGAAACCACGCCCCTGGTGAGCGACGGCGTGATGTACGTCACCGGCCCGAACCGCGTCTGTGCGCTCGATTCGCGCACGGGGCGCGAGATCTGGTGCTACACGCGTCCGCGCAGCCCGGCCGAGACCATCGCCGGCGATGCCGCGAAGGGAGCGCAGCGCGGCGCCGCCCTGATGGGCGATCGCATCTTCTTCATCACCGACAACGCGCACCTGATCTGCCTGCATCGTCTCACCGGCAGCCTGATGTGGGACGTCAAGATGCCCGAATCGAAAGGGCCGTTCGGCGGAACATCGACTCCGCTGGTGGTTGGGAACCTGGTAATTGCGGGAGTGGCCGGCGGCGACATGGGCATCCGCGGATTCCTCGCCGCTTACGATGCCGCAACCGGCCGGCAGGTGTGGCGCTTCTGGACCGTCCCCAAGCCGGGCGAACCCGCCGCATCGACGTGGCGCGGCAATGCGATCGACGTGGGCGGCGGCGCCACGTGGCTAGCTGGATCTTACGATCCCGAAACCGGCGTGCTTTACTGGCCGACGGGCAATCCATTCCCGGACACGGACGGCGACGAGCGCGGCGGGGACAACCTCTATACCAACTGCGTGCTGGCGCTAGAGGCGAAGACCGGCAAGTTGCTCTGGCATTATCAATTCACGCCGCACGATCTGCACGATTGGGACGCTACCGAGCCGCTCGTGCTGGTCGATACGCAGTGGCGCGGACGCGAGCGCAAGCTGCTGTTGCAGGCAAATCGCAGCGGCTTTTTCTACGTGCTCGACCGCGTGACAGGCGAACTGCTGCTGGCCGAACCCTTCGTGAACAAGCTGACGTGGGCAACGGGAATCGGCAAGGACGGGCGCCCAATCCTGACAAAGGGCAACGAGCCCACGCGGCGGGGCGTGAAATCCTGCCCCGCTGTGCGCGGCGCCACCAACTGGTACTCGACGGCGTTTCATCCGGCCACGAAGCTGTTCTATGTGATGGCCGTCGAGGACTGCAATATCTACCGGCAGGCTGCGCTCGGGGGATACGAGCCGTATCACGATCCCGCCAATCCGCCGGGAAAATATTTGCGGGCGATCGATATCGAGACCGGAAAGATCGCGTGGGAAATCGAACAGGTGGGCGCTCCGGAATCGAACTACTCGGGAGTGCTGGCGACGGCCGGCGGACTGGTTTTCTACGGCGAGACCGGCGGAGGCTTCGCGGCGGTCGACGCGAAAACGGGCCGCACGCTCTGGCACTTCGCGACGAATGAAATATGGAAGGCGTCGCCGATGACCTACACGTTCGCAGGCAAGCAGTACGTGGCGATCGCGGCCGGCGGCAACATTCTCTCGTTCGCGCTGCCGACCGCTCCCTGACGCGGTCGCGCGTCAGCGAACGGAAGTCGCGCCCCGGCACGCCTGGCAGGGGCAGATCTCGCGGAAGTGGTCCCACGAGTAGATGCCAGAACTGTGGCCGTCGCTCCAGTTGATGCGGATCGCGTAATTCCCCACCGGCTCGATGCCGAGGATCTTCAGCTTCGCCTGATACATCTGGAAGGGCGAGTTGGCGGTGGGCTGCCGAGGCGGCGTGCCGTGCGCGCCCGTGCATGCGGCGCAGGGACACTTGTCACGCAGGTAGTCCAGCGTATATTCGCTGACGTGGCCATCCTTCCAGTCAATCTTGATGCCGCTCGATTTGGAGATGGCAATGTGTTCCGGGTCTGTGGTCAATTGAAGAGTCTCTCCACGTCACGCACGCCCGAGATGCGGCGCATGGCGCTGACCAGCTTCTCGAGCTGCTTCTTATCGCGCACGTCCACCGTCATCTCGACCAGCGCGCCTTCCTGATCCTCGGTCTTCGCCTCCAGCGTGCGGATGTTCGTGTTTTCGTCGGAGAGCAGCGAGGTGAGCTGCGCCAGCATCCCCGGACGGTCGTCCGTATGGACCACGATCCGGACCGGGAACGAGTCGCTGGTGTTGCGCGCCCATTCGACTTCGATCTTGCGCTCGGCGTCGTACATCAGGCTCTGGACGTTCGGGCAGACGCGCGAATGCACCGCCACGCCCTTGCCGCGCGTCACGTAACCCACGATGCTTTCGCCGCGGATCGGATTGCAGCACTTGGCGCGATAGACGAGCAGATCGTCCATGCCCTTCACGCGGATCACGGCATCGTGATCGGTCGGCTGCCCCGGCATGGTGGCCGGCATCGGGGGAGCGTCGAACGGCTGCGGGGCGGGCTTGCCGGCGTCCTGCTGCGGATCGCGGAACTGCGCCGGCGCGGCCTTCTGCAGCACCTGCCGCGCCGAGAACTTGCCGTACCCGAGCGCTGCGTGCAGGTCCTCGATTTTGCTGTAGCCGTACTCGCCGGCCACCTTCTCCAGTTCGGCCTTCGGAATTTTCCCGAGTTGGACGGCGAAGCGGCGTGCCTCCTTCTCCAGATACTTCTGTCCGATCTCGATCGCCTTCTCGCGCTCCTGCGCGTTGATCACGTGCTTGATCTTGTTGCGTGCGCGCGACGTCTTCACCAGCGTCAGCCAGTCCTTGCTCGGCTGGTGACCGGGCTGCGTCATGATCTCGACGATGTCGCCATTGCGCAGGGTATAGCGCAGCGGCACAATACGTCCGTTCACCTTGGCGCCGACGCAGGTGTTGCCGACATCGGAGTGGATCGCGTAGGCGAAATCGACGGGCGTGGAATCGCGCGGCAGAACCACCACCCGCCCTCTTGGCGTAAAGGCGTAGACTTCTTCCGGATACAGGTCCACCTTAAGCGTCGACATGAACTCGCCCGGATCCTTCATGTCGCGCTGCCATTCCACCAGGTGCCGTAGCCAGGCGATGCGCTGATCGTCCTCGGCCGGGCCGCGCCTGCCCTCCTTATATTTCCAGTGCGCGGCGATGCCTTCCTCGGCGATGCGGTGCATCTCGTCGGTCCGGATCTGCACTTCGAAGTGCTGGCCGTGCGGGCCGACCACCGATGTGTGCAGCGACTGGTACAGGTTCGGTCGCGGGATGGCGATGAAATCCTTGATGCGGCCGGGAATAGGCCGCCACTTGTTGTGGATCACGCCCAGCGCAGCATAGCAGTTCTTCACCGAATCGGTGACGATGCGCAGCGCCATTAGATCGTAAACCTGCTCCATCACGATCTTCTGGCGCTTGATCTTCTGATAGATGGAATACGGACGCTTCAGGCGGCCCTCCACGCGCGCGGGGATGCCCTCGTGGCGCAGTTCCGTATCAACAATCTGGCGGATCTCGGCCAGAAACTCTTCGTTCGAGTGCCGCTTCGATTCGATAGCTTTGGTGATCTCCTCGAACGCTTCGGGATCCAGGTGGCGGAAGGCAAGGTCTTCGAGTTCGCCGCGCACCTTGCCCATTCCGAGGCGATGCGCGATGGGCGCGTAGATCTCAATGGTTTCACGCGCCACATGCTCGCGCCGCTCCGGGCTGAGATAGCCGAGCGTGCGCATGTTGTGCATGCGATCTGCCAGTTTGACGATCATCACACGGATGTCGTTGACCATCGCCAGCAGCATCTTGCGGAAGCTTTCCGCCTGGCGGTCCTCGGCGGAGAAGAAATCGAGCTTGCTGAGCTTGGTGACGCCGTCGACGCAGCGGGCCACGTCCTCGCCGAAATTCTTGCGGATCTGTTCGACCGTGACGCTGGTATCCTCGACGATGTCATGGAGTAGGCCGGTGGTGACGGAGACCACGTCCATACGCATGTCGGCCAGGATGTGAGCAACCATCAGCGGATGGAGGATGTAGGGCTCGCCGGAGTCGCGCAGTTGGCCTTTGTGATATTCGGAGGCGAGCGCAAAGGCTTTGTCGATGGGAGCGAGGTCTTCCTTGGGGCGGGCCTCGAGGATCTTGGTCTTCAGTTCGGCGAAGAGGCGGGCAATCGGGTCCGGCGGCGGCTGTACGGGGACAGCTTCAGACAGACTGGCCGATTCGGGGGTCACTGATCCAATTGTACAGCGTGGCGCAGGCATTCGTGCCTGCGAGGTGGAGACTCCGAACTCCTGATGGCGCGGGACCTGAGATGAGCCGATGTGCGGTTCTGGTGGGGCAGGCGAAAACGCCTGCCTCACTAAACCGAATGCTCAGAGCCAGCGGATGATGTCAGTAGTCCGGAGACCCGTTTCGACCCGTGTGCGTCGGCGCGGCAGCAGGAGTATCCACCCCAGAAAGTCGCTATTCCTCTTCTTCTTCTTCGCCCGTCTTCGCTGCCTTCGCAGCCGCGATGATCTTCTCCGCTTGCAACTGCGGGACGAAATCGTAGTGGTCGAACTCCATTGTGAACGAGGCCCTGCCCTGCGTCATGGAGGTGAGATCGTTCTGATAATTCAGCATCTCCGCCATCGGCACCTGGGCCCGGATAATCTGCGTGCCGCCCTTCGTATCCATACCCGAGATACGCCCCCGCCGGCCGTTCAGATCGCCCATCAGATCGCCCGCGTACTCGACAGGCGCCTGAATCTCGACATTCATGATCGGCTCCAGGAGCGCGGGCTTCGCCTCCTGCATGGCGTTCTTGAATGCCTTCCTGGCAGCCAGTTTGAACGAAAGCTCCGAGGAGTCGACGTCGTGATACGAACCGTCGTATACCGTAACCCGGAAATCCACCATCGGATATCCGGCAAGGTAGCCGTTCGCCGCCGCCTCCACAATGCCCTTCTCGACCGCCGGAATGTAGTTCTTCGGGATGGCGCCGCCGAAGATCTCGTTCTTGAATTCGAATTGCGCGCCCCGCGGCAAAGGCTCCATACGAATCCAGCAATCGCCGAACTGGCCATGGCCGCCGGTCTGTTTTTTGTGCCGCCCCTGTACGTCGGCATTTCCGCGAATCGTCTCGCGGTAGGGGATTTTGGGCGCCTTCAGCGTCACATCCACGCTGTAACGTTTTTTCAGCCGGCTGACCACGACCTCCACGTGCTGCTGTCCGCTGCCCGCCAGCAGAAACTCCTTCGTCTGCGGATCGCGATAGAAGCGCAGCGACTGGTCTTCCTCCAGGATGCGATGCACCGCATTCCCCATACGGTCTTCATCCTGCCGTGACTTGGCCTCGATCGCGAACGCAATCGACGGCTCCGGCAGTTTCACCTGCTGGTAGGTAATGTTGAAACCCTTGTCGGCCAGAGTATCGCCTGTAAACACCTCCTTCAGCTTGGCCACAGCGCCGATGTCGCCCGCGTGCAGTTCGGTTACGGGCGTAATCGTCTTACCTTGCGGCGACCCGATATGCGACAACCGCTCCGCGGAACCCTTGGCCACATTGACCAGGTTCGCGTCATTCTTCAGGACGCCAGTTATGACTTTGAAGTATGAAATGCGTCCTGCAAAAGGATCGGCAGTCGTTTTGAAAACGTATAGGGAGCAAGGGCCGGAATCGGCTATTTTCTGCGTGGTCTCCTTCCCATCAAGAGTTGCGGCCGCTCCTTCCCGGTCGGTGGGGGCAGGCAGATATTCGTTGATCAAATTGAGGATCAGGTCCGTGCCGATGTTGCGCAGGCCGGAGGCGCACATGACAGGGAAGATGCGCATTTCGCGCACCGCCGCACGCAGACCCTCGACCATATGCTCGGGGCTGAGCGTTCCGGAGTCGAAGAATTCCTCCATGAACGCGTCGTTGCCCTCGGCGACCATTTCGACCAGCCCTTCGTGAGCCTTTTGCGCCTCGTCGGCCAGTTCGGCCGGAATATCGCCTTCCTTCCCCTTGCCGTCAGCATCGGGCGTATACGTATACGCCTTCATCCGCACCAGGTCGACCACGCCTTTGAAATCGCGCTCGCTGCCAATTGGAATGTGAATGGGAACGGCCGTGCGTCCGAAGAAATCGTGGACACTCTCAAGCGCCCGCTTGAAATCGGCGCGTTCGCGCTCCAACTTATTGATTACGACGGCGCGTGGCAACTTGAAGTGATTCGAAAACTCCCAAACCTTCTCGGTCTGGACCTCGACTCCGGCTACGCCGTCCACCAGAACGACGGCGGAATCCGCGGCGACCAGCGCCGCGCGGGTGTCATTGATAAAGATGTTGTAGCCGGGAGTATCCAGGAGGTTGATCTTTGCCTTCTTCCATTCGGCGACGGCTATGGCTGTCGAGATGGTGATCTTGCGCTGCGCCTCTTCTTCGTCGAAGTCGGTGATCGTGTTGCCTTCATCCACGCGCAGCAGCCGATTGGTCGCACCCGCGGCGAACAGCAACCCGGCGGTGAGCGTCGTCTTACCGGAATCGCCGTGGCCCACCACACCGACGTTCCGAATGTCCTTGCCTTCGTAAACTTTCACGATGATGACTCCTATTGAAATGGGATAGTAACACAGCGTACCGCTGTTTAACGTCCCAGGACGCCCGCCAGCGGACTGCTGGCCGTGGCGTACAGCTTCTTCGGCATGCGACCGGCTTCCCACGCCAGGCGTCCCGCTTCCACGGCGAGTTTCATCGCGATGGCCATTTTCTCCGAATCCTCGGCTGCCGCGATCGCCGTATTCATGAGGACACCGTCCGCGCCCAGTTCCATGGCGACGGCCGCATCCGACGCCGTGCCCACTCCGGCGTCGACGATCATTGGCACCGCCGTAATCATCTCCCGCATGATTTGCAGGTTGGCCGGATTCTGCACCCCCATGCCCGACCCAATCGGGGCGGCCAGTGGCATTACGGCCGCGGCCCCTGAGTCGATCAGCTTGCGCGCGTTCACTACGTCGTCGTTCGTGTACGGCAGCACGATGAAGCCTTCCTTCACCAGCACGCGCGTGGCTTCGAGCAGCCCTTCGTTATCGGGAAACAGCGTCTTTTCGTCGCCAATGACCTCCAGCTTGATCCAATTGGAAAGCCCCACCTCGCGCGCCAGGCGGGCCGTGCGGATGGCATCGTCGGCCGTGTAGCAGCCGGCGGTATTCGGCAGAATGAACAGCTTGGAACGGTCGATGTAATCGAGCAGCGATTCCTTGGAGCGGTCTGTGAGATTAACGCGTCGCACCGCGACGGTGACCATATCGGCGCCGCTCGCCTCGTGGCAGCGCTTCATTTCAGGGAAGCTGCGATACTTTCCGGTTCCCACGATCAGGCGCGAACGGAACTCGCGGTCGGCGATCTTCAAAATATCGGACATATTTTTATTGTAGGGTAGCGGTTCGTCGACATGGCGCAGGCAGTGGCGCCGGACTCTCGTGCCCGGCGGGTCGAGACTCCGAAGTTGTGAGGTCTTCCGCTCCTTTGGCGTAACCAGGAAAATCGCTCCACCCCAGTCTGAGCACCGGCTCTCAATTTCCTCGACCTGAGGGGGTTCGCAGACCCGCCTCGACGGATACGTGAGCCCTCACGAGCGCGGAGACGAATTCGGCGCGGCAGACAGGCGTGTCTGCACCGCGTTGCCAACCGGCGGCTTTAGTGAGCATGGAAGCACCGCGCAACGGCTCGCCACCTGCTCAACTGACTGGACGAATGGAAACGCCGCTTCACATCGGATGGCACTTTGCGGCTGGCACGGCTGCTACAGGAAGTGGCAAGGAAGACGATTCCGCGATCCGGCCGAGCCGATCCGCGCGCACGAGATGTCGCGGTTTCCGGGCGCAATCCGCGCAGCCGGCGAATCGGAATGGCCCGACGAGATCGTATTCCCGTTCGCGGACCCCGGTGGCAAGTCCGTCCGGCAGATAGGCAAACTGCCATTGCGAGTTCCGGTCGAAGGGACCGTGCGGACGCCGTCCTGGAAAGGTCCAGCAGAACGGCGATGCAGCCTGGATGATCAACGTTCGATGCGGGATCCAGGCTGTTCAATGGTGCCATCATACTTGAAGAGATCAGGAAGGTGCGAAAGAATTCGGGCAGGCGAAAAGCCCGCACAATCACGGCCTACAACGGAAGTCTAAGTGCTCAGACCAACCGAGGTTGAGGAACGACGAGCCCAAAATGCCGAGTTGGCGCCTGCTGATGCGGGCGCTCGGTTCACGCAATTATCGTCTGTTTTTCGAAGGGCAGCTGGTTTCCCTGATCGGCACGTGGATGACCCGGGTGGCCACCAGTTGGCTGGTCTACCGGCTGACCGATTCGGCCTTTCTGCTGGGATTCACCAGTTTCGCCGGGCAGATCCCGATTTTTTTCCTGACGCCGTTCGCCGGGGTGTGGGTGGACCGGTGGGACCGGCACCGCATCCTTGTCGTCACGCAGATCCTCTCGATGCTGCAATCGTTCGCGCTGGCCGGCCTGGCGCTGGCTCACATTATCACGATTCCAGAGATCATTGCACTGGTTCTGGTGCAGGGTGTGATCAACTCTTTCGATATGCCTGCCAGGCAGGCGTTCGTGCCGCAGATGATCGAGCGGCGTGAGGATCTGGCCAACGCGATCGCACTAAACTCTTCCATGGTGAATGGCGCGCGGCTGGTGGGGCCCGCAGTCGCCGGGATGTTGATAGCGGCGGTCGGCGAGGGGTACTGTTTCCTGATCGACGGCTTCAGCTACATGGCGGTGATCGCCTCGCTGCTGGCAATGCGCGTGGCGAAGACGAACTCGCGCGCGCGCCCACAACGGCTGACGGCTGAAGTAATTGAAGGCTGGCGCACGGTGACGGAATCGACGCCGATACGTTCGGTCCTGCTACTCCTGGCATTGGTGAGCCTGGTGGGGATGCCTTACACGGTGCTGATGCCGATTTTCGCCGGCACGATCTTGCACGGCGGGCCTCACACCCTGGGATTCATCATGGCGGCGGCCGGGGTGGGCGCTCTGGGGGGCGCGATCACGCTGGCGATGCGCCGCAGCGTGCTCGGCCTGGGCCGGGTGATCGTGGTGTCGGCGAGCCTGTTCGGAGCGGGACTGATCGGGCTTGGGCTGTCCCGTACAATCTGGCTCTCACTGGTTGCGGTCGCGGTGGCCGGATTCGGCATGATGCGTCACATGGCCTCGAGCAACACGATTCTGCAAACGATCGTGGAGGAGGATAAGCGCGGGCGGGTGATGGCTTACTACGCTTTGGCTTTCCAGGGCATCGCTCCGTTCGGGAGCCTGGCGGCGGGAGCGATCGCCGCCAGAGTTGGGGCGCCGTGGACAATCATCAGCGGCGGTGTCCTGTGCATCGCGGGCGGACTGTGGTTCTCGTTACGATTGCCCCGCCTGCGCGAGATCGTGCGCCCGATCTATGCCGAGTTGGGTGTCCTTCCGCCTCTGCCCGTCGCGCAGGAGCCATAGCCGGGCGGATAAACCGGGGACAGACGGCCTATTTTGCAGGTGCGTTTACGGTTGACAATCGGTTGCGCGGCGAAATAGGCGTCTCCGGCCTGCCGTGCAGCCGCATTCCATTGTCTCCCAGGGTTCAGATCTGTGACCCGCTCATTCTGAAAGCACGCGATGAACGAGTTGGACGACGACCGAGCCCTCTCCGACAGCGGAGGCGACGCGCTTCACACTCCCCGATCGCACATCCCCCACCGCGAACAGCCGCGGCACGCTGGTCTCGAACAGATACGGCTGGCGGGCGAGGGACCATTTGGCCGTAATCAATTCCTCGGGCAGAAGATCGGAGCCGGTTTTAACGAACTGCTTTTGGTCCAGCGTGAGACAACCGTTCAGCCATTCCGTATTGGGCCGGGCACCGGTCATGGAGAACAGGTGGCGGATCTCGTGCGTTTCGATTTCCTGACCTTCCGTTCGCCACGCGATCCGTTCGAGGTGCCCGTTGCCCTCCAGGCCGACAACCTGCGTACGGGGCCGGAGTGTAATTTTCGGGCTCTCCTCGATCCGGCGGATGAGATAGCGCGACATGCTGTCGGCCAGGCCGGGGCCGCGCACAAGAATATGTACATGCCTGGCGATTCCGGACAAAAACACGGCCGCCTGTCCCGCCGAGTTGCCGCCGCCCACGATGACGATCTCTTCGTCGCCGCAGAGTTGGCCTTCGATCGGTGTTGCGCCGTAGTAGACGCCGACACCTTCAAACTGCTTCAGGTTGGGGAGCGGCAGCTTACGGTATTCGGCGCCCGAGGCTATGATCAGCGCATGTCCGCGGACGGGGTCAGCGCCGTGGCATTGCACGACGAACGGGCGGCGGTCGCACGTCACGGCCGAGGCGGAGCGTGCGATGGCGATATGGGCGCCGAATTTTTCCGCCTGAATGAAAGCGCGCGCCGCCAGATCCTGGCCGGTAATGCCCATCGGGAAGCCGAGATAGTTCTCTATGCGGGAACTGGATCCGGCCTGGCCTCCGGGAGCGGTGCCCTCCAAAACCAACGTATCGAGGCCCTCGGAAGCGCCGTAGACGGCGGCCGCCAGTCCGGACGGACCTCCGCCCACCACGATCAGGTCGTAGATCCGCGATTCGTCGATGACGACATTGAAGCCGAGACAGGCCGCCAGCTCCGCATTGGTAGGATTGCGCAAGGCGGGGCGTCCACGGCAGATTACGACCGGAACATCGGCGGTAGTGAAGCCGAAGTGATCGAGGATTTCCTGCACATCCGGGTCACGCTCCACTTCGAGGTACGTGTGCGGATGGTTGTTGCGCGCGAGAAATTCTTTGAGGCGGAGGGTATCGCCCGAGTATCGGGAGCCAATCAGGATGACATCGCCCATCCGCTGAGAGATGAGGCCGATACGGCGGCCGACGAACGCGCGCAGAACGACCTCGCCGATTTCCGTATCGGTTTGGACGATGCGGCGCAAGGTTTCGGGATCGATTTCGATCAACTCGCAGTCGGTCGCCGCGCGGGCACTCACGAGGCTGGGGCGTCCGGTAAGCATGTCGACCTCACCGGTAAACTCGGAAGCCTCGTGCATGGTGACGCGAATCTCGCCCGTGCAGGTGGGGCTGACGATCTCCAGGCTACCGGAGAGCACGACGAAGAAACTGCGGGCAGCGGCTCCCTGCTCGAAAAGAATTTCACCCGCTTTCACGCTCCGGCGGCGGCCGAAGGTGGCCAGGCGCGCGATCTGCGCCTGGGTCAACTTGGGGAACATTACGTCGCCGGCAGTATCGACGAGTTCAGCCATCGGCACCCTGCCTGAGAAACGTGCCCTTCTCCAGTTCTTCGAAGGCCTGGCGCAGTTCCTGTTGCGTGTTCATTACGATCGGTCCATACCAGGCAACAGGCTCCTGGAGGGGTTGGCCCGAAATCAACAGGAAGCGCATGCCGTCTTCGCCGGCCTGGACCTCCACTTCGTCGCCGCGGTCGAACAGTATGAGCGAGCGATTCTCGGCCTGCGTGGGAGGCGCGGTATCCAGCCACTTGACCATTTCGGTCGGCACGGCGAGCGGGCCGGAGGCATTGCAGAATTTGCCGCTGCCCGCGAAGACGTAAGCGAAGGCGTGGCGGGTGGTCTCGACGGGCAGCGACCTTCTGCGCCCGGGCGGCACGGACACGTCGAGATAAATCGGGTCGGCTGCGATGCCGTCCACCGGGCCTCTCTTACCCCAGAAGCTGCCGCAGACCACGCGCACGCGGGTGCCGTCGTCGTCGGTGGCCTCGGGGATGTCGCCGGTTTTCACTTCCTGATAGCGCGGCGCCGTCATTTTCAGCGCGGCCGGAAGGTTCGCCCACAGTTGAAAACCGTGCATGCGGCCGGCGGGATCGCCTTTCGGCATCTCCTGGTGGATGATGCCGCTGCCCGCTGTCATCCATTGCACGTCGCCCGCACCGATAGTGCCGCGATTGCCCATGCTGTCGCCGTGATCGACGGTGCCGGCGAGCACGTACGTGATCGTCTCGATCCCACGATGCGGATGCCACGGGAAGCCGGAGAGATAATCCTCGGGAACATCATTGCGGAAGTCGTCGAGCAACAGAAACGGATCGAAATCGCCGGTGCTGCCGAAACCGAAGGCGCGGCGGAGATGGACGCCGGCGCCCTCGATGGTGGGCTTCGATTGGATGACGCGTTTAATCGGGCGAAGAGACATATCGGACTCCTATGGCTGCTTGAGTTTGCGATACCGCCGGATGAGGTTGTTGGTGGAGCTGTCGTGCTTGAGCGCCGGCTCCTGCGCGCTCTCCAGTTCCGGAACGATGCGCTGCGCCAGCACCTTGCCCAGCTCGACGCCCCACTGGTCGAACGAATTGATTTCCCAGACGACACCCTGCGTGAAGACGGAGTGCTCGTAGAGTGCGACGAGTTTGCCGAGGATTTCCGGCGTGAGACGTTCGGCGAGAATCGTATTCGACGGCCGATTGCCTTCAAAGACGCGATGCGGGACCAGCCAGTCGGGCGTGCCTTCGGCCTTGACCTCACCGGGTGTCTTGCCGAAGGCCAGTGCTTCCGCCTGCGCGAAGACGTTCGCGATGAGCAGGTCGTGATGGCGGCCGAGCGCGTGCAGCGGCCGGATGAAGGCGATGAAGTCGCACGGGATGAGCCGCGTGCCTTGATGGATCAGTTGATAAAAGGAATGCTGGCCGTTGGTGCCGGGCTCGCCCCAGAAGATCGCGCTGGTGGGGTAGTCGACCGCCCTGCCGTCGATCGTGACGTGCTTGCCGTTGCTCTCCATCGTCAACTGTTGCAGGTAGGCGGGGAATCGTTTCAGGTACTGCTCATAGGGCAAAACGGCGATCGTCTCGGCGCGGAAGAAATCGCTGTACCAAACTGCCAGCAGGCCCATGAGCACGGGCAGGTTGCGATCGAACGGGGCGGTGCGGAAATGCTCGTCCATACTGTGAAAGCCCGCCAGCATGGCGCGGAAATTATCCGGACCGATGGCCACCATGGTCGAGAGTCCGATGGCGGAGTCCATGGAGTAACGGCCGCCCACCCAGTCCCAGAACTCGAACATGTTGGCGGTGTCGATGCCGAACTTGGCAACCTCGGACGCGTTTGTCGAAACCGCGACGAAGTGTCGAGCGATCGACTTTTCGTCGTCACCCAAACCCTTCAGCAACCAGGCCCGGGCGGAATGCGCGTTGGTCATCGTTTCCAGCGTCGTGAAGGTCTTCGAAGAAACGATAAACAGGGTCTCCGCAGGATCGAGATCGAGGACCGCTTCGGCGAGATCCGTGCCATCGACGTTGGAGACAAAGCGGAACGTGAGACTGCGGTCGCTGTAATCTTTGAGCGCCTCGTACGCCATGACAGGGCCGAGATCGGAGCCGCCGATCCCGATATTGACAATGTTGCGAATGGGCTTGTCCGTATGACCTTTCCATTCGCCGCCGCGGATCCGTTCGGCGAATGCAGCCATTTTGTCGAGCACGGCGTGAACCTTCGGCACGACGTTTTCACCGTCGACCACGATCGACGTGCCTTTCGGCGCACGCAAGGCAACGTGCAGGACCGCGCGCTTTTCGGTGACGTTGATCTTGTCGCCGCGGAACATGGCTTCTATCCGGGCTTGCAAGCCTGATTCCTCGGCTAACTGGACCAGGAGACGAATGGTTTCGTCGGTCGCGCGGTTCTTCGAATAGTCGAGAAACAGGCCCTCGGCCTCCAGCGTCATGCGCTCACCACGGTTGGGATCGTCGGCGAAAAGTGTGCGCAGATGTACAGTGCGCACGTTGTGGCAGTGGGTTAGGAGCGCCCTCCATGCATTCAATTGCGTCAGCGGCACAGACGTAGTATCGCACGGCGGTGCAGCCCGGATTGTTATACTTTCTTAAAGTTCACGGAGGGTGAGATGCAGGTATTTCTTACGGGTGCCGCTGTACTTGCGCTGCTGATTCCGCTGGCGGCGCAGGATTCGTCCAGGCTGTTCGAAGCTGTACGCAACAACGATCTGCGCGGGCTCAAATCGGGACTGCGAGACGCGGATGCCGCAAAGGCGAAGGACAGCAAGGGTGTGCCGCTTGTGATGTATGCGGCGGCGTTCGGCAGTCCGGAAGCGCTGCGCATGTTGATTGATGCGGGCGCCGATGTGAACGCGAAGAATTCGTTCGACGCCACCGCGCTGATGTGGGCCGCCGGAGATCCGGTGAAGGCGCGGATGCTGATCGAGCATGGCGCCGATGTCAACGCCCGTTCGAAGCAGGGGCGGACGGCGCTGATCATCGCTGCGAGCCACGATGGCGGGAGCGAAACGGTGCGGTTGCTGCTCGCCAGGGGCGCCGATCCGAAAGCCAAAGATATGATCGACACAACCGCTCTGCTCACCGCGGCGCGCGCCGACGACACAGAATCGGTACGGATGCTGCTGGAGAAAGGCCTCGACGTCAACGGCGCTGACAAAGGCGGTAACACTGCGCTGGCGGCCGCGGTATCGAACGACGATCTGCCCATGGTCAAGATGTTGTTGGCGAAAGGCGCAAATGTGAACACCGCGATTACCTACGCCGGCAGGGTGAAGTTCGGTCCGATCGCGCTGGTCAAGCTGACACCGCTGATGTTCGCCGCGCCGCACGGATCCGTGCAGATGATAAAGACGCTGCTCGACGCCGGAGCGAACGTCAACGACACGGACGTCCGCGGCATGACGGCGTTGATGCTGGCGGTGGGATCGGACAATCAGAATGTGGAGGTGGTGAAGCTGCTGCTCGCCGCCAAAGCCGACGTGAACGCGCGCAGCACCGCCGGCGAAACTGCCTTCGATTGGGCTCTCAAGTTCAATCATCCGGAGGTGCTGGAAGCGCTGCGCAAAGCGGGCGCCGAGCCGTTGGCCAAATACGCCGCACCCAAACTTAGGGCCGTGGATGCGCCGTCGACGGCTCGCGCCGTGGAGAAGAGCGTCGCGTTGCTGCAGAAGACGAGTTCGGAGTTTTTCAAGCAGAGCGGCTGCGTCGGGTGTCATCATCAACCCGCCGCGGCATTTGCGGTGAGCGCCGCGCGCGCAAATGGATTTCGGGTGGACGAGACAGCATCGCGGGAGCAGTTGGATCATATGAGATTCGGCCTGCGCGAGTTTCAGGAAGGCGCGTTGCAGCGGATCGACGGACCCGCGGGGCCGGATATCCCGACCTTCACCCTGCTCGGCATGGCGGACGCCGGCCATAAGCCCGATCTCGCCAGCGACATCGCAGTGTGTAACGTGGCCGCGCAGCAACAAGCGAACGGATCCTGGAACCTGCGCGGAGTCTCACGCACGCCGATGGAGGAGAGCAACATTGCGCGCACGGCGCGGGCCGTACGCGTCCTGAAGCTTTGGGGACCTCCGGGGCGTAAAGCTGAGTTCGACAAGCGTATCGCGCGGGCGCAGGCGTGGCTGGTCGAATCGAGGCCGCGCACCACCGACGATCTCGCCATGCGGCTGCTGGGCCTCGTCTGGAGCGGGGCGAGCAAGTCCGAAGCGCAAACGGCCGCGCGCGCATTGATGGCGCAGCAGCGCCCTGACGGCGGGTGGGCGCCGACGCCGCACCTCACCAGCGATGCGTTCGCCACCGGCGAGAGCCTCTACGCTTTGCGCGAGAGCGGCTCGATGGCCGTATCCGATGACGCGTATCAGCGCGGCGTCCGTTACCTGGTGAATACGCAGGCAGACGACGGCTCCTGGTACGTCCGCAGCCGGGCGCCGAAGTTCCAGCCGTATTTCCAGAGCGGGTTCCCGTACGATCACGATCAGTGGATCTCGTCGACGGCGACGGCGTGGGCGACGGTCGCGCTGGCGCCGGCGGCCCGACGGGAGGTGGCCGGCAGCCCGCGGCAAAAAGCGGGGACAGACGGATCTGTCCACAGTATCGATTCCCATTTTGCTGAATCGACGCTCGCGGCCAGAGACAGCTTCGTCAGTGCCCGCTTTTTGCCGCAGGCAGGCAGCAGGTGAGCGTGACCCCGAACATGCTGGGCGCCTACGGGGAGTGGGCCGCCCATACGATGCCGGACCCGCCCCGGCTATCGTTCCGTCAGGCGGGATTCGGCAATGTCGAGCAGTGGCGCCGCGCCGCGCGGGCACGATTTCTAGAGTTACTCTTGCGACCCGAAGGCGCTGCCACTCCAACACCTACGCCGCAGCACCACTTCGAGTTCGATGGGTTGTCGATCGAACACCTGCAATGGCAGCTGCCGTATGGGCCGCCTACCGAGGCGCTGGTCTTGAAACCTGCCGGTGCAACCGGCAAGCTGCCGGGAATTGTCGGGCTGCACGATCACGGCGGGAACAAGTACTTCGGCCTGCGGAAGATCACGAAGATCTCCAACGATCCCCATCCAGCCATGGTGCGGCACCAGGAGCATTACTATGGAGGCGCCGCCTGGGCGAACGAACTGGCGCGGCGCGGGTACATTGTCCTCGTGCACGACACCTTCACGTTCGGTAGCCGGCGGGTTCGACTGGCCGACGTGCCGGCAAACATCTGGGACAATCTCGTTGAGGTCGACCCAGAGTCTGAAGAAGAAATTCAGCACTACAATGAGTTCGCTGCGAAGCACGAGCACATCGTGGCCAAGAGTCTGTTCAGCGCGGGACTGACGTGGCCCGGCGTGTTCGTTTTCGACGATCAGCGGGCACTGGATTACCTGGTCTCAAGGCCTGACGTCGACAAGGCGCGGATCGGCTGTGCCGGGCTCTCCGGGGGAGGATTGCGGACCGTAATGCTGACCGGTGCCGATGAGCGGATCCGCTGTTCGTGCTGTGTCGGGATGATGACCACGTGGCGCGACTACCTGTTGAACAAGTGCTACACCCATACATGGATGTGCTACGTGCCCGGACTGTCGCGGGACCTGGATTATCCCGAGATATTGGGGCTGGGCGCGCCGAATCCGGTGCTCGCGTTGAACAACCGCCAGGATGCGCTATTCACGATGCCGGAGATGGAAAGGGCGGACCGCATCCTTACCGAGGTGTATAAGAAGGCGGGCGCGCCGGACCGCTATCGGGCGAGCTTCTACGATGGGCCGCACAAGTTCGACCGGGAGATGCAGAAGGAGGCGTTTGCGTGGTTCGATCGGTGGCTGAAGCGTTGAGGTCACAATCTGTCGGACCCGGGATGTGGCAGACCGGGAAAGCGTGTGGCCGAATTCTTTGATTTGTCTTCGCATTGCGGACTGGTGCTTTGTAGGGAACACAGCCGTCCGGATTGCCCTTGCCGGGCAATACGGGGACAGACGGAATATTTCCGCGCAACTGCGGCCCGGAAATATCTCGTCTGGAACATGTGAAAAAATCGGAGAGGCGACCCCGTCGGCCCGAATTCTTGACAGTCCACTGTGGTGGCTACGGAGCGATGCCGTCCGGATTGGTCTTTCGGGGCAATGCGGGGACTGGAACATGTGAAAAAATCGGAAACACGACCGCGTCGGCCCGAATTCTTGACAGTCCACTGTGGTGGCTACGGAGCGATGCCGTCCGGATTGGTCTTTCGGGGCAATACGGGCAATACGGGCAATACGGGGACAGACGGAACATTTCCGCGCAAATGCGGCGCGAAAATGTCTCGTCAGTCCCCGCATTGCGGATTGTGCACTGCCCCCTGCGAAACGCTGCCAGCCGGGACCGTTCCGCGCGAATAGGCTAGCAGCCGATCGGATTTTTCACAGCTTCCAGACGGAAGTTTTCCGCGCAAGTGCGGCGCGGAAATGTCTCTTCAGTCCGCGTCTGTGCCCGCATGGCAGCGTGTGCTGAGTTCGGAACGCTGCGGCGGATTGAACCGGTCCGCGGCACTACCCACGTCAATAGAACGCCGGTTTGAGGCGCGTAAACTCGAAGCGTTTGGGATCGAGGCCGCGCTCGCCCAGTTGGCGGATACAATCGTCCACTGTGTCGCCGAGCGCTTCGATGCGCCGCGAGGGCAAAGTGTCGGGCGAATAAATCTCGAGCGCGATGAACTTGCCGGCGAGCGCATGCATCTCTTCGAGCGTCAGCCGTTCGGGCGCACGGCCGAGGAACTTTTTGGGATCAATCGCGGAAGTGGCTGCCATGAAGGGACAGGATATCAGAACTTGTTCAGCTCTTCGACCAGCGCCTTCAGGCCCTTCGTCTTATACAGATCCATCAGCCACTGCTCCTGAGTTGACGGCGCCAGCACTCGCAGGAGTTGCAGGTTCTGTAGCGACTTCCTGTCCGGCACCCAGATTTTGCCGTTCTCGAATTCCACCTGGCTGACGAACGCGGTCATGCCCGAGATAGGCACCGGCTCGCCGGATTTGCCAGTGAACCGCAGCGAAGAATCCTGCAGCACGCGGGCGCTGCGGCCGGGCGGCAGATACAATTCCGACGGCCCCGAGGCCGGGACCGATGCGGCCAGATACTCGGCCCCCCGCGGATCGCGGACGATCCAACCGATCTCGGCGTATCGGATCGGGTTGTGGGTCTTGTTGCGGATCTCGATATCCGGCGTGCGGGCTTCGTTGCCGGAGATCTGCGCCGAGCCGCGAATCGGTTCTACGGGAGCATCCGGGAAGTTCAGGAAAGCAAATTGGGCGAGATGTTCGCTGCCGGATACCGCCGCGGACGATACTGCCGGACCGCTGTGCCGCCGCACCGCCACGTTAATGCGCGGACGCGAGACCTCCCGCGCGATCGTCACCAGCATCTCCTGCTGCAGACCACCCGGACCTTTTTCGGCGAGGACCTGCTTGTAATACTGGCGGTCTCGCTGCGCCTCCATTTCATAGGCGGTAAGCGCGCGCTTGGAATCAAGACGGTTCTTGCCATAGAAGTGAAGATCCTTGAACAGCACTCCGTCCAGATCCACCTGAACCAGCGGGCCTCCATTGGTTCGACCAGGCCGCATCAACTGGGTTTCCACGGCCATGGTGAACGACTGGCCGGGTTCCACGTTGAGGGGAGCGGGCAGGGTTACTCCGCCCTTACCGCCCGGCGTCACTTCCTGCGCGACCACCAGCAGCGTCACGCCGCGAATGGTGTTGCCGGTCGTATTCTGAAACGTGAGCGACATGTGGAGGTCGAGTACGGTGGCGCTGCCGCGGCTCTGCGCGTTTGATCCACCCATGTTGGCCGAGACCAGCGCGATGGGTGCGTCGGACGGCAGGTTGATCTTGATCGAGCTCTGATCGAGCGGCGTCTCCTGCGCGTACAGCGTGACGAGCGCTGTAGCGCCGATGCCGAAGATGCGGCTGATCCATTTACTGCGCATAAACGGTATTGATCGTGACGTAGCCGGTGGACCGGTCCACGAAACGAGCTCCTATGGATCCCTGCGCGCCCGCCGAGTAGGTGACGTCCTTGTAGTCGACAGCCGGGCTGTTCTTCAGCACGAAAGCCTGATGGCCATTGCGCAGTTCCACCCCATAGCGGGTGGGCTGGAGAGAGATTCCCGGCTGGGCCGCGACCATGGTCACCGGGACGGGCGCGGGGCGCTCCAGCAAAAGGCCGGCGGCCAGTAGCACGGTCACCGAGGCGACAGCCACAGCCGCGCGGAACATCGAGAAAACCGATTGCGTGGTGGTGCGCATGTCGCGCACGCACTCGCCGGCCGCCAAGCCGAGGTGAATATTCGCCTTCATCTCCGCCGCCAGCCGATTCCAGGAGATGCCCGGCAGTTCGGCGAGATCGCTCATTTCCGTCCGCAGGGCCGAAAACTCCGCGACTTCTTCGCGGCACCGTGCGCAACGGGCGAGATGCCGCCGGGTGCGCCAGCGGGCCAGCGGCCCGAGATCCTGCCCCGCGTATAGCGCCAATGTCGCTTCACCAGGGTGCTTCATACGTTATCGTTTCCTCTGCTCCATGTAGCGGCGGAATTTTGTGCGTGCATTGGCGATGTGGGACCGCACCGTCGCCTTGGAGCAATCCAGCCGCGAGGCCACCTCGTCGGCCGGCAAACCTTCCACGTCCCGCAGCATCAACGCGGCACGTTCACGCGGCGTTAGGAGCCGCAACCCGTCTTCCAAATATTCCCGCTGTTCCGAACGGAGCAGCGATTGTTCGGGGCTTTCCTCGACGCTTACCGCCGTGGCGTCGATCTCGCAGAACGAGACGCGCCCGTGGCGGCGCAGAAAATCGATGGCCGTGTTGGTCGCGATCCGGGACAACCAGTGGGCGGCTTTGAGCTCGTCCTTGAGTTGATCCTGCCGCTGCAGTGCTTTTATGAACGCTTCCTGGGTCAGATCCTGCGCATCGGCGACGTTGCCCACAATGCGATAAATCTGCACAAAGATGCGCCGCAGGTGGTCGGAGACAAAGCGATTCTGCCGCTCCTGCAACTCCAGGCTGGACTCAACGGCATCGTTCATGTTGACGCAAGTTGCGGTAGCCACGTCCCTACAACAGCATGACGAGCGAACCTCGAAAACGTGGATGCCACTTTTTCGATTCTACCAATCCGGCACATCGCAAGCTCAAACTGTTGATTTTAATGCTTCAACGGAATGTCCGCAGAGTTTTTCGCAGGTCATCGCGCTGGCCTCGAAGCTCGGAGGTGTCGGGAATCGCATCCAGGGCGCGGCTGGCACGATCCAGCCACTCGTCGGGCGCTTTGCCCGACGCGCGCACCATCCGCGCCAGATTGAGGCACTGGGTCGCGGTTTCCAGCCAGATCGGATCTTTGCCTTCGGTCGTCTCCCCCGCCAACCGTTCCAGGGATTTGATATAGGAGGCGACCTCCACCTGGCCGGCCGAATCGTCCGGACTGAACAACGTCAACAGTCTCAGGGTGGACCAATTGCCGAGATCGGAACTGCGGGCGTAACCCTCCTCGCTCACTTTCTTTCCGGAAACGTACTGCACCCTGACCCACCTGGGATGCGTTGTGTTCGGTACCTTAACCACGTTGATCCGGTCACCCTGCGTGAGTTTCTGAATGACGCTGGCGGTGGATGGGCCCTGGTAAATCGCCGATGAAGCGCTCACGACTTCGGCGGTGCCGACGGCGGGCAGGGGCTTCGCGCTGCGATTGAAATACCAGTAAGCGCCGCCGGCCAGCAGCAACAGGACGACGAACCCTATGGCGACGAAAATGACAATCCGCTCCGCGCCAGGCTTGGGTTTAACCGGCTGCGGCGGCAGCGGAGTCTGCATGGGCGGTTGCGGCTGCTGGTAATGGGTTGGCGGCTGGAAACTCTGCGGGGGTCGGGATATCGGCGGCGGCTGCGGCACACGAGAAGGCGCGGGAACCGCAGAATACGGCGGAACGGAGCGGGAGGGCGGATCCCAGCGCGGCGGGGGCGGGGGCGGAAGCGGGTGAGTGGGTGGAGAGAGGACTTCGCGCCGAGGTTCGGGCTGGGTGGGGCGCTGGTCCGGTTTCGGGGCGGCGAAGATCGTGGTTTCGGCGATTGGCGGGCGCGACGGCGGCGGCGCCACCGGCAGAGTCTGATCGAGCGGCACCTCCTGAGCGCGCGCGATTGGATGTGTGGGCGGCGGCGTTTGGGGTGGCCGCGACAGCGGCAGTTGGACCCCTGATGGTTGCACCGGCGGAGCCTCCGTCTGCGGCGGGCGCGTAGCAACAGGAGGCGTGGGCTGCGGGGTGCGCGCGGGAGGTCGTGGCCTGGGCTGCTCGCGAGCCGGCTCGGGCTGTGCGGGTTTCAGACGATCTTCCAGGTCCACCAGCCGGTTTCCGTATTCGGATGCCGCCGTTCCGAAGCGTGGATCCTTCGTTTCCAGCTTCTTCATGTGGTAGAAGGCCTTTTGTGCGCCCCTGAGATCTCCCTGCGCGGCGGAATTGTCGAATTCGTGCAGCAGTCGAAGAAACTCGGATACGCGCCATTCCGAGCTCTCCTGCCCCGGCGGCGGATTTCCGAAATCGGTGTCCTGATCGTTCGACGGCTCGGGTGCGTGAGCTTCCATCACGGCCGCGCGAATCAATTGCGGGCTTGCCGTCGCCAGCGGCGCGGTTTCCGAGCCGTGCGCCGCCGCACGGAGATCCTGCAGGACAGCCCGCAGATCGGCTGCGAACTGCTCGCCCGTTTGATAGCGCTTGTCCGGCTCCCGCTCGAGCGCCCGCGCCAGAGCCACTTCCAGCGGATACGGCAGCGCCGGATCGAAATCGCGCAAACGGTCGGCCTTACCGTCGACGATGCGGCTGGGAATAAACGACGAACGAAACGGATGCACTCCCGAGGCAAATTCGAAAAACACCACGGCCGCGGAAAAGAGGTCCGAGCGGCAATCGCAGCCCTGCCCGAGAATCTGTTCCGGGGCCATGTAGTTCGGCGTGCCCAGGACGCGACCCACGAGCGTGAGCTTCGAGCTGGGCAGGCGCGCAATGCCGAAGTCCAGCACCTTCGGCTTGTTCCCGACCTGCACGAAAATGTTGCTGGGCTTGATATCGCGGTGGATGACCTGGTGCTTGTGCGCATGGTCGAGGGCCTCGCAGACCTGCACCATCAGTTCCACCTTGGCGTCGGTCGGGATGGGCCGCTTTTCCTCGATCAGCCGGCGAAGGTCATCGCCTTGCAGAAGCTCCATGACGATGTACGCCATGTTCTCGGCTTCTCCGAGATCGAAGACGGTGACGATGTTGGGATGTTGCAGAAGCGCGCAGGCACGCGCCTCCCGATAGAACCGCTCGCGCAACTCAGGGTCCACCTGCGGGCCCGTGCCGATCGTCTTCAGCGCGATTTCACGATAAAGCAGGGTGTCACGCGCTTTATACACCACGCCCATGGAGCCGGTGCCTAACGTCTCCAGAATTTCGTATCGCCCCAGTTTCTCCATGATCTAAGCGTAACTGAGCAGCACAACCGATATGTTGTCCGGCCCGCCGTTAATCCGCGCTGCTTCGTTGAGGCGCCGCGCCATGGATTCGACATCCCGCTCCGTGGCCAGGATGGAGCGGATGGCGGCATCGCCGATGACGCCATGCAGGCCGTCGCTGCAGATCAGATAGACGTCACCGGGGTGAAGCGACTGCTCGAGGATATGCACCTTCACCGATTGTTCCGATCCGGCGGCTTGGGTGAGTACGTTTCGCATGGGACTGTGGGAAACATCGATGGCGCTGAGACCTTCGCGCTCCGCCATGGCGTTGACGTAGGTATCGTCGTAGCTGAGCTGGGTGAGTTCGCCCCCGCGGTAGAGGTACACACGGCTATCGCCGACATTGCCGACGATGGTCTTCTCGTCGCCCAGCAGGATGGCGGCGACGGTAGTTCCCATGCCGGCGCATTCGGGCGTATTCTGCGCGTGCGTCCAGACCTGGTGGTTGGCGAGTTTGATGCCGGTGGCGAGCCGGTTGGCATCGACGGAGAGGTCGAAATCGTAGCCAAAGGGCCAGGTAGCGTCGAACGTCTGCCGGGAGTTTTCGACGAAGTAACGCAGGGTAGAGACGGCGAGTTCCGCGGCGATTTCGCCGTGCCGGTGCCCGCCCATGCCGTCGGCGACCATAAACAGTCCCGCGGAATGATCGATCAGGATCCGGTCCTGGTTTTCGGAACGAACGCAGCCAGTATCAGAAACGCCGTAAGACTCGAACATTCCCAGAGGGACCTCCGACAACCGTCCACCGGGGTTAAGGTACCACATCAGGGGAGCGGCGTTCCAGTGGAGTAATTTCGCTACTTCTCTGGCAGAGCTTTACCCAACGTGCGCTCCGACAGCGCTTGGCCTGGCATCCAGTGCGCGCCGGACTTTGCCGGCGATTTGCACCATCGTGAACGGCTTTTGCAGGAATTCTGTCTCGCGGTCGATCTTGAGGCGGCGGCCCACGCGATTGTAGTCCGCCCGCGACATGAAGAGCACTTTCAGACCCGGGTGCAGCGCCTGAAGCCGGGCCGCCAGATCCGTGCCGCTCATGGACGGCATCAGGATTTCTGTCAGCAGCAGATCGGGCCGCGCGTTGTCGGAATCGCACAGCTTCAAAGCGTCAGCGCCGGAGCGGGCTTCCATGACGGGATAGCCGCGCTTTTGCAGCATGAATGCAGCGAGTTTTCGCGTCTCGGGATCAGCATCCACCAGCAGGATGGTTTCCGAACCGCGCGGCAGGGGTTCCATGACGAGGATTCTATGCCCCGCCCACGCCCGTGGCAAGGTAGTACCGTACTGACTTGTGCGCAGCTTCACAGGGAGATGCGGCGTCCTTCGCGCATCGCCTGATTGGCAAGATGCGACGCGCGCGCCGCTTCCACGCCCGCGCGGATATTGGCGTTCGGCTGCCGGCGGCCGCGCATGCAGTCGAGCCAGTTCTGCAGGTTCGTCTTTGTGCCGTCGCCCGTGCTTTTCACGGCGATTTCCGGCGGCGGAAGCTGCGCGCCACGACTCTTGCCTTCCGGATACACCTCGAAACCGGCGCGCGTGAGCTTCATCATGGCCTCGGTGCCGCGCAGCACAATACCGCCGTCCTCGAGCGATTCGATCATCGTGCCGGTATAGACCGCAGTGTAGTTCTGCGGGAATTCCAGCGACGCGTTTACGGTATCGGGAAGCTCGAGATCGTGGTTCACGTGAACCGCGCCGAAGGCCTGGACGGTGCGCGGCGTCGGACTGTGCATGTACCACATGATCACGTCGATCCAGTGCGTCATCAGGTCGGTGAAGGCGCCGCCCCCGAAATCCCAGAACCAGCGCCAGCGGCGATACCTGATCTCGGCGAACGGCTGATCGGGAGCGGAACCGAGCCACGTCTTCCAGTCGAGTTTCGCCGGGTCTATCCCGCCCGCGTCGGCCGGACGCTGCGCACGGTGATAGTTCTGATACCAATAGCACTGCGCGAGAGCGATCTGGCCGAGTTTGCCCTCCTCGACCAGGGCCTTAGCCTGGATAAAGTGATCCCAACTCCGTTGCTGCGTGCCGGTGGCGACGACGCGTCCCGACTTTTCGACGGCGGCGATCAAAGGTTCGCCTTCGGCGATCGTATGGGTGACGGGCTTCTCACAGTAGACATCCTTGCCCGCGGCGATGGCGTCGAGCACCATGCGCGCATGCCAGTGGTCGGGACTGGCGATCACGACGCCGTCGATATCCTTGCTGTCCAGCACTTCGCGATAGTCGCGCACGGGGTTGGCCTGCGGACCCATCTTTTCGGCCATCGCCTCGCGGCGTGGCTGGTAGACGTCGGAGGTCAGGATGACCTCGTTTCCTGGAAGTGATTTGAGATGAGTGGAGAGCGCGCCGCACCGGCCGCCCGTGCCGATGAGGCCGAGGCGAATGCGATCGTTGGCGCCCAAAACGCGGGCGGCCGCGGCCAGTGAGCCTGCCGCCGCGGTGACGAAATTTCTGCGATTCACGCCCGTTACACTATCATTGGGTCACCGAATCCGTCAATGTTCCGGTCCTTTCTCAAGCTCGTGCAATCACAGCGCGCGATCGATCGCGGCACCCTCCTGGGGGCCGCACTGTACGCGCTGCAGTCCGTGATGTGCATGGGAATCATTCTGTACATATACGGCCAGTTCGAACTTGGCAGCGCGATGTGGGCAGGGGTTTCGGCCGTGCTGGTGTTGCAGCCGGGCCTGGAACAATCGTACGGCGCGTCGGCCACGCGATTCGTATCGAACCTGACCGGAGCGCTCACCGGGGCCATCGTGGATAAGTTGCACGGCCACGGCGCCGCCGACGTGGTGGTGGCGCTGATCCTGGTGGTCGCATTCTGTGAAGCTCTACGGCTCGACCAGGGACTGCGCTCGGCGTGCGCATCGGTTCTTATCGTCATGATGGGAGGAACCGCGGTCTCACATGCCATGGAGCGGCGCGTGCTTGCGGTCGTGATCGGCTGTAGCACGGCGTTGTTGGTCCGGATGCTCACGGAGAGGATTCAGCGGCTCCTGCCGGCGACGGCGAGACGAGGGGATTCCACCCAGGTCGATGAAGGATGAGTAAAGCTATATTGAAGTCGTGGTGAAGCGAATTGCCGTGATGGTCGTGGCCTTCGTGCTGGCGCTTGCCATCGTGGCGGTGTTCGCGTTCCGCGCCGGGCGCTCGGCCCGGCAACTGCGCTGGGCTAACTCGCCAATTCGGGCGTGGATGAGCGTCCCGTTCATCGCCCACACCCGTCACGTCCCCGTCCAGATACTGTTCCAAGCTATTCACGTGGAGCCGCATCTTCCGCACGACCGCCGTTCGCTGCGGCGGATCGCGCACGAAGAGAAGCGTCCGGTGGAGGACCTGATCCGCGACATCAACCAGGCGATCACGAAAACGCGCGGCTCGCCTTTTCCCCCGCCCCCAGCAGCGAA
>Ga0070741_10003547_pt1 | contig 38498 bp, 34 predicted proteins | sample Coa_R1_4_FD_66440 | JGI IMG/M metagenome (GOLD analysis project Ga0070741, IMG submission 66440) | Surface soil microbial communities from Centralia Pennsylvania, which are recovering from an underground coalmine fire - Coalmine... | ecosystem: Environmental > Terrestrial > Soil > Unclassified ... | reverse complement strand
CGAACCCCGCGGAGATCGACATGACGGGCCGCTGCGGCGCTCCGCAGAAAAGGAACCGACCATGAACTCACGCCCCAAGCAGGCCCGCCAGACGACCCGAATCACACCAGTCACCTAGAGACGCGTCGCACTCCTCCGAGTCCACCGGATCGTCATCGAGCGACGGCGACGTCCATCACGACGTTGCCGAACCGGCCCTCGGCCCCGCCGGGGCAGTTCGCAGCGGTGAAACGCTGCCGCGGTGCGCAGAGGTAGATGGCGGCATCGGTGGTGCGGCGGTAGCGCCGGGGCCCGACCCGGTAGGTGATCTCGATGCCGCGCATCCGGGCGACGCCGGGCGCCGTCGCCCGGGCCCCGAGGACGAGCTGCAGGCCGTGGTCGGCGGCGCCGTCGGCGCCGGACGTCGCCGCCGGAACCACGTGCGCCCCGGCCAGCGTGAAGGGTTGGCCCTCGGCCGACGGGAATCTCGGCACGGGAGCGGGCGTGCCGGCGCCGGCGCCGGTGGGGGCGGGATCCGCCCGGACACCGACGACATCGAAACCGCCCGTCATACCGACGATGCTGACCTTCTCGAGGGTGGCGGCCTGCCGCGCTGTATTCCGCAGGGTGATGCCGCGCACGACGGTGGTCTGGCCGACGGCGAGCCGCTGCCCGTAGATCCCCGAGTCGACCTGCACCGGCCCGCCGGAGTGGGTCGTCGTGCGGTCCCACACCGTGAACCCCGCCACGGCCGTCGAGGCCACGGTGGCCAGCCCGAGCGCCGCCGTTGCCAGCCGGCGCCAGGAAAACCGGCGGGATGGCCGGCCGACCGGCGGAAGCCGCCGCAACTCCGGGCCGGCGACCCACTCCACCAGCGATGCCGGACGCAGGGCGGAGGCGTTCAGCTCACAGACGGCGGAGTTCCGATGCGGACCCATCGAGCGGCCCCTTCCTCGGTGAATGCCCCGACATCGCCTGAAACGGTGCAATCGGTCACCCATGACGCGAATCCCGACAAGCTCACCCACAGCGCTGCCGGGAGATGGGCGTGCGCACCAAGACCGTGAAGGTTCGGGCCGGGGGGCCGGTGCGCCGTTCGGCGGCTTGACTGTCATACCTCGTCGGTATGATGCGCCTGGCTTCGTGAGCGGGCCTCGAACGCTCTCCTTGGGTTGCCACACGACCTCGGAGGCGGAATCATGGCCCTGGATGAAAGAGCACGACACGAGCTGTTCCTGCGCCTCGAGCAGGTGCGGGGCGCCGGGTCCGCGGAGACGCTGATGGAGTTGCTGCCGCCGGTGGGATGGGCGGACGTCGCCACCAAGCGCGACCTCGACGCCTTGGAAGAGCGGATGAACCTCCGGTTCGAGCTCGTGGATCAGCGCTTCGACGCGCTGGAGCACAGCTGCTCGCCGCCTTCCGGGGCGAACCTCTCCGGCGTTTCGCTGTTCCGTGCCCTGCCGACGTCCGGCCACCGTGGCGCGCACCTGTTGGCGGCGGCCGGAGGTGCCGCCGCACGACCGGTGGCACTCGAGACCCCCCAGGGCCCCTCAGCACCACCGGTGGCGGTTGGGCCCAGCGCTGAGATCAGGACGTCGTCGGACGGGCCCGCTCGACGATGCTCCGGACGTCGACGCCGGACGGGAGCGTCCCGAAGACCGCGCTTCCCTCGCCGGCCAGGCGGGACACGCAATAGGCGTCGGCCACGGCCGCCGGGGCGTGGCGCACCAGCAGCGATCCGCAGAAGACGACGGCCATCCGCTCCACCAGCCGGCGGGCGGCCACCTCGCCGCCGTCACCGTCAGGACCGCCGTCGACGCCGGCCAGCGCCTTGCGGAGCTCGGTGGCGGCGGCGTCGAGGTGACGGTCGGCGCCGGCGGCGAGGTCGACCTCCGACCACCAGGCCTCGAGCGCCTCCGGTGAACGGCGAAGCGCCCGCAGGACGTCGAGGCAGATGACGTTGCCCGACCCTTCCCACACCCCGTTGAGCGGGCTCTGGCGGAAGAGGCGGGGGAGGCCGGAGTCCTCCACGAACCCGTTGCCACCAAGGCATTCGAGGGCCTCGGCGGCGTGCTGCGGCGCCCGCTTGCACGTCCAGTACTTGACCACCGGCGTGGCCAGGCGGGTGAGCAGCGCCTCGCCCTCGTCGCCGGCGGCGGCCCCGTCGTAGGCCCGGGCCAGGCGGAGGGCGGCGGTGGTGGCGGCCTCGGACTCCAGCGCCAGGTCGGCGAGGACGTTGGCCATCAGCGGCTGCTCGTCGAGGCGCCGGCCGAAGGCGGCCCGGTGGTGGGCGTGCCACGTCGCCTGGGCCACGCCCTGGCGCATGATGGCCGCCGACCCCAGCGAGCAGTCGAGCCGGGTGTGGCTGACCATCTCGATGATGGTCCGCACCCCTCGCCCCTCGCCGCCGACGAGGACGCCGTAGGTGTCGGCCAGCTCGATCTCCGAGGAGGCGTTCGACCGGTCGCCGAGCTTGTCCTTGAGCCGCTGGATGAGGATCCGGTTGCGTTCCCCGTCGGGCGTCCAGCGCGGCACCCAGAAGCACGACAGGCCGGCGGGGGCCTGGGCCAGCATGAGGAACCCGTCCGACATTGGGGCCGAGCAGAACCACTTGTGGCCCGTCAGCCGGTAGACGCCGTCACCGTCACCGTCGGCGGGGGCCGGGCGGGCGGCGGTGGTGTTGGCCCGCACGTCGGAGCCGCCCTGCTTCTCGGTCATCCCCATTCCGGAGATGGCGCCGGCCTTCTCGCCGGCCGGGCGGTCGGCCGGGTCGTAGCGGCGGGAGCAGAGGCGGGGCAGCCACTCGGCGGCCAGCCCGGCGTGGTGGCGCAACGCCGGCACCACCGAGTACGTCATCGAGATCGGGCAGATGTGGCCGCCGTCGACCTGGTACCAGGTGATGATCTTGGCCGCCCGGGCGACGTGGGCGCCGGCCCGGCCCTCGGCCCACGGCGCGGCGTGCAGGCCCTCGCCCACGGCCACCGTCATCAGCTCGTGGTAGGCGGGGTGGTACTCCACCGCATCGATGCGGTGGCCGAAGCGGTCGTGACTGCGGAGGACGGGCGGTGCGGCGTTGGCTCGCCGGCCCGTCTCCTGCGCCTCGGCGCTCCCCGCCCGCCGGCCGAGGCGGTGCAGGTCCTCGGCCGCCCATCCGGCGCCCTCCCGCTCCAGCGCCTCCCGGAGGGCCGGGTCGGCGCCGAAGACGTCGTAGTCCTCCAGCGGCGGCGGCTGGTTCGTCACTTCGTGGGTGGGTGCCCAGGGGCTCATGGCTCCAGCCTACGACGGCCCTTCGCCGGCCCCGCCTCGCGTCGGACGGGCGGTTCGCACCATTGCGCCCGGTCTGCCCCCTGCACCTTCGCCGGACGGGCGCCGTGGCCGTCCGAGCAACGCCGAATCACATCGATGTTTCTTGTCGGATCCTTTCCGCACAATCGGTTTCGAGAGGAAGCGAGAGAGAAGGCGGTCAGGGTGGAGCAGGGCTGGTTCGAACGGCTGACAGAGGTCATGGCGGCGATGGCGGCGGGCGACGGCGTTGCTCTCGGAGCGCTGTACGAGGAGTTCGGCGACCCGATCCGGGCCGCCGTCCGCCGGGAGCTGGCCCGGCTCGGGGTGACCCACCTCGAGGCCGCCGAGATCGACGGCCTCGCCCTCGACGTCTGCGCCGATCTCTTCCGCCGGGCGAAGTCGTGGGACCCGGCCCGGGGCGTCACGCCCTGGAAGTGGGCGGCGCTGCGGATCCGGAGCATCGTCGGCAGCTACGTCGGCCAGTTCACCGATCCGCTCCCGGAGGGCGGCCCGGCCGACACCAAAGCGGGGCCGGCCGCCGTCGAGCCCCCGGCCGGCCACGACGACGAGAGCGTCCTCGTCACCCTCGGCCGCCTGGCCGAGTTCCGCAGCGAGCTGCGCCTGCTGGAGGAGGCCCTCGGCCGGGTCAGCCGGCCCGCCCAGCAGGAAATCCTCTTCGAGGTCCGCATGCAGGCCAACCAGGGCGACCCCTCGCCCGCCGCCACCATCGCCCGAGCCCGGGCCCTCCGCCCCGACTCCGTCCGCCAGACGTACAAGCGGGTCATCGACAAGGTCTCCCGCCTCGCCGCCACCGACCCGCAGTTCGCCCCCCTGGCGGGCCTCCCGCTCCTCCGCAAGGCGAGCTAGTGATGCGTGGCGGATTTGGTGTGGGGGGTACAGCGAGCGCCGGGCTTCTGGCGTTCCTGAGGAACAGGGGGTGTTCCGGAGGAACGCAGGTATGGAGAGCCCCCCCTGCGAAGACGTCCCACTGGGAGCGTCGGTACCATGGCGGGGTCGTTCGTGGAATACGACCCCACCGAACGAGAAAGCCTGTCCCACGTCGAGCCGATCGCCGTCGGCGCTCGTCGATGTCCCTCCGGACACCGGACCACCACGGTGGATCATCGTGCGGCGCCGTGCCAAAGGACGAGGCCGACGATCACCACGACGACGATGGATGACGGCAGCGCGGCACGCTTCACGGAAGGGAGACGATCCTGGTGTTCTCCACGATGCTGGCGGTGGCGCCACACAAGAACCGCTCGCGATCCATGTGGTTGATCCAGCGGTAGACGACCCCGGTCGCCACGCTGGTGGTATCCGACCCTCGGAAGCCGGCGACGTTCACGGCGTTTTCGAAGGTCGTGCTTTCGCCCGAACCTCTCCGGTGAAACCCCTGAGCCGGAACCGGGCTCGTCTCCGACGGGTCGCACCGTGCGGGGATGCCGTAGTCCGTCCGGTGAATTCCGCCGCGCCAGTCGATCGGCTCAACCGTCTCTGCGTCATGCCAGCTGTCGCCCTGGTTGCAGCGCCATGTGTACCGGGCATAGGCGGCGGCGTGAAAGCCGCCGGCGGGCTCTCAGGCGATCGAGTCGGTGGCCAGGCTGAAGCCGCCGTCGCGGCCGAAGGCGACGACCATGACCGTTGGTCCAGCCGGAATCGTCCGGACGGCCCGCAGCGGGGCGGTGTCGCCGGCGCGGAGGACGTGGTGGCCGGCGGCGTCGGTCACGGTGCGGGCGACGGGCACGAGGGGCACGTGGCTGGCGGCGACGTCGCCGCCGGACGGGCGGGCGAAGGCGACGACCTCGGTGCCGGCCGCTGGCGGCGACGGCGGCGACGAAGGTCAGAACGGTGAAGGAGCGATGCGGTCTCATCGAGCGGCCCCTTCCTCGGTGAAAGGCTCGACCATCGCCTGGGACGGCGCAATCATCGCGGAATGACGCGAACCGCCACAGATTCACCCACAGTGGAGCGAATCGCGACGATCGGTGGTGGGAGCGAGGCATAGCTGTCGATCCCGCCCGGCCCCCGGACCGGTTCTTTGGTCACGAACTCGCCACATATGCGGTCCGTGACGGGAGAACATCGAGCGCCTACGAAGCGTCGGGCCGCCGGGACCAGCAGCGCAGCAGCCGCTGGTGGACCAGCCCCACACCGCCCCGCAGGACGGTGGGGTCGCCGCCGGCGTAACGGAGCACGGTGACGTCGACGCCGTCGCGGTCGCCATCGGCGCCGACGACGACGGTGAGGTGGGCTCGCCGCCGCTGCGGGTGCCGGCTGGGCCGGCAGCCGGGGCCGCCGTCGTCGAGAGGGGCGGCCCAGGCGCCGGTGACCAGGGCCAGGGCCCGGACGCCGGCGGGGGGTCGCACCCCCTGTGGCAGCTCCCGGGCCTCCCCCTCGGCCAGCAACTCGAGGGCCAGACCGTCGCCGCCGCCGGCGGCCCCGCCCTCCCCGCCGGCAGACTCGCCCACGCCGCCGCCACACCGCACCGCGTACAGCCGCCCGATCCGCCGTTCGGCGGCCGGGACCCGCAGCTCCTCGTCGACCGCCAGGGCCAAAGCCTCGAGATCCATCGCGCTCCTCGCTCTCGTCGCGCCGCTGCTGAATGAGCCGGGTGACGCCCGTCACCGATCAGGCCCGAATCCGAGCGAGCGCCGAAGCCCGCCGCCGGGACGTACTGGGGGTTGTCCCGGCGGCGCAGCGTCGGCGGCAGGCGGCACGGTAGAGGACCATCCCGGCGCGAGGCGAGCGAATTTCCGAAGGAGCGGGCCCCCGGCCGTGGAGCTGCCGGCGCCTCGCCGGGCGGAGGGGGGATCCGCCCGGCGAGGCCCGGCTCCGGGCCCCGGCACCAGCGCCCGGGAGAACGTCAAGGGGGGGACGATCACCCGCAGGGGCGCGGTCTCCGCTGGGCCCGGGTTTTTGGGGCGGCGTCCCAGCCGCACCGCCATTGACACACTAACCGATTCCGCGCCACCGCAAACGCACGAAGGGCGATTGTTCTCCCGGCCGTCAATTCTCGTTCCGGGTAGGGGGCTCTTCGGACCACGACGCAACGCCCTGGTGTCCGGAATCCCTTGCGGTGCAATGGGCCGAGCACCGGCAGCGATACCCGGGCGGCCGGCCGCCACCCCACCATTTCCCCAGCGCACAAGCCGTTAAACCGAAATACTGATCGCATCATTCGGTGGCCAAGATAGGTCGGCATCCGTTCTGATGGCCGGCGCTCCTGCCGCCGGCTCTCAGGCCGCCGGCGCTCCTGCCGGCGGAGCCAGCAGGCCGTAGAGGGCGAGGTCGGTCGGGACGCCGCCGACGATCTGCCCGCCCCGCCGTACGCCCTCCAGCTCGAAGCCGGCCTTCTCGGCCACCCGGCGGGAGGCGACGTTACCGACGGCGGCGTTGAGCTCGATCCGGCGCAGCCCGAGGGAGGCGAAGCCGAAGGCGCACAGCGCCCGGGTGGCCGCCGTGGCCGCGCCCCGGCCCCGGGCCGGGGCCCCGACCCAGTAGCCGATCTCGCCCCGCTGGTGGTTGCGGACGCCGAGGAGGATCGACCCGGCCACGCTCCCGGACACCACGATCGCCAGCGTGACGGCCGTCCCTTCGGTCAGCGCCACCCGGGCCCCGGCGATGTACTCGTCGGCGTCGTCCGGCGTGTAGGGGTCGGGCAGGTTCGGGAGCCACCGCCGGTTCTCGGCATCGTCGACCAGCGCCACGAGGGCCGGCCCGTCGGCCCGGTGCCATTCCCGCAGCACGACGCCGTCGGCGGCGAGCCCGCCGTCGGGGACCACGATCGCCGGCCGCGGCACCCGGGTGGACGCCGGCCCCGGCCCGCCCTCCGACGACTGGTCGAGCACCAGGCCCATCACCACCGAGTCCCACAGCGCGCCGCTGCGCCGCCGGTAGTGGCGCCGCCGGGTGCCCTCCACCCGGAAGCCGTACCGGGCGTAGAGGCCGATGGCGGCGTGGTTCGTCGGCCAGGCGGCCAGGCTGACCTTGTGGGCTCCGACCGACCGGGCCCAGTCGATCACGGCCTCGAGCAGCGCCCGCCCCACGCCGCCGGCCCGGTGACCGGCCACCACGAACATGCCGAGTTCGGCGGTGCCGCCGGAGAGGCCGGCATAGCCGGCGCCGACGATCCGCCCGCCGGCCTCGGCCAGGAACAGCACCGAATCGACGCCGGCCAGGGAACGGTCGAAGCCGGCCCGGCGCCCGGCCCGATCGATCGGGGCTTCGGCGCCCATCCAGCGGCCCTCGGCGGCCACCGACTCGAAGGCGTCCATATAGGCGTCGAAGTCGCCGGGCACCGCCCGCCGCAGCGAGAACCACGTTGCGGGTGAAGGAACTGCGGTCATGCGCCATGGTGGCCGACCGGTGGCCGCCGGCGCACGCCGATTTGGCGCCCGTCCGAGGAAGGGTCAGATGTCGAGCGTGCTGCGGCCCTGGCCGTTCCACTCCACCAGGACGGCGGTGGCGTCGTCCTGGAGGTCGCCGGCCTGGTGGTCGAGGATCGAGTGGACGAGCCGGCGCAGCGTCTCCGGCGGCGGGTTGCCGCCGGCCGAGGCCCGGCCGACGAGGTCGGCGAGGCGCTCGGTGCCGAAGAAGGCACCGTCCGGCGAGCGGGCCTCGGTCACCCCGTCGGTGTAGAAGACCACCTGGTCGCCGGGCTCGAGCGACTCCTCCGCCTCCTCGCCGGGGGCGCCGAGCCCGAGGGGCAGGCCGTTCTCCCCCCACAGCGTCTTGACCACCTTGCTGCCCCGCAGCAGCAAGGGAGCGGGGTGACCGGCCCGGATCCAGCGGAAGCTGCCGGTGGCGAGCTCCAGCTCGGCCACCACGGCGGTGACGAACCGTTCCGGCCCGAACCCCTCGCTGATCGCCTGGTCGACGGCGGCCACCGTCTCGGCCAGCTTCAGCCGCCGGCGGCGGGAGTTGCGGTAGGCGGCCACCGCCACCGTGGCCAGCAGCCCCGCCTCGAGGCCGTGGCCCATGGCGTCGAAGACGGCGATGCGAGCCACCTCGTGGTCGACGCCGTAGTCGAAGGCGTCGCCGCCGAGGTCGTAGGGCGGCGCCAGCAGGCCGCTGATGACGACTTGATCGCAGCCGAACGTCAGCGGCGGCAGCAGCTGCCAGGCCAGCTCGGAGGCGATCGACATGGGTTGCTGGCGGCGGTGCAGCTCGAAGAAGTCGCCGTAGTCGGCCTTCGTCGCCACCAGTTCGGCGGCCTGGACGGTCAGCCGGCCGGCGGTCTCGAGGAACTCGTCGCCGTCCCCGCCGGGGAGCTCGAAGCCGACGACGCCGAGCCGCTCGTTGCCCTCGACCATCGGCACCCACAGGAGCGTGCGGTCGGCGTTCCACTGCAGGCTGAGCGTGGAGAAGGCCCGCCCGGCCAGCGTGCCTTCCACCGCCACCGGCTGGCGCTCCGGCCCGTCCGGCCGGGGGAGCGGGTTCAGCACCCGCTGGTCGTAGTCGACGAGGAACATCGCGGCGTCGAGCGCCCCCGCCTGGCGGGCGTGGCGGGCCAGCAGGCGGGGCACCTCGTCGGCCACCGCGAAGCGGGCGTTGTCGATGAGATCGGATGCCGCTTCGGGCGGCCGGTCGGGGGGCACCGTCCCATTCTGGCCGCATGAGGCTCCTCCCGATCAGCCGGAGGCCGCACCGAGATGCCGGGCCGGTCCCGGCGGACGGCCGGCGCGGCCCCTCAGCGCAGATCGCGGAAGAAGGCCCGGAGGTCGCCGGCCAGCGCCTCCGGCTCCTCGGCGGCGGCGAAATGGCCGCCGGCCGGCATCTCCGTCCAGCGGCGGATGTCGTAGACCGTCTCGGCCCACGACCGGGGCACCTGGATGATCTCCTTCGGGAAGCGGGCGTGGGCCGCCGGGACCGGGATCCGCCGCCCGTCGGGCGCCAGCGCCGGTTGGCCGTGGCGGACGGCGTAGTAGGGCCAGAACGACGATCCGATGGCGCCGGTGACCCAGTAGATCATGACGTTGGTCAACAGGAAGTCCTTGCTGAACCGGGATTCGACGTCGCCGCCGCAGTCGCTCCAGGCCCGGAACTTCTCGACGATCCAGCCGGCCAGGCCGACGGGGGAGTCGGTCAGGGCGTAGGCCAGGGTTTGCGGCCGGGTGCCCTGGATCCACTGGTAGCCCGTCCCCTCCTTGAACCACCGTTCGAGCATCGCCTGGGCCCGGCGCTCGTCCTCGGTGGCCTCGCCCTCCTGGCCGGGCTTGATCCCCGGCCGGGTGAAGAGCAGGTTCACGTGGAGGCCGGCCACCTCGTCGGGGTGCTGCTCGGCCACCCGGGTCACGACGCCGGCGCCCCAGTCGCCGCCCTGGACGCCGAAGTGCCGGTAGCCGAGCACCGACGTCATCAGGTCGCCGAGGATCGTCCCCATGGCCTCGATGTCGCAGCGGCGCTGCCCGGGCCGAAACGAGAAGCCGTAGCCCGGCAGCGACGGCGCCACCACGGTGAAGGCGTCGGCCGGGTCGCCACCGAAGCGGGCCGGGTCGGTCAGCAGCGGGATGATCCGGGAGAACTCCCAGAACGACCCCGGCCAGCCGTGGCAGAGCAGCAGCGGCAGCGGTGCCGGACCCTGGCCCTCGACGTGGAGGAAGTGGACGTCGACGTCGCCCACCTCGGCCATGAACTGCGGGAACTCGTTGATGGCCTTCTCCTGGGCCCGCCAGTCGAAGCCGTCCCGCCAGTAGGCGACGAGCTGCTGCAGGTAGCCGAGGTCGGTGCCGTACTCCCAGGTGCTCGCCGAGCCGGGCGGCTCGTCGGGCCAGCGGACCCGGTCGAGCCGGGCCTGGAGGTCGGCGAGGACGTCGTCGCCCACCGCCACCCGGAAGGGGCGTACACCGTTGCCGTCCATGCCATCTCTCCTGTCTGCCCGGGCTGTTGCGGCCACCACGCTATTGGCTACCGTGCGGCCCCATGCTGCGCACACGCTTCACCGAGCTGTTCGGGCTGACGTATCCGGTGATGTCGGCGCCGATGGCGCTGCACAGCGGGGGACGGCTGGCCGGGGCGGTCAGCGCCGCCGGCGGGCTCGGCGCCTTCGGCGGCATCCGCCCGGCGGCGGGGCCCGACTGGATCGCGGGCGAGGTCGAGGCCCTCCGGGCCGTGGCCGGCGAGGCGGCGTTCGCGGTCGGCTTCATCACCGCCTTCCTGCCGATGTTCGAACCGCTGTTCGAAGCGACGCTCGAGGCCCGGCCGGCGGCGGTGGCGCTCTCCTTCGGCGACCCGGAATCGTGGCTGGACCGGGTCAGGAAGGCCGGCGCCCGCACGATGTGCCAGGTGCAGACCTTCGAGGAGGCGGCCCGGGCGGTGGAGGCCGGTGTCGACGTCCTCGTCGTCCAGGGCACCGAGGCCGGCGGGCACACCGGTCACATGAGCCTGCTGCCGTTCCTGGCCGGCGCCGCCGCCCGCTGGCCCGAGGTGCCCCTCCTCGCCGCCGGCGGCATCGCCGACGGCCGGACGCTGGCCGCCGCCCTCACCGCCGGCGCCGACGGGGCCTGGGTCGGCACCGCCTTCCTCGCCTGCCCCGAGGCCGTCGAGGTGCACGACCTCCACAAGGAGCTGATCGTGGCCAGCGACGGCGGCGACACCGTCCTCACCCGGGCCTACGACATCGTCTCCGGCTTGCCCTGGCCGGCCGGGATCGGCGAGCGGACCCGCCGCAACCGCTTCACCGACGAGTGGGCGGACCGGGAGGCGGAGCTGGTGGCCCGCCGGGGCGAGTTCGCCCGTCTGCCGGGGGCCAACCCCTTCGGCGCACCGCCCGATCCCGAGCGCGACGAGGTCCTCTACGGGCAGGGTGCCGGGTTCGTGACCGCCGTCCGTCCGGCCGGCGAGGTCCTGCGGACGATCTGCGACGAGGCCGAGGCCATCCTGCGGACCCGGCCCGGCCGGCTGCTGGCCTGACGCCGCCGGCGGGTCGGCGAGACTGGCGGCCATGGAGCGCATCCCCTACGACGAGTTCGGCTACTTCGCCGACAACGCCGCCGAGTTCGGCCTGCCGTGGGACGGGCCGCCGGCCGTGCGGCGGGAGTTCGTCGAGGTCCGGCCCGGCTGCCGGCTCTCGGCCCTGGTGTGGGGGACCGGGCCGCCCGAGGTCGTCTTCCTCCACGGCGGAGCGCAGAACGCCCACACCTGGGACACCGTGGCCCTGGCGCTGCGCCGTCCGCTGGTGGCAATCGACCTCCCCGGCCACGGCCACTCCGACGCCGGTGCGCTGGCCGGCGGCGGGCCGCCGTCGGTCGACGACCTCGCCGCCGACGTCGAGGGGGCGGTGGCAACCCTGGCTCCGGAGGCGGCCGCCGTCGTCGGCATGTCGCTCGGCGGGTTGACCGCCCTGGCGCTGTCCCGGCGGTGGCCGGGGCTGGTGCGGCGGCTGGTGCTGGTCGACGTCCTCCCCAGCCTCGATCCCCGGGGCACGGCCGCCATCCACGCCTTCATCCACGGCCCGGAGAGCTTCGGCAGCTTCGACGAGCTCCTGGCCCGGACGATGGCCCACAACCCGACCCGGTCGGAGTCGTCGTTGCGGCGGGGCATTCTCCACAACGCCATCCAGCGGGACGACGGCCGCTGGGTCTGGCGCTACGCCCGCCACCGCGACGGCGGGCTGGCCGCCGAACCGCGGGGCGGCCCCGGAGCCGGTGACCGCTTCGAGGATCTGTGGCAGGCGGTCTCAGCGCTCGGCGTGCCGCTCATGCTGGTGCGGGGAATGGCCGCCGGCTCCGTCGTGAGCGACGACGCCGAGAAGGAGCTCCTGGGCCGCCGGCCCGACGCCCGGGTGGAGCACGTGGCGGGCGCCGGCCACAGCGTCCAGGGCGATCGGCCCGTCGAGCTGGCCACCCTCATCGACAGCTTCATCCGCTGAGCCGGCCGACGGGCCGAGGCCCGGCCGGGTTTCCCCCCGAGCCACCGTGTGGCGCGACCCGTCGCGCCCGAACCGTATCGACGGCCGTGAACACCGGCTCGACCGCGACGGGTCGCGCCCTGCGGCCCGGCCGGCCTCGGCCCGGGGGTTCGTCCCCTGGCCCGGGGGAACCTGGCCGGTCGTCGGCGAGGCTCTCGACCTTCACCCTGTGGTTGAGCATGATGTCGAACGGCCCGGCGGCCGCCCGGCGGATGGGGGTGGGATCGCGGCGTGAGGACCGCGCCGGCCTGGCACCGGCGGAGCCCGCGGGCGAATCGGCGGAAGCGGCGGTCGGCCTATCCCGGAAGGACCGGGACCGACGGCGGCGGGTGGAAGAGCCGGCCGTTGAAGGTGACGCCCGTTCCGGAGGACGGCGGCTGGTGGCCGATCACCGGGTTCGTGCCGACCGTGAGGGCGGCGTCGGCCCCCGGGCTCGTCCCGTCGACGACGCCGGCGCCGACGACCCCGCCGGTGGCGCCCTGGCCGACCGAGACCGACACGCCGAACAGGGGCGGCGGCCCGGGCGGCGGCTGGCGGCCCGGCGACTGCCCTTCGGGTGGCGACGCCTGCCCGCCACCGGACGGCGGCGGGGCGCCCGACCCGCCGGCGGCCGACGAGGACCCGGTCGGAGCCCCCGACCCGTTACCGGCTGCCGGCGCCCCGGCCGGCGTGCCCGCTGGTGCCCTTCCGGACGAGTCGCCCGTCCGGGCCGCGGCGGCCGTCGCCGCGGCGCCCGTCGCCGCGGCGCCCGAGGTGGCGCCGTGCTTGGCGTCCGAGGTGCCGCCCGCCGTACTCCCCGCTGGGCCCCCCGCCGGGCCGGACGAGGTCACCGCCGCCGACCGGCCGGCCGCCGACGAGGCAGTCGACGCCGGCCCGGACGGGGACGCCGCCGGCGCGCCGGCGGACCCCGTGCCGTCGCCGCTGGTCTCCGGCGCCGCCGGGCCCGAACCCGGCGTGTCCGCCGGCGGCGTTTCCGGCGCCGACGCCACCCGGGTGGCGTGGTCGGTGCGCCCCAGCCGGGAAACGGCGACGCCGCTGGCCAGGAGCACGAGCAGCGCGGAGCAGGCCGCGAGCCAGACGACCGCCCTGCTGCGCTGCGAATCCGCCAACGAGTGCTCCCCACAGACCCCAGCCCCAGCCCGTCGAGGGAACGTAACACCGCTGGTCGGCAGCCGTCGCTCTGCCGTACCTAGAGCCTGAGAGCCCGGCCGCCGCCGTCGGCTCCGGATCCGCCTCTCCCTCCGGTTGAGGTCGAACCGCGAACTGGCGTTCCTTTACCGCTCCCCAGCGGTAATTGAACGCCAGTTGGGGGAGGGCGACGCGGAAAGGCCCCCGACGGGGTCGGGGGCCCACCGAATGTGAGGGTGACCGACGGGTTTCGAACCCGCGACCTTCGCGGCCACAGCGCGACGCTCTACCAGCTGAGCTACGGCCACCATGGAGCGCCCTCCAGCATACCTGCCGGCCGGCGGATCCTCAGCCGGGAAGGTCGGTCAGCAGCCGGCGGCCGAACCAGCAGGCGATGGCGTCCATGTGGGCTTCCCGAACCATCCACGCCTCGGAGTGGCGGCCGAGCGGCCAGAGGGCCTCGGCGTCCTCCCAGGCGTGGCGGCGGGCGACGGCGACGACGGCGGTGGCGAGCCGCCCGAGCAGCGGATGGTCGGCCCCGTCCGCCGGACCGGCCGGCCGGCGCCCGTCCGCCGGGGCGTCGACGAACCGGTCGAGCAGCGTGTCCATCTCCTCGGCGAAGATGTCGTTGACCTTCGTGTAGTCATCGTGGCGGTGGGGGGCGGCCAGGGCGGCGTCGCCGAGCTCCCGGCCGGTGTCGACGACGGCCACCGCCAGGTCGAGGTTGATGTGGGCGTTGACCCCGCCGGCGGCCAGTTGGGCGGCGGTGATCTCGTGGCCGCCGGGAAGGTCGAAGAGCAGGCGCCAGCACCGGGGACCCCCATCGCCGGCCGCCCAGGCCCGGAGGGCGTCGAAGTAGCGGTTGGCGAAGACCACGTCGAGCCGGGCCAGGTAGGCGTTGTCGGCGAAGAACCCACCCGTCCGGACGTGCTCCTGGATCCGGCTCGTGATCGTGAGGTACAGGTCGCTGAACCGGGCGACGCCCGACTCCGGGGCGACGGCGGCCACGGAGTCCCGGATCTCGGTCAGCCTCGACACCACCTCGGCCAGGCTCTCGACCGGCCCCTCCCGCAGCACCGGACAGCGGGCCACGGGCGACCCGGGGGCGGTCACGCCGAGCCCCAGAAGGCGACGGCGGCGTCGACCAGCATCCGGACGCAGACCTCCACCGGCAGCACCGTCGAGTCGACCACCAGGTGGTAGAGCGCCGGGTCGTGGGCGTCGCGCCCGTAGAGCCGGGTCAGGTACCGGGCCCGGGCCCGGTCGGTCTCCACCATCCGGTCCCGGGCGGTGGCCTCGCCGATCCCGTCGAAGGCCATGGCCCGGTCGGTGCGCCGTTCGGCCGGCCCGTCGAGGCGGACGTGGAAGGCGCCCGGATGGCCGGCCAGCACGATCATCGCCCCCCGGCCCAGGATCACCCCGCCCGGGCCGGCGGCGATGGCGCGGATGCTGCGCTCCACGGTCTCCCGCACGTGGTCCCCGATGTCCTCGCCGGCGGGGACCGGCAGCCCGAGCCCGCCGGTGAGATGGGCCAGGCGGTCGAGGAACGACGTCCGCCGGGCGGCCAGGCGCTCCTCCTCGGTCAGGCGCTCGCCGGAGTCGCCCTCGCCGGTGGCGGCGGCGTTGCGGGCCGGGATGAGCCGGTCGTAGAACGGCAGGCCGAGCCGGTCGGCCACCGCCGGGGCGATGAGCGAGCCGGACGAGCCGTAGCTGGCCGACACGGTGACCACGCGGGCCGTCCTCGCCCCCGCCTTGCCCCTTGCTCCCACCGCCGTCTCCGCGATCGCCGCCCGACGGCGGGCCACGCTACCCCGGCGGCGCGACGGCGGTCTTTGCGGTGCTACCCGTCCCGGCGTTGGCGCAGCTGCTCCACGACCCGCTTGATCTGGGCCAGCTCGTCGAGCCCCTCGGGGCCGGCTTCGTACCAGGGGAGATAGAGGGAGCGGTCGTCGGCCATGCCCTCCCTATCGGCCGGACGGGCCCCCGGCTGAAGGGCGCCGGCCCGGTGTCAGCAGGTGGTGTGGAGCAGCGCCGCCACCAGCCGGCCTTGGCCGGCCAGCCGGTTGTAGGCGGCGACGGCGGCGCCGGTCTCGGCCCGCACGGTCTCGACGCCCCGGGCCTCCAGCACCGCCAGCGTCCCGGGCGCCGTCTCCAGCGCCAGCTCCCGTCCCCAGCTGAGGACGACGACGTCGGGCCGGTGCTCGAGCAGTTCGGCCACATCGGACGGCTGGATGCCCGGCCGGTGGTGGGTGCCGGTCTCGTTCCAGTCCCAGGCCCGGCCGCCGCCAGGCCACAGCTTGGCGTCGCGCAGGCGCCCCACCCGCTCCACCTCCACGAAGCCCCAGCCGTCGTCGAGCACCAGCGGCGAGCGCCGCCCGTCGTCGGGCGTCATGCCCCCGAGCCTAGAACCTCGGCCTCGAAGGTCCGGACGACCTCGGGGCTGGCCTCGCCCCGCCGGACGTCGGGCCACCCCTCGACCTCGGCGCGGGCCCAGCGGGCCCATTCCGCCACCAGCGCCGTGTGGTCGAGGGTGAAACGGCCGAGGACGGCCAGGATGTGCAGCCGCTCCGGGAACGGCCCCGCCTCACCGAGGTACTCCGCCGCCTGCGCCACCGCCTGCTGCCGGAGGGCGAGCGCCTGCGCCTCGAGTTCCTCCAGCGTGGCCAGGAGCCCCTCCTTGGTGCCCTGGTCGGCGAAGAACAGCCGCAGCAGCGCCTCCGATTCCAGCCGGGGCGGCGCCGAGTTCTCCCCGAGCCAGGACCGCAGCGCCCGGCGACCTTGGGCGGTGATGGCGTACTCCGTGCGCGACCGGCGGCCGGTGACGGCCGTCGTGGCCCGCACCAGGCCGTGGTCCAACAGGTTCTTCGGCTCCTGGTAGAGGCGGGTCTCGGCCCGGGGCCAGCAGAAGTGGAGGCTGCGCCGGACCTGCTTCGTGAGCTCGTAGGCCGACCAGGGCCGCAGGGCCAGCAGACCGAGGATGGCGTAGGAGGTGGGGGTCAGCTTCCGCATCGCCCCGGCACGATACCTCATTATGAAGTATTGTCCGGGGCCGTGGTCGAGATCGTCACCCGCTCGCCGCTCATCGACGAGATCCTGGCGCCCCACGAGAAGGGCCTCGGGCTCAGCTACCTCGGCTACCGCAACCACTGCCTGCGAATGCTGAACATCGGGCGGTACCTCGTGCCGGACGAGCCGGAGCGCGACGACCGCCTGGCGGTCATGGCCGCCTTCCACGACCTGCCGTTCTTCCTCGACGGCGACCTCGACTACCTCGGCCGGGCCTCCGACTGGGCCCGGGACTGGCTCGAGGCCACCGGCCGGTCGGCGTGGGAGCCCGAGATCCGGCTGATGATCCACAACCACCACAAGGTGCGTCCCTACGCCGGCCCGTCCGCCCCGATGGTGGAGGCGATGCGGAAGGCCGACTGGATCGACGTCACGTTCACGAAACTGCGGTTCGGGATCGACCGCCGCTTCATCCGCGACGTGCGGGCAGCCTTCCCCATCAACGAGGCCTACAAAGGGATCGCCCTGCCGGCGATCGCCCGCTATGCCTTCAGTCACCTCTCACGGCCTCTTCCTATGATGCGCTGGTGACTGAGAGGGCCGAGACCCGGCCGGGGGCCCGGCCCGCCACCCGGCTGATCCTGCCGGGCGCCGTCTTCGCCCTCGGTCTCGCCGGCTTCCTGTTCCTCCCCGGCTACCTCCTCTACGTCGGCTGCACCGCCATGTGGATGGGCCTCGTCGGGCTGGCCATGTACCTGCCGATGGCGGCCCTGCGGGAGCTGCCGCTCGACGCCGCCGCCCTCACCGGCCTGGCCGCCTACCTCTTCGCCTTCGTGGCCGAGAAGGGCGGCGCCGGCCACTGGCTGCTGGGCCTGGCGGTGGCCATCGGCGTCATCATGGCCGTCTCGGCCCTGTCGGGCCTCGGGTCGCTGGCGGTCACCGGGCTGTACTTCGCCGTGGTGTCGCTCGTCGTCCAGGTCGGCATCGAGAAGACCGTCTTCTCCGTCGGCCAGCTCACCGGCGGCGCCGCCGGGCGCGGCGTCGCCCAGCCCGACCTCCACGGCTGGTTCGACACCGGCCGGGCCGTCTACCTGATCGCCGGCCTCACCTGCCTCGTGGTGAGCGGCCTCGTCTGGTACGTCAAGCAGACCCGGCTGGTGTCGCTGTGGGTCCTGACCGGCCACCAGCCCGAGGGGGCCGACGCCGTCGGCCTGCGCCGGCCCGTCCACAAGGTCGTGGTCTTCGCCCTCTCCGGCGTCATGGTCGGCATCGCCGGCTGCCTGGCCGCCTTCGTCAACGGGACGCCGCCGCCGGTCATCCAGTTCGGCATCATCTGGTCGATCATCCTGCTGGCCATCCCGCTGGCTTCGGGGATGCGGACGGTGTCGTCGGTGTGGCTCGTCGCCGCCGCCTTCACCGTGATCCCCAACCTGCTGGAGTCGCACCGCATCAACCCCAACCTGCTCTCCGGCGGCCTCCTGCTGCTGGCGCTGCTCTCCGCCCGGGCCCAGGCCGCCTTCGCCGCCCGGCTCCGGCGCCACTCCACCACCTGGGAGATCCAGCAGGTGATGGGCTACGCCCGTCCGGCGCTGGAACCCCCCGAGATCTCGGTCGTCGACTGCCCGTCGAAAGCCCTGGTCGGGACGGGCCTCGGGGTGTCCTTCGGCGGGGTGCGGGCCGTCGACTTCGTCGACGTCCGGGTCGGGCCCGGCCAGCGGGTGGCGGTCATGGGCTCCAACGGCGCCGGAAAGACCACCCTCATCAACGCCCTGTCGGGCAACGTGGCGCTCTCCCAGGGAACGGTGTCGCTGGGCGGCGTCGACCTCACGGCCCTGCCGCCCTACGCCCGGGCCCGGGCCGGCCTCTCCCGCACGTTCCAGCTGCCCCGGCTGGCCGAGATCCTCACCGTCCGCCAGAACCTCGAGGCCTGGCACGGCTTCTCGGCCGAGATGGAGGACCGGGCCGAGTGGCTGATGGAGCACTTCTGGGTGAGCTCGGTGGCCGACGTCCCCGTCGACATGCTGTCGTTCGGCTTCCGCCGGCGGGTGGAGCTGGTGCGGTCGCTGGTGTGCCGGCCCGAGGTGCTCCTGCTCGACGAACCGGTCGGCGGCCTGGAGGACGAGGAGGTCACCCGCCTCATCGATGTCATCCTCGACCTCCAGGAGTTGGAGGGCTGGGGGCTCCTGCTGATCGAGCACAACCTCGACTTCGTGAAGGGCGTGGCCGACCACCTCATGGTCATGCAGAACGGGGTGCTGGTCACCGAGGGCGGGATTGACGAGGTGTGGGAGGACGACCGCGTCCGGCGCATCTACCTCGGCGAGACGATGCCGGCCCAGGTCTGAAATAGGCTCCCTCCGAAGGAGGAGCCCATGGAGGAACACGGCACGTTCGACGTCGCCGACTACGCCGACGAGCTGGCCCGGGCACCGGAGAACCACGCCGTCGGCACGGCGCTGCGCTTCGAGAACGACCACGTGCGGGTGTGGGAGATCGTGCTCCGGCCGGGGGAGCGGGGCCCGTTCCACATCCACGACACGACCTACTTCTGGACGGTGGTCGACCCCGGCAGGGGCCGGCAGCGCTTCACCGACGGCACGTTCGTGGTCCGGGACTACCAGCCGGGGGAGACGAAGTACCTCGTCCACTCGCCCGAGAGCACGCTGATCCACGACCTCGAGAACGTCGGCTCGACGACGATGCGCTTCGTGACCGTCGAGCTGAAGCACTGAACCGCCCGGCCTCCGAGCGGCGGGCGGTCGTCGTCGGCGGCTCCCTCGGCGGGCTCAGCGCCGCGCTGTGGCTGCGGGACGTCGGCTGGGACGTCGAGGTGCTGGAGCGGTCCCCGTCGCCGCTCGAGGGCCGGGGGGCGGGCATCGTCCTCCACCCGGCCACCATCCGGTATCTCGTCGAGCACGGCACCGCCGACCTCGAAGCGATCAGCGCTCCCGCCCGGTGGCTGCGCTACCTCGGGGCGGACGGCGCCGTCCAGAGCCAGGCGCCGTGCCGCTACCGGTTCACGTCGTGGACAACGCTGTACCGCCAGCTGTTGTCGCACTTCGGACGGGAGCGGTACCGGATGGGGACGGAGGTCGTCGCCGTCGAGTCAGGCGCCCGGGGGGCGGGGGCCGTCACGGCCAGCGGTGAACGGCTCGACGCCGACCTGCTCGTCGGCGCCGACGGCGTCGCCTCCACGGTGCGGGCGACGCTGCTGCCCGACGTGCAGCCGGCCTACGCCGGCTACGTCGGCTGGCGGGGGACCGTGGCCGAGGACGGGCTGTCGAGCGAGACCTTCGCCGCCCTCCACGAGGCGATCACCTACCACCTCCTGCCCCGAAGCCACATCCTCGCCTACCCGATCCCCGACCGGGACGGGACCGTGACGCCGGGCCGGCGGCTGCTCAACTGGGTCTGGTACCGGAACGTGGCGTCCGGCGGGGAACTCGACGAGCTGATGACCGGGACCGACGGCCTGCGCCACTGGCTGTCGCTGCCGCCGGGCCGGGTCCGGCCCGCCCACCTCGATGAGCTCCGCTCCACCGCCGAACGCCTCCCGGCACCGTTGGCCGAGGCCGTCACCCGCACCGCCGAACCGTTCGTGCAGCTGATCGTCGACGTCGTCGTCCCCCGCATGGTCTTCGGCCGGGTCTGCCTGCTCGGCGACGCCGCCTTCGCCCTTCGTCCCCACGCCGCGGTGGGGACGGCCAAGGCGGCCGAGGACGCCCGCCGGCTGGCCCGGTCGCTCCGCGCCGTCGGAAGCGGTGATGTGGACCGGGCCCTGGCGAGCTGGGAAACGGCCCAGTTACGTCTGGGCCGGCAGGCGGCAGGCCGCACCGCGGCGGCCGGGAACCGCGCCCAGTTCGAGGGAACGTGGCAGGTCGGCGAACCGCTGCCCTTCGGGCTCTACGAAGTGGGGGACAGCGCCCTCGGCGAGTGACCGCCCGAGCGATGGCGCCGAGGCCGGCGCGTGGGCGGGTCATCATATTCTCTGGTCACGAAGCTGCGTATATGGCGGTGTCCGGTCGCGAGACATAGGTCACGGTTGCTGTCGCGCGACATGGGTGACACCTTGGCCCTGACCTGCGGCTTGATGCTGTGGGGTCATGGGCAGAGAGGCGATTCCCATGGACCTGCGGTTGATGGCGGCGGTGACCGGGCCGTCGGAGATGATCGTTCCCACGTCCGCCTCCGTCCGTTACCGACGACCCGGTGACGCGCCTGTGACGAGTGATTCGTCGCTCTTACGGATGGTCTTCATCGGCCGACCGTACTGTGGTCTCGGATCCCGTTCTGTCGACAGTCAGGAGTTCGGCCACGGCGTCCCACTCCGGGATCGCCCCGAGCCCTGACGGCTCCCGGATGTTCTTCGTCCGGGTGAACTCCAACAGGCTTTCGATGGCGTGCTCGCGGCCATAGCCCGAGTCGCCATAGCCGCCGAAGGGCGTGCCGAGAAAGGCCCGGCTGTAGTTGTTGACCATCACGACGCCGGCGTTGATCCGGCGGGCCAGCCGCCGGGCCCGGGCGGCGTCGGCGGTGTAGACCGCGGCCACGAGGCCGTAGGGCGTGTCGTTGGCCAGCTCCAGGGCCTCGGTCTCGCCGGAGAAGCGCAGCACCGCCGTCACCGGGCCGAAGACCTCCTCCCGGGCGATGGCCATCTCCGGCGTCACATCGGTGAACAGCGTCGGCGCCACCCAGTAGCCGCCGGCCAGGCGGGCGTTGGCCGGCAGCGGCGCCTGGGCGGCCACCGTCGCTCCTTCGGCGATGGCGCGGTCGATGTGGTCGAGCACCCGCCGCCGCTGGGCGGCGCTGATCAGCGGGCCGACATGGGTGGCGGGATCGCGGCCGTCGCCGACCTGGAGCCGTTCCACGGCCGTCGCCAGCCGGGCCACGAACTCGTCGTGGACGGGCTCCTCGACCAGCAGCCGGGAGGCCGCCGTGCAGGCCTCGCCCTGGTTGAAGAACGCCCCTTCCAGCCCGCCCCGCAGCGCGGCGTCGAGGTCGGCGTCGGCGAAGACCAGCAGCGGGTTCTTGCCGCCGAGCTCGAGCGTGACCGGGGTCATGGCGTCGGCCGCCAGCTTGAGGACGGCCCGGCCGGTGGCCGTCGAACCGGTGAACGACAGCCGCTCCACCCGCGGATGGGCGGCCAGCGCCGTTCCCGCCGCCGGGCCCGAGCCGGGCACCACCTGGAGGACGTCGGGCGGCAGCACGCCCTCCAGCAGCTCGACGATCCGCATGATCGTGAGCGGGTCCTGCTCCGGCGGCTTGAGGACGACGGCGTTGCCGGCCGCCAGCGCCGGTGCGCTCTTGGCCGCGGTGTGGATCGGCGGCCAGTTGAAGGGGATGATCCCGCCGACGACGCCGTAGGGCTCGTGCACCGTGTGGGCCGCCACCGGCCCGAGGTCGAAGGCGTGGCCGGGCACCTTGTCGGCCAGGCCGCCGTAGAACTCGAACGACGCCATGCAGAACTCGACGTCGAAGCGGCGGGCCTGGGCGTAGGGCTTGCCCATCTCCAGCGTCTCCAAGGCGGCCAGCTCGTCGGCGTGGCGGCGGACGACCCGGGCGCACTCGAACAGGAGCCGGCCCCGCTCCCGGGCCGGCACGTCGCGCCAGCCGGACTCGAAGGCCCGCCAGGCCCGGCCGACGGCGGCGTCGACCTCGGCCGCCCCGCCCCCCTGCACGGTGGCCACGACCTCGCCGGTGGCAGGGTCGAAGACGTCGAAGGCGTCCTCGGCCCGGCCCGACGACCATGGTCCCTTGAGCTGCGGCAGCGTTGGCGTCACGACGACGACGTCAGCTCGTCGAGGATCGCCTTGCGGGACTGCTCGAACCACTCCAGCGCACCCGGGTTGGCCAGGCTGTCCCGGCTGGCCACCCGGTCGATCTCCGCCCCCTGCAACAATCGCTTGACGGGGATCTCCAGCGTCTTGCCGGTCAGCGTGCGGGGCAGCTCGGGAACGGCGAAGACCCGGTCCGGCACGTGGCGGGGCGAAACCTCGGTCCGTACCGTCCGCCGGATCCGCTCGACGAGCTCGTCGTCGAGCGCCGCCCCCTCGGCCAGCACGACGAACAGCGGCATGACGTCGACGCCGTCACCGCCGGGCAGGTCGCAGACGAGGGCGTCGACGACCTCCGGGAGCGCGAGCACCGCCCGGTAGATCTCCGCCGACCCCATCCGGACGCCGCCCCGGTTGATGGTGGCGTCGCTGCGGCCGTAGAGGATGCCGCCGCCCCGGGGCGTGAGCTCCAGCCAGTCGCCATGACGCCACACGCCGGGGAACATCTCGAAGTACGCCTCGCGGTAGCGGCGCCCGCCCTCGTCGCCCCAGAAGCGGATCGGCATGGCCGGCGACGGCTCCGTGATGACCAGCTCCCCGGTCTCGCCCACCAGCGGGCGGCCCTCCGGCGACCACGACTCGACGGCCACGCCGAGGCAGCGGGCCTGCAGCTCGGCCGGGTAGACCGGCAGCCAGGGAACTCCGCACAGGAACGGCCCGGCCACGTCGGTCCCCCCGCTGGAGGAGTTGAGCCAGATGTCGGGGCCGAGCTCCCGGTAGACCCACCGGAACCCGTCGGCCGACAGCGACGAACCGGTCGACCCCACCGACTGCAGCGTGGCGAGGTCCCGCCCGTCCCGGGGACGGAGCCCCGCCTTCATGCAGGCCACGATGAAGGCGGCGCTGGTGCCGAACAGGGTCATGCCCGTCCGCTCGGCCAGGTCCCACAGCACGCCGAGGTCGGGGTACCCCGGGTTGCCGTCGTAGATGATGATCGACGCCGGGCTGAGCAGCATGCCGAGCATCACGTTCCACATGACCCAGCCGGTGGTCGTGAACCAGAACAGCCGGTCGCCGGCCTTGGCGTCGAAGTGGAAGTGGCCGTACTTCAGCTGGTCGACGAGCATCCCGGCGTGGGAGTGGACGATCGGCTTCGGGAGTCCGGTCGTACCCGAGGAGTACACGACCCACAGCGGATGGTCCGACGGGACGTTCTCGAACTGCAGCGCTGCACCGGGTTCCTCGAAGTCCTCCCACAGCACGGTGTCCCGCAGCGACGAAACGTCGGCGCCGCGGTCGAGCTGGCGCAGCAGCACCGTCCGCCGCAGCGACGGCAGCGCCTGCTGGAGCGCTTGGACCTCGGCCCGCCGGTCGTGGTCCCGCCCGCCGTAGCGGTAGCCGTCGACCGCCAGCAGCACCGCCGGCTCGATCTGGGCGAAGCGGTCGACCACGCTGCGGGCGCCGAAGTCGGGGGAGCAGGCCGACCAGATCGCCCCCAGGCTCATGCAGGCCAGGCCGGCGGCCAGCGCCTCGGGGATGTTGGGCAGGTAGGCGGCCACCCGGTCGCCGGCGCCCACACCGAGGTTGCGCAGTCCCGCCGCCAGCGCCGCCGTCCGGGCCCGCAGATCCCCCCACGTCCACGATTCCGGCCCGGCCCGCTCGGAGGCGAAGCGGACGGCGACGTCGCCGTCGGCCTTCCCCCGGAAGATGTGGTGGGCGTAGTTCAGCCGGGCGCCGGGGAACCACTCGGCGCCCGGCATCTCCCGCCGGCCGAGGACGGCGTCGTAGCCGGGGTCGGCGTCGATGGCGAAGTACTCCCACACCGAGGCGTAGAAGTCGTCGAGCGCCTCGACCGACCACCGCCACAGCGCCTGGTAGCCGTCAGGGTCGGGCTCGAACCGTAGGCCGCGAGCGGAAGCCAGCCAGCGGCAGTAACCCGTCAGTTGGGCCTGCCGCCGGCGGTCTTCCGATGGGACCCACAGCGGCTCCGTCACCTAGGCGAAGTGCGGGATGACCTTCTCGCCGAACAGCTTGATGGCGTCGAGGACCTTCTTGTGCTCCGGCCCGTTGGGGTGGCGGAACCGCATGACGAAGTAGTCGGTCCCGAGGTCCCGGTTCCACTTCTCGATCTGCTCGATGCAGTCCTCCGGCGACCCCATGATGAACCGGTCGGTGGCCACCTTCTCCAGCGTGAACTCGTCGGCCGACTTCAGGTCCTTGATCCAGGGGTCGACCTGCTCGTTGTAGCCGCCCACCTCGTAGTAGAAGCGGTGGGAGGTCATCACGTAGGGCCCGTACTCCTCGATGGCCTGGTCGGTGGTCGGCGCCACCCAGCACTCCCGCAGGACGGTGATGCCCGGTGTCTGGCCGTTCTCCCGGGCGGAGTTGCGGTAGATGTCGGCGAACATCCCGAACGTCGGCAGGGTGTTGATCACGTCGGTGATCCACCGGTCGCCGATCCGCCCCGCCCGGCGCAGGCCCTGCGGCGTCCAGGCCGCGCACCAGATCTGCGGCCGGGGCTTCTGCACCGGCTTCGGGGTGACGTTCACGTTCTCGAACGTGTAGTGCTCGCCCTTGAAGGTCAGGTTGCTCTCCGTCCAGGCCTGCTTGACGAACCGCACGGTGTCGTCGAAGAGCTTGCCCCGCTGGCTCATGTCGACGCCGAAGGCGTCGAGGTCGGCGTCGACGTACCCCGCCCCGAGGCCGAGCTGGAGCCGGCCGTTGGAGATCACGTCGAGCAGGGCGGTGTCCTCGGCGAGGCGGACGGGGTGGTAGAGCGGCGCCAGGGCGACGCAGGTCCCGACCTTGAGGGTTGTCGTCTCCCGGGCGATGCCGGTGGCCACCATCAGCGGGTTGGGGAAGTAGCCATCGGGCTGCTGGTGGTGCTCGGTGATCATGCAGGAGTCGAAGCCCACCTGCTCGGCCAGCTTCGCTTCGGCGACGATCTCCTCGTAGACCCGGACCATCTCCTTGCCGTCGGGGTAGTCCTCGGTGCAGGGGAAGATCCCAAACTTGATCTTGGGCATCGGCCTCTCCTTCTGGCGGTGGCGGTGGCAACGTAGGCGGAGTCGCCCGGCGTCTCAATGGGGAACGCCATAAGGTCGGGCTACGGCAATTGTGGCTAGCCACAACCAGCGACGGTGCTTGATGACGCTTGGTCAGGATTCCTGGCCAAGGTGGTGGGGACTTGACCGGTCCCTCGCCGGCGCCCGGTCGGGATCCGCACCGGGTGGTACGACCGGTCGCGGTACCTACTGCGTCCACGGCCGTCAACGCTGCTCGAGCGCCACCGGTCGCGCTACCCGGTCGGCCCCGGTCCCGTGCTTCGGCGCTCATGGCCATCACCTCGTGATCGTGACGAAGGTCGACGGGGACAGACCCCTCTTCGCTCAGGGCTCCAGCCCGAGCAGCCCGGCGGCGTTGCCGCCGAGGATCCGGGCCCGGTCGGCGTCGGACAGGCCCGGCGTCGCCTCCACCAGCCCGACGGGGTCGTCGTGGCCCATGTCGAAGGGGTAGTCGGTGCCGACCACCACCTGCCCGGCGCCCATCTGCTGCACCAGGAAGGCCAGGTGGGCCGGGTCGTAGACGAGGCAGTCGACGAAGACCTGGCGGAGGTAGGAGCTGGGCGGCCGGTCGGGGATGTGGTGGCGGCCCTCCGGCCGCTGCCGCCAGGCGTGGTCCATCCGGGAGGCGTAGAAGGGCAGGAAGCCGCCGCCGTGGACGACGCAGAGCCGCAGCGCCGGCAGCTTCTCGAGGACGCCGCCGTGGATGAGCCGGGTGAGGGCGATCGTCGACTCCAGCGGGTTCCCGATGACGTTGGTCAGGTAGTAGTCCATGAGCCGCCGGCCGTCGGTGAAGCCGTGGGGGTGGAGAAGCACGACCACGCCGAGCTCGGCCGCCCGGGCGAAGAAGGGCCGGAAGCGGTGGTCGTCGAGGTCGAGGCCGTTGACGTTGGTGCAGATCTCGACCCCCCGCAGGCCGAGCGCCCCGACGGCGTGGTCGAGCTCCGCCACGGCGGCCTCCACGTCCTGCAGCGGCACCGTGGCCAGGCCCACGAACCGGTCGGGCCGGCCGGCCACCAGCTCGGCCAGGTGCTCGTTCTGCCGCCGGGCCAGCTGCCGCCCCAGGGCCGGGTCGGCCCAGTAGTAGTACTGGGGCGGGGCGACCGACAGGGCGGCCACGTCGATGCCCATCCGGTCCATGTCGGCGATCCGCCGGTCCGGATCGGTGAGCTGCCCGGCGATGGCGGCGAAGTGGTCGGCGTTGTAGGCCTTCGTCTCCTCGTTGCTCCAGAAGGCGAACGGGTCGGCCAGCGGGAGCGGCGGCACCCGCCCGTCCACCAGCGCCCGGCAGGCCGGGGTGGCGACGTGGCTGTGGAGGTCGACGACCCGGGGCCGGGTCACGACGGCGGGGCGCCCAGCACGTCCTCGACGAGGAAGGCGAGCTGGAACTGGAGCAGCGCCTGGGGGTCGTGGCAGTCCACCCCGAGGATCTCCTCGATGCGCCGCAGCCGGTAGCTGATCGTGTTGGGATGGACGATCAGGGCCTCGGCGGTGGCGGTGACGCTGAACCCGTGGCCGAGGAAGGCCCGCAGCGTCTCCACCAGGGTCGTGTCGCGCCGCCCGTCGTAGTCGTAGAGCGGGCGCAGCACGCCGAGCATGAAGTCGATGAGCTCCTCGGGCCGCTTCACCTGCAGCAGCAGCCGGTAGACGCCGAGGTCGGACAGGGTCACCACCCGGTCGCGCTGCCCGGCCCGCTGGACGAGGTCGAGGCCCCCGGCTGCCAGCCGGTAGGCGTCGCCGTACTCGGTCACGGCGTGGCAGGGCGGCCCGAGGCCCACGGAGACCGCACCGACGTAGGCCCGGATGTGGCGCCGCAGCGACTCGCCCAGCTCCGCCGCCGGCTGCCCGGGGCGCTCGGGCCACAGGAGGATGACGTCCTCGCCCCGGGCGGCGACGAGGGCGGCGTCGCCCACGCCGGTGGCGTCGACCACCCGCTGCACATGGGTGAGCAGCGTCCGCTGGAGGCGGGCGGCGCCCCCGGGCAGGTGGGCGACGGAGTCCTCGCCGCCGGGGTCGGGCCGCACGACGAGGAGCGTGTACGGCGAGCTCAGCTCCAGGCCGAGCTGGTGGGCCCGGGTGACGGTGGAGCCCGGGTCGCTCCGCCCGTCGACCGCCAGCAGGTCGTCGAGGAACTCCCGGGAGAGGCGCCACTCGACCTCCTGGGCGGTGCGGAGCTTCGAGACGGCCAGCGCCACCACCATCGCCCCCCGGTCGAGGGCCCGCCGCTCGAAGGCGCCGAAGCCGCGGGCGGGATTGAAGGCCCGGACCCGGCCCGCCACCTCCTCGTCGAGCACGACGGGCGTCACCAGCCCGCAGTCGCCGTCCGGCTCGGGGATGCGGTCGAGGTGGCCGGTGGCGCGGGCGGCGGCCAGCGGGTGGCCGGCGGCGTCCTCCACCAGGACGTCGCAGCGCAGCGCCTCGGCCAGCGCCCGGGTGATGACCTCCAGGCTCTGGCCGGCCAGCAGGCGGCGCATGAGCTCCCGGTGCACGTCCTCGGCCCGGCGGGCGACGCGCTGCTCCTCCTCGAGCCGGTCGACCCGCTCCTGCAGCGCTGCCGCCCGGGCCCGCTCCCGCTCCCGCAGCCGGCCCGACTCGATGGCCAGCGCCGCCTGGTTGGCGATGGCCTCCATGAGGACGACCTCGCCGGGGGCGAACTCGCGCGGCCGGCGGGTGTAACAGGTCAGCACGCCGAGCGAGCCCTCCGAGGCCACCAGCGGCAGGGCCAGGATCGACCGGTAGCCCTGCTCGGCCGCCACCAGTTCCCACTCGCCGCAGGTGACGTCGGCCCGGATGTCGGGCAGCACCACCGGCCGCTGCGTCCGGTAGGCCCGGCTCGACGGCCCCTCGGCCAGTTCGCCGGGCCGGATCAGCGGCGCCCGGGCGGCATTGACCTCGGCCACGTAGGACGGGCGCAGCCCGTAGAAGCCCCGGATGAGCAGCTTCTCGGAGGCGTCGTCGGGAAGCAGCACGGAGCAGTAGTCGTAGGTCGTGAGCTGGGCCACGGTTCCGGCGATGAGGTTGAGCAGGTCGTCGAGCGGCACGCCCCGGTTCACGGCCCGGACGAACTCGCAGGTGGCGTCGAGCCACGCCCCGAGCTCGGGGCGGGCCGGGCTGCTGTCGACCACGACCGTCCGGGTCATCGCCTTCCCCCTTGCCTGACGCGCGCCACGTTACCGCTGTGGCGGACCACAAGGTCCGCCGGTCAGGCTTGTCCCCATCCCCATAGTTCCCGGCCGGAGTCCGTCCGTATCCTTCCGCCATGGTCAAGCCGATTCTGCAGATCTATCCGGTCATCCCCGGGACCCGAGCCGAACGGGAGGAGCTGCGCCCGATCGGCCGCCACGTCGAGCGGTACCACCAGACGCTGGAGGAGTGGCACGACATCGTGCGGGCCGCCGACCGACTCGGCTTCTGGGGCGTGGCCACGGTCGAGCACCACTTCCACTCCGAGGGCTACGAGGTCGGGCCGACGCCCGGTGTCCTCAACGCCTACTGGGCGGCGATCACCGAGAACGTCCGCATCGGCCAGCTGGGCTACGTGATGAGCGCCCAGAATCCGATCCGGGTGGCGGAGGAGACGGCCATCCTCGACCACCTGACCAACGGCCGCTTCTTCGTCGGCTTCGCTCGGGGCTACCAGGCCCGGTGGACCAACATCTTGGGCCAGCACCTCGGCGCCAAGGCGACGCTGTCGCCGAAGGGCCTGACCGAGGACAAGCTCGCCGCCTGGACGGCGGAGCAGAAGAAGACCCGCTTCGAGGACGACCGGGTCAACCGGGAGGTCTTCGAGGAGCAGGTCGACCTCGTGCTGCGGGCCTGGGCCGACGACAGCATCGACTCCAAGGGCCGCTGGCAGATCCCCTACCCCTATGAGGAGGGGATCGACTGGACGATGACCGCCACGAAGGAGATCGGCGCCCGCGGCGAGATGGACGACGACAACCGGATCCGGCGGGTGAGCGTCGTGCCGGCGCCGCTGACCAAGCCGCACCCGCCCATCTTCGTCTCCTCCAACGCCAGCCGGGAGACCGTGGAGTGGTGCGGTCCCCGGGGCTACATCCCCGCCTACTTCACCAAGATCGAGAAGGCCGAGGCCCACGCCCACGCCTACCTCGACGCCGCCCGCCTCGGCGGCCGGGACTACCACTACGGGCAGAACCAGGCGATCGTGCGGTGGGGCAACATCGCCCCGTCGATGGAACAGGCCCGCCGCAACGTCGAGGAGTGGGACGTCGACATCTTCCGCGACCTCTACGGCGGCACCACGCCCATGGCCTGGGATCCGGCCAACCCGGTGGATTCGGTGCTGGCCAGCGGCCTGTGGGCCATCGGCACGCCGGAGCAGGTCCGCGACCACTACGTCGAGGAGTGGAAGCGGATGCCCTCGGAGTACGTCGTCATCATCTACCACTTCGCCCAGCAGCCGAAGGACGCCGTCATCGAGAACATGGAGCTGTGGATGGAGCACGTGAAGCCCGCCCTCGACGAGCTCACCGCCCACTACGAGAGCGACCGCTGATGGGCAGCCTGGGCTTCGGCGGTGAGGACGTCGTCCGCGACTACATCGCCAAGTATTCGAACTGGGGCCGGTGGGGCTCCGACGACCAGCTCGGCGCCCTCAATTACGTCGGGCCGGAGCAGATCAAGGCGGCGGCGGGGCTGGTGCGCCAGGGCCGGGTCGTGTCGATGTCGCTGCCCTACGACCTGTTCGGCCCCCAGGTCGGTGCCTTCCGCTCCAACCCGCTCAACCTCATGACGGCCACCGGCACCGACTACCTGGCCGGCCATCAGGACCCGCTGCCCGCCGACTGGGGCAAGGCCTACACGTTCGGGTTCGCCGACGACGTAATCGTCATGCCCAACCAGGCCGGCACGCAGTGGGACAGCCTCGGCCACATCTTCTTCGAGGGGAAGATGTACAACGGCTTCGACGCCGGCCTGGTGTCGGCCAAGGGCGCCGAGCGCTGCAGCATCGTGGCCACCCGGGAGCGCTTCATCATGCGGGGGGTGTTCCTCGACGTCGCCCGGCACAAGGGCGTCGAGGCCCTCGAGCCCGGTTACGCCATCAGCCCCGCCGACCTCGACGCCACCGCCGCCGCCGAGGGCGTCGAGGTCCGCACGGGCGACTGCGTCATCGTGCGGACGGGCCTGCTCGGGCAGCGGCGGGGGCGGTGGGGCGACTACTGCGGCGGCCCGGCACCGGGGATGTCGCTGCACACCGCGCCGTGGCTGGCCGAACACGAGGTGGCGGCCATCGCCACCGACACGTGGGGCTGCGAGGTCCGGCCCAACGAGATCGAGCTGTTCCAGCCGCTCCACATCGTGGCCCTCGTCCACATGGGCATCCACTTCGGGGAGATCTGGGACCTGGAGCCGATCAGCGCCGACTGCGCTGCCGACGGCGTGTACGAGTTCCTGCTCTCGGCCGCGCCGCTGCCGATCACCGGCGCGGTCGGCTCCCCGCTCAACGCCCTGGCCGTCAAGTAGCCCGTCCTCATGGACTGGTCGCTCAACGCTGAACAGCGCCGTTGGCGCGACACCGCCCGGGCCTACGCCGCCGAGGTCGTGGCGCCGGCCGCCCCGCGCCTCGACGCCGAACCCGACCCCGCCCTGGCCTTCTCCTGGGACCTGGTCGACGCCGCCTCGGAGTACGGCCTGCGGCTGGCACCGCTGCCGCCGGCCTTCGGCGGCGGCGGGACGGACTTTTTGACCAACGCCGTGATGCTGGAGGAGATCGCCGCCGCCGACATGGGGATGTCGGTGGTGCTGGCCCAGACGTGGAAGTTCGCCCAGCTCCTCATGGAACTCGGCACCGCCGATCAGCACGAGCGGTGGCTGCGGCGCCTGGCCGACAATCCCCGGGGGCTGATGGCGGCGTCGCTCACCGAGCCGGGCGGCGGCTCCGACAACGTGCTGCCCTACGAGGGCACCGACGGCGGCATGCAGATGCGGGCGGAGCGCGTCGACGGCGGCTTCGTCCTCAACGGGCAGAAGCACTACATCTCCAACGCCAACCGGGCCGACGTCCTCATCGCCTTCGCCCGCACCCGCCCCGACCGCCCGGTGCGCTCCGGGGTGACGATGTTCATCGTCCCCGCCGACAGCCCGCAGGTGCGCTACGGCGTCGTCCACGACAAGCTCGGCGAGCGGCTGGCCAACAACGCCGCGATCTTCTACGACGACGTCTTCGTGCCCGACGCCGACCTGCTCGGCCGGGAGAACGAGGGCCTGGCCGACGTCGCCCGGCTGCTGCGGGGCTCCAACGCCTACGCCGCCGCCTGCACGCTCGGCGTCGCCCGCACCGCCTTCGAACGGGCGCTGGCTTACACCGCCGGTCGGGTGCAGGGCGGCAAGGCGGTTTTGGACCACGACGACATCGGCGTGAGCTTCGCCGAGATGTACGCCCGGCTGGAGATGGCCCGGACGTATGTCTTCCGGGCCGCCTGGGCGTCGGACCACGCCAAGCCCTTCGACCCGAAGATGGCGGCCACGCCGAAGCTCGTGGCCTCCCAGATCGCCTTCGAGGTGACCCGGGAATCGCTGGAGATGTTCGGCGGCGCCGGGGTCATGCGGGAGACGGGAATGGAGAAGCTGCTGCGGGACGCCACGATCTTCCTGCACTCCGACGGCACCAACACCGTGATGCGCAAGAAGATCGCCCACGACCTCCGGGCCCGGGTCGGCGGACCGCTCGATTCGCTGTGGGACTGGTGAGCTGATGCGGGCGGCGGTGCTGGAGCGCTTCGGCGGCGACGTGGCCGTGGCCGACGTCCCCGAGCCCCGCCCGCCCGGCCCCGGCGAGGTGCTGGTGGCGGTCGAGGCCTGCGGCGTGGGTCTCACGCTGGAGCGGGCCCGCACCGGCGCCCTGGGCGGCAGCGCACCCCGCATCGTCGGCCACGAGCTCGGCGGCACCGTCGCCGCCGTCGGCCCGGGTGTGGCCCGCTGGCAACCCGGCGACCGGGTGACGGCCTCGTTCTACCTGACCTGCGGCGTCTGCCCGTTCTGCGCCGGTGGACGGGAGACGCTGTGCACCGCCTGGCGGGGCTACGTCGGGCTCCACGTCGACGGGGCGCTGGCCGAAGCGGTCGTGCTGCCGGCCGCCTCGCTCGTGCCGGTGCCCGACGGCGTCGGCCTCGACGAGGCGGCCATCGCCGCCGACGCGATCGCCACGCCCTACCACGTCTTCGCCGAACGGGCCCGGGTGAAGCCGGGCCAGACGGTGGCCGTGATCGGGGCCGGCGGGGGAGTGGGGGTGCACATGGCGCTGATGGCCGGGGCCTTCGGCGCCCGGGTCGTCGCCGTGGAACGCGACGCGGCCAAGGAGAAGCGGCTCGGTGACCTCGGCCTCGACCTCGTGTGGAACCCGGGCGACGACCCCGAGTGGGCCGGGGCGCTGGCCGGGGCGGCGGGCGGCAAGGTCGACGTCTGCGTCGACACCGTGGCGTCGAACTCCACGCTGGCCAACGGGGTGCACGTCGTCGGGCGGGGCGGCACGTTCGTCGTCGTCGGATTCCAGCCCGGAACGGCCTTGTCGCTCGACCCGGCCGGGCTGATCATCGACGAGGTCGTCGTCACCGGCAGCCGCTACGCCACCCGGGCCGAGATCGCCCGGACCCTGGATCTCGTCGCCGACCGGCGCGTCGAGCCGGTGATCGGCGCCCGCTTCACCCTCGACGACGCCCCCGCAGCCTACGAAGCCATGCAGCGCAACGAGGTCTTCGGCCGAATCGTCGTCGACACGCAACAGCGGTGAGCGCCGCACCGTTAGCCTCGCCCTCGTGAAGGTTCGCATCGGCGTCAGCCTCGGCATCGAGGGCGCAACCGACCCGGTCATGCTCCATGACGCCGTCGTGGCCATGGAGGAGCTCCGCTTCGACTCGTTGTGGCTGGCGGAGCGGATCGCCACCACCACGCCCGACCCGGTCGCCGGGCTCGGCTTCGCCGCTGCCCGCACCCGGCGGCTGAAGCTCGGCACCGGCGTGGTGATCCTGCCCGGCCGCAACCCGGCGATCGTGGCCAAGCAGCTGGCCACGCTCGACCGGCTGTCCGGCGGACGGCTGCTCGTGACCTTCGGCCTCGGCGGGGAGCCGGGGGAGCGGGCGGCCTTCCCGATCCCGCCCGGCGCCCGGCGCGGCGACGTCTTCGACGACAGCCTCGACCGGGTGCGCCGGCTCACGGCCGGGGAGGAGGTCGACGGCGTGGTCGTCCGCCCGGCGCCGGTGCAGACACCCCTGGAGTTCTGGGTGGCGGGGTCGGTGCCGGCGGCGCAGCGCCGGGTCGGCCGGCTGGCCGACGGCTGGCTGACGAGCCTGCTCACGCCCGAGGAGGCGGCCCGGGGCCGGGAGGTGGCCGAGGCGGCGGCCGCCGAGGCGGGCCGGAAGGTCGATCCCGAGCACTTCGGGGTGAGCGTGGCCTACGCCGACGGCGGCGTCCCGCCCGTCCTGGCGGCGACGATCGCCCGCCGCCGGCCGGGCACCGACCCGGCGTCCGTGATACCCGACGGCCTGCCGGCCACCGCCGCCCTGCTGGAGGACTACATCGCCGCCGGGTTCTCGAAGTTCGTGGTCCGCCCCGCCTCCGCACCGGCGGACTGGCCGGCGACGCTCCTGGCCATGGCCGACGCCTTGCTCCCCCTGCAGCGCTGACCTGCGAGACTCGCCGCAGCACGGTCGGGCGAGCGGCGAAAGGAAGGGCTGTGGCCGACGACGTGGAACGTACGGCGCTCGGGATCGTCATGGCCCTCGAGCGGGACGACCACCGCGCCTTCCCGGCGCTCTTCTTCCTCGACGACGGCAACCCCGTCGACGACCTCGAGCTGATCGTCACGCTCGGCCGCCTCTGCGTTCATCTGGCCGGGATGGCCGCCGCCGCCGCCGACCCGCCGCTGACCGCCGCCGACGTCCTGACCAAGCTGGCCCTCGAGTGGGGCGCCCCGAGCTGACGCGGCGTGGACCGGGCCGGGGCGCGTCGTCTCGATGTCAATAGGATGTTCCTCTTGCCCCCGTAGCTCAATGGATAGAGCAGGCGGCTTCTAACCGTCAGGCTGAGGGTTCGATTCCTTCCGGGGGCGCTCCTCCGAAGCGCCCCCGGGTGCGATGCTTGCCTGGCAGCGCCAAGCCGGGGTGCGGGAGCAGCTCTGATGCAGGCCCGACAGGCTGAGAAGGCGCTGAGGAAACGGTCGCATTTCCGGCCTGGACGCCCCATTTGTCCGGTTGGTCCGTAAGCTTTCGGACACGAAATGACGGGTCACGAAGGGACAGGGCCGATGCGGAAGCGATTCGTCCTCCTCGCCGCGGTCACGGCGGGCGCACTCACACTCTTCGGCGCCCCCCAGGGCGCCTTCGCCCGTGGCGGCGGGGGAGGTGGTGGCGGCCACGGCGGTAGCAACTCGAGCATGAGCGGCGGCCACGCCGGCGGCGGCCACTCGGGGTCCGCCCGTTCCGGTTCGAGCCATTCCGGGTCGAGCCACGCCCACGCCGGCCACTCCGGCACCCGCCACGACAGCGATCGCGACGACCACGGCAGCGGGCACTTCCGCCACGGCCACCACCGGTTCGACGACGGCTGCTGCGGCTACTACTACGGCTACCCCTACGACTACGGCTACCCGTACGGGTACTACTACGGCGGGGGCGGCTACAACGACGCCTGCTACTACAGCGGCGAGCGCGGCGACTGCTACGGCCCGAGCTACGACAACGGAAGCTACGGCCCGTCCCCCCGCGACGAAGGCGAGTGGGACTGCCGCTACGACCGCTACCGCGACCAGAACCGCTACCACCAGGCCTGCCGCTACTACGAGAACTGCACCAACTACCCCCGCTGCAAGAACTGACGGGGGCGACGTCCCCGGTTGCGGACGCCTCTGGCGGCGCCGCACTCGACGGGGCCATTGTGGCTGCGGTAGCGTCGGCACCGCTTTGAGACGCAAGTTGTAAACGCAGTTGCAGTTGCAGGTGCGCTGATTGGGCGGAGGGACCCCGTGGCCAGCAAGGGTTTCCGCAGCGCAGTGTCGCAACGCGGCGCCGCCCTGGCGGTCACCGTCGTGACGGTGGCCGCCGTGGTGGGGTCGCTGGTTCTGCGCGCCCCCGGACCGGCGACGGCGTCCGGGACCCAGGGCTACTGGCTGGCCGCCAGCGACGGTGGCGTCTTCAGCTTCGGCCAGGCGCAGTTCTACGGCTCGGCCGGGTCGGTGCCGCTCAACAACCCCATCGTGGGCTTCATCCCCACGCCGACCGCCGGCGGGTACTGGATGGTGGCCAGCGACGGCGGCGTCTTCTCCTTCGGCGACGCCGGCTTCTTCGGCTCGATGGGGGGCAAGCCGCTCAACCGGCCGATCACGGCCATGGCCCCCAGCCGGGACGGACGGGGCTACTGGATGGTGGCCAGCGACGGCGGCGTCTTCGCCTTCGGTGACGCGCCCTTCTTCGGTTCCCTGGCCGGCGAGGGGCTGAGCAAGCCGGTGGTGGACCTCGCCGTCACCCCGTCCGGCCAGGGCTACTGGATGGCGCTGAGCGACGGCTCCGTCTACGGCTTCGGGGACGCCGAGTACTACGGCTCGGTCCAGAGCGGCGACCTCAACAAGCGGATCCAGGCCCTGGCCCCCACGCCAAGCGGGCACGGCTACTGGCTGGTGGGCGCCGACGGCGGCGTGTTCAGCTTCGGCGACGCCCCCTATCTCGGCTCGGCCCTCGGCCGGACCGACAAGCGGGTCGTCGACATCGCTCCCACGCCCACCGGTCAGGGGTACTACCTCGTGACGGCCAACGGCCAGGTGTTCCCCTTCGGCGACGCCGTCTCGTACGGCGACCCCTCCCACTACGACCTCCGGAACCGGGTCACGGCCATGTCGGCGCTGATGGTCTCCCCGCCGCCACCGGGCGGCGGCGGCAACGGCGCCGGGCCGGGCGCAGGCCCCGCTCCCGCTCCCGCTCCCGCTCCGGCCCCCGGCATCCAGGCCGTCGACGACTCGGCCGACGGCAAGGAGGACGCGCCCCTCACGATCGACGTCCTGGCCAACGACAAGGCCCCCGACGGCGACGGGCCGCTCAAGCTCCAGAGCGTGAGCCCGCCCCAGCACGGTCAGGCCCAGGTGGCCGGCAGCCACGTCGCCTACCAGCCGGCAGCCTGCTACCAGGGGCCCGACACCTTCACCTACACCGTGGCCGACGCCAAGGGCTCCTCGGCCACCGCCACCGTCCACGTGACGCTGGCCCACGTCGACCACAAGCCGGAGGCGGTGGACGACGCCGCCGCCGTCGCCGCTGGCAGTCCCGTCACCATCGACGTGACCGCCAACGACAAGGGCCTGTGCGACGGCGTGAAGAGCGTGACCGTCATCAAGAACCCCGCCCATGGCTCGGCCGCCGTCGGCCCGGACCAGAGGGTGGGCTACACGCCCGCCGGCGGCTTCACCGGCTCCGACAGCTTCGAGTACCGGGTCACCGACACCGACGGCGAGTCGTCGACGGCCAAGGTCAGCCTGAACGTCGGCGGCGCCCCCTCCGGGGCGCCGGTGGCCGTTGACGACAGCCTCACCACCCGCTCCGGCCGGCAGACGCCGATCGACGTGACCAAGAACGACAACGTCCCGGCCGGCGTCAAGGAGGTCCACTTCCCCGACGCCAACGGCGCTCCCACCGACGCCGCCGAGTTGGCCACCGCCGCCGGCGGCATGGCCCGGCGCAGCGGCAACCGCATCGCCTACACCGCTCCGGCGGGCAGCTTCACCGGCTCCGACTCCTTCAGCTACGTCGTGGTCGACAACAGCGGCAACGCCAGCAAGCCGGCCACCGTCCGGGTGACAGTGGTGACGAACAAGCCGCCCCAGGTCAAGGACGGGTGGGTCTCGGTGCCCGAGAACCGGGAGGCCGCCGGCTCGATCGCCAAGCTGGGGTGGGACCCGGAGAAGGACGCCATCACCTTCGCCGTGCGCTCGACCCCGGCGGGGCAGCTGACGCTGCGGCCCGACGGAAGCTTCCTCTACCAGGCGCCGGCCGGCGTCGACGTCGACGCCTTCAGCTTCGTCGCCAACGACGGCAACTCCGACTCCGACGAGGGCCACGTGACCATCCAGATCACCCAGGCCCAGGCGGACTCGGCGTCGTCGACGACCACGACCGCCACATCGGCGCCGAAGTCCTGGACCAGTACGACGACGACGACGAAGTCGACGACGAGCCCGACGTCCAAGCCGGCCAGCGGCCCGACCCCCGCCACCGCCAAAGGCAAGAAGCCGCCCAACTCCAACAACCGGGGGAAACCGGCGACCTCGGGCAAGTCCAAGACGACGAAGTCGACGTCGGCACCGTCGAAGAGCAAGTCCAAAGCCTTCCTGGTGCCGGTCCTGCCCCTGGCCGCCGTCCCGGCCCTGACCCGGCGTCGCCGACGCCGGCAGCGCCGGGTGCGCCCGCCGGGGTGACGACTGCGACAGACTGAGGGCGTGCGCATCTCGGTGAAGGTCGATTACGCCGTCCGGGCGATGGTCCAGCTGGCCGCCGTCTCGTCCGAGGAACCGGTGAAGGCCGACACCATCGCCCGGGCCCAGGACATCCCGCTCAAGTTCCTGCTCGGAATCCTGTCCGACCTCAAGCGGGCCCATCTGCTGCGGAGCCAGCGGGGCGCCGAGGGCGGCTACTGGCTGGCCCGCCCGGCCGAGGAGATCTCGCTGGCCGACGTCATCCGGGCCATCGACGGGCCCCTGGCGAACGTCCACGACACGAGCCTCGCCGCCCTCGCCTACCCCGGCCCGGCCGAGCACCTCCGCGAGGTGTGGATGGCGGTGCGGACGAGCCTCCGGTCGGTGCTCGAGGTGGTCTGCCTCGCCGACCTGGCCTCCGGTGAGCTGCCCGACCGGGTGCAGAAGCTGGCCGCCGAGTACGAGGCCGACGTCCGGACGTACCAGACGTAACGGCCCAGACCCGGCGAGTCTCACACGTAAGTCAGTCGACTTGGTCGAGAATTGCCCGGCGTCCGGGGGGAACCGGCGGCGTCGGCGCCGAACAACACTCCCAGCGCACTCTTTCCCGCCGCTCAGGCCTCCTTTAGAATCTTTGTCGATCATCTGAGTCAAGATAATCAACAAAGTGGGAGGGGCCCGAGCGGCGCCCTCGGATGTCGGGAGGCCCGCATGCTCCATCACCTCGACGGTTACGTCGCCCTGGCCGGGCTGATCGTCGGGTTCACCGTGGGGCTGACGGGCATGGGCGGCGGCGCACTGATGACGCCCATCCTCGTCCTGCTGTTCAAGGTGCAGCCGCTGGCGGCGGTGTCGAGCGACCTGGTGGCCGCCGTGGTGATGAAGCCGATCGGCGGCGCCGTGCACCTCCGGCGGGGCACGGTCAACAAGCGCCT
>Ga0070741_10003546_pt1 | contig 38517 bp, 53 predicted proteins | sample Coa_R1_4_FD_66440 | JGI IMG/M metagenome (GOLD analysis project Ga0070741, IMG submission 66440) | Surface soil microbial communities from Centralia Pennsylvania, which are recovering from an underground coalmine fire - Coalmine... | ecosystem: Environmental > Terrestrial > Soil > Unclassified ... | reverse complement strand
TCTCCCACACCCCGGTCACGTCGTGGAGCGCGATGGCGTCAGGGTCGAGCACGGCCACCATGGCGGCCAGCGCCTCCCGCACCTCCACCTCGGCTCCGAACATGTGTTCGATCCTACCAAGGGGGTGTGACAGTGGCGCACTTCAGCCCGTAGCCGACGGCGGCGCCGAACACGACGTGGTCCGCCCACTGTGGCAGCTGCGGCAGCCCCCGGATCTCGTCCTTCCCGCGGGCGAGAACGCCCAGATCGAGCGCCGCGATCGCTGCCCCCGCGGCCGCGCCCCACGCCACGGTGTGCCGGCGGGGCAGGGTCAGGCCCAGCACCGTCCCCCACCAGGCCGACACCGCCACGTGGACGGCGAGGCCGGCCACGAGACCCGGACGTCCGTCCCGTCCCGGCAACAACGTCGCCGCCGCGCGCGCTGCCGCCAGCGGCGAGCGTCCCGTCACCAGGGCGTGCACCGTCGACGGCGCGCCGCTGACGACCGCTGCCGCGGCGGTGGCGAGCGCGACCTCGGGGAGCGGGCGACGAGGCACGCCATATCGTGGCAAGGCCATGCCGCCGTCCGGGACCAAGCTCATCGCCACCAACCGCCAGGCGCGGCGCGACTACGAGGTGATCGAGACGATCGAGTGCGGCATCGCGTTGAAGGGGTCCGAGGTGAAGTCGTTGCGCGACGCGCACGTGCAGTTCGCCGATGCCAACGGCTGGATCCATGACGGCGAGCTGTGGCTCGTCGGTCTGCACATCGCGCCGTACAGCCACTCGTCGGGCGTGTTCGGCCACGACCCCGATCGCGATCGCAAATTGCTCGTGCACCGCGAAGAGCTGGCGCGGCTTCGTTCCCGCGTCGACCAGGAACGGCTCGCACTGGTGCCGTTGTCGCTGTACTTCAAGGACGGACGGGCGAAGGTCGAGCTCGCGCTCGCTCGTGGACGTCGTCGCTACGACAAGCGCCAGCTCCTCGCCAAGCGCGATGCCGAGATGGAGGCACGGCGCGCGATGGCGCGCGGTGCGCGAGGCGACTGACGGTGCGGTTCACCGTTCCGCTGCCGATGCTGCCCGCATCGCACTACGTCCCGATGGCCCGCGCTGCGGAAGCAGCCGGTTTCGACTCGATTGCCGTCCCCGACTCGGTCTTCTACGCCGAAGCGGTCAGCGGCGACTACCCGTTCAGCGCGGACGGGCAGCGGTGGTGGGCACCGGACACGCCGTTCCTCGATCCGTTCGTCGCCGTTTCGGCGATGGCCGCCGTGACCGAACGGATCACGTTCCTCACCAACGTCGTGAAGCTCCCGTTGCGCAACCCGTTGCTCGTCGCCAAGCAGGTGTCGTCGATCGCGGCGCTGTCCGGCGACCGGTTCCGTCTCGGCGTCGGCGTGTCGTGGATGCCCGAGGAGTTCGCGTGGACCGGCACGGACATGCGCACCCGCGGCGCGCGCACCGACGAGTCCATCGACATCATCAAGGCGGTGTGCGCCGGCGGTGGACCGCACTGGGTCGAGCATCACGGCCGGCACCACGACTTCGACCGCCTGATGATCTCGCCTGCGCCCGAGCGTCCGGTGAAGATCCTCGTCGGCGGTCACAGCGACGTGGCGATGCGGCGGGCCGCGCGCAATGACGGTTGGATCAGCGCCAACTGCACGGAGGCCGAGCTCGTCCCGTTGCTCGACCGCCTCCGGTCACACCTCGCCGACGCCGGCAAAGCGCCCGGTCCGGACTTCGAGGTGAACGCGCTCGCCGTCGACGTCTTCGATCCCGACGGCTTCGCGCGCCTGGCCGCGGCCGGCGTCACGCACTGCCAGGTCGTGCCCTGGTACTTCTACGGCGGCGACCCGACGCAGCTCGACGTCCAGCTCGACTCGCTCGCACGCTTCGCCGACTCGGTCATCACTCGGCACCGCGCAGCCGACGGGCCGGTAGACTGACCCTCCACAACAAGGGGCTGATCGGTTTCGACGTCGAGACCGGGAGTCGTTCGTGCGACCGGAGTTGCTCAGACTCCTAAAACGGGGCACCACAAAGAAGCGCCGAAGGCGACTTCGCTCTCGCCGCCTGATCCACTCAGGTGATCGAGAGTCATCGCGACCCGCGAGGGCACGCGGGGCCTGTCCGCTGCAGCCCGGCAACAGAAGCAGAGGATGACGGCGGGAAAGACCGCTGGCGGCGGGGAAGACCGCTGGCACCGGGGAAAGACCCGGCGGTGAGCACCAGCTCAGCTGACCCGGCAGTGCGGTAACCGCAAGCCGCAGTCTCGGGAATGGTCGTAGCGCGGTCGGTGACCGCTCGGCGGACGAGGGTTCGATTCCCTCCAGCTCCACGCAGGCACGCACGCCGTATCCCCCGCGAGTCGCCGGAGCGGACGTCAGCGTTGGGGTCGCGTGCAACGCTGGAGCACGTCGATCCACGTGTACTCGACGACGCGGTCGGCCCGATGGTGAACCGGCAGGCGCCACCCGATCTGCTCGGTACGGCCCACCGCCGACGCGGACTCCGATCGCGTGAGACGGCTCTGGAAGCAGTTGCGTTCCGCCGTTGCCCGGGCCACTCCGCTCCGCTCGAGCAGCTTCGCGATGTCCCGCATCCGCCCGGCTCCGTTCTCCCCCCGCTCCTATCGGCACGTCGGCAAGCCCGCTTGAGAGATTTCTGTGGTCCTGATCCCGGCTCGAAGAACCGCGCAATCGGCACGGCCGGGTCGGTCAGCCCGCGAGCAGGCGGTCGATCTCGTTGCGATCGTCGGGCGTGAGCGTCCACCCCACGGCCGCGGCGTTCGTGCGCACCTGCGCGGGCGAGGTCGCACCGCTGATCACGCTGGCGACGAGCGGGTTCGACACGAGCCAGCTCATGGCGAGGTCGAGCACCGTGTGCCCGCGCTGTTCGGCCCAACGGCGGAGCTCGTCGACGACGGCGAGTCGCGCGTCGTCGATGAACGCGGCAGCACGCTCACCCCAGGCCGCCAGGCGCGTGCCCTCGGCCGGCGGCTCACCGGGTCGGTACTTGCCGGTGAGGACTCCGGACTCGAGCGGGAAGTACGGCACGAACGCCGTGCCGTGACGGCGACACGCGTCGAGCACGCCGTTCATCTCGGGGTCGCGGGTGAGCAGGCTGTAGTGGTTCTGCACGGACGCGAACGGGTGCACGCCGAGCTCACTCGCGACCGATGCCGCCTCGTCGAGCTGGTCGGCGGTGAAGTTGGAGCACCCGATCTCTCGCACCTTGCCCTCGTCGCGCAACGCAGCGAGCGCGCCGAGCGTGTCGGCGATCGGGGTCGTCGGATCCGGCCGGTGCAACTGATAGTGGTCGATACGGTCGGTTCCCAGCCGCTCGAGGCTGGCTTCGACGGCAGCGCGCACGGACGTCGCGTCACCGGGATGGTCGCCGGCGCCGCGCCCGCCCCACTTCGTGGCGATGACGACCGCGTCGCGACGGCTCGCGACCGCAGCACCGAGCATCTCCTCGGACTGGCCGCCGCCGTACGACTCGGCGGTGTCGAAGTAGTTGATGCCCGCCTCGATCGCCGCGTCGACCACCGCTGCGGCAGCCCGGGCATCGATGCGCATCCCGAAGTTGTTGCACCCGAGGCCGACGACGGACACCTCGAGCTCGCCGATCGTTCGCTGTTCGATCCCCCGACGCTATCGAGCGCGCCGTCCGGCCAACGCATGGTGCGACGAGGAACATCGCGCCCCGGCGCGTCCCGATGACGCAGCATGGAGAACGTGCGCGAGACCCGGCTGCTGCTGATGTGCGGGCTGCCCGGCGCGGGCAAGACGACGGCGGCGCGACACCTCGCTGTCGAGCGCGGCGCGTTGCGGCTCACGCAGGACGAGTGGCTCATCGCCCTCGGCGCCACCCCCTGGGACGCGTCGACGCGCGACAGGGTCGACGAGCAGCTCTGGCGACTCGCGCAGGATGCCCTTCGCCTCGACGTGAGCGTCGTCCTCGACTTCGGGCTGTGGACGAGGCGCGAACGTGACGAGATGCGAGGCGTGGCCCGCGCCCTCGGCGTCGGGGTGGAGCTCCACCACCTCGACGTGCCCGTCGAGGAGCTGTGGCGGCGGGTCCGAGCGAGGAACGCCGAGCCGCCGTGGCGGAGCTACCCGATCGGGCGTGCCGACTTCGACGCGTGGGTGCGCGCGTTCGAGGCGCCGGACGCGGCGGAGCTGGCACTGTTCGACCCACCGCCGCACCCGCCGTGACACGCGCCGAATGACAGATGGCCGACCGTGCGCGACGATCGCGCCCGCGTGAGCGATCTCCCATCGGCGGGCTGGTATCCGGATCCGGATGCGCACCATCAGGTGCGGTACTGGGACGGTGGCGAGTGGACGGCGCACGTCGCCGACGACGGCGTCCAGCTCGACGATCCGCTCGCGAGCGCGACGGCAGCCGTCGACACATCGCCGAGCGCGCCATCGGAGACCGCCCCGGTCTCGACCCCGGTCTCGGTCTCGGCCGCGCCGGCAGCGATCGGGTCGGCAGCGACCGTTCCAGCAGACGTGCCCGGCACGAACCCCGCGCTGGTGCTGGCGGTGCTGGCCGCCGGCGCTGCGTTCGCGGTGTTCCTCGGCGCGTACGCGCACGTGCACGACCCGACCGGCGAGACCACCCTCACGTTGTTCTTCACGAGCACGCTCAACCTGAAGGTCTGGTTCACGACCGTCGCGCTCGTGTTCGCACTCGTGCAGGTGCTGACTGCCGCTCGGCTCTACGGGAAGGTGCACATCCCGCGACGGATGCCGAAGTGGCTCGGTGACTTCCATCGCCTCGCGGGTTCGTTCGCGTTCGCGTTCACGTTGCCCGTGGCGTTCCACTGCCTGTGGTCGCTCGGTTTCGTCGGCCAGCTCGACGACACGCGTCGCTTCGTCCACTCGATCGCGGGCTGCGCGTTCTTCGGACTGTTCGTCGTGAAGGTGCTCAGCGTCCGGGTGCGACGCCTGCCCGGGTGGCTGTTGCCCACCGCCGGCTCGCTGCTGTTCGGCGTGCTCGTCGTGGTGTGGGCGACGAGCTCGCTGTGGTTCTTCCAGAACGTCGCGTTCCCGGGCGTGTAGCGGCGATGTTCAAGCGCTTCGTCACCGCCATCGAGATCCTGACGCTCGTCGGTTTCGTCGTGTTCGTCGCGATGCTCTTCGTGAAGCAGCCTGCGACCGTCGCGACGCAAGGGCCACCGTCGGCGGGTTCGTCCTCGAGCGTCGCATCGAGCAGCTCGGGCGCGACCGCACCCGATGGCGCCTCGCTCTACGCCGACAACTGCGCGAGCTGCCACGGCGGGCGCGGCCAGGGCGGTGTCGGACCGAAGCTCGGCGGCGGCGCGGCGGCACGCGAATTCCCGAACGCGGCCGACGAGGAGCGTTTCGTGACCGACGGCGGCTCCGGCATGCCGGCATTCGGGCGCGAGCTGTCACCGCAGGAGATCACCGCCATCGTGCAGTTCACCCGCACGACGCTCGGGGGTTGACCCCCGGCCGCTCCGCGACGGGCGCGGACTCAGCGGTCCTCGAGCATCTCGCCTCTCACCACGGCCTTCGCGGCGCGCAGGGCGTCGATCGCCTCGGCCGCGGTCAGGTTCTGGTGATCCACCAGCGCGACGATGATCACCTCGTCGGCGATGCCGCCCCGCAGCAGCAGCTCGGCGGTGTCCTGTCCACGCACTCGGTCCACGGACGCGATCAGCCCCGCGGGTCGCCGTCGAGTCCCTCGAGCCGGTCGTGGATGCGCGCGAGACGCTCCAGGAGCTGCGCTGCCTCCGCGTGCAAGCCGGCTCGGTCCAGCAGGGTGTCCCGTTCTGCGTTCGTTCCGCTCGCCTCCGCACGTCGCCGGTGTTCGTGCGCCAACTCCGCCTCGATCATTGCGCGGTCGCGTGCTGCGTCGCCACGTGCGCTCCCCATCGCGACGAACGTTCCCGGCGCGGACCGGGATCAAGCGCGCCGGGGGGCCGACCGCTTGCCGGGGGGTCGGCAAGCGGCCCGTTCGAACACGACGTCGTCGTGCGCGTGCGCAGCCAGCCCGTCGGCGCGTCAGCCGCGCTCGCGCAGCGTGGCGACACCGTCGCCCGCGAGATCTGCGAGGGCGGCCCTGCGGCCGGTCATGGCCAGCACCCGCGACATCACCGGCTCCCCGTCATGTGGGCCACCACGTCGCGCACGGACCAGCCTTCGCACAGCGACGCCGCGTCCCATTGCGCGTCGCGCAGCGCGGCCAGGTCGTCGGCGAGCGCCGCCCGCTCGCGGTGGACCATCGCCCAGACCCTGCACTCGCCATCTCGTGCCGACCGACCCGTCAGGTCGCGTCGTCGATGACGTCGAGATCGATGAACTGCATCGCCTCGGCGAGCGCGCCCTGCTTCTCCGCGAACTCCTGCGTCTCCGGAAGGTTCGAGTTCTCCATCGCCGAGTCGTAGTCGTCGAAGAAGGCGATGATCACGTGGCGCTGCGGATCGTTGCGGTCGCGGCCGACGATGCTGCGGCGCAGCGTGCGCTTGCCCTCCGTCGCCTGCCGCCACTCCTGGTCGAGCTTCATGATGTCGTCGACCTTGTCGGTTCGGACCTCGACGAGCTGGATGAATGCCATTGCGCTCCTCCTTCCCAACGGTGCTCCGAGTCTCCACGCGTGCAGCGGAATCGGCCGCGGATGTCGCACCGGTGCCGTCCCGGCGCCCTACGGTCTCGCCGTGAGGAAGTCTCGCATCTTCTTCGTGCTGGCGTCGGCTGCGATCGTCGCGGCCTGCTCGTCCACCCGCACCGCGTCACAGACCTCGACGACCACGACGATGTCACGGGCGGCGTCGGCGACGTCGACGACAGCGGGCGACTCCACCCCGACGCTCGATCCGAACCACGACTACGGCGACCGCTACGCCGACGGCATCCTCCCGGTGGGTGACGGCAGGTACACGACCGACGCGGCACAGCCGGGTTCGGTGTTCCTCTGCCACATGGGCGGACCGAACGCGGGCGGTGCGAGCACACGCGGCCCGTGGTTCAGCGCCGACGGCACCACGTACGACGTGAACAAGAAGATCTCGGTGCAGGGCGCGGTGACGTGGCCGGGCAACATCACGATCACCGTCGACGGCGACACTCGCACGATCGTGTCGAACGATCTCCCGAAGGATCATGCGACCGGCGTGTTCCCCATCGCGAGGGACGATCCTGCGCATGCCATCGACGCGAACCCGAACTCGATCAAGGCCCAGTCGATCACCTACCGCCTCGCCGCGAAGCCGACCGTCGGCGCGACACCGCACTGCATCGACGGACAGGTGGGGATCATGACGACGGGGGTCGAGCTCTTCGACGCCTTCGACGCCGAGTTGCGCGACGCCGGCGCGTGGGAGGTGCAGGACGGCTGCCAGGGCCACCCCGAGATCACCGGCGCGTACCACTACCACTCGCTGAGCTCGTGCATCGCGGACACGAGCGTGCGCACCGTCATCGGGTTCGCGCTCGACGGCTTCCCCATCACGGGCCCGAAGGTCGGCGATCACGACATCCTGACGACGGCCGACCTCGACGAGTGCCACGGCATCACCAGCACGGTCGTGCTCGACGGTGCGGAGGTCACGACCTATCACTACGTGATGACGCAGGACTTCCCGTACTCGGCCAGTTGCTTCCGGGCGGCGCCGATCACCACACGTCCGCAACCGTGACACGACGCGGCGGGCGCGGCGCCACGATGGTTCACGGCGCGTCGCCCGGGGCGCGACCGAAGAAGTAGCGGTAGATGCCGTCGACGCCGGACCCGTGCAACGTCATCCCGCCGTCGACGACGACGTTCTGGCCGGTGACGAACCGCGCCAGGTCCGACACCAGGAACGTCACCACGTCTGCGACGTCCTCCGGTTCGCCGATCCGTCCCGCCGGCGTCTTCGCCACCATGCGATCGGCGATGACGGGATCGTCGACGAGCGGGCCGGTCAATGCCGTCGCGATCATCCCCGGCGACACGGCGTTGGCGCGGATCACCGGCCCGTACTCGAGCGCGAGGCTCGCGGTGAGACCGATCACGCCGAGCTTGCTCGCGGCGTAGGCGGACTCTCCCTCGGCGGGGCGCACGCCGCTGATCGACGCCGTCGACACCACTCGTCCGTCGCCGTTGGCGAGGAGGTGGGGGATGGCGGCGTGGACGGTGAAGAACACACCGTCGAGGCAGATGCTCGTGATGCGCCGCCACTCGTCCGCTGTCATCTCCCCGACGGCTGCCATCGTCCCGACGCCGGCGTTGGCGAACACGATCGACAATCCGCCGAGGCGGCCGGCGACCTCGTCGACCGCTCCCTGCACCGCGGTGGCATCGGCGACATCGACCGTCACCGCGACACCGTCGACCTCGGACGCGACCGCTTCCGCACCCCGCCCGTCGACGTCGAGCACGCCGACACGTGCGCCTTCGCGCGCGAACCGGCGACACGTCGCCCGTCCGATACCCGAGGCGCCTCCGGTCACGATGGCGCGATGCCCGTCGAGCAGTCCCATCGGCGGCCGAGCGTAGAGCGGCAGCGGTCGCGGCCGTCGCTCGGGACACGGTCATCGCACGGTTCGCCGGCGTGCTCCCACAGGTGATGGACTGCGCCCCATGACCGAACGGCTCGAGATCTCACGCGACATCGCAGCTCCACCCGACGCGGTGTACGCCGCCATCGCCGACGTGACGCGCATGGGCGAGTGGTCGGAGGAGTGCCACCGATGTGAATGGCACGAAGGGTTCGACGGTCCGGCCGTCGGCGCCACCTTCGACGGTCACAACCGCAACGGTGACCGCGAGTGGACCACGCAGGGCAAGATCATCGAAGCCGAGCCAGGGCGGGCCTTCGCGTTCGAGTGCTCGATGATGGACTTCCACTTCTCGACGTGGGGCTACCGCATCGAACCGACCGAGCACGGGTGCCGCGTGACGGAGTGGAGCGAGGATCTCCGTCCGGAGTCGGCGCTCGAGTTCAGCAAGAAGATGTCCGGCGTCGACGACCGAGCGGCGCGGAACCGTCAGACGATGCAGGCGACGCTCGACCGCCTGGCGACGGCGCTGGAGGCCTGACCGCCGGCGAATGTTGTCGCGTTGTGGGCGCCAGGGCGCCCACAACGCACCAACATTCGTGTCGAGCAGGGCGCGCTCGAAGGGGGGAACGAGCGCGCCCTGCTCGCTACGAGAGCGTCTGGGACGAGGGGAAGCCCCAGGGATAGGCCACGTTCGTGCGCCAGTACTTGTGTGCCTGGCAGTACGAGTAGCGGCTGGCCGGCGTCTCGCCGCCCAACCCGAGCGGCGTGTAGGCGTCGGTCTGCACCAGCACCTGCGCCTCGGCGGCCGCCGACGCCTGGATCGAGTTGTAGACGAGCGCGCGTGCCGCGGCGTCCGGGGCGTCCGCAAGGGCCTGCGCCTCGGTCCACGCGTTCTCGCGCCAGTCCACGAGGAGTTGCATGAGCGCCTGGTCACCGAGCCCGTAGGGCGTGGCGGGCAGGCTGAGACTCGGGTCGAAGCGGCCCGCCATCTCCGCGAGGAGCGGGTCGAGCTCGGCGTCGAGGAACCGGTTGACGGCCTCGTGGTCGGGCTTGCGACTGTTGCCGTTGCCGTCGACGAGACCGATCTCGTAGAGCACGACAGGGAGGTCGGCGTTCACGTGCGCGTTCATGCCGAGCAGCAGGTTCCCCGACGCGGTCACGAGGTGCTTGTCCGCGGCGTTGAACGCGATCTGCCACGCCTGCGGAACCCACGACAGGTTCTGCGTGGTGCCGTAGTAGCCGTTGTAGGCCTGGAAGTAGAACGACGCGAAGACGGCGTCCTCGTAGTTCACCCACGGCGTGTCGGCGAAGTAACCGGACTGGTTGCGCGCCCACTCGTAGGTCTGCGTCGTGCGCAGGTACGTCATGGCGAAGACGGCGTTGTCGCTGCACGACTGCACCAGCGGCGCCGCCGCGTCCGCCATCTTCTTGATGGTGTGGTCGACGCAGTTGTAGGCACCGTTCGCGCAGATGTCCGGGTTCGTCGGATCGTTGGCGTTCGGCACGGACGGCAGCAGGTTCGGCCAGTCCGTGAACAGCCCGTTGAGCGAGGTGTCGGCGCCGGCCGGGTGGGCGGCCAGCCCGATCAGCACCGCGCACAACGCCAGTGTTGCGAGAAGACGTCGCCCTGTACTCCGCATGCCTCTCCCGTCGGCCGCGGATCGGGCGACAGGAGCGGTTGCTTGATGCCATTACGAAAATGACCCGATCGGGCCAGCCCGCGGCGCCGGGCCCGGACGTCAGCGCATCACGACTGGGACGGCGCCGGGACGAACCCCGTGCACATGATGCGCAGCCACGAGATGCGGTCGTCGACGGTCTCGTAGTACGCCTGCTGCTCGACGAGGTACTCGCCGTCGGGAAGGCGAACGCGCAGCCGGTAGGCGACCCGGTCGACGGGGCTGTCGTGATCCTCGTCGACGCCGAGCACCGACAGGATCTCGCGGTCGGGCGCGAACCACGTGCCGAGGATCGTGCCGTCGACGATGTCGTCGACGTCCGCCGACTCCCAGAACCGTGACGGCGTCATCGCACGGAAGTCGACGCCCGGTCGAAGGACGTCCTTCAACCCCGCCGCGTCCTTCGCTGCCAGCGCCTTCGCGAACCGCGCGCCTACGTCACCCATGACCGTCGCTCCTCTCGGGGCCGGCGGTGCCGCCCACCCCTGCACGGTACGACCCATTCGCGGCGCCGTCATGGGGTGTTCACCCCACCCGCCCGCCGCCGTGCAGCGGCGGCGGGCGCGGCTGGAAGACTGACCCCATGATCGAGCGTGAGATCGACGTCACGACCGCCGACGGTCGGATGACGACGTTCGTGTACCACCCGGCGCACGACGGCCCGTCGCCCGTCGTCCTCTACCTGATGGACGCACCGAGCATCCGGCCCGCGTTGAAGGACATGGCGAACCGCCTCGCCAGCGCGGGGTACTACGTGCTGCTGCCGTACCTCTACTACCGCGGCGGCCCGTATCGAGAGTTCGGTGCCACCGACGAGGACATGCACGCCCGCCAGGAACTGATGAAGACGGTGACCCCCGCGAACATCCTCGTCGACGCGGCGGCGTTGCTCGACGTCGCCGGTGGCGACGCCGCGGCGAGCGACGGTCCGGTCGGCGCGGTCGGCTTCTGCATGAGCGGCGGCCTCGCCGTGACGGTCGCGAAGGCGATGCCCGACCGCGTCGCGGCGGCCGCGTCGATCCACGGCGCGTGGCTCGTACGTGACACCGACGACTCGCCCCATCTCGGCCTCGACGGCACGAAGGCGGAGATCTACATGGCGTGGTGCGACAACGATCCCACGGCACCGCGCGAGCACCTCGAGACGATGCGGGCCGCGCTCGACGCTGCGGGCGTGCGCCACACCATCGACTTCCTCGAGGACGCCGTCCACGGCTTCGCGCCGCCCGGCGGCGAGCGCTACAACCGCGCCGCGTCGGAACTGCACTGGGAGCGGGTGCACTCGTTGCTTCGTCGCAACCTGCTGTGCCCGTCCGATGGATGAGTTCGACCACGACGGGCTGCACTTCGACGTGACCGACGCGGGTCCGCCGGACGGCGAGCCCGTGATCCTGCTCCACGGCTTCCCGCAGCACCGCGGGTGTTGGGACCGCGCGATCCCCCACCTCGTCGACGCCGGCCACCGCGTCCTCGCGCCGGACCAACGCGGGTACTCACCGCGCGCTCGCCCGCCACGACGGCGCGACTACCGGATGCCGCGGCTGGTGGGCGACGTCCTCGCGCTCGCGGATGGCGCCGAGGTGGGCCGGTTCCACGTCGTCGGCCACGACTGGGGCGGCGCGGTGGCCTGGGCGCTGGCGGCGTGGCACCCCGGGCGGTTGGCGACGATGACGTCGCTCGCCACGCCGCACCCCCGCGCCATGGTGCGTTCGCTGTGGCGCAGCGACCAACTGCTGCGCTCCTGGTACATGGCCGCGTTCCAGTTGCCCGCACTGCCGGAGCGCGCCATTGGGCGCGGTGATCGCTTCGAGCGCGCCCTCGTGCAGTCGGGCCTCGACGAGGCCGATGCGGGCGCGTACGCGTCGCGCCTGCGAACCCCGGGCGCCGCGACCGCCGCCCTCAACTGGTACCGCGCCGTTCCCGGCACGAACGTCCGCGCCTACGGACCGTCTCGCGTCCCGACGCTCTACCTCTACGGCGCGGACGACATCGCGCTCGGGCCGCGCGCCGCGGCCCTGACCGGCGATCACGTCGAAGCCGTCTACCGCTTCGAGACCCTCGAGAGCGCCGGCCACTGGCTCCCCGAACGACATTCCGGCACCGTCGCCGAGCGGGTCCTCGACCACATCCGCCGCTCGCGCGACTGATCGGGTGCGCTCCCGGGTACACGGGCCGCAACTCGAGGAACGGGGAGGTTGCATGGACCAGAACCGTCCGGTGCTGATGCCGAGCGATGTCTCGAGCCGGATCGGGGTCTTCGACCGGTTCGCCGGTTGGTCCTCCAAGGTCGTCGGCAGAGCGGCCTTCTTCTGCTTCTGCGTGCTCATCGTGCTCGTCTGGGCACCGACGATCTTCGTGCTCCGCGACGTCGACACGTGGCAGCTCATCATCAACACGCTCACCACGATCATCACGTTCTTGATGGTGGCGCTGCTCCAGAACAGCCAGACCCGCAGCGATCAAGCGCTGCAGCACAAGCTCAACGCCATCGCCGATGCCGTCGCCGACCTCATGGCGTTCCAGGCCAGGCAGTACGACGAGGACCTCGCCAAGGACATCGACGAACTGCGTGACGCCGTCGGGCTCGAGACGCACGAGAGCACCGCCAAGAACGCCAAGGCGTCGTAGCGGGACGCCTCCCCTGGCGTCAGTTCCCGGTGCTCGAGCTCGAGTTGTAGCTCGACGACAGGCTCTGGCTGAGCGACGACGCCGACGACGACACGCTCGAGGCGTTGCTCGTCGCGTCGGTCGACAGGTCGCTTCCCGTCTTCTTGATGTCGTTCTTCGTGTTCGACGAACAGGCGGGCACGGCGAGGACGGCGGCGGCGATGGCGGTGGCGGCGAGCCGCTTGGTGACCGATGTCATGGCCGCCGTCGCTACCCGGCGACGGCCGAGGGCAAACCCTGGCTGGTTCGGCACCATGCCGTCGGGTAGCAGGACGACGATGGAGAGTACGAGCGACCTGTTGTCCGGCGAAATGACGGGCATCGGCCGTGGTCCGTGGGATGACCCGGCGTTCGCGGTCTGGATCGACCGCAGCGACGGTGCGGCACCCACGATCCACGTCGACGGCGAGGTGGACCTCGCCACGATCGCCGCCGTGCGGGAGGCGATCGACGACGTCCTCGCCACCGGCACACGGCGGCTCGTGCTCGACTTCCGGGGGTTGACGTTCCTGGGGTCGGTCGGCCTGCGCGAGCTCGTCCGCGCTGCTCGCCACGTCGACAGCATCGTCATCGTCGACGCCCGACCGTTCGTCCGCAAGATCTTCGCGGACACCGGCCTCGGCGGACTCGTCGACTTCGTCATCCGAGGGTGACGGCGACGCGCCGTCACCGCACGGCGCGGTAGACCGCCGCAGCCAATTCCCCCAGCTGCCCGAACGCGTCGCGTTCCGCAGCACCGGGATGGTCGGCATCGCAGCACGGCAGCGGCCACGGCCCGCTCAGTGCGACGAGCAGGACGTCGCCGCGGGGTGCCGTGAAGATGCCGGCATCGTGTGCCCATTCGCGGCGGTCCCCGGTCTTGTGCGCGAACGGTGTACCGGGTGGGAGGCCGAGCGAGAGTCGATCGTTCACCTGCTGCGCCTGCAACAACCCGTACAGCGCGTCGCGCTGGTCGTACGCGCGTCGCAGGAACAGAGCGACGTCGTCCGCGCTCGTCTCCTGCGGCGACGCCAGCGACGTGTGCACGTAGCCCGCGGCATGGAGCTTCGCGTCCAGCGCGCCACCGCCGACGAGTCCGAGGCCGGCAACACCACACGCGTTGTCGGAAAGCACGAGCATCGCCTCGATGCAGTCGTCGATCGTGCGGCCCTCCCCGTCACCGGCGGGCGCGCTGCCGCGCAACGTGCCGGCGGCGATGCGATCGAGCAGCTCGCGCGCGACGAACAGCTTGTAGAGGCTGGCGCTGAGGACCGGGCGCGACGCGTCGTGCTCGGCCCGCGTGTCGGACGTGAGGTCGACGGCGACGATCGAGAAGGGCACCGCGTGCGCGGCGACGAACCCGTCGACGACCGGCTGGAGGTCGGGCGCGGAAGTGCCCGAGGACCCCGACGCCGTCGTGGGGACCACGCCGGCCGGCGCCGTGCCGCCTGCGGGCGCAGGCGTACCGGACGGTTCGGCGTGTCCTGCCGTGCAGCACGTCAGCACGAGCGCGACCGCGACCGCCGTCGCCAGCGTCGAGTTGCGGTGCCTCGCAGACGTCCTGATGCCGCACATGGTGCACCACTCGTCGCGCCATCCGATGGCTCCCGCTTCGTAGGATCGGCGCATGCAACGAGCACGCGCGCTGTGGCACCGCCTCGAGCTCGTCCATGCCGTGGTGTACTTCGACGACACGCCGCGTGACGCGTTCACCGACGCCGGCCTCCGCGGGTTCTGGATGGGGTACTTCGCGGGGCGGTCGGCGCCGATGGGCCCGGTGGGTGCGGCGGTCGTCACCGCCGCGTTCTTCAACTTCCACCCCGCGATGGTGCGGCGGGCGCTGCCGGACGCGTGGACGTTCGCCACACCCGACGCGGTCCTCGACGCCCGCCGGACGTCCACCGCCGCCGCGTTGCGCCACATTGCGCCGGGCACCGACGACCTCGCCGCCGCGCTCGCACCGCTGCTCGAGCGCGCGATCGCTTCGGCGCCCGACGCCGGTCGCCCGCTGTTCGCCGCCAACCGCGCGCTCGAGCAGCCCGACGATCCCGTCGAGCGGCTGTGGCTGGCGGCGACGTGCCTGCGCGAGCACCGCGGCGACGGTCACGTCGCGGCACTGACCTCGCTCGGGATCGACGGCTGCGAGGCGCACGTGCTGTCCGCGGCGTGGAAGCGGTTGCCGCCGCAGATGATCCTCGACAGCCGGGGCTGGTCGGAGGACGACTGGGCTGCGGCCACGGACCGCCTCCGCTCGCGCGGTTGGATCGACGGCGACGGCGTGCTCACGTCGCAGGGGCGCGAGGTGCGCGAGCAGATCGAAGCCCACACGGACGTGCTCGCGTTCGCGCCGTATCGGGTGCTCGGCGACGACGTGTCGTCCGTGCTCGACGGTCTGCAGCCGTTCGCGGAAGCGGTCGTCGAGAGCGGTGTCGTCCGCTTCCCGAATCCGATGGGGCTGCCCGCCACACCCGACGCGCCCTGACGCTCCGGCGCTAGGCAGCGACGAGGTCGCGGTACTCCGGGTGCTCGTCGATGAACTCCGCGACGAACCAGCACGCGGGCACGACCGTACGCCCTGCTCGGCGCACGTCATCCAGCGCGGCGCGCACGAGGACGGCGCCGAGGCCGTTGCCACGACGGCGCGGTTCGATCTCGGTGTGGGGGAACACCAGCGCCGCGCCCGTGTCGCGGTAGTCGGCGATGCCGCACAACTCGCCGTCGACGAAGAGCTCGTAGCGCGAGGCGTCGGGGTTGTGGCGGACCTCCGTGGGCATGGGTGCTGTCTACCCGACCACGGGCACCAGAATGCACGAATGGTCTCGGTCCACGACCTCTTCGACGTCGATCCGAACGACTTCGTCGCCACTCGCGACGCGCTGGTCAAGGAGCTCCGGGCCGGCGGTGACAAGGAGGGCGCGGCCACCGTCAAGAAGTTGCGCCGGCCCACGGTGCCGGTGTGGGCGCTGAACCGCGTCGCTCGCTCGCACCCGGACCTCGTTGCCGCCGTGCTCGATGCCACCGAGCACGCGCAGCAGGGCGGCGACCGCGACGCGTTCCGCGACGCGCTGGCGCAACGGCGTGCGGCGATCAACGACGTCGCCCGCGCCGCGCGCGATGTCGTCGCCGCGTCCGGTCGCGCGCCCGAGTCGCAGGAGCGCGAGATCGAAGCCGCGCTCAACTCGATCGCGGCATCGCCCGCGCTGTCGGACGCACTGCGCCGCGGTGAGCTCACGTCGCTCGACGCGGACGACGCCGACATCACGTGGCCCGATCTCGGCCCGCCGCCTCCGCGCGAGAAGCCGGCGCCGCCGCGTCCGCCGAAGCCGTCACGCGAGCTGGTGAAGGCGCGCCAGCAGCTCGACCGCGCCCGCCGCGACCTCGACGCCGCGGAAGCGGCGTACCGGCGCGCGCAGGAGGACGTGCGCCGGGCCGAGGAGGAGGTGGCCCGTCTGGAAGGCTGACGGCATGTCGACCGTGCTCGTCTCCGAACCGCAGCCGGGCGTGACGCAGCTCACGCTCAACCGTCCCGAGAAGCTCAACGCGATGAACGCGGAGCTCATCGCGTCGCTCCACGACGAGCTCGACGCCGTCGCTCGCGACCGCTCGTGCCGGGCCGTCGTGCTGACCGGCGAGGGCCGTGGGTTCTGCGCGGGCCTCGATCTCACCGGCTACGGCACGCCGCCGGAGGGCGCGGGTCTCGCCGGCGTGTACGCCGGCTTCGCCACGCAGACCCACATCGCGTCGCTCATCCCCCATCTGCGCTCGTTGCCCGTGCCGGTCATCGCCGCCGTGAACGGACCTGCAGCGGGAGGCGGTCTCGCGCTCGCGCTCGGCAGCGACGTCCGCATCGCGGGCGCGTCGGCGCGGTTCAACGTCGCATTCGTGCGCATCGGGTTGTCGGGATGCGACATCGGCGTGAGCTGGTTGCTCCCCCGCCTCATCGGCGCCAGCCGCGCGTGGGAGCTGATGCTCACCGGTCGCATCATCGATGCGACCGAAGCGGATCACATCGGTCTCGTGTCGCGCGTCGTGCCCGACGACGTGCTGCTGGACGCTGCGCTCGAGACCGCGTCGCTCGTCGCCGCCAACAGCCCGTGGGGCGTGCGCATGACGAAGGAGGTGGCGTGGAGTCAGCTCGAGGTGTCGAGCCTCCAGGCGGGCATCGACATGGAGAACCGCACGCAGATCCTCTCGTCGTTCACGAGCGACCATCGCGAGGCGCTGCACGCGTTCCTCGAACGGCGGCCGCCACGCTTCACTGCTTCGGAGGGCTGATCGTCACGGTGCCCTGCGCGAGCCCGACGACGCGATCGTTGTTGGTGACGTCGATGCGCACGACCGCGGTGCGCTTGGTGAGGCTCATCACCTGCGAGCGGGCGGACAGCACGCCGTCACGCACCGGCGCGAGCAGGTTGACCTTGAACTCGGTCGTGGCCGCCCACGCGCCGCGCGGGATCAACGGATAGAGCACCGCACCGAGCACGTGGTCGACGAGCGCGGCGAGCACGCCGCCGTGCGCGGTGCCGAACGGGTTGAGCAACTCCTCACGGACGTCGAGCGACGCGACCATGAAACCTTCGCCGACGTCCTCGGTGCGGATGCCGAGGAACGCGGGCAGACCACGATCGCCGGTCCACCCGACCTTCATCCCCTCGGCGACGGCGGGGTCGTACGACTCGAAGCGTGGCGTGCTCACGCCATCCCATTACCACGACCACCCGGCGGTGTCCGAATCGTCCCCTCAAGGAATCGCGTGCGGGCGTCGATCCTCTGACAGAACACCGGAGATTGGGGACGGGCGATGAAGACCTACTTGTGCGTCGTGGACCTCCTGCCATCAGGACGCATCGCCGCCATCGAAGTGCGTGCCGAGGACGCCATCGCCGCCGAGCGCGTGGCGCAACACAAGGGCCACGAGCGCTTCGGCAGCCACGTCGAGGTGCTCGAGGTGCTGCGCACCGACCGCGCCGTTCCCGCCGCCTGACGCGGCGTCACCGCGCCGACAGGGCGCCGCGGATCGTGCTGCCGTAGTGTCCGGCGCGTGTTGCGCGACGAGGATGTGAGCACGCGGGCCCGGCGGTTGGCGAACACGATCGAACCGCTGGTCGGTCAGGTCTACTTCTCCCCCGAGTGTCACGCGGCCTACGAGAAGCTCGGCTTCGCGGGAAGCCCGGGCGATGCCGGCGGTGTGGCCCTGCCGGACGGTCCTGCGTACTTCACGAGCCGCGGCTCGGCGCTCGGACAGGTCTCGGGCGAGCTCGTCGCGTCCGCGTTCGCCGTCTTCAACCCCGACGTCGTGGTGCCGTGCGTGCAACTCGGTTGGTCGCTGACCGACGCGGTCACGATCGCCGCCGCTCGCACCGACGGCGCAGTGGCGCAACTGACGCGCATCCTGGGCGCGGCACCGGACGGCATGGCCCGTGTCACCGAACTGTTCGCGCGCGCCACCGAGCCGTTGCGCCCGGAGGGACGCCCGCTCTACGCCGGCGTGTTGTCCCTCGGCCTCCCCGGTGATGCGTGGGGCGACCTGTGGCGGTTGGGTGATCGCCTGCGCGAGTTCCGTGGCGACGCGCACACGGCGGCGTGGACGAGCCACGGCTTCGACGCCACCGAGATCGGCCTGCTGACGGAGTTGTTCTGGGGCGTGCCGATGCGGTCCTACATCCGCACACGCGCGTGGAGCGATCAGCAACTCGACGACGCGCAGGCGCGGCTCGCCGAACGCGGCCTCGTCGCCGACGGCGCGTTCACGGAGGAAGGCCGCGCCGCGCGCGAGGCGGTCGAGTGGGCGACGGACATGCAGCTGCGCCCCGCTATCGAGGCGCTCGGCGACGACCTCGACGAGCTCATCGGTCTCGTCGAACCGTGGAGCGAGGCGATCCGCGCCGCCGGTGGCTACCTGCGGGCGCCCACGCAGCTCACGGGCGGCCGCCGCTGAACGCAGCCGACAACAGCTCGGCGAACAGCGCCTCACCATCCAACGCGACACCGTGGCGACCGAACCACGTGCACACGTTCAACGCGTCGCGGTGCAACAGGTCGAAGCCGTGCGGACTGGCGACGAGGTCGACGGCCTGCGGAAAGTCGATCAGCCACAGCCGGCCCTGCCACCACAACGCGTTGTACGCGGAGAGGTCGGCGTGCACCCAACCCGCCTCGACCACGGCGTGCATGCCTGCCCGTAGCTGCGTCCATGCCTGCTGGAGCTCGTCGCGCGACAGGCGCGCCTGCGCCAACCGAGGCGCCGCCTGCCGTTCGTCGCCGATGTACTCGAGGAGCAACCCACCGTCCTCGTCGTAGCCCACCGGGTAGGGCACGGGCGCGCCCGCCTCCCAGACGGCGCGCATGACCTCGTACTCGTGGCCGAGCCATCGTTGCTTGACGAGCTCCTTGCCGTAGTTCGTCATCGACTCCACGGCACGACGGTCGCGGCTGCGGCGTCCGTAGTTGCGACCGTCGCGGTAGACGATGTCGTTCTTGAAAGTGGGCGCCCGTTCGAACCCGAGGGCCTGCAGCTCGCCCTTGTGACGGACGGTGCGGGGGCGGTAGCGCTTGCGGGCCAGGAGGTGCGAACGGCATCCGTCGAGTGAGGTGCGCTCGACGAGGCCGACCTCGCCCTCCTTGCCGGTGGCGACGACACCGAGATCGGCGTCGACGAAGTCGTCGGTGATGAGCCATGCGGGGATGGCACGCGTCAACGTCAGCTCCTTGCGTTCGAGCGGAACAGGAACGCAGCCGATGGGGCGCGGAGCGCAGGGGCTCGTGTCGCTCAGGTGACGAGCGTCAACGCGCGGATCGGCTGGGAGTGCGAACCGTGGCAGTCATCGGTTGCGACCTCCCTTCGCCGGGCGCGGATGCGACCCCGTATGCTCCCCGGCGGATCACGACCGGGTCAACCGGTTTCCGAGAGGGGGCAGTCGTGCCGCTGGACCCAGCCATCGAGACGATGCTCGGGCAACTGGCCGCCGCCGGTGGCCCGTCGCTGCACGACGTCACGCCGGCAGAGGGTCGTGAGATGTTGCGCATGCTGGCGCTGCTCGAGGGCGAGCCCGAGCCGGTCGACCACGTCGAGGACCGCGAGATCGCGGGCGTGCCCGTTCGCGTGTACCGCCCCGCGACCGAAGCGGCGCCCCCCATCCTCGTCTGGTACCACGGTGGCGGCTGGGTCATCGGCGATCTGGAAACGACCGATCCCACGGTGCGCAAGCTCGCCAACCGCGCGGGCGCGCTCGTCGTTTCCGTCGACTACCGCTTGGCGCCCGAACACCCGCATCCGGCTGCCGCCGACGACGCCGTCGCCGTGCTGCGCTGGGTGGCCGACAACGGCGGCGCGCTCGGCGGCGATCCGTCACGGCTGGCGGTCGGCGGTGACAGCGCGGGCGGGAACCTCGCCGCCGTCGCGGCCGTCGCGGGCCGCGACGACGGCATCGCCCTGCGCCATCAGCTGCTCGTGTACCCGGTCACCGACGCCACTTTGTCGTTCCCGTCGATGGAGGAGAACGGCGAGGGCTACCTGTTGACGAAGGCATCCATGGAGTGGTTCACCGCGCACTACCTGAGCGGCGGCGCGGATCCGAAGGACCCACGCGTCTCTCCGTACTACGTCGACGACCTCACCGGCGTCGCGCCCGCGCACGTGCTGACCGCGGAGTTCGATCCGCTGCGCGACGAGGGCGAGGCGTACGCGGCGCGGTTGCAGGAGGCGGGCGTCGAGGTGCACGCCCGCCGCTACGACGGCATGATCCACGGCTTCTTCGCGCTCGGCACGATCACGCCGGTGGCAGGTGAGGCGGTGGACGACGCCGCCGCCGGACTGCGCGCCGCGCTCGCCGTCAGCTGAACTCCGCTTCCTCCCACCACGGATAGAAGTCCGGCATGTCCTCGCTCGGGCGCATGGTGAACCGCGGCGGGCGCTTCTCGAGGAACGACATCACGCCCTCGCGCGCGTCGGGCGACGCGCCCATGTAGTTGATGCCGCGCGAGTCGACGCGGTGCGCCGCCATCGGATCCGATGCGCCGAGCATGCGCCACAGCATCTGGCGCGTCAGCGCCACGGAGACGGCGGACGTGTTGTCCGCGATCTCCCGAGCCAGCGCGCGCGCCGCCGGCACGAGCTCGTCGTCAGGATGCACGGCGCGAACGAGACCGGCCTCGAACGCCTCCGACGCCGGGAACACGCGGCCCGTGAACGTCCACTCCGCGGCGCGGCTGATGCCGACGACACGGGGGAGGAACCACGACGACGCTGCTTCGGGGACGAGACCGCGCCGCGCGAACACGAACCCGTAGCGGGCGGAGTCCGACGCCAACCGCACGTCCATCGGCAACGTCATCGTGGCGCCGACCCCGACGGCGGGGCCGTTGACCGCGGCGATCACCGGCTTCGTCGAGCGGAAGATGCGCAACGCCACGAGCCCGCCCTCGTCCCGATGCACCTCGGAGGGGCGCGCCGCCATCGTCTCGGTGTGGTCGAACGTGCCGCCACCCTCACCGAGGTCGGCACCGGCGCAGAAGCCCCGCCCTCGCCCCGTCACGATGACCACGCGCACCCCGTCGTCGCCGTCGGCGCGGTCGAACGCGTCGAGCAGCTCCTCGTGCATCCGGTACGTGAAGGCGTTCAGGCGATCGGGCCGGTCGAGCGTGATCGTCAGGATCCCGTCGTCGACCTCGTAGGCGATCTCGTCGTAGTCCACCGCGCCATCGTTGCACCCGCGTTCTCCCTGCACCCGCGACACGCTCCTGTGTCGCCCGTGGAGGGCACGCGGGAGACAGCGGTCAGCGGCGGGCCATCACCGAAGAGAGGACGTGGTCGAAGTCGGCGAGCTCCGTCTTGGTGAGCACCGCGTCGGGGTGGTCGATGGCGTTCTCCTCGACCTCGGACACGTCGAAGGCGGACACCATGATCACCGCCGTGCGCGGGCTGCGCAGGCGGACGTCCTTCACGATCTCCGTGCCGGGCATGCCGGGCAGGCTCACGTCGAGCACGAGCACGTCGGGCTTCGTCACCGCGACGAGCTGAAGGGCCTCGGTCGCCATCGTCGCCTCACCGATGACCTCGTAACCCTGGTCGCGCAGCATCCCGGTCAGTATCCGGCGTGACACTTCGTCGTCGTCGCACACCACGGCAGACGGCATTCAAGGCCTCCCAGCGAGTACCGCGGAACAGCATCTCACTGGTACATCGGCCGATCCGGCGCCGACCTGAGCAACGATGTCGGATCAGATGTCGAGGAAGCGGGTGGCGGCCACGGCCGACCCGAAGATCCCCACCAGCGCACCGGCGGCGATGAGCACGTAGCCCGTCCCTTGCACGTCACCCACGGTGAGACGGAAGTTGAGCCAGATGCCGCCACCGGAGACGAGCGTCGGCAGCAACCACTCCCGGAGCGCGGCGACGATGCCGATGCCGATGGCGCTGCCGACGATGCCCTGGATCAACCCCTCCGCCATGAACGGGATGCGGATGAACCAGTTCGTCGCGCCCACGAGCTTCATCACCTCGATCTCCCGGCGGCGGGCGAACATGGCGATGCGGATCGAGTTCACGATGAGGACGAGCGACGTGGCGCCCACGATGAGCGCGAACAGCAACGAGAAGTTGCTGAACTTGGCGAAGCTGTCCTCCTGCTTCTTCACGCGGTCGGTGGCGGCCACCACCTTGAAGACGCCGGGCAGCTTGCTGAACTGGTCCTGCAGGGACTGCACGACCTCGAAGCTGGCATCGCGGACCTGCACCTTGTAGCTGGTCGGCGTGTCGGCCGGTGTCAGGCTGTCGCGCAGCGCGGGGTCGTCCGCGAAGATCTCGCGGAACTCCGCGTAGGCGGCGTCGTGGTCGAGGTAGTTCTTGCTCTTGACGTGGGGGTTCTGGTCGAGGGCGCGGCCGACGGCGTCGATCTGGTCCTGCGACGCGTGCGCGTCCATGTAGACGATCGTCTGCACGTCGCCCTTGAACTGGACGTTCGCCCGGTTCACGCCCTGCTTCATCAGCAGTGCGGCACCGACGAGCGTGAGCGCGATCGCGATCGTGACGACCGTGGCGAAGCTCAGCGTGAGGTTCCGCCGCAGGTTCGTCGCGGTCTCTCGAACGACGTAGTCGACCCGGAGGGCCATGGCTCCTTCCCCTGCCTACTCGTAGACGCCGCGGGACTGGTCTCGCACGATCACACCACGGTCGAGCTCGATGACACGACGGCGCATCGTGTCGACGATGCTGCGGTCGTGGGTCGCCATCACGACGGTGGTGCCCGTGCGATTGATGCGATCGAGCAACCGCATGATCCCGACCGAGGTGGTCGGGTCGAGGTTTCCTGTCGGCTCGTCGGCCAGGAGGATGAGGGGTCGGTTCACGAAGGCGCGGGCGATCGACACCCGCTGCTGCTCACCGCCCGACAGCTCGTGGGGGTAGTTGTCCATCTTCTTGGCGAGGCCGACGAGCTCGAGGATGGCCGGCACCTGGGTCTTGATCACGTGCTTGGGGCGCCCGATCACCTCGAGCGCGAACGCCACGTTCTCGTAGACGGTCTTGTTCGTCAGCAGCTTGAAGTCCTGGAAGACGCAGCCGATGTTGCGGCGCAGGTACGGCACCTTCCAGTGGCTCAGCTGACCGATGTCCTTGCCGGCGACGAAGATGCGGCCGTGCTCGGGGGTCTCCTCCTTGTTGAGGAGGCGCAGCATCGTCGACTTCCCCGACCCGGACGGGCCGACGAGGAACACGAACTCGCCCTTCTGGATGTCCGCGTTGGCGTCACGGAGCGCGACGACGTCGCCCTTGTAGACCTTCGTGACGTTCTCGAGCTTGATCATGGCGAGCGGGGACCTACTGCTGCAGGGATGCGAAGCGGGACGCTCGTGCGCCGGCACTTCGGCATCCGCACGCTTCGGGCGGACAGGGTACCAGCGCCGTCTCGGCAACCCCAGTCATGGTGGGCGGAGGGCTCACGCGCGCGCGGCGCCGCCGGCCCGCTGCCACCGCAGGTAGGCCTCGATGAACGGGTCGAGATCACCGTCGAGCACACCCTCCACGTTCCCCGTCTCGTACTCGGTGCGCAGATCCTTCACCAGCTGGTACGGCGCCAGGACGTAGCTGCGGATCTGGCTGCCGAACCCCACGCGCTGCTGCTCGCCCTGGATGGCGGCCAGCTCCTCCTCGCGGCGCTGCCGTTCGAGGTCGGCGAGGCGGGCCTTCAGCGCCTTCATGGCGCGGTCGCGGTTCTGGAACTGGCTGCGCTCGACCTGTGACGACGTCGTGATGCCGGTGGGCTTGTGGATGAGTCGCACGGCGGACGACGTCTTGTTGACGTGCTGGCCGCCCGCGCCGGACGAGCGGAAGACCTGCATCTCGATGTCGGCCTCGTCCACCTCGATGTCGACATCGCCTTCGTGCAGCATCGGGACCACGGACAGCGCCGCGAACGCCGTCTGGCGCTTGCCCTGCGCGTTGAACGGCGACATGCGGACGAGACGGTGGACGCCGCGCTCCGCCTTCAACCACCCGTACGCGTAGCGTCCCTTGACGACGAACTCGACCGAGGAGAGCCCCGCTTCCGAACCCGGAGTCGAGTCCTCCTCCTCGACGTCGAAGCCGTGCCGCTGCGCCCACCGCACGTACATGCGGTAGAGCATCTCGGTCCAGTCCTGCGCGTCGGCGCCACCCTCGCCGGAGCTGAGCGTGCACAGCGCGTCGGACTCGTCGTGCTCGCCCGCGAACAACGACCGCAGCTCGAGCTCGTCGAGCTTGGACGCGACCGCGGCGAGCGTCGCCTCGATCTCGCCCGCCTGCGTCTCGTCGCCCTCTTCGCGCGCGAGCTCGGCGAGCGTCTCGGCGTCGTCGACCTGCTGGACGAGGCCGTCGAAGAGCTCGAGGTCACCGGTGACCTGGTTCAGCTCACCGGTGATCGTGCGGGCGAGCTCCTGGTCGTCCCAAAGATCGGGGCGCGACGCCTCGGTCTCCAGCTGGGGTCGGCGGGCCCTCAGCTCGTCGATGCGGAGGTACTGCCTCGCCTCGTCGAGACGGGCGCGCAGCGCGCGGAGGTCATCGGAGAAGTCGCGCACGTGGCCTCATCGACCATGACACATCTTGAACTTCTTGCCGGACCCGCACGGGCACGGCGCGTTGCGCGGCGTCTTGTCCCACTCGCTCTTCACGACGGGCGTGTTGACGACCTCTTCCTCCTGCTGCGGCGGCACCGGCGCACCGGCTGCCGCTGCCTCCGCGGCCGCCACCTTCGGCAGGTTCTGCCCCGCGCTCGACGGGTCCTCGGGGCCCGAGTAGCGCACGTTCGTGGCCGACGGCTGCTCGGCCGGCTGCTGCTCGGTGACCGTGATCTGCGCGTGCATCACGTACTTCACGAAGTCCTGGGCGATGCCGTGCATCATCATCCCGAACATGTCGTAGCCCTCGCGCTGCCACTCGACGAGCGGGTCCTTCTGGCCCATGGCGCGCAGGTGGATGCCCTCTTGCAGGTAGTCCATCTCGTAGAGGTGCTCGCGCCACTTCTGGTCGATGATCTGCAACATGATCTGCCGCTCGACCTGGCGCATGACCTCCGGCGTCAGCTCTTCCTCGCGCTGCTCGTAGTAGCCCTGCCCTTCGCCCATGAGCAGCTCGTACAGCTCGTCGGTGTTCGAGCACTCGCCGAGGCGGTCGGCGCCGATCGTCGACGGCCAGTACGTCTGGATCTCGTTGACGAGACCGTCGAGGTCCCACTCCTCGTTGTAGTCCGACACGCAGAACGTGGCGATCGTCGACTCCACCGCGTCGGCGAGGTACTCGATCGCCTCCTCGCGCAGGTCGGCGCCCTCGAGGATCTGGTCGCGGCGCTTGTAGATGACCTTGCGCTGCTCGTTCATCACCTCGTCGTACTTGAGGACGTCCTTGCGGATCTCGGCGTTGCGCTGCTCGACCGTGTTCTGCGCACGCTCGATCGCCTTGGTGACCATGCGCGCCTCGATGGGCACGTCCTCGGGCATGGCCTTCGTCATCACCCAGTTCATGGCACCGGTGGCGAAGATGCGCATGAGCTCGTCTTCGAGCGAGAGGTAGAAGCGGCTCTCCCCCGGGTCGCCCTGGCGGCCGGAGCGACCACGCAGCTGGTTGTCGATGCGCCGGCTCTCGTGCCGCTCGGTACCGAGCACGTAGAGACCACCGAGCTCGCGCACCTTGGCGCCCTCGGCTTCCGTCTCGGCCTCGTACTTCGGGAGGAGCGCGTCGAGGCGCGCCTTGCCCTCCTCGCTGTCGGGGTCGAGCCCTTCGGCGACCACGTCGCGACGGGCGAGGCCCTCGGCGTTGCCGCCGAGGATGATGTCGACGCCGCGGCCCGCCATGTTGGTGGCGACGGTGACGGAGTGCAGGCGGCCGGCCTGTGCGACGACGTGGGCTTCCCGTGTGTGCTGCTTGGCGTTGAGGACCTCGTGGTCGACGCCGCGCTTTTCGAGCATCCGGCTGAGCCGCTCGGACTTCTCCACCGAGATCGTGCCGACGAGCACCGGTTGGCCGATCTCGTAACGCTCGACCAGATCCTCGACGACGGCGTTGAACTTGCCCTCCTCGGTCCGGTAGATGAGGTCGGGCTGGTCGAGCCGGATCAACGGCTTGTTCGTCGGGATCGGCACGACCTGGAGGTTGTAGGTGCCCGCCAGCTCCGACGCCTCGGTCTGCGCCGTACCGGTCATTCCCGACAACTTCTCGTACATGCGGAAGTAGTTCTGCAGCGTGACGGTCGCGAGGGTCTGGTTCTCCTCCTTGATCTTCACGCCTTCCTTGGCCTCGACGGCCTGGTGCAGACCTTCGGACCACCGCCGACCCTCGAGCACACGGCCCGTGAACTCGTCGACGATCTTCACCTCACCCTGCTGGATGATGTAGTCCTTGTCCCGCTTGTAGAGCTCCTTCGCCTTCAGCGCGGCGGACAGCTGGTGCACGAGGTTCTGCGCCACGCCGTCGTAGAGGTTCTCCACGCCGAGCGCGGCCTCGACCTTCTCGATGCCGGGTTCGAGCGGTGCGACGATGCGCTTCTCCTCGTCGACCTCGTAGTCCTCGTCGCGCCGCAAGCCGCGGACGATCGACGCGAACTTGTAGTAGAGCTTCGCGGCGTCGGCGACACGGCCGCTGATGATGAGCGGTGTGCGGGCCTCGTCGATGAGGATCGAGTCGACCTCGTCGACGATGGCGTACACGTGACCGCGCTGGGTCTTCTGCTCGCTCGCCATCGCCATGTTGTCGCGCAGGTAGTCGAACCCCATCTCGTTGTTCGTGCCGTACGTGATGTCGCACGCGTACTGCGCCCGCTTGTGGTCGCTGTCGTACTCGCCGGGGATGATGAGGCCGACGGACAGACCGAGCCACCGGTGGATTTCGCCCATCCAGTCCGCGTCGCGCGACGCGAGGTAGTCGTTCACCGTGACGATGTGCATGCCGCGACCGGAGAGGCCGTTCAGGTAGGCGGGCAACGTCGACACGAGCGTCTTGCCCTCGCCCGTCTTCATCTCCGCCACCCACCCGAAGTGGAGCGCGGCGCCGCCCATCAGCTGCACGTCGTAGTGGCGCTGACCGATCGTGCGCTTCGCCGCTTCGCGCATCACGGCGAAGGCCTCGATCAACAGGTCGTCGAGGTCTTCACCGTTCTCGAGGCGCTGGCGGAACTCCGGTGTCTTGGCCCGCAGGGCGTCGTCGGAGAGACGCTCGAGCTCGGGTTCGAGGGTGTTGATGTCCGGCACGAGGCTGGCGAGCGCACGGACGCGCTTGCCCTCGCCGGACCGGAGGACGCGATCGAAGACTCCCATGGGAGACGCCAGCCTACCGGTCGGGTTCCGCCCGGGGTCCGCCGCGGGCCCCGTGCGTGGGGCCCGGTGCGTGGGGCTCGGGGGGCGCTCGGCGTCGGGCTCGGCGTCAGCGGGGGCGGTCGCCCACGATCGTGACCCGCTCCATGATCCGCACCGCCGGCCAGTAGTCGCTCACCGCGTAGTGCTGGACGCAGCGGTTGTCCCAGAACGCGATCGAGTTGCGCGCCCACTTGAACCGGCACTGGTACTCGGGGATCGACGCCTGGCGGTACAGGAAGGTGAGGAGCCGGCGGCTCTCGTCCTCGTCGAGGCCGACGATGTGGCTCGTGAACCCGACGTTGACGTAGAGCGAGCGTCGCCCGGTCACCGGATGCGTACGCACGACGGGATGCTCGGCGGGCGGGTACTTCTCGTGGAGCTCGGCCAGCTCGTCGTCGCTCTTGCCGCGGCCGAAGACGTTGGTGAAGTCGTGGATCGCGGTCATGCCGTCGATGCGCGCCTTGAGGTCGTCGTCGAGCGCGTCGTAGGCCGCCTCCATGTCGGCGAAGAGCGTGTCGCCGCCGACGTCGGGCACCTCGATGGCACGCAGCATCGACCCGAGTGACGGCTCGAGGCGCCACGTGACGTCGCTGTGCCACGCGTTCTCGGTGCCGCGGCGCTGCTCGTCGTGGCGGAGGACCATCACCTCCGGGAAGTCCTTCTTGTGCGGGGCGAACGGGTGCACCTCGAGCTCGCCGAAGTGGCGGCAGAAGTCGACGTGCTGCTGCGTCGTGATGTCCTGGTCGCGGAAGAAGAGGACCTTGTGGTCGAGGAAGGCCTTGTCCAGCTCCGCCAAGGTGCCCTCGTCGGGGACGATCGACAGGTCGATCCCGTCGACCTCCGCCCCGATCGCCGGCGTCAACGGCCGTATGTCGAGCATCACGTCAGTCTGCCAGCCCCGCCCATCTTGACCACTGTGGTCACCCAGCGACCAGAACGGTCGACCGGTGACCACAGAGTGACGACGCCGTCGTTTGTGGTCACCGCTGCACCGGAACGGTGCACGTGTGACCACAGTGGTCACGCAGCGACCGGAACGTTCGACCGGTGACGGCACAGTGACGGCGGCGTCGTTTGTGGTCACCCAGCGACCGGAACGGTCGACCGGTGACCACAGAGTGACGGCGCCGTCGTTTGTGGTCACCGCTGCACCGGAACGGGTGGACGCGTGCCCACAGTGGGCGGAACGGGCGGGGGGACGGGGCGGGGGCGGTGGACGGCGGGGGTCCGCGGAAGAACGGTCCTTCGACTCTGGGACGCGCGACGGGCGCGCCGGACACTGAGTGCGACACGAGACCGAAGCAGGCGAGGCATATGGACGTGCTGCGTTCCGCCATCGATGGGGTCGTCCCCGTCGTGGAGGCGGCCGGCGCGCTCGTCGTCCTCGCCGGCATCGCGATCGCGCTCTTCCGGATGGTGCGCGTGCCCTTCGCAGCGACACCGCCGCGCCTCGTCGCCATCCAGATCCGGCTCGGGCTCGGGCTGTCGCTCGCCCTCGGGCTCGAGTTCCTGCTGGCGGCGGACATCCTGCGCACGGCGGTGTCGCCGACGTTCACGGAGATCGGTCAACTCGCCGCCATCGTCGCCATCCGGACCGCGCTGAACTTCTTCCTCGGCCGCGAGCTCGTCGAAGGGCGCCGCCAGATGGAGGCGCTGTCCGCCGTCCACCTGAACCACTCGACGATCGGGCCGCCGCGCGCCAAGGGATCGTTCGTGGCGCGGGCGCTGCGCGGCCCCCGGTGGCTCGTCGAGGAAGCGAACGACGAGCAGAACGGCAACGGAACGACCAGAGAGGAGGTGCGCCATGAGTGACGTACCCCGTGACCCCACGTGGTGGCTGGCGTCAGACGGGAAGTGGTACCCGCCGCCACAGTGGCAACCGCCGCCACAGTGGCAACCGCCGCCGTCGCCGTCCGGCCACAAGCGGGCGGCCGTCGTGACGGCCGTGCTCGTGGCGTGCGCGCTGGCCATCGCGCTCGTCGTGGTGACCCGACGCAACGAGTCCACGACGACGACCACCGCCGGCTCGACGGCGAGCTCGGCGAGCTCGTCGCCGTTCACGGAGCAATCGCCGTCGAGCGAGACGACCCCGACGGTGCGCGGGCCACTGACCGCGGGACCCATCGCGGCGTGGGGCGGTGCACTCGTCAAGCGCGTCTGCGTCACCGTCGATTCGGTGACCCCCCAGGTCCCCGACTACGCCTTTCCGATCAGCGACACCGTGACCAAGCTGCTCACGCCCGTCGGGGTCACACCGGTCACGCCGGACCAGCCGTGCGATGCCGGACTGACGGTGTCGTTGCACCTCGAAGGACGTGACGCGCTGTACTCCGCGGACGGTCAGACCGCGGACCTCTACACCGGGGTGCTGCGCCACTTCGACGTGACGCTCAGCGCACTCGGTCAGCAGCCGATCGTCGGGTACGTGGACGACACCGACGAGCAGACGCCGATGTTCGCGCCGATGTCGTCGCCGTCGACGCCGGAGGAGTTCCTCGCGGAGCAGGCCGACGTGGTCCAGACCTTCCTCGTCAAGGGCGTGGTGCAGATCTTCGGCGCACCCGTCGGCATCGAGGCGCTCAACGACACGAGCCTCCAGTGGGACGCGGAGCAGGCGCTGCGTGCGCTCACTGGGCTGGGCCAGGACAACTACACCGACGCCCCCGAGGGCTACGACGCCTGGCGCGCCTGGTACGAGTCGCGGTAGCCCGCGGCGCGCCCGTCAGTGGATGTCGAGGAGCTTCTCGCGCACCGCGTAGACGACGGCCTCCATGCGCGAGTGGAGGTGCAACTTCTCGAGGATGTTGCGGACGTGGTTCTTCACCGTGTTCTCGGAGATGAACAGCGTCTCGGCCGCCTCACGGTTGCTCATCCCCTGGGCGACGAGCTTGAGCACCTGGAGCTCGCGGTCGGTGAGCTTCGGCGCGATCACCTTCTGCTGCGCCTGCTTGGCGAGGTTGTTGAACTCCGACAGCAGCTTCGACGCCATCGACGGCGAGATCAGGCTCTGCCCCGTCACCACGGCGCGGATGGCGTTGGCGACCTCCTCGATGGAGATCTCCTTCAGCAGGTAGCCGGTGGCACCCGCCTTGACCGCTTCGTAGAGGTCTTCCTCCTCGTCGCTCACCGTGAGCATGAGGATCTTCGCCGTCGGCACGGCGTCGGAGATGGCCCGCGTCGCCTCGATGCCGGACATGCGGGGCATGCGGACGTCCATCAGCACCACGTCGGGGGCGGCGTCCTCGGCCTTGCGAATGGCCTCCTCGCCGTCCTCCGCCTCCGCCACGACCTCGATGCCCTCCTCGGACTCGAGGACCATGATCAGCCCGCGCCGGAAGAGGGCGTGGTCGTCACAGATCAGGACGCGAATGGCGTCGGTCCCGACGGCGGCATCTTCGGGCATCGAGGTGCTCCTTGGCGAAACTGGTCCGGAGACTAGTTCCTTCGGCACTCAGGCCTGGTCGATGAGCCCGATGTCGCCGTCGTCGCGCCGGTAGACCACGCTCGCCCGGTCGCCCTCGGCGTTCATGAAGAAGAAGAAGTCGTGCCCGAGGAGCTCCATCTGGAGGGCCGCCTCCTGGGGCGTCATCGGCTTCATGTGGAAGGCCTTGGTCTTCACGATGCGGGGCCCGTCGTCGAGCTCGAGACCCTCGTCGACGTCGGCCTCGGCCACGGCGGTACCGGTGCCGTTGCCGCGGTCGCGGTGCAGGTGGAAGTGATGCGGCTGCGTGCGGCGCAGGAGCTTCGTCTTCAGCTTGTGGAGCTGGTGCTCGAGCTTCTCGACGGCCTTGTCGACCGCCGCGAACCCGTCGGGGGCGGCCACCTTGCAGCGCACGTGGTGGCCGTGGCCGACCATCGTGACCTCGCACACCTCCTTGTCGGCGAGGCGGCGGTGGTGGTGCTCGGAGAAGTGCACCTCGGCGTGGTCCATGCCCTCCACGAAGCGCGCCAGCCGCCCGATCTTCTCGATGGCACTGGCACGAAGGAGCTCGGAGACCTCGGTGTGCCGGCTGCTGACGGTGATCTCCACGCGGCCTCCCCTCGTCGGTGCTCGAAGGTTAGAGCAGCCCGCCGCACCAGTCACCGGTCGACGGGTCAGCGCGACCGGTCGAGCACCATCCCTTCGATCATCGTGCCCGCGACCGCGTCGGCCGACGGATGATCGGCAGCCGCCAACCTCGCCTTCGCGCGCGCCACGAGGTGGGCGCGGATCACGGGCACGGTGACGTCGAGCAGGACGATGAGATCCTCGACCATCACGAGATCGCGCGCGGCTCCGGAGTCGCACACGCCGCCGTTCGTTGTGCCCGCCTTCATCGTCACTGAATCTCGGATCGCACGCGCACCCGCTTGAGGGGTGTTCGTGCCGCGGCCACGACGATCACGTGACGAGCGCCGCCAGCCCGCAACGTCCGCGCCGCGGACGCGACGGTCGACCCCGTGGTGACGACGTCGTCGACCACCACGACACGGCCCGGCGCCCGTGCCCGCGGCGCGAAGACGGGACCGGCTCGTCGCTCTTGTCCTGTTCGTCCTGTTTGCGGGTGCGTGTCGCACCGTCGCAGGAGCGGGACGCACGGTGTGCGCGCGCGCCGGGCGACGGCGCGCGCCAGCAGCTGCGCCTGGTCGAAGCCACGGTCGCGCCGGCGCTTCGACGTGGTGGGCACCCACGTGACCACGTCGACCTCGAGGGGGTCGAAGGACGCCGCCATCGCTTCCGCCAGCCAGACGAGCGAGCTCCGCGCGTTGCGGTACTTCAGCCGGGCGACGACCTCGCGCCCGCCGCCCTCGTAGGCGAGCACGGCGTGGCACGCGTCGACCCCGGGCGGCGGGGGCAACGGGGGCGCCCACGACAACGACGCCGCGCAGGCCGCGCACGGCGCCGGACCGGCACGGCGGCACAGCGGGCACGTGGTGGGCAGCAGCATCGCTCCCTTTGTACCGAGGGGGTGCGACAGTGGAGCGCGTGAGCAACAGGGCGCGCTGGTGGCTCGTCGGACTCGCTGCCGCGGCGGTGGTGATCGCGCTGGTCGTCTTCCTCGTGGCGCGCAGCGGCGGCGGTTCGTCGACGACCACCACGACCACGTCGAGCACCACGACGTCGACGACGACCACGACGTCGACGACGACCACGACCACGCCGAACGGGGTGCCGGCCGCCTACGTCTGGCCGCCGGCGGGCACGCGGTTCGCGAACCCGACCGACGCGGCCAAGGGCTTCGCCGTCGACTACCTCGGCATGACCAACGCGCGCACCGGGCGCACGACCGTGCCGTCGAGCGGGGGCGCGACGACGGACGTCGAGGTCTTCCCCAACGCGCAGAGCACCGCGCTGACCCTCGTCTCGCTGATGAACGACCCGAGCGCAGGGTGGGTCGTGGTCGGCGCGCGCGCCGACCAGATCGTGGTCGAGGAGCCGCAGCCGCACACCGCGCCGACCGCGACGATCACCGTGCGCGGGCAGAGCACCGCGTTCGAGGCGCAACTCGCGCTCGAGCTGCGAGACGTGCGCGCCACCACCGCGCTCTCCCGCGCCACCGCGCTGGGCGGGTCGAACGGCACCATGGGCCCGTTCTCGACGACGATCACGGCGCCGACGACGGCACGCCCGCTCGTCCTCGTCGTCGCGCAGCCGGATGCGAGCGGCCAGGGCACGTTCACGGAAGCCTCGGTGATCTTGCTCGACGGTTGAGCGGGGCGCTGCCTACCCTCGCCGCGTGGCCGTCCTGCAACTGGCGTCGAGGCGCACGACGCTGGCGCGCCTCCCCCGCCTCCTGCTGGGCCTCGTGCTGTGCGGTCTCGGGGTGTCGCTGACCGTCGCCGCCGATCTCGGCCTCGCCCCGTGGGACGTGCTGCACCAAGGCCTGTCCGAGCGCACCGGCATCCCGATCGGGACGGTCGCCATCCTCGTCGGCCTGGTGCTGCTGCTGGCGTGGTTGCCGTTGCGTGAGAAGTACGGCATCGGCACGTTGTGCAACGTCGTGCTCATCGGTCTGGTGATCGACGTCGTGCTCCCGCTGCTCCCCGATCACCCCGCCATGGGTTGGCGGGTGGCGATGCTCGTCGGCGGCACGTTCCTGTTCGGTCCCGGCTCGGGGCTCTACATCGGCGTGCGGCTCGGCCCCGGGCCGCGCGACGGCCTCATGACCGCGATCGCGGCGCGCGGGCACGCGGTGTGGGTCGTGCGCACGATCATCGAGGTGAGCGCGCTCACCATCGGGTTCCTGCTCGGCGGCAGCGTGGGCATCGGCACGCTGCTGTTCGCGGTGACGATCGGGCCGAACGTGCACTTCTGGCTCGAGCGCTTGTCGCTCGAGCACCCGGAACCGACGACGATCATCGGAGCGGAGTAGCGCGCACGCCTTCCTCGGTGACGTACGCCGTCACCAGTGCGGCAGGCGTGACGTCGAAGGCGCGGTTGTCGACCGCGACACCGTCCGGCACGTCACCCAGCTCGTGGGGGTCGCGTTGCTCGATGGGGATGTCCGCGCCCGTCGGGCACGCGGCGTCGAACGTCGAGCGCGGCGCGGCCACGTAGAACGGGATGCCGTGGTGGTGGGCGGCGACGGCGACCCCGTACGTGCCGACTTTGTTCGCCACGTCACCGTTCGCCGCGATGCGGTCGGCGCCGACCACGACGAGATCGACGTCGCCGTTGGCCATCACGGTCGCCGCCAGGCCGTCGACGATGACGGTGCACGGGATGCCGAGCCGGCGGAGCTCCCACGCCGTGAGGCGCGCGCCCTGGCGCACCGGACGGGTCTCGTCGACCCACACGTGCAACGCGCGCCCGCGTTCGTGCGCGGCGCGCACGACCCCGACCGCGGTGCCGTAGCCGACGCACGCGAGGCCACCCGCGTTGCAGTGCGTCAACACGTTGGCACCGTCCTCGACGAGGTCCGCGCCCTGCGCACCGATGGCACGGTTCGTCGCCACGTCCTCCTCGGCGACGCGCTGCGCCTCGGCGACCGGGTCAGTGGCGGCGAGCACGCGCTGCACGCCCCACGCCAGGTTCGTCGCGGTGGGACGGGTGGCAACGAGCTTGGCCGCCGCCGCGTCCACGTCGTCACCGCGCACGTGCGCGAGCGCGACGCCCATCGCGCCGGCCGCACCGAGTGCCGGCGCACCGCGGATCGCCATCGTGACGATCGCCTCGCACAGCTCGTCGACGGTCGTCACGTCGATCGTCACCAACTCGCGCGGCAACCGCCGCTGGTCGATCATGCGGATCCGGTCGTCCGCCCACTCGATGGTCGGCGGGAGGGTCACCGCGTCCCCCAGGTGACGACGATGTCGACGCGGTAGCGGAACGAGGGCGACGACAACGAGGCGCGGAAGCGCTCGGCCGCTTCCTCGTCCCATTCGCCGCGGGCGACGAGCATCGCCGGCCACGACGGGAGTCCGAACGCGAGATCGGGGTCGGTCACGGTGAGAGGGAACGCTTCCCTCCCGACGTCGCGGAAACCGAGGTTCGTCAGGCGGGCGTCGAGCTCCGCGGCGAGCACGCCGTTGCGGACGGACGCCGTGCGGAAGGCGACGATCGCCGGGGTCAGCTCCTCGTCGGCGCCCTCGATCACCAGCGTGGACTGGTCGGGCTCCGCCAACACGGCGACGCCGCCCGGGCGGACGACGCGTGCCAGCTCGCGCAGCACCGCGTCGGGCGCGGCGACGTGCTGGAGCACGCGCTCGGTGCGAACGCCGCCGAGCGAGCCGTCCGGGAACGGCAGGGCGTGGACGTCGGCCCGCACGAACGCGCCCCCGCGACGCCGTGCCTCGCGCAACATCGTCGTCGACGCGTCGAGACCGACAGCAGCTCGTCCGAGCGCCCGGACGTCGTCGCCCGTCCCGCACCCGAGGTCGACGACGGGTGCTCGCCCCGCCAGCAACCCGATCGTGCGCGCCTTGCAGGCGCGCACGTCGGGCCACGTCGCCATCTCGTCCATCCACGCCGCGGCGCCGGCCGGGTCTCCCGACCGGTCGACGTCGGCGTAGGTCACCGCGCCGTTCTAGTACCGGTAGTGATCGGGCTTGAAGGGGCCGTCGACCGGCACGCCGATGTACTCCGCCTGCTCCTTCGAGAGCTCGGTGAGCTTCACGCCGAGCGCGTCGAGGTGCAGCCGCGCCACCTTCTCGTCGAGGTGCTTCGGCAAGGTGTACACGCGCTTGTCCATGAACTCCGCGGACTTGTGCAGGTCCATCTGCGCGAGCACCTGGTTGGTGAACGAGCACGACATCACGAAGCTGGGGTGCCCGGTCGCGCAACCGAGGTTCAGCAAGCGACCCTCGGCGAGCACGATGATCGAGTGCCCGTCCGGGAAGACGAACTCGTCGACCTGCGGCTTGATCGTGACGCGCTGCACGTCGCTCATGCGCGCCAGCCCGGCCATGTCGATCTCGTTGTCGAAGTGGCCGATGTTGCCGACGATGGCGCCGTGCTTCATGCGCGACATGTGCTCGGCGGAGATGATGCCGTGGTTGCCGGTGGCGGTCACGAAGATGTCGGCCTTGTCGAGCACACGCTCGAGCGTGGTGACCTCGTAGCCCTCCATCGCCGCCTGCAACGCGCAGATGGGATCGATCTCGGTGACGATCACGCGCGCGCCCTGGCCACGCAGGGACGCCGCGCAGCCCTTGCCGACGTCGCCGTAGCCGCACACGACCGCGACCTTGCCGCCGATCATCACGTCGGTGGCGCGCTTGATGCCGTCGATGAGCGAGTGGCGGCAGCCGTAGAGGTTGTCGAACTTCGACTTCGTCACGGAGTCGTTCACGTTGATCGCCGGGAACAGCAGCGTGCCTGCCTCGGTCATCTGGTACAGGCGGTGCACGCCGGTCGTCGTCTCCTCCGACACGCCGCGGATGCCCTGGCCGATGCCGGTCCACAGCTTCGGGTCGTCCTGCAACGTCCGCGACAACAAGCCGAGCACGACCTTCCACTCGTCGCTGTCGTCGTCGGTCGGGGACGGCACGGCGCCGGCCGTCTCGTACTCGGTGCCCTTGTGCACGAGCAGGGTGGCGTCACCGCCGTCGTCGAGGATCAGGTTCGGGCCCCTGTGCCCCGAGGCATCGGCGTCCGGCCACCGCAGCACCTGCTCGGTGCACCACCAGTACTCCTCGAGCGTCTCGCCCTTCCACGCGTACACCGGCACGCCCGTCTCGGCGATGGCGGCAGCGGCGTGGTCCTGCGTCGAGAAGATGTTGCAGCTGCACCACCGCACCTGCGCCCCGAGCGCGGTGAGGGTCTCGATGAGCACCGCCGTCTGGATCGTCATGTGCAGCGAACCGGTGATGCGAGCGCCCTTCAGGGGCTGCTCGTCGGCGAACTCCGCCCGCAGCGCCATGAGGCCCGGCATCTCGTGCTCGGCCAGTTCGATCTCCTTGCGTCCGAACGCGGCCAAGGAGAGATCGGCAACCTTGAAATCGTCAGCCATCAGAGTGTGTCCTCCACGAATGCGCGAATGAGTCAGCGTTTCGTGGGCTGGGACCAACTGGTCCACTCTCGACAGCCCGACCGTCCAACAGTAGCGCGGGCTACTGCGCCATCGCCGCCTTGATGTCGTCGAGGATCGGGACCGGACCGGGGTCGATGCCCTCCTGCGCGGCGAGGTGCAGGCTCACGACGCTGCCGAAGAACACGAGGTCGAAGAGCTGCGCGAGCGGACCATCGCCTTCGGCGCGGACCTCCTCGATGCCGGCCACGACCTCCTCGGTCCACTTGCGCACGACCTCGAAGCGGCGCATCACCTGCGGGTGCTCCTGGTCGTGGCGCAACAGCACGAGCGAGAACAGCTGGCGGGTGACGTCGCCGTTCTGACCCCAACCGCAGATCTCGTTGTGCGTCAGCTCCGGCACCGTCCCGGTGAACGCGGGCATCTTCGCGTTCTCGTTGAGCTCGTTCTTCCAGCGCAGCGCGGCGGTGGCGCCGAGCGACGAACCGCCGTACAGCAGAGGGATCGTGCGCCCGATCCGGTGGGCGAGCGAGCGCGCCTCGTTGTCGTCCGCGCTCAACTGGTCGCGCCGGTGGCGGAGCTGCTCGACGGCGAGCTCGATCCAGCCACGGGCGCCGGGGAACAGGCCCACGTGCTCCAGCACGCGCAACGCGGGGACCGCCATCGCGCCGAGGCCGGCGCGCGGCATCGGGATGCCGTCGGGCAGGCCGACGACCGTCGCGTTCCACGACTCGCCGAGCGCTTGCAGCTCGCCGCCCGCGGCGACGACGACCATGCGCGCGCCGGCCAGCGCCGCGGTCTGCGCCGCTTCGACCGTCTCCTCCGTGTCACCGGAGAACGACAGCGCGAAGCACAACGTCGACGGACCGACGAAGCTCGGTGGCTCGTAGCTCTTGCACACGATGAGCGGCACCGGCATGAACGGTCCGGCCACCGACAGCATCACGTCGCCGACGATGCCGCTGCCACCCATGCCGAGGACGACGACGTGCTCGATCTCCTCGTGGGCGGGGAGCTTGGTGAACGACAGCTCGGCGAGCGACGCCCGCTCGACCTGCTCGGGGAACGCCATGGTGGCGTCCCACATGGCGAGGGAATCGATGGGACCGGTCACGGCTCGAACGTCGGCTGGATGCCCTCGGCGTCGGCCTTCGCCATGAGCCGCTCGTGCTCGGCGTCGTCGACGGTCTCTGCCTCCTCGACGAGCATGATCGGGATGTCGTCCTTGATCGCGTACCGGCGGTGCAACCGCGGGTTGTAGAGCGCGTCCTCGCTCTCGAAGTAGAGGAGCGGGCCCTTGTCCTCCGGGCAGGCCAGGATGTCGAGCAGCTGCGGGTCGAGGGCCATTCCCTACTCTCCCATGGCCGCCTGCACCTCTGCCACGTGCCGGTCGACGTCCGCCTTCGTCGCCGCCTCGAGGTT
>Ga0070741_10003545_pt1 | contig 38541 bp, 35 predicted proteins | sample Coa_R1_4_FD_66440 | JGI IMG/M metagenome (GOLD analysis project Ga0070741, IMG submission 66440) | Surface soil microbial communities from Centralia Pennsylvania, which are recovering from an underground coalmine fire - Coalmine... | ecosystem: Environmental > Terrestrial > Soil > Unclassified ... | reverse complement strand
GGACAGTCAACGGAGAAGAAATGGTCGGAAATGTTGCGTACGGCAAGGCCGCTCTCCCCGCAGGCATACGCTCGCGCTTCGTGACCGGCGTCAACGGGCTCACGATGCATGTCCTGGAGGCCGGCTTCGAAACCCGGGGCCGGCCCTGTGTCCTGCTGCTCCACGGTTTTCCGGAACTCGCTTACAGTTGGCGCAAAGTGATGCCAGCGCTCGCAAGCGCCGGATACTACGTGGTCGCGCCCGACCAGCGGGGCTATGGGCGCACCACCGGCTGGGATGCCGAGTACGACGGCGACGTCGCGTCGTTTCGGATGCCGAATCTGGTACAGGATGCGCTGGCGCTCGTCTTCGCGCTCGGTTACCGTTCGGTCGCGGCAGTCATCGGCCACGACTTCGGCTCGCCGGTCGCGGCGTGGGGCGCGCTGATCAGGCCGGACGTGTTCCGCTCGGTGACGCTGATGAGCGCACCGTTTGCCGGCCCCCCCACCCTGCCATTCGACACTGCAGACGGCGTAGCCGCCGCCGAAACTGCCGAGCAGGCTTCTACTGCTGCCGGCGTCCACGGCGAACTGGCGGCGCTGCCCCGCCCGCGCAAGCACTACCAGTGGTACTACTCGACGCGCGAGGCGAACGACGACATGTGGCACAGCCCGCAGGGCGTGCACGCTTTTCTGCGTGCCTACTACCACATGAAGAGCGCGGACTGGAAAGCCAACAAGCCCTTCCGCCTCGGATCCTGGGGTGCGGGCGAGCTGGCGAAAATGCCTGCTTACTACATCATGGACCTCGACAAGAACATGGCCGAGACGGTGGCGCCGGAAATGCCTGCGCCCGCCGAAATCGCGGCGTGCAAGTGGCTGCCAGACGACGAGCTTGCCGTGTACAGCGGGGAATACGAACGAATCGGTTTCCAGGGCGGGCTGCAGTGGTACCGCTGCAGGACGGATCCGAAGCACGCAGGAGAGATGAAGCTGTTTTCCGGCCGCACGATCGACGTGCCGTCGATGTTCATCGCCGGCCGCAGCGACTGGGGCGTGTACCAGGTACCCGGCGCGGTCGAAACGATGCAACAGACTGCGTGCACGCGCATGCTTGGCTGCCATCTGCTCGACGGCGCCGGGCACTGGGTGCAGCAGGAACGGCCGGAGGAAGTCCGCCGTCTGCTGCTGGGATTTCTGCAGCGGCTCGACCTCGACTCCCGGCACGCTTGACGCGCACTCCGTCAGCGCGGAGCGGCATCTGCCCGCTAATTCGTCACCCTCATGTACAACATCGGCAGCTTCTCGGGCAGCCTGCGGATGTGATCCAGCACCATGTAATTGCGCGCGCCGAAGATGCGGGAGACGTAACGGTCGGCCTTCGGATCGAGGCTCATGCAATAGCTGTAGATCCCGTCGCGCGACAGCTCGTCGACCGCCTTTTTCGCGTCGTGCACCAGGTATTGCGAGTCGTGGACATCGATGTCGGAGGGCTCGCCATCTGTAATGAGCAGCACCAGCTTCTTGTGGGCGCGCCGCTCGCTCACGTACCGTCCCGCGTGGCGCAGCGCCGTGCCCATGCGCGTGGAAAGCTGCCCGGTCATGCCCGCCAGTCGAGACTTCGCCAGCTCCCCGTAAGGCCGGTCGAAGTCCTTGAAGCGGAAGTAGCCGACGTCGTGCCGGCCGTTCGAAGCGAAGCCGTGAATGGCGAAGCTGTCGCCGATCCGATCCATCGCGTCGGCGAGCAGCGCGGTCGCTTCCCGCTCCAGCTCGAGAACCGTGGTGTCCGCGCCCGGCACGAGGTCGTTGGTGGACTGCGACAGGTCGAGCAACACCAGCACCGAGAGGTCGCGCTGCCTGCGACCGAGAACGGCGTGCACGCGCGGGTCGGGCGGAAGCCCCGTGCGCAGATCGATCGTGGCGGCAATGCATGCATCGAAATCGAGGCGGTCTCCGTCCAGCCGCCGCTTCAGCCGCAGCGGACGCTGGATCTGAACCGCGCGCACGAGGTATTTCACCCGGTTCACCAGATCGCGGTTGCGCTCCAGAACTTCGTCGATCTGGCGCGCTTCCCCTTCCGCGGCGGCCTTCTCGAGCAGCGTGCACCAGGCAGGGCGCTCGCGGCCGATGAGGTAATCCCATTCGTCGTAGCGGATCGGCGGCGAAAGCGGTTCCTCGACCGCCTGCCGTTCCTCGAGCGGCGCGGAAAGCCTCACCTTCTGCTCCTGGCCGTCGGGCGTTTCGCCCTCTTCCGGTTCCTCGAGCGGTCTGCCCTCGTCGCCGCCCGCGAGCCTGGCGCCCTGATAGACGAGTTCGTCATCCTCGCCCGATTCGCCGCCGTCGCCGAAGTCCCAGATCCCCATGTTGTCGTCCCGATAGGCCGGCTCGACGACGTAAGTCTTGAAATTGAACTGCACGCGCATCTGCCCGAGATCGTTGCCCAACAACCCCCCCATCGTGCGCGAGATGGACTGGTCCTCCCAGTAGTCGCGCTGCTCGAAGAAAAGCCGCCGCGCCTTCTTCACCCACGGATCCTCGTCCTCGTAGTCCTCGTCCACCAGCGCGCGGGAGAGTCTCGCCAGCAGCGAAAGAGCGGTCACCGCCCCACCCGGCTGCGCGACGTGAAACGGCGCCCACACGCGCTGCAACCCGGGAAACTCGCGCATCGACAACCGCTCCACCCGCGCATCCTCGATCAGCGAGACCAGCGCAACCTGCAGCGGCTTCAGCTCGCCTACAGGGAAACGCTGCACGGTGAACCGCACGTGCGCAGCCGCATGCGCGGCGGCGGCACGGTACAGCGCAAGCCCGCTCTGCGCCGCGACCCCGCGCCACGACTGCGGGAGGCGAATCAGCGCGCCATCGATGGTCGAGCGGCGCCCCGCGGATGCGCCCCGGGTGTGAATCAGCGGCCGCAACTTGATGGCTCGTCCCCAGAGCGCGCGCAGGTAGAGCGAGAGCCGGCGTTCGACGTCGCCGAACACGGTCCCGTCTCCTTCCGCACGGAGCAGGCTGCGGCCCTCCTCGCTCTCGAGCCGAAAATAGCGTGCCTGCGCCATTTCGTCGCCGGTGTGCGCCTGCACGCCGAGCAGCGCCCAGCGGCGCAGACCGTCGAAGGTGAGCTGCTCGAGGAGCGAATCGAGCCGGGACAGGATCGGCGCGATCGCCTGCGGCGCGATTCCGGAAAGTTCGTCGAGAAATCCGAGGTAGACCTCGAACAGCGCGCTGTCCTTCAACCTGCGCGCGGCGACGATCAGCGTCGAGAACACCAGCTCGGTGGTCTTTGCCCCGGTACGCGAGAACACGGTGAGCGCGGCGTCGACGGACCGGAAGGCCGCCCGCTCGCCCACTTCGCGCGCCACGCCGGGAAGCTCCTGCAGATAGGCGAGCACCGCGCTCCATCCCAGGCCGGCGGTGGCGAGCTCGCGCGCGCCCGCGAGGTAGCGCCCAAGCCCGGCGCGGGTGAACGAACGCAATGCCTCCGGCCAGCTCGATTGCACCAGCTGGCGGGCGTGCGGACCGAGCGCATCGATCAGGTCTTTGTACTCGTCTGTCTGCGGCATAAAGAGGGTCTCACCACAGAGACTCAGAGATCACTGATAAAAGCGAGAGTAACCACCAAGCACACCAAGGGCACCAAGACATACCGACTCATTCAAGAATACCTTCGCCACAGAGGACACAGAGAAAAATCGAATGTTCGATCAGGCTGCTCGCAGTTCTTTGTGATCTTGGTGTCCTTGGTGGTGAACCTGTCTTTCTGTTCTCTGTGCTCTCTGTGTCTCTGTGAGGAGGTTCTCAGAAACACGCGCGGATGGCGGCGGACAGCGCATCGCGGACGTCGGGATCGTCGGTGATCGGCTTCACCAGCGCGACCTGGCAGGCGGATACCGGCTCCACCCCCTGCGCGACGAGCGAGCCGGCGTAGATCAGCATGCGCGTCGAGATCCCCTCGTCCAGTCCGTGGCCCTTGAGGTTGCGCGAGCGCGCCGCGATCGACACCAGCTTCGCCGCCATCTCGGGTCCGATCCCGGATTCGTGCACCACGATCTCGGCTTCGATCTCCCGTGCGGGATAGCCGAAGTCGAGCGCACCGAAGCGCTGCTTGGTGGACTGTTTCAGATCCTTGAGGATGCTCTGGTAGCCCGGGTTGTAGGAGATCACGAGCTGAAAATCGGGATGCGCGTGCACCAGCTCGTTCTTCTTTTCCAGCGGCAACACGCGGCGCGCGTCGGTGAGCGGATGGATGACCACCGTCGTGTCCTGGCGCGCCTCGACGATCTCGTCCAGGTAACAGATCGCTCCGTGGCGCGCGGCCATGGTAAGCGGTCCGTCGACCCACTTGGTGCCGTCGGCGTCGAGCAGATAGCGGCCGACCAGGTCGGAGGCGGTCATGTCCTCGTTGCAGGCGAGCGTCACCAGCGGTTTGCCTAGCTTCCACGCCATGTACTCGACGAAGCGCGTCTTGCCGCAACCCGTCGGCCCCTTGAGCATCATCGGCATGCGCACCGCGTACGCCGCCTCGAACAGCGCGATCTCGTCACCCACCGGCCGATAGTAAGGCTCGCGGTCGATGCGGTATTGGCGGACGACGTCGTTCAAGGCAGCAAGATTCCGCGAATCCTTCGGGTTCATTTTCCTACTTCCTCCTCGGCGTGGGGCGCTGCCCGGTGAGAAACTCGCGCGCCGCGGCCCAGCATGCGTACATCGCGCGGCGCAGCGCCACCGCGTCGGCAGCGAGGACGCGCGCCCTGCTGCGCCACCAGTCGCACCCGCTGCAGTGCCTCGCCGCGCGGCATCCCGTGCACGACGGTGGCGACCAGGCGATGAGCAAACGCGTCACCGCCGAGGAGATCGCCGACGCGGTGATCAAGGCGAACGAGATACTCGGCCTGGACGCGAAGTCAGTCTGAGGTCTCGGGCTCGCGCGCCGAGATGAAGCGCAGAATCTCCCCGCGCTGCGCCAGCGTGTCCTTGTAGCCCAGGTCGATGAGCGCGCGGCAATAGGCCTGCTCGAACAGCATGTAGCTCACCAGCGTCGCGCCGCCGTGGCGCGTTGCGCCCAGCCCGCGCAGCAGCCAGCGGATCGACTTGGGCAGCGTGTGCGCGTAGCGAGCGGCGATCGGTTCCAGTTCTTCCGAGGGACGGATCACCAGGACCTCCACCTCGCGCAGCTGCAGCCCGTGTTTCGCGCGCTGCTCCGGAGGTATCAGGCTCACGGTGTGGTTGATGCGCTCCATGCGCTCGATGTCCACCTCCAGCGTGTCGAGAAAGATCGTGTTCAAGGCATGGCCGGCAAGCTGCGCAAACGAGGGATATTCCTCGGTTGTCCGGCGTTCCGTGGCGCTGACATGGCTGCCGACGCTGACGGCGAGCACGCGTTCCGCCCCGAGATGCAGCGCCGGGCTGATCGGCGCGATCTGGCGCATCGAGCCGTCGCCGAAGTACTCGCGCCGGATGCGCACCGCGGGGAATACGAAGGGCAGCGAGCTGGAAGCGAGCAGATGCTCGATCCGGATCGTCTCCGGCACGCCGATGCGGCGGGCGCGGCGCCAGCCTTCCATGCCGGGCGCGCCCTGGAAAAAACTCACCGACTGGCCAGTCAGGTAGCCGGTCGCGGTGATGGCCAGCGCGTGCACCGCGCCGGCATCGATCGCATGCTGTATGCCGTCGAGCGCAAGCCTCTCCCGCAGCAGCCGCTCGAGCGGCGAATTGTCGAGCAGCGACATCGGATTGTTCTTCCCGAGTCCGCCGGCGACGAGCGCCGCCAGCCAGCGCGCACCGGTCTTGGCGACGCCCAGAAAATCGCCGCGGTAGACCTGGTCGACGTGGAAATTGCGCCACACGAGCACCAGCTGGCGCACCGCCTGGTGGAAATTGATCGCCTGCGAGGCGAGCGCAGCCGCGTTGATCGCACCGGCGGAAGTGCCGCAGATGATGGGGAACGGATTCGGGCAATCCGGCGGCAGGATGTGAGACAGGGCGCGCAGCACGCCCACCTGGTAGGCGGCACGCGCGCCGCCGCCTGTCAGCACCAACGCGGTCAACGGTGGTCTGGTCTTCACGTCCACCTGCGCCACCCGGTCTCAGGTGCGGCTGCGGTCAGCCGTCCTTGTCCCCGGCGGCGGCGGGAGCAGTCTGGGATTCCAATTCGGAACGCACGCTCTCCAGGGCGTCCTTGAGCGTATCTTCCGGCAACGCGTTGAGGGCGTGGGCGAGCATGTCCGCCACGGCGTAGGTTTCTTCCGGCAGCGCCGAGCTGTCCAGCTGCGCGACGAAGACCGCGGCAGCGCCTGCGGTTCGCAGCAAGCTCTGCCGCTCGCCCATCAGCATCTCGATTTCCTCCCGCAAAAAGCGGAGTTCTTCCTTGTGCTGGTCGGTGGTCATGGCATCCTCGCTGAGATCCGGCTCCCGCGCATGTTGCCACAGCGCCTATCGCGCCGCCACGCCCGCGCGCTGCGAGCGCCCGGCGCCGGCAACCGGCGCGACAGGCTGCGCTGCGCTAATGCAATCGGACGACGCTGGGCGGCAGCGGCTCCCTGGGCTCGAGATGCACGGCAAGGAGCTGCGTCCCGAGCAGGGTGATCGCACCTTTCAGGCGGTCGTCGCCGGTTTCGCTGTACTCGAATTCATACGTGCGCTGGATGCGCAACCTGCCGTCGTCGGCGCGCGTAAGCCGCATCTTCTTCATCGCCACCGTCCAGTCGAGGAACTGGACGGCTTCGGCCGAGCACACGCGCCGTCCGGCGTCCAGCGCCGCCTCTCTCGCGCGCATGCTGTCCAGCCAGAACCAGCCCGCGGCGAGGAATGCGACAAGAGCTGCGAGTTCGAGCATCGGTGCGGGTGATCGGGTGATTACGTGATTCGGTGATTGAGGGATCTTGTGATCAGGCAACGGGTAATCGAGTGATCGGGGGGTTCGACCACCAGACCGCCGATGGAAGCTGCCGACCTGATCATGCGGCCACTCGGTGCCTCTTTGCGCGATCGTCTAATCCGCGGACTCGATTCCGACCTGCACCAGCACGGGTTGGAGAAGACGCACGACGTCCTGCGGCGAGATTCCCACCAGGTAGCCGCGCCTGCCGCCGTTGATGTAGATCTTCGGCAGGTCGAGAATGGTCTTTTCCATGAACACCGGCATCTTTCTGCGCACGCCGAACGGCGAGGTGCCCCCGACCAGATAACCGGTGTGGCGGCTGGCGACCTCCGGTGCGCAAGGCCGGACGGACTTCACGCCGATCGCGCGCGCCAGCTCCTTGGTGGAGACCTTGAGGTCGCCGTGCATGAGCACGATCAGGGGATTGCGCTCGCCGTCCTCCATCACCAGCGTCTTCACCACCGCGTGCTCCGCCACGCCCAGCTCGCGCGCGGAGACCGCGGTGCCGCCGCGCTCCTGGTACTCGTACAGGTGATCGGTGAACGCAACGTCGCGCGCGCGCAGTTCCCGCACCGCCTGCGTGACAGGCGTCTTGTCTTTCGACATCAAGGTCCGCCCGTCAGGATCCGGTACAGGATGTGCAGCATGCCCGCCGTCGCGCCCCAGATGTAACGCTCGCCGTACGGCATCGCGAAGTAGTACCGCGTCAGTCCGTTCACCTCGCGGCTGTGACGCTGATGATTCGCCGGATCCAGGAAGAATGCGAGCGGCGCCTCGAAAACCTCAGCCACTTCGAACGGGTCGGGGTGCAGCTCCACCGGCGGCTCGACCCAGCCGACGACGGGCGTGACGCGAAAGCCGGTCTGGATGTCGTAGTCCGGCAAGCGACCGACGATCTCCACGCGCGCCGGGTTCAGCCCGGTTTCTTCCTGCGCCTCGCGCAGCGCCGTGGCGACGCGGTCGGCATCGGCCGCATCCACCCGGCCGCCGGGGAAGCTGATCTGCCCCGCATGGTCGTGCAGATGCGACGTGCGCCGGGTGAAAAGCAACGTCGGGCCCGCGTGCTGGTTGACGACCGGAACCAGGACTGCCGCCTGCACCAGCTCGCGCCCGGGAGGATGGACGTAGCGCGGGAAGTCCGGGTCCTCGGTCAGGACCATTTCGCGACGCAGTCGCTCTTCGAGCCAATGGCGCGTCAACGGCGAGAAACCAGAATCTCCGGACAACTGGTGTAATTCTGAAGCGGGATGCTGCATTCTAGCGCGGAAGCGGAAGGCATCGCGATTCCGCGGCGCGTCACCACAATATCGCGCTGCGGATTTAGAATAGACCGCGCACCCGGAACGGTGACGGGGAGGACGGTCCGGCTGGTGCAAAACGGGAACTGCAAATCAACGAGGAGACAATGATGAAATTACGTCATCTGATTGCAGCACTGATGTTCGCATTTGCCGGCAGCGCATTCGCCTTTCACTGCCCGATTGACATGAAGAAAATCGATGAAGCGCTCGCCAAGAAGCCGAACATATCCGCACAGCAGCTCGCCGAGGTGAAGAAGCTGCGCGCCGACGGGGAGGCGCTGCACAAGGCGGGCAAGCACCAGGAGGCCGTGGATACGCTGGGCAAGGCGATGGCCATCCTGGGAATCAAGTAAGAGCATTCGGCTGCATCGACCCCGCTGCGCGCGAACGCGCCGCGGGGTTTTTCATTCTCGCGGCGCCGGCTCGCGGCGCGAGTGCCGACGGGCGTCTTTGCGCAACCCTGCCCGGCGAGTCACTGCGCCTCGACCGGATCGCCGACCCGAATCACGCCGCCGGCGAGGATGCGTGCGGTGATCCCTCCATGGCCGCGCATGGCGTTGTAGCCGCCGATTCCCAGCGCTTCCTCCATTCTCGAGCACGGCGCGCATTCGCCGGTACCTTCCAGCACCGCCTGGCCGACGCGAAAACGCCGCTCTCGCAGCGCCAGCACGTTGATTCCCGACACCAGGATGTTGCGCCTCACCCACTCGGGAGGGATCGCCGGCCGGCCGAGCATCTTCGCTACCGCCTCGAGTTGTTCCGCCTGGATCAGCGTGACCTGCCGCCTGCCGCCCGCTTTACCGTAGTGATCGCCTTGCAGCCCGAAGTCGGCGAGCGCCTCGACTTCCGGTCGCGCGACCAGTGCGGCCCGGTACCGCGGGCGCACGCCGAGCCACTCCACGCGACCCGCGTGCGGGAAGCGGGACATCAGCTTCGCCAGGTCGCTGTCAGGATTCACGAATTCATCCAATGAACCACGAACACAAACGAAACTGCGAGCAAACTTTAATAACCGACCACCAAGGCACCAAGAAAATCTCCATCCCTTGCCGGTGTTTGTCAGTTCTTGATGCCTTCGTGTCTTGGTAGTGAATCCGCTTTTCTCCGCGTTCTCCGTGGCTCAAGATCCTTTTCCGGGCTTGATCATGGACTCCGGGCGAACCCACTGGTCGAACTGCTCCCCGGTGACGTAGCCGAGAGCGACCGCCGCCTCCTTCAGCGTGCTGCCTTCGCGGTAGGCCTTCCTGGCGATTTCCGCCGCCTTGTCGTAGCCGATGTGAGGGTTGAGCGCGGTGACCAGCATCAGCGATTCGCGGACGTAACGCTCGACCCGGTCGCGGTTCGCCTCGATGCCGGCCGCGCAGTTGTCGTTGAAGCTCGCCGCACCGTCCGCGAGCAGTCGTACGCTCTGCAGGAAGTCGTAGATGATCAGCGGCCTGAACACGTTGAGCTCGAAGTTGCCCTGCGATCCGCCGATATTGATCGCGACGTCGTTGCCGAACACCTGGCAGCAGAGCATGGTCAGCGCCTCGGACTGGGTCGGATTCACCTTGCCCGGCATGATCGAGCTGCCGGGCTCGTTCTCCGGGATGCGGATCTCGCCGATTCCGCAGCGCGGACCCGAGGCAAGCCAGCGGATGTCGTTGGCGATCTTCATCAGCGAGGCCGCCAGCGTCTTCAGCGCCCCGTGCGCATGCACCAGCGCGTCGTTCGCCGCCAGCGCCTCGAACTTGTTGCGCGCCGTGACGAACGGCAGCCCGGTGCGCCTGCCCAGCTCTTTCGCCACCCGCACGCCGAACTCGGGGTGGGCGTTCAAGCCGGTGCCCACGGCGGTGCCCCCCAGCGCCAGCTCGCACAAATGGGTGAGCGAGGCCTGCACGTGGGCGATGCCGTGTTCGAGCTGGGAGACATAGCCGGAAAATTCCTGGCCGAGCGTAAGCGGCGTGGCGTCCTGCAGATGAGTGCGGCCGATCTTGATGACGTCGTCGAAAGCCTGCGATTTCCCCGCCAGCGTGTCGCGCAGCTTCTTCAGCGACGGCACCAGAACGCCGTGCAGGGCCTGCACCGCCGCGACGTGCATCGCGGTCGGAAACACGTCGTTGGAAGACTGCCCCTTGTTGACGTCGTCGTTCGGATGCACCAGGCGGCTGCGGCCGCGCTCCCCGCCGAGGATCTCGGAGGCGCGGTTCGCCAGCACCTCGTTCATGTTCATGTTGGTCTGGGTGCCGGAACCGGTCTGCCACACGACGAGCGGAAATTCCTGTTCGTGCGCGCCTCCGATGACTTCGTCGGCGGCCCGAACGATCGCATCCGCCTTGGACGCATCCAGCAGGCCGAGTTCCGCGTTGACTGCGGCGCAGGCGCGCTTGACCAGCGCCAGCGACCGCACCAGCTCGAGCGGCATGCGCTCGCCCGAGATCCGGAAGTTGGTGAGGCTCCTTTGCGTCTGCGCGCCCCACAGCCTGTCCGCCGGGACTTCGATCTCGCCGAACGTATCTTTCTCTATCCTTGTGGCTGCCATAGCAGTCTTCGCAAAACCCAAACCTCACCACAGAGGCACAGACACCGGGAACTTCCGAAACGAATGTTCACCACCAAGGCACCAAGACACCAAGTAAACCACAATCCGTGTTTGCTTTTCTTGGTGCCTTTGTGTCTTGGTGGCTAACCTGTTCTTGATTTTTCTCCGTGCTTCTGTGTCTGTGGTGAAAGTCCTTCTCACCAGGGAATCGGCTTCTTGTCGCGGAAGAAGCCCCCCGTCGGTCCGTCGTGCGGGAGCATGGCGAGCCATACCGCCGTCTCCGCGCCCTTTTCGACGCTGCGCGTGGCGTTGGGTCCGCCCATGTCGGTACGCACCCATCCGGGACACATGGAGTTGACCAGGATTTCCTGCGCCTGCGTCGCGCTCGCCACCATCCGCGTCAGCGCGTTGAGCGCGGTCTTCGAGGCCCGATACGCCGGCGTGCCGTCGCCCATCTCATCGAGCTGGCCGAGCCCGCTCGAGAGGTTGACGATGCGGCCGTAGTGATTCCTGCGCATCAGCGGCACCAGCGCCTGGCACATGCGCAGCGCCCCGTAAAAGTTGGTCTCGAACGTCCTGCGAAACGTCTGCAACGGCTCTTTCAGCACGCTCGCCGTGCGCCGGTCAAGGAGGATGCCGGCATTGTTCACCAGGACGTCGGCGCGTCCGACGTCCTTGTCCAGGCGCTCGATCAGCCGGCGCACGCTCTCGTCGCTGTCCACGTCGAGCGGGTGGAACGCAACGTCCAGCCCGTCCTTGCGCAACCGCCGCATCGCTTCCTCGCCCTTCGCGGAATCGCGGCTGGTCAGGATCACGCGCAATCCCTTCCGCGCCAGTTGCCGGCAGATCTCGAAGCCGATGCCCTTGTTGCCGCCGGTCACCACGGCGACGCGCCTGTCCATTGCAGCCATGCTCTATCCCGTGATTCCCGATTTGAAGATTCGCCCGCCCGCGACCGCCACGGTCCGATTCCCTCCCGCCGGCCGACGGCCGGATCCTGCTCCGCGCTCAGCGCGCCGAGCCCGCATCCACCGAGGCGAGCGCGCCCATGTTGACCAGGCGCCGCACCGTCGCGGTGGGCGTCAGGATGTGGACCGGCTTGGCCGCGCCGAGCAGGATCGGTCCGATGGTGATGCCCTCGCCGACGGTGGTCTTGAGCAGATTGAAGGCGATATTCGCGGCGTCCAGGTTGGGCATGATGAGCAGGTTCGCTTCGCCCTTGAGACGGGAATTCGGAAAGATGCGCATGCGGATCTGCTCGTCGAGCGCGGCGTCGCCGTGCATCTCTCCCTCGAACTCGAGATTGGGCGCCTTCTGCTCCAGGATCTCGCGCGCCCGGCTCATGCGCATCGCCGAGGGCGTGCGCGAGGAGCCGAAGTTCGAATGCGACAGCAGCGCCACTTTCGGCACGATGCCGAAGCGAAGCACCTCCTCTGCCGCGAGCATGGTGATCTCCGCGATCTGCTCCGGCGTGGGCTCGAGGTTCACGTACGTGTCGCAGATGCACACGGTGCGTTTGGGCAGGATCAGCATGTTCATCGCGGCGAACTGGTTGACACCCTTGCGCAGGCCGATGACGTTGGAGACGTATTCCATGTGCACCGGGAACTGCGCCGTCGTGCCGCAGATCATCGCGTCGGCATCGCCGCGGCGAACCATCAGCGCGCCGATCACCGTCGTGCGCCGCGTGACCTCGCGCCTGGCGTAATCCATGGACACGCCCTTGCGCTGCATGATGGCGTAATACTCCTGCCAGTAGTCGTGGAACCGCGGGTCCGAGTTCGGATTCACCAGCTCGAAGTCGCGGCCGGCGCGCACGCGCAGGCCGAAGCGTTCTATCCGCGGCTGGACCACTTCCGGGCGGCCGATCACGATCGGCTTCGCCAGTCCCTCGTCCACGACGACCTGCACCGCCCGCAGCACGCGCTCGTCCTCGCCTTCGCAGTACACCACGCGCTTCGGATTCTTCTTCGCCGCGGCGAACACCGGCTTCATGATGAGGCCGGAGTGATAGACGAACTGCGACAGCTTCTCGCGGTAGGCGGCCAGGTCGTCCATGGGGCGGGTGGCCACCCCGCTGTCCACCGCCGCCTGCGCCACAGCCGGCGCGATTTCCACGATGAGCCGCGGATCGAACGGCTTGGGAATGAGATACTCCGGGCCGAACTGCAGCTCTTCGCCGCCGTAGGCCAGCGCCACGATGTCCGACTGCTCGGCTTGCGCCAGCGCGGCGATCGCCCGCACCGCGGCGAGCTTCATCGGCTCGTTGATGGTGGTGGCGCCGACGTCGAGCGCGCCGCGGAAGATGAAGGGAAAGCAAAGCACGTTGTTGACCTGGTTCGGAAAGTCCGAGCGGCCGGTGGCGATGATCGCGTCGGGTCGCGCGGACTTCGCGACGTCCGGCATGATTTCCGGCTCCGGGTTGGCGAGCGCGAGAATGAGCGGACGCGGCGCCATGGTCTTCACCATCTCCGGCTTGAGCACCCTGGGAGCCGACAAGCCGAGAAAGACGTCCGCCTCCGGAATCACGTCCGCCAGCGTGCGCCCCCTGGTTTCCCTGGCGTAGCGCGCCTTGTTGTCGTCCATCTCCTCCGTGCGCCCCTTGTACACGACGCCCTTGATGTCGGTGACGAAGATGTTCTCCATGCGTAGCCCCAGGCTCACCAACAGGTCCAGGCAGGCAAGCGCGGCCGCCCCGGCGCCCGAGCACACGAGTTTCACCTTGCCGATGTCCTTGCCGACGACCTTCAGTCCGTTCGTCACCGCGGCGCCGACGATGATCGCGGTGCCGTGCTGGTCGTCGTGGAACACCGGGATCTTCATCCGGCTGCGCAGCTTGCGCTCGATGTAGAAGCACTCGGGGGCCTTGATGTCCTCGAGGTTGATTCCGCCGAAGGTGGGTTCGAGGCTCGCGATGATGTCGACGAGCTTGTCCGGGTCGCGCTCGTTGATTTCGATGTCGAACACGTCGATGCCGGCGAACTTCTTGAACAGCACCGCCTTGCCTTCCATCACCGGCTTCCCTGCGAGCGGCCCGATATTGCCCAGGCCGAGCACCGCGGTGCCGTTGGTGATGACCCCGATCAGGTTCCCGCGGCTGGTATACAGCGGCGCGCTGGCGGGATCGGCGACGATCTCGTCGCAGGCCGCGGCGACGCCGGGCGAATAGGCGAGCGCGAGATCGCGCTGGCTGGCGAGTCCTTTGGTGGGCGTGACGGAGAGTTTTCCGGGGACGGGATTCTTGTGATATTCGAGCGCGGCCTTGCGCAGTTGCTCGTCCATGTTCGCGTTGCGGTTTGACTACTGGAAGCGCGGATTATACGCTGCCGGGTGCGCTCGCCCGTCGCGCGAAGCGGCGGTGCGCGCTGCATTCGCCGCCGCGGGCGCGTTTTCGCGACGCAATCGAAAGAGAAGGTGGAAGATGTCGGTCCCGAATCTGATCCGGCGCTTCGTCGTTCTGATCGCCGTCGCCGCCTCGGCGCACGCGTTCGCGCTCGACTCTGCCGCGCGGCTGCCGCTGTGGGAGGTCCGCTCGGACACCGGCACGGTGTACCTGCTCGGCACCATCCACGTCGGGCGGCCCGATTTCTATCCCCTGCCTCCTGCGGTCGAGGATGCCTATCGCGCATCGGAACTGGTGGCGCTGGAGCTCGATCCGACCAATGACGAGGCGATCAACGCCGCGATTTCGACCGGCATGTACGCGCCGCCCGACAACCTCGCCCAGCATATCCCCGGCCCGCTGCTGGAAGACCTGAAGCGGGCGCTGGCGCGCTACGGCGTCCCGCTCGAGACTTTCACGGCCATGAAACCCTTCATGGTCGTGCTCTCGCTGAGCGCCATCGAATACGGTCGCCTGGGATACGATCCGATGATGGGTCTCGACATACATTTCGCCGAGAGCGCCGCGCACGACGGAAAGCGGATCGTCGAGTTCGAGTCCGCGGCGAGCCAGATCGCAATGATGGACGGTCTGTCGCAGGAGTTGCAGCAGGCGCTGCTGCGGGTGACGATCGAGGATATCGACCGCGGCCGGGTCGCCGCCGACGTCGCCGAGATGCTGGATGCCTGGCAGAGCGGCGACGCGGTGCGGTTGGGGAAAGCGCTCTCGACGGAGGAACGGGAGCTTCCATCCGCACTGGCGAAGGAGTTCCACGAGAAGTTCCTGACCAGGCGCAACGCAGCGATGGCGGACAGGATCGAACGGCTGCTGCGCGACGGGAAACGCTGCTTCGCCGCCGTCGGCGCAGGGCATCTCATCGGCGACGACGGCGTGGTCGCGCTGCTCGCGAAGAAGGGCTATCGCATCAGGCAGATCTAGTTTTCAGCGTCCGCGCATCGGCAATCCGTCCTCGAATGAATGCACCCGATACCAGGCTCCGCACCGATCTGTATCCCGAAGCAGAACCCGATCTGACCGGCTACCTGCGCCTCGACGCGACTCACGAGATGTACTGGGAAGCCTCGGGAACGATCGGCGGCACACCGGTGCTGTTTCTGCACGGCGGACCCGGCGCCGGCTCGAGCGCCGCGCACCGCCGTTTTTTCGATCCGGGACATTATCGAATCGTCCTCTTCGACCAGCGCGGCGCGGGCCGCTCGCGTCCGCTGGGCGAGCTGACGAACAACACCACGCAGCACCTGATCGCGGACATCGAGCGACTGCGGCTGCGGCTGCGGATCGAGCGCTGGATCGTGTTCGGCGGCTCTTGGGGAAGCACGCTCGCGCTCGCCTACGCTCAGGCGCATCCCGCTCGCTGCCTCGCGCTCGTGCTGCGCGGAATCTTCCTGTGCACGCAGAAGGAGATCGACTGGTTCCTGTACGGAATCCGGCATTTCTTTCCCGAGGCCTGGAGCAGATTCGCCGGCTTCGTTCCGCAACCGGAGCGCGGCGACTTGCTGCGCGCCTACGCGCAGCGGCTCAACGATCCCGATCCGGCCATCTACCTGCCGGCAGCCCGGAGCTGGACCGGCTACGAAGTCGCCTGTTCCACGCTGCTGCCCGGCCTCTCGACGCCGGGACACGCCGCCGAAGACATGCTCACGTTCGGGCTGGCGCGCATCGAGGCGCATTACTTCATCCACCGCGGCTTCCTCGAGCAAGGCGAGCTGCTCGCCCACATCGACCGCGTGCGCCACATCCCCTGCACGATCGTGCATGGCCGGTACGACATCGTCTGTCCGATCGAAACCGCGGATGCGCTGCACCGCGCCTGGCCCGAAGCCGAGTACATCGTGGTGCCCGACGCGGGTCACTCTGCCTGGGAGCCCGGCATCTCGCGCGAGCTTGTCGCCGCGATGGAAAAACTGAAGAACGGCCTCGAGGAACGAAGTGCGAGACCCTAGGGAAGAACGCGCGCTTACTTTTTCGGGATCCGCCGCTGCGTGCCGCCGCCGGCTTTCTCGCCCGCGGGCCGGGCCGGCGCCGCAGTCGCCACATAGAAGCTTGCAATCTGCCAGCCATCGTCGACGCGCTTCAGGACCAGCTTGATCTCCGCGGGACCCGCGTCGAACTGCGCATCGACGTCGTACTCGGCCCACGTTCCGTTGATCGTGGTCCCGGGATAGACGCCCCTGCCCACCCTGCCTGCCGGCTTGCCGAGCGACTTCGGCGCGCCGAGCGCGGCAAGCCCGGAGAAATATTCTTCGATCGCGTGCCTGTTGTAGGCGGTGAGCATCTCCGGCGCAAGGCGTCTTTCCAGCGCCGCCGCGTTCCAGGGCCGCACGATCGCCGGCAGATTGCCTTCGACATACGCAGCGGCGCTTTCGTCGAGCTTTCCGTTGTGCCACAGCACATAGGCCCAGGCCGAGATCGCGGTCAACAACGCAGCCGCGTACAACGCGCCCACCACGTTGAGAATCCTGCGCATGCCAGTGCCGAGAACGAGTTCCATGAATTACTTGTCCTTGTCGGACTTCCTGGACGCGGAAGATTTTTTCGCCGACTCCTGCAGGCTCTCCAGGGCGGACTTCTGCATCTGGAGCGTCTTGACCGTCACCTGCAGGAAACCGAGATTCATCCTGAGCCAGTTCTCCACCGCCTGCAGCTCGGCGATCTTCTTGTCGATCTCCTCGACGTTCATCGTCGGCTGGAACATGCCCGGCAGCGGGAAGTTCATCGGGTTCCACATCTTCTGGAAATTCTGGAACCAGTCCTGAGAGGAAAAGTCTTCTGCCATGTCGGTCTCCAAAAACAAAACGGCCGCCGGCGTGAGATCCGGCAGCCGTTCATTTCGTCAAGCACTGCCCGCAGGGGAAGCACTCACCGTTGAAGGTGCCCGCAACACGGCGCGGGTGTCTCCTGACGCTGGACTTGGTGCCCTTGGTGCCTTGGTGGTGAGATCGTATTTCGTATTTTCCTTTTCTACATGGTCGGACCGAGCACCCAGGGCGCGAACTCGTCCTCACCGTAACCCCACTGCTCGCTCTTCGATTTCTCCCCGGAAGCGGTCCTGAGGATCATGTCGAAGAACTGCTGGCCGACTTCCTGGATGCTCGCCTTGCCGTCGACGATGACGCCGCAGTTGATGTCCATGTCGTCTTCCTGCTTGTTGAACATCGCGGTGTTGGTGGCGAGCTTGAGCGACGGCGAGGGCTTGCAGCCGTAGGCCGAACCGCGGCCGGTAGTGAAACAGATCATGTTCGCGCCGCCCGCCACCTGGCCGGTGGCGGACACCGGATCGTAGCCCGGCGTGTCCATGAACACGAAGCCCTTGGCGGTGACCCTCTCGGCATACTCGTAGACGTCCATCAGCGCCTGCGTGCCGCCCTTGGCGACCGCGCCGAGCGATTTCTCGAGAATCGTGGTCAGGCCGCCGGCCTTGTTGCCGGGCGAGGGATTGTTGTTCATCTCGCCGCCGAGCCGGGTCGTGTAGTCCTCCCACCACTTGATGCGCTTGATCAGCTTTTCCCCGACTTCGCGCGATACCGCGCGGCGGGTGAGCAGGTGCTCGGCGCCGTAGATCTCCGGCGTCTCGGACAGGATCGCGGTGCCGCCGTGGCGCACCAGGATGTCCACCGCCGCGCCGAGCGCGGGGTTGGCGGAGATGCCGGAATAGCCGTCCGAGCCGCCGCACTGCAGGCCGAGGATGAGGTGGCTCGCCGGCACCGGTTCACGCTTGACCTTGTTCGCCTCGGGCAGCAACTCCTTGACGCGCGCGATCCCGGTCTGCACGGTCTTGCGCGTGCCGCCGGTGTCCTGGATGGTGAAAGTCTGCAGCTGGTTCGAGCGCTTGAGCTTCTGCGCGGCGAGCAGATTGTTGATCTGGTTCGCCTCGCAGCCCAGGCCGATCATCAGCGAGGAATGGAAGTTCGAGTGCGTCGCGTAACCGCCCAGCACGCGGCGCAGCAGGTCGACCGGCTCGCCTTCGGAACCCATGCCGCAGCCGGTCTTGTGATGGATCGGCACCACCCCGTCGACGTTCGGGTACTGCGCCATGAAGTCTTCGTCGAAGTACTTCGCGATCAGGCGACAGACGTGCGCCGAGCAGTTCACGCTCGAAATCACGCCGATGTAGTTGCGGGTCGCCACGCGGCCGTCCGCACGCACGATGCCCATGAAGGTCGCGGGGTTTGCCACGTAGTCCACCGGCCGGTAATCGGCGCAGAAGGCGTAGTCGCGCTGGAAATCGCCCATCGCCAGGTTGTGCACGTGCACGTGCTCGCCCGGCTTGATCGGCTGGGTGGCGAAACCGATGATCTGGTTGTAACGGCGCACCGGATCGCCGGTCTTGATCTCCCGGGTGGCAATCTTGTGGCCGGCGGGCACGGCGACTTTGGTGCGGATCTTTTCCTTGATGATCTCGGTGCCGGCGGGAAGCTCGGTGCGGGCGATCACCACATCGTCCGCTGCGTTCAGGCGAATGGTCAGGTCGGCGGCTTGCAGCATAGGTCCTCCTCGGGAAGGCGGGCCCGAGGTACTCGGGCGGGTGTTTCGATTGCTATTTTAGAGGAAATCCCCTTCCATTAGACAGGCGCGCGGGCCGAACGCAGCCCGCATCGGACCGTTTCGGCTGCGTGTTAGGATGCCGCCTCGCCGGGCTCCGCGATCGCCTTTGCCGCAGCCGGCGCGAAAACAACACGCATCACAAACCCCCGATGGATCGCCGGCTGCTCGCGCTCTCGTTCGGCAATTTCATGATCGGCACCGGGACGCTGATCGTCCCGGGCATGCTGCCCGTGCTGGCCCACGGGCTGTCGGTGGATGTGCCGGTGGCGGCGCAGCTCATCACCGCGTTCGCTTTCACCGTCTGCGTGACTGCGCCGCTTCTGGCGGCGCTCACCGCGCGCTTCGATCGGCGCAGCCTGCTCGTCACGGTGCAACTGCTGTTCGCGGCCGGCCATGTCGCCTCGGCTTTCGTGATCGGATACCGGACGCTGTTCGCGCTGCGCGTCTTCCTGTCTCTGGGCGCGGCGTTGTTCACCGCGCAGGCCGCCGCGACGGCAGGGCTGCTGGCGGCGCCGGATCGTCGGGGCGGCGCCATCGCGCTTGTGTTCGTCGGCTGGTCGATCGCCTCCGTGGCGGGCATGCCGCTCGGCGCCTACGTGGGCGAGACGCTTGGCTGGCGCGCCGGATTCGCGCTGGTCGGCGCGGGTGCGCTGATCGCGGCGGGCGCGCTTCGGCTTACCATCCCGCCCGCGCTGTTCGTCGCGCCCATAGACCGCGGGATGTGGGGCGCGCTGTTCGGCAGCCTGCCGCTGATGCTGACCATCGCGGTCACCGCCGTCCAGGCGGCGGCGCAATTCACCGTGTTTTCGTTTCTCGTTCCCGCCTTCAAGGCGTTCGGCACCGCCACGCCGCTCGCGGTGAGCGCCCTGCTCGCGCTGTTCGGGATCACCGGCGTGATCGGCAACGTGGTCGGCGCGCGCATGCTCGACCGCTTCGGCGCCCCGCGGGTGATCCTGGCGGCGTTGCTGAGCATGCTGGCGGGACACCTGCTCTGGCCCTTCGCCGGCCGCTCGCTGGCAGTCCTGGTTGCGAGCCTGCTGCTCTGGGGAGTCGGATGCTTCTCCACCAACAGCGCACAGCAGGCGAGACTGGTCTTTCTCTCGCCGTCGCACGCGCCGGTGTCGATCGCCATGAACTCTTCCGCGATCTACCTCGGGCAGGCGCTGGGCACCGCGGCCGGGGGCGCGCTGCTCGCCGGCGGCGCCGGCCGCTATGCCGATCTCGCCTGGCTCAGCATTCCCGTCTTCGTCCTGGCGATCGTGCTGTCGCTCGTTGCGGAGCGCGAGTCGGTGCGCGCGGTCGCGCCGGCACGCTGAGACGACGCCGGCGTGCTGTCGCCCGCGCGAGGGGAACGGACGGCGTGCGCGGTTTCAGTTCGCGACGCCGGGCATCAATGCGATTCGCGCGGAACCGGCGCGCCGCTGCCGCCGACGAGAAAATCGAGGTCCACGCCCTCGTCGGCCTGGTTCACGTGGTCGAGATAGAGCCTGAGGTAGCCGCGCGCGCTGTGCGGCTTGGGCGCTTTCCAGGCCTTGCGCCGCCGCGCCAGCTCGGCATCGGAGACGTCGAGGTGCAGCTTGCGCCTGGCGACGTCGAGCTCGATCATGTCGCCGTCCTTCACCAGCGCGAGCGTGCCGCCCGCGGCCGCCTCGGGCGCGACATGCAGCACCACGGTGCCGTAGGCGGTACCGCTCATGCGCGCGTCGGAAATGCGCACCATGTCGGTGACGCCCTTCTTCAGCAGCTTCTCGGGCAGCGCCATGTTGCCGACCTCGGCGAAGCCGGGATAGCCCTTCGGGCCGCAGTTCTGCAGCACCAGCACGCAGGTCTCGTCGACCTTGAGCTTGGGATCGTCGATGCGCTTCTTGTAGTCCTCGATGTTCTCGAACACCACCGCCCGGCCGCGGTGCCGCATCAGGCTCGGCGTGGCCGCCGACGGTTTCAGCACCGCGCCCTTGGGAGCGAGATTGCCCGTCAGCACCGCGATGCCGCCCTGCTTCTTGAACGGCTTGTCGATCGGGAAGATCACCTTCTTGTTCCAGTTCTTCGCGCCCTTCACGTTGTTCCAGACCGTCTCGCCGTTCGCGGTGAGCGCGTTCCGGTGCAGCAGGCCCGCCCTGCCCAGCTCGCGCATCACCACCGGCAGCCCTCCCGCGTAATAGAAATCCTCCATCAGGTACTCGCCGGAAGGCATCAGGTTCACCAGGCAGGGCAGGTCGCGGCCGAGGCGGTCCCAGTCGTCGAGCGTGAGCCTGACGCCGATGCGGCGCGCGATGGCGAGAAGATGCACCACCGCGTTGGTCGAGCCGCCGATCGCGCCGTTGACGCGGATCGCGTTTTCGAACGCCTGCCGGGTGAGAATCCTCGACAGGCGCAGATCCTCTTTCACCATCTGCACGATGCGCAGACCCGCCATGTGCGCGAGCGCATAGCGGCGCGAATCCACCGCCGGAATGGCAGCGTTGGTCGGCAGCGCGAGCCCCAGCGCCTCCACCATCGACGCCATCGTGGATGCGGTGCCCATGGTCATGCAGTGGCCGGCGGAGCGCGACATGCACTGCTCGGCCTCGAGCAGATCCTCGTCGCTCATCTCGCCCCGCTTCATCATCTCGGTGAACTTCCACACGTGAGTCCCCGAGCCGATGGTCTGGTCGCGCCAGCGACCGTTCAGCATCGGGCCGCCGGACACCCCGACGGTCGGCAGATCGCAGGACGCCGCGCCCATCACCAGGGAAGGCGTGGTCTTGTCGCAGCCCATCAGCAGCACCACGCCGTCGAACGGGTTGGCGCGGATCGACTCCTCGACGTCCATCGAGGCGAGGTTGCGGAACAGCATCGCGGTCGGGCGCATCACCGGTTCGCCCAGCGACATCACCGGAAATTCGAGCGGGAAGCCGCCCGCTTCCAGCACGCCTCGCCTGACCCGCTCCGCGAGCTCGCGGAAATGCGCGTTGCAGGGCGTGACTTCCGACCAGGTGTTGCAGATGCCGATCACCGGACGGCCGTCGAACAGGTGCTGCGGCAGGCCCTGGTTCTTCATCCAGGAGCGGTGCACCATGCTGTCGCGGCCCGGCCGCACGAACCATTCGTAGGAACGCAGCTTTCTTCTGGCGGCCATGGTCAGTTCCTGACAAGAATCCCTTCGAAAGACAATCCACCACAGAGGCACAGAGAACTTCCAAAACAAAACATCACCACCAAGGCACAAAGACACCAAGAGACCCAGAAACCCGTTTTTTACGACTTCCTTGGTGCCTTGATGTCTTGGTGGTTAATCCGGATTTTCTCTGTGTCTCTGTGGTGAAACTCACTCCTTCACCGCGCCGGTCATGCCGGCGACGTAATACTCGACAAAGAACGAATACATGATCGCCACCGGCAGCGATCCGACCAGCGCGCCCGCCATGAGCGCGCCCCAGTGATAGACGTCGCCTTCCACCAGCTCGGTGATCACGCCCACCGGAATGGTCTTGTTCTCGGAGGCGGAGATGAACGTGAGCGCATAGATGAACTCGTTCCACGACAGGGTGAAGGCGAAAATGCCGGCGGAAATGAGCCCCGGCACCGCGAGCGGCAGGATGATGCGGGTCAGGATCTGCCAGCGGCTGGCGCCGTCGATCAGCGCGCACTCCTCCAGCTCGAACGGAATGGAGCGGAAATAGCCCATCAGCAGCCAGGTGCAGAACGGGATCAGGAACGTCGGATAGGTGAGGATCAGCGCCCACCTGGTATCGAAGATCCCGATGTTGAACACGATGGTGGCGAGCGGGATGAACAGGATCGAGGGCGGAATCAGATAGGCGAGGAAGATCGCGAGCCCCACCTGGCGCGAGCCGCTGAACCGCAGCCTCTCGATCGCGTAAGCGGCGAACACGCTGCCCGCCAGCGAAGCGAAAGTGGAGATGACCGAGACCAGGATCGTGTTCCACATCCACTTCGGATAGGAAGTCTGGAAAAACAGCTTCCGGAAGTGCTCCAGCGTCGGATGCACGATCCAGAACGGGTTGCCCTCGGAGGACAGCAGCTCGGCGTTGGGCTTGAACGCGGTCAGCGTCATCCAGTAGAACGGGAACAGGAGGAGGAACAGAAATACGGCGAGCGGGATATAGACCGTCACCCACTTCCGCGGGAGCGATTCCAGATAGGCCATTCCCTCGCGGATTTCGGCTTTTGGCATCGGGTCGTGACTACCGTGAATATCGTGAATGTCGTAAGAGCCCGCGCGCCGTTACTCGGTCGCGGCGCCCGGTCCTCAGTCCTATTTGTCGGTTCCGCCCTGCTGCCATCTTCTCCTCTGCAGCCCGAAATAGGAGAAGAGGATCGCCGCCAGAAGGAACGGAATCATCGCGGTCGCGATCGCGGCGCCCTCGCCCAGCGCTCCGCCCGGAATGGCGCGCTGGAAGGAAAGCGTGGCCATGAGGTGGGTGGCGTTGATCGGGCCGCCGCGGGTCAGGACCCAGATCAGCTGGAAGTCCGTGAAGGTAAACAGCACCGAGAACGTCATCACCACCGCGATGATAGGAGTGAGCATGGGCAGGGTGACGTTGTGGAACTGCTGCCACGGCGTGGCGCCGTCGATCGCCGCCGCTTCGTAGAGCGAAGGAGGAATCGTCTGCAGGCCGGCGAGCAGGCAGATGGCGACGAAAGGCACGCCGCGCCAGATGTTGGCGATGATGGTGGAGGCGCGCGCCCAGTTCGGCTCGCCGAGGAAATCGATGTACTGGTGTATCAGGCCCAGCCTGGTCAGCACCCAGCTCACGATCGAGAACTGCGCGTCGTAGATCCACCAGAACGCGATCGCCGACAGCACGGTGGGAACGATGAACGGCAGCAGCACGATCGCGCGGATGAAGGACTTGAGCGGGATGCTCTTGTTCAGCAGCAGCGCGAGCCACAGCCCGAGCGCGAACTTGATCGCGCTCGCCACCGCGGTGTAGAGAAAGGTGTTGAACACCGAGAGCTTGAACACGCTGTCGGTGATCAGGTACTCGTAGTTCTCGAGTCCGATCCACTCGCCGCCGCGTCCGACCTTGGCGTCGGTGAAGCCGAGCCACACGCCCAGGCCCAGGGGATAGGTGAGAAACAGGATGAGAATCACGGCCGCGGGCAGCATGAACAGCAGTCCGAGGAAATTCCTGCTGTCGGACAGGCGGCCGAACGCGTTCATTGCTCGGTTCCGGGCCCCGCGCCTCGCACCTCGTGCCTCATGGGTCACCGGTAATAGCGCTTGGCCCGCTGCTCGGCCGTGCGGATTGCGTCCTGGATCGAGGACGATCCGGTTGCAGCCTGGGCCACCATGTCGACGACGATGAAGTCCGCCATCGCCGCCGCCGAAGCTGCCCCGAGCGTACCCGGCCAGCCATTGGGCAGCATGTACTTCACCGAGTCGCGATAGGCGAAACGCTTGGGATCGGACTTCCACACCGGCGCCGCCTCGTAGGCGCGAAGAGGCTGCGTCACGAACCCCAGCGACGCTTCCATCCAGGGCTCGTACTGCTCCTTTTCCCACATGAAACGCAGATATTCCTTGGCCGCCTGCGGATACGGACTGTAGCGGAAGAGCACCGCGGTAAAGGCGAGCCCCATTTCAGTCGGCTTGCCCACCGGTCCGATCGGCATGTTGGCGTGGTAGATGTCGTCCGCCATCGCCTTGACCTTCGGATCGGAGGCATTTTTCGCCGCGTAGTAGATGGACACGCCGTTGGTGGTGAGGCTGATGTCCCCGGCGAGAAATGCCTTGTTGTTGCTCGGATCCAGCCAGGACAGCGTGCCCGGCACGAAGGTGTCGTACAGTTTCCTGGCGTACTCGAGCGCCATCACGGTCTGTTTCGAGTTGATCGCCACCCGGTTGTTCTCGTCCACCAGCTTCGCCCCGTGCGCCCAGATCAGCCAGTGGCACCAGATGTTGGCGTCGCCGGTGGCATGCCCGAGCGCCATTCCCGCCGGCGTGCCCCTCGCCTTCAGCGCCTGGCACAGCTTCAGGAAGCCGTCGGTGTCCTTCGGGATGCCGTCGAATCCGGCGGCCTTGACATGGCTGTTGCGGTAGACGATCGCGCTCGCGCCGGCCCCCATGGGAATGCCGATCCAGCGTGTACCCACGGTGGCGTACTGGCGCGCGAGTTCGTACCAGCCGCCGTATTTCCTGCCGAGATATTCGGCCACGTCGGACACGTCGCTGAGCTTGTCCGGATACTGGTGCGCGTCGTCGTTCGTGCCGATGATGATGTCGGGGCCGCTGCCGACGTTCGCCGCCACCGCCGCCTTGGGGCGCAGGTCTTCCCAGTTCTCGCTTTCGACCGTGACCTCGACCCCGGTCTTCTCGCCGAACTTCCTGCTGTTGGCGAGCCACTGGTCTTCATCTCCCTGCACGAAGCGCTTCCAGCGCAGCACGCGCAGCTTCGCCCCACGCTCGGGCCGGAACGAGAGTCGCTGCGCGGCCGCCTGCTCTGCCGGCACCAGCCCGGCCAGCGTGGCCCCGGCCGACAGCTTGAGAAAATCTCGACGGCTCACCGTGCTCATCTCGCACCCCCGGGGAAATCGATACCTTACTGGAGCCGGCCGCCGGATGCCGGATCGAACAGATAGCTCTTCCCGCGCTGCGGCTTGAGCTGAATGCGGTCGCCGGGACGGAAAGTGTGGCGCTCGCGGGACACCGCGGTCACTTCGCGCCCCGCGAGCCGGCAATAGACCTGGGTGTCGGCGCCGGTCGGCTCGACCACCACGACCTCCGCCTGCACGCAGGGTTCGCCGATGCCGAAGTGCTCCGGCCGCACGCCGACCACCACTTCCCGCCCGTCCGGCTCGCGCGTGTCGGGAGCGGGCAGCACGCAGCCGGCCTCGATCTCCACGCCGCGGCCCACTCCGTTGGTGGTGAGCCTGCCCTTCAGGAAATTCATCGCCGGCGAGCCGATGAAGCCGGCCACGAAAAGATTGGCCGGATCGTCATAGAGCTCGAGCGGCGAGCCGATCTGCTCGACGCGCCCGCCGTTCATCACCACGATCTTGTCGGCCATGGTCATGGCTTCGATCTGGTCGTGCGTGACGTAGATCGAGGTGGTCTGCAGCCGCTGGTGCAGCTCCTTGATCTCGGTGCGCATCTGCACGCGCAGCTTGGCGTCCAGGTTGGACAGCGGCTCGTCGAACAGGAACACCTGCGGATCGCGCACGATGGCGCGGCCCATCGCCACGCGCTGGCGCTGCCCGCCGGAGAGCTGGCGCGGGTAGCGCTCGAGATACTCGGTCAACCCCAGGATCTTCGCCGCCCTGTCCACCTGCTGTTCCATCTCCTGCCGGCTCCTGCCGGCGAGTTTCATGGAAAAGGCCATGTTGTCGAACACGGTCATGTGCGGATACAGCGCGTAGTTCTGGAACACCATCGCGATGTCGCGCTGCTTGGGCGGAATCGTGTTGACCACCCGGTCGGCGATGCGAATTTCGCCGGCCGTGATCTCCTCCAGCCCGGCGATCATGCGCAGCAGCGTGGACTTGCCGCAACCGGAGGGGCCGACCAGGACGACGAACTCGCCGTCGGCGATGGACACGTCCACGCCGTGAATGACCTCGGTGCTGCCGAAAATCTTGCGAACCTGCTTGAGCGCGACCGAGGCCATGTTCACCCCGGCGGCAAACGGCGGAAGCCTGGTGCGGTCTCGGCGAAGAACGCACGGATCAATGGAACAATAGAGTGTTCCATTCCTCTCCCCCTCTTTGATGTTTTGCGCTACTCGTACTTGCGTCCGAGTCTAATGGAATTGCCCTGGACGCGGAAGGGGCGCGGCGAGCGTTACATCCGGAAAAGATCCGCGCGCCGCTGTGGCAAAATACCGCCCTTTCCGAACAAGCAGAAACTCCCCGGGAGGAGCCCAGTGGCCGGAAGACTGAACGGCAAGCGCGCCTTTCTCACCGCCGCCGCGCAAGGCATCGGCCGCGCGACCGCGCTGGCGTTCGCGCGCGAAGGCGCAGCCGTGATCGCCACCGACGTCAACGAGGCGAAGCTCGCCGAGCTGGAGGGCACGCCCGGCATCGAGACGCGCAGGCTCGACGTGCTCGACGACGCGGCGGTGCAGAGCCTCGCCGCCGAGATCGGCGCGCCGAACGTGCTGTTCAACTGCGCCGGCTTCGTCCATCACGGCACGATCCTGGAATGCACCGACAAGGACTGGGACTTTTCGTTCCGGCTCAACGTGCGCAGCCACTATGTGGTGATCCGCAGCTTTCTGCCGAAAATGCTCGCCGGCGGCGGGGGCTCGATCATCAACGTCGCCTCGGTGGCGGGTTCGCTCAAGGGCATCCCGAACCGCTTCGTGTACGGCGCCAGCAAGGCGGCGGTCATCGGCATGACCAAGTCGCTCGCGATCGACTACGTGAGGAAGGGCATTCGGGTCAACGCCATCTGTCCCGGCACGGTGGACACGCCCAGCCTCGGCGAACGCATCAAGGCGCTGGGCGACGAGCAGAAGGCGCGCGCGGACTTCGTCGCCCGCCAGCCGATGGGCAGGCTCGCAGACGCGGCGGAGATCGCCGAGCTCGCGGTCTACCTCGCCTCGGACGAATCGCGCTTCATGACCGGGCAAACGGTCGTCATCGACGGCGGCATCACGATTTGAACGCTTTCACCACAGAGGCACAGAGACGCAGAGAACTTCCAAAGCGATATATCACCACCAAGGCACAAAGACGCCAAGAAACCCGGAAACCCGGCTTTTACGACTTCCTTGGTGTCTTGGTGGTTAATCCGGATTTTCCCTGTGCCTCTGTGTCTCTGTGGTTAAAGGTTCCAGCATTCAACAGCGGGAGAGAACAATGAAACTCGTACGTTACGGTGAAGCCGGCAAGGAAAAACCGGGGATTCTGGATGCGCAAGGCGGCATCCGCGACCTTTCCGGGCACGTGCGCGACATCGACGCCGGCACGGTGACCGACGAGGGGCTCGCCAAGCTGCGCGCGCTCGACGTGAACGCACTGCCGAGGGTTTCGGGCAATCCGCGCCTCGGTTCGCCGATCGCCGGCGTCTCCAAGCTGGTGGCGATCGGCCTGAACTATTCCGACCACGCCAGGGAATCGAACATGCCGATCCCGAAGGAGCCGGTGGTGTTCATGAAGGCGACCACGTCGATCTGCGGCCCGAACGACGCCGTGATCCTGCCCAAGGGATCGAAGAAAGGCGATTGGGAAGTCGAGCTCGCCTTCGTCATCAGCAGGACGGCGCAGAGCGTCTCCGAGGCCGACGCGCTCAAATACGTGGCCGGCTACACGATCTGCAACGACGTCTCCGAGCGGGAATGGCAGCTCGAGCGCGGTCCCACCTGGGACAAGGGCAAGGGCTTCGACACCTTCGGGCCGCTCGGCCCATGGCTGGTCACCAGGGACGAGATCGCCGATCCGCAGAATCTCGCGATGTGGCTGGACGTCAACGGCAAGCGCATGCAGACCGGCAATACCAATACCATGATCTTCGACGTCAAGAAGCTGGTGTCCTACCTGTCGTACTGCTTCACGCTGCTGCCCGGCGACGTGGTGACCACCGGCACGCCTCCCGGCGTCGGCCTGGGCATGAAGCCGAACCCGGTGTTTCTCAAGTCCGGCGACACGATGCGTCTGGGCATCGACGGCCTCGGCGAGCAACGGCAGGAGGTCAGGGGTGGCTGACGCGCGCGCAGGGTCGAAAGGCGCACGCCGGTGCGCCTTTTTTGTTTCCATTGCCCGGTTCGCCCCGCGGGGATGTTCGGGCATCTGATTCTTGCCGCCAGCTCCTTCGCGGTCGGGGTGTTCATCGGTTCGGCCGGGGTGGGCGGCGTGCTGCTCATCCCGGCGCTGATCGCGTTCGCCGGATTACCGGTCCACGCCGCGACCGCCAGCGCGCTGTTCTCCTTCCTGTTCACGGGAGTGGCGGGCGCCTGGCTGTTCCGGCGCCGCGGCAGCATCGACTGGGCGGTGTCGTTGCCGGTGTGCGCGGGAGCGTTTCTGCTGAGCGCCACCGGAGCGCTCGCCGCCTCCGCGACGCGCCCCGCGGCGCTGCAGTTCGCCGTCGCCGCGATCGTGCTTGCCGCGGGGTTGTACGTTCTGCTGCCCGTGTCGCGCGCCCGCGCAACTGCGCCTCCGGCAGCCCGCAGCCGGGCCGCACTCTTCGGGCTCGGCGCCGCGGCGGGATTCGGCGCCGGGTTTTCCGGGGCGGGCGGACCGCTGTTCTCGGTGCCGCTGATGGTCGCGTGCGGCTACGAGCCGCTGCTCGCGGTGGGCACCGGACAAGTAGTACAGATCGCCGCCGCCCTGTCCGGTTCGGTGGGCAATCAACTGCACGGCGCGATCGACTATCCGACGGCGGTGCTGGTGACGGTGTTCGAGCTTCCCGGGGTGGCGCTCGGCACGCGCCTTGCGCACGCGGTGCCCGCGGTCTGGTTGCGTCGGACGGTGGGCGTGCTGTGCCTCGCGGCCGCCGCGGGCCTCGCGCTGCGCACATGAAAACGCGCAGCCGCCGCGGCACGGACGGCATGCTCGCGCGTCTTCACGAACGACTATAGTTCACGCAATCGAACCAGGAGACTCGAAAACATGTCGGAGCAGCACATGCACGTACACGGCGCGCACGAGCACGCCGTGGAACACGAGGCGCATCGCGGTCCGGGGCTCGCGCAGCAGGTCGCCATCTTCACCGCGGTGCTTTCCACCATCGGCGCAGTCACGGCCTACATGGGCGCGGCCACGCAGAACGAAGCGATGCTGTACAAGAACGAGGCGGTGCTGAAAAAGGCGGAAGCCTCGGACCAGTGGAACTATTACCAGTCGAAGAGCACCAAGGGCCACCTTGCCGAGCTGGCGGCGCGGCTGAGCAGGGACCCGGCGCAGGTCGAGTTCTACAACAAGGAAGCGCGCCGCTACGACCAGGAGAAGAAGGCGATCAAGGCACAAGCCGAAGCGCTCGACGAGGAATCCCACAAGGCCAACGAGAAGAGCGAGCGCGCAATGCACCCGCTGCATCGCCTGGAGCAGGCGATGACGCTGATCCAGATCGCGATTTCGCTCGCCTCGATCACCGCGCTCACCCGCAAGCGCTGGCTGCTGGTCGTGGCGGCCTGCTCCGCGGCCGGCGGGCTCGGCCTGCTCGGCTGGGCGCTCGCGCACTGAGAACCGGCCGGTGAAAGGCATCCTGTACGACTGGGGCGGGCTGAACGTCGCGCTGTTCCACGCGATCAACGGCTGGCATGCGACGTGGCTCGACCAGGCGATGGCTGCGCTCACCTGGGCCGGCGATCACCGACGCTTTCCCGTCTATCTCGCCGCGCTGGCGCTGGTCACCTGGTTGGCCGGCACGCGGGAAGCGGCATTGCCCGGCGCGCGGCTGTGGCTGCTCGCGCTCGCCACCTACGCGATCGGCTATCTCATCGACGGTCTGCTGGTGATGTCGATAAAATCGGCGCTCGATTTCCCGCGCCCGCCTGCGGCGCTGCCCGCAGGCAGCTTCACGGTGATCGGCGAGCCGGAAACCCATCACAGCCTGCCGAGCGGGCACGCCTCGTTCGCGATGCTGACCGGCGCGGTACTCTGGACGGTGCTGCGTAATGCCGCGGCGCGCACCGCGATCGCGCTCTATGTGCTGGCCGTATGCCTGTCGCGGGTCTACCTCGGCGCGCATTTTCCCGCCGACGTCGTCTATGGCGCGTTGAAATCGCTGCTGGTGGCCATCGCCGTAAGGTCCGCGCTCGCGCGACTGGCGCCCGCGCGGCGCGATTGACGCTCGCCCGCGCACGCGGAGAATTCCGGACCGTGCCCTCTAATCCACGCACGATGAAAACTCCCGCGCTCGCCCTCTTCTTCCTGGTCGCGTTCCTGCCGGGTGTCGCCGCAGCGCAGATGTCCCTGAGCGCGGGCGTCGAGTATCTCGACTGGCGCGAAAACACCACGCCCGCTGTCACCGAAACCGGACCGATTTTCGCGCTCGGTCTGGGCTACATGCAGGAGCGCGATGCGGGCGCCGTGTTCGCCTACCGCGGCAAGCTGTGGGCCGGCAATGTCAACTACCAGGGCGCGACGCTGTTCGGCAACGCGCCGTTGCAGGGCACCACCAATTACGCGGGGCTGGACAACGAGCTGCAGTTGCGCTGGCGCAAGGCGTCCAAACCGGGTTATGTCGACGGCGTGCTGGGGCTGGGGCTCGACGCCTGGCGCCGCCAGCTCACCGCGGTGCAGAAGGAGGACTACTACATCGCCTATCTGCGCGGCGGGATCGAATCCGGCACCCGCGATCCCACCGGCTGGCTGGCCGGCATCGGCCTCAAGTACCCGGTGTGGGCGCGCGAGAATGCGCACCTCGACCAGATCGGATTCGATTCCAATCCGTCGCTGCAGCCTGGGAGACAGCTTTCGGTGTACAGCAACATCGGCTATCGCTTCAGCGCCAGTTGGCAGTTGCTTGCCTATTACGACAGCTTCCGGTTCAGCAAGTCGAACGAGGCGCAGGTGAACGAGGTCGCAAATGGTCTCGGCCCGACGACGGTGTTCCAGCCTTCGAGCGCGTTGTCGATCTACGGGCTCAAGCTCGAATATCTCTTCCACTGACCGCGTCCTCTGCGCCGCGCGCAGTTCATCGCCCCGGCCAATCCCGCCCGAATGAAACCGATCGAGCACAGGCTGTGCACCGCGCCGATGATGGACTGGTCGGACCGGCACTGCCGCTATTTCTTCCGGCTGCTCGCGCCGCACGCGGTGCTCTATACCGAGATGGTGACCAGCGGCGCGCTTACGCATGGCGACGTCGACCGGCATTTGCGCTTCTCGGCGCCGGAGCATCCGGTCGCGCTGCAATTCGGCGGCAGCGAACCCGAGGCGCTCGCACACTGCGCCAGGCTCGGCAGCCAGTGGCGCTACGACGAGATCAATCTCAACTGCGGCTGCCCCTCCGAGCGCGTGCAGCACGGCGCCTTCGGCGCCTGCCTCATGGCCGAACCGGCGCTGGTAGCCGACTGCGTGAAAGCAATGCAGGACGCGGCCGGAATTCCGGTGACGGTCAAGCATCGCCTCGGCATCGACTCGATCGAGGCATTCGACTTCGTGCGCCGTTTCGTCGAGACGGTGGCGCGCGCAGGTTGTCGCACTTTCCTCGTCCACGCGCGCAACGCCATCCTCAAGGGCCTGTCGCCGAAGGACAACCGCCAGGTCCCCCCGCTCAAGTACGAATATGCGTGGCTGCTGAAGCGGGAATTCCCGGAGCTCGAAATCGTCGTCAACGGCGGCATCGTCTCGGTCGCGCAGGCCGCCGCCCAGCTCGCGCACGCCGACGGCGTCATGCTCGGCCGCGCCGCCTACCACGACTCCCATCTGCTCGCGCTGCTCGAGGCGCAACTGTTCGGAACGCACCCGTGCCCGCGCGCCGAGATCGCCGCGGCGATGGCCGGCTACGCGCGCGCGGAGGTCGCGGCAGGCACGCCGTTGCGCGCGATCGCACGTCACATGCTCGGCCTGTATCACGGCCGCCCCGGCGCGCGCACCTGGCGCAGAATGCTCTCCGACGCGCCCGCGCTGGCGCGCAACGACCCGGAACTGCTCGGTGCGGCGACGCGGGCGGCGGAAGAAGCCGAGCAGACGAAGCTCGCCGCAGCGTAGGGAAGCAACGGCGCGCGGGCGCCGAACTCAGAACCGGATTCGTCCGGTCAGGATCTGGAACCAGATCATCCAGTCGCCGACGAACGAGTACAGCGGATAAAGGACGACGGCGTCCCCGCCTTCGATCGCATTCAGGCCGGCAGCACCAGCTGCGTCTGGATGACCACCGCGCACAGCTTGCCGCGCTCGGACTTGACCAGCGTCTGCCACACCATCGTCGTGCGGCCGCGATGCAGCGGCGTGCATTCTCCCGTCACCCGGCTGCCCGCCGGCGCCGCGCCGAGAAAATTGGTCTTCGATTCGATGGTCGTGGTGCGCGCGCCCTCGGGCAGGTTGGCGACCGTCGCGACGGCGCCGAGGGTGTCGGCGAACGCCATGATCGCGCCACCGTGCAGGACTCCGCCGGTGGTGCACAGGTCCGGGCGCACTTCCATCGCGGCGACCACCCGCTGCGGCGTGACTTCGGTCAGCCGTATTCCCATCAGGCCCGGAAACAGCGGTTTCAAAACCTCCTGCAGCGTGGCGGCGGTGCTCATCGGTTCGGCTGCGCTTTCTCCCCTGGCTCATTGGGGCGGGGAGAGCAATTCTCGTGGATGCTCTGCCGTCAATCAACCGGACGCCGCCATAGCATCGTTCGCAGTGCGAAACGGCGTCGAGCGTCGCAGCCAGAACGCAGCGCCAACACAGCGGCCACGCCGGGCCTTTTCTCGGCGGCACGCCGCGGCAAGAGGAAATCGTGCTGAAAGGCTGCAGTAAGGAACCGGGGATATATTTTTGAAATTTCAGGACACCGCAGTTCGATATCGGCAGGCCCGGCGAGGCGGCAGGGACAGCTGAGACACGAAGAGGATCCATCGAGTAAACCAGGCCGCAACCGGCCGCTGTAACGGAAGCGGACCGCTGCGTCTCCCGCTTCAAAAACCGCGTGCCGGGTCGGACGTTTTCGGCCTTGCCGCGAGGCAGTGCCGTGCTGCAGGCAGCGGGGCTGGGGACACGCTCCGAGCGCCGGATTGCCGAAGGCCTGCGTTGCCGCCTTAGCCGCGGTCGCGCCACGAACGGTACCACACCCATGCAGGAAAACAGATCGACGCCTTCCTTCCAGACTTTGCGCGCATTGCCGCGGCGCACGCAGCTTCTGATCGTTTTCGTCGCCGCGCTCGTCGTCATTGCAGTATTCCGTCTGGGATCGATGGGTGCGCAGTTGTTCGCCAAGTCCGCCGAATCCAGCTCCAGGCCGGCCTCTCCCGCCGGCGCTTTCCGCCCCACTCCGGAGCAGATGGCAAGCCTCACGATCGCGACCGTGTCGACAATGAAGTTCCGGACCGAACGCATAACGGACGGCAAGATCGCGATCAACGCGGAGAAGACAACGCCGGTATTTTCTCCCTACTCCGGTCGCGTGGCGAAGATCATCGCCAATCAGGGCGACTACGTCAGACGGGGCGCCGCCTTGCTCGCCGTCGAGGCCACCGAGTTCGTACAGGGGCAGAACGATCTGATTTCGGCTGCTGCCGCGGTCAATACCGCTCGCTCCCAAGTGGCGATGGCGCAGACCAATGAACAGCGCAAGCATGCCTTGTACGAAGCCAAGGCGGGGGCACTTCAGGACTGGCAGCAGAGCCAGACCGAGTTGATCACGGCGCAAAACAATCTGCGCTCGGCGCAGACCACGCTTGCCCTGGTTCGCAACCGGCTGCGCATTCTGGGAATGACGGATGCCGAGATCGACGCGCTGGAGGATGCCCAGAGGATAAACCCCGTGGCCTATGTGCAGGCGCCGATCAGTGGAAGGGTGATCGACCGGCAAGTGGGTCGCGGCCAATACATCCAGGCGGGCGGAACGACCCCCGTCTATTCGATCGGCGACCTGTCGACGGTGTGGCTGGTCGCCAATGTGCGTGAACCGGACGCGCCCTTGATGCGGCTCGGAGAGCCGGTCGAAGTGCACGTGCTGGCCCTGCCGGGACGGGTGTTCAAAGCCAAGCTCACTTACGTCGCGTCGGCGATCGACCCGAACACCCACAGACTGGCCGTGCGCGCGGAGGTCGAAAACTTGGACGGGCTGCTCAAGCCGGAGATGTTCGCGAGCTTCAGCATCTTCACCGATCAGGAGACGGCCGCGCCCGGCGTTCCGGAAGATGCGATCGTGCACGAAGGATCCGAGGCACGGGTCTGGGTCGTTCAGAAGGACGGCTCCATCGTGTCGCGGCCGATCGTCACCGGACGCGCAGCCAACGGCTTGGTCGAGGTCCTCTCCGGACTGACGGAAGGAGAGCGCATCGTCACCAGCGGGGCATTGTTCATCGACCGAGCCGCCAAGCGCGATTGATCCAACGGGCAGCCCCGTGACCACCCTGCTTCGGCGTCCGCCAGGAACGAGAACGTGAACACCATAGTGGTATTCGCACTCAAGCAACGGGTGCTGATGCTCATTGTGCTGCTCGTCCTGCTTTGCGCGGGGTTGGTCAGCTTCGTCAATCTCAATATCGAAGCCTATCCCGATCCGGTGCCACCGCTGGTGGACATCGTCACCCAGACCGCGGGGCAGTCGGCGGAAGAGATCGAACGCTACGTCACCATACCGATCGAGGTCCAGATGGCCGGCATACCGAATCTGGCCGCCATCCGCACCATCTCCCTGTTCGGCCTCTCGGACGTGAAACTGCAGTTCACCTACGACTTCACCTACCAGCAGGCCGAGCAGTGGGTCATCAACCGATTGTCCCAGTTGCCGAGCCTGCCCAACAACGCGCAGCCGCAGATCTCGCCGTGGAGTCCGATCGGCGAAATCTACCGCTACCGCATCGTCGGCCCGCCGGGCTATTCGGCAACGGACCTAAAGACCATTCAGGACTGGATTCTAGAGCGCCGCTTCAAGGCGGTGCCCGGGGTGATCGACGTCAACGGCTGGGGTGGCAAGTCGAAGACGTACGAGGTCACGGTCGACCTCAACAAGCTGATCGGATACGGTCTCTCCCTGCCCCAGGTGCTGCAGGTCCTCAATAACAGCAACAGCAATGTCGGCGGCCAGACCGTGAACATCGGGCCGCAGTCGGCCGTGGTGCGCGGGGTCGGACTGGTCCACTCCATGGACGACCTGCGCAACACCATGCTGACGTCGAGCAGCGGCACCCCGGTCCTGCTGGGCGACGTGGCGACGGTGAGCATCGGTCATCAGCCACGGCTGGGAATCGCCGGCCAGGACGACGATGACGACATCGTCGAGGGCATCGTTCTCATGCGCCGCGGTGAGCAGAGCCTGCCGACCCTGCAGCGCGTCAGGGCCGAGATCGAGAAGACCAACAACTCCGGCATGCTGCCGCCCGGCGTGCGCGTCGAAAAGATCTATGACCGCACCGAACTGATCCACGTCACCACCCGCACCGTGCTGCACAACATGATCGTCGGCATCGTGCTGATCTTCTTCGTGCAGTGGCTTTTCCTCGGCAATCTGCGCAGCGCGATCGTCGTCGCCGCGACCATCCCGTTCGCGCTGTTTTTCGCCATCACCATCCTGGTGCTGCGGGGCGAATCGGCCAACCTGCTCTCGGTGGGCGCCATCGATTTCGGCCTCGTCGTGGATGCCACCGTGATCATGGTCGAAAACATATTCAGGCATATGACGGAGCGCGCGGAGCAACGCGACTTCGGCCCGGCGGTGCGGCGGCACCTCCGATCGAACATCGAGCTGCACGGAAAATTCGCGGTGATCGCCAATGCGGCCACCGAGGTGAACCGGGCGATCTTCTTCTCCGCCGCGCTCATCATCGCCGGCTTCCTGCCGTTGTTCACGCTCTCCGGCGTGGAGGGACACATTTTCGGCCCGATGGCGAAGACGTACGCGTACGCGATCGCCGGCGGGCTCGTTGCGACATTCACCGTATCTCCCGCCCTGAGCGCCTTTCTTCTCTCGGAGAAGACCGAAGAAACCGAAACCCCGGCCGTTCGCGGCATGCGACGCATCTATCGCCTGGCGCTCGAATTCGCGCTCGCAAACCGGATCCTGACCCTCGGCGGGGGAGCGATGCTGGCGCTGCTCGCGGCCCTGGCGGCGTGGCACCTGGGCCTGGAGTTCCTGCCCAAGCTCGAGGAAGGCAACCTCTGGATCCGGGCGACGATGCCGCCGTCTATTTCCCTCGAGGAGGCAAACGGGTACGTCAATCGCATGCGCAAGCTCATCAAGAGCTTTCCCGAAGTGGTCACTGCAATTTCGCAACACGGCCGGCCGGACGACGGGACCGACGCGACAGGTTTCTTCAACGCCGAGTTCTACGTGCCCCTCAAGCCGTTCGACACCTGGCCGAGCGGCATGGACAAGGCGAAGCTTACGAAGCAGGTGAGCGGCGTGCTGGAGGCCCGGTTCCCGGGCGTGGAATTCAATTTTTCCCAGAACATCGAAGACAATGTCGAGGAGGCCGCATCGGGCGTCAAGGGAGAGAACTCCGTCAAGCTGTTCGGCAACGACCTGGAGACGCTTGCGAAAACCGCCGAGCACATCAAGAACGTAATGGCCGATGTGCCGGGAATCACCGATCTCGCGGTGTTCAATTCCCTCGGCCAGCCGACCGTGAAGATCGACGTCGACCGCGCTCGCGCCGCCCGTTATGGCGTGACTCCCGGGGATGTCAACGCCACCATCCAGGCGGCGATCGGCGGACAGCAGGCAGGCGACCTCTACGAGGAAGGTGGCGATCGCCATTTCCCTATCGTCGTTCGGCTCGCACCGCAGTACCGGCAGAGCCTGGACGCAATCCGGCGCGTCACCATCGGGGCCCCGAATCCCGGCGGCAACGGCATCGTCCAGATTCCCCTGGGCGATGTTGCCAAGGTAAGCCTCGTTTCCGGTGCCTCGTTCATCTATCGCGAGCAGCAGCAGCGTTACGTTCCGATCAAGTTCAGCGTCCGCGGACGCGACCTGGGCAGCGCGGTGATCGAAGCACAGGAAAAGATCTCGAAGCAGGTCCGCATCCCCGCCGGCTATCGGCTGGAATGGGCGGGCGAGTTCGGCGAGCTGCAGGATGCGCTGCAGCGGCTCGCCGTCGTCGTGCCTCTGAGCCTCGTACTCATATGCACTCTGTTGTACTTCAATTTCTCTTCATTCACGGACACCCTGCTGGCGGCCAGCGTCATGCCGATGGCGTTGATCGGCGGTATTTTCGCGCTATACGTCACCGGCACGCCGTTCAGCGTGTCGGCCGCGATCGGCTTCGTCGCGCTGTTCGGCATCGCAGCCATGGACGGGATCATCGTCCTGTCCTACTACAACATGCTGATCGCCGACGGCCTGCCGCGCACGGAAGCCGTTGTGCGCGCCTGCGACGTCCAGATGCGGCCGGTCATGATGACCTGCATCACGGCATGCGTCGGCCTGTTGCCGGCGGCCATCTCCACCGGCATCGGCTCGCAGGTGCAGAAGCCGCTCGCCCTGGTTGTGGTGGGCGGCATCCTGCTGGCCCCTGTGCTGATCCTGATCGTGCTTCCGGTGCTGATCGAGATCTTCTCGCGCCGGGCGAAACGCGCCGCGCTGCAGATGCAAACCGGTGAAGCCCGGTGATCGCAGGGGAACCACTCATGCCGCTCGTGCGCGGGCCCCGGAGACCGTTCAAGAGGATCGCGCGATTCTCCATTCCGAGGCACAGGCGCTCGATTCGTCGCAGCGGTCGGGCAAACGATACCGGAGGCGCGTGGAGTGCGGCGCGCGTGGCTGTGAGCGCGTTCGCGCTGCTCTCCGGTTGCACGCTCGGCCCCGATTATCACCGTCCAGCCGCGCCGGGCGTTTCCGGCTACACGCGGGAACCTTTATCGGCCCAGACGGCTGCGGCGGACATTGCCGGCGGCGACGCGCAGCGCTTCGTGCAGGGATTGGATATTCCCGCGCAGTGGTGGACGCTGTTCCACTCGCAGGAACTCAATCGCCTGATCGAGGTGGCGCTGAAGGCGAACCCGGACGTCAACGCCGCGGAAGCCGCGTTGCGGCAGGCCATGGAGAATTTGGACGCGCAAAGGGGCGCCCTGTATCCCACGGCACAGGCCGCCTTCTCGCCCAGCCGCCAGAAGAACGCTACCGGCACCCTTGCCCCGACACTGGTCACGGGAGCGCCGATTTTCAATCTCTATACCGCCCAGGTCGGCGTCGCCTACATGCCGGACGTGTTCGGAGGAACCCGGCGCTCGATCGAGTCGCTCGAGGCGCAGGCGGAATTCCACCGTTTCCAGTTGGAAGCGACCTATCTGACGCTCACCGCGAACGTCGTCGCCAGCGCAATACAGGAGGCCTCGCTGCGCGCGCAGATCGCGGGAACGGAAAAGATCGT
>Ga0070741_10003544_pt1 | contig 38565 bp, 33 predicted proteins | sample Coa_R1_4_FD_66440 | JGI IMG/M metagenome (GOLD analysis project Ga0070741, IMG submission 66440) | Surface soil microbial communities from Centralia Pennsylvania, which are recovering from an underground coalmine fire - Coalmine... | ecosystem: Environmental > Terrestrial > Soil > Unclassified ... | reverse complement strand
GCGGACTTCGTCGGCGACTCGCTCGAGCTCGCACGCCAGGCGACGCGCGTCGATGCCGAGACGATCGTCTTCTGCGGCGTCCACTTCATGGCGGAGACGGCGAAGATCCTGAACCCGAGCCGGCGCGTCCTGCTGCCGGACCTCCGCGCCGGCTGCTCGCTCGCCGACAGCGTGACGGCGGAAGACCTCGCCGACCGGAAGACCGAGCTCCGCGCCGTCTACCCCGATCTCGCCGTCGTCGGCTACGTCAACACGGGCGCCGACGTGAAGGCGGAGTGCGACGCCTGCTGCACGTCGTCGAACGCGGTGCGCGTCGTCGAGGCGCTCCCGAGCGAGCACATCCTGTTCGTGCCCGACCGGAACCTCGCGAGCTACGTGCAGTCGCAGACGCGGAAGACGATCATCGCGTGGGACGGCAATTGCTACGTCCACCACCAGATCACGCCGGAGCAGATCCAGGCGGTCCGTGACGCGATGCCGCACGTGCGCGTGCTCGCGCATCCGGAGTGCCGTGCCGACGTGCTCGCGCGCGCCGACGCCGTGCTCAGCACGAGCGGCATGGTCCGCTACGCCAAGGAGTCTCCCGACCGCGAGTTCCTGATCGTCACGGAGTGCGGCCTCTCCGACCGGCTCCTCCTCGAAGTGCCGGAGAAGCGCTTCTACAAGAGCTGCAAGCTCTGCCAGTACATGAAGATGATCACGCTCGAGGGCACGCGCGACGCGCTCCGCGACCTCCGACCCGAGATCACGCTGCCCGAAGAGGTCCGCGTGCGCGCCGCTGCCGCACTCGAGCGAATGCTCGAGCTCGGCGGGTGACGCCGGACGAGAAGGCATCGCCTCCGCCGGAACCGGTCACGCCCGCGGTCGCGGTCGATGTCGCCGTCTTCACCGTCCTCGACGGAGCATTGCACGTGCTCCTCATTCCCGTCCGCACCGGGGCGTTCGCCGGCCGGTCGGCGCTCCCCGGGGGGCGCGTCCGATTCGACGAGACGCTCGAGCAGGCGGCCCGCCGGCAGCTCGGCGCACAGACCGGCGTCCGTCGCATCTATCTGGAGCAGCTCTACACGTTCGGGAGCCCGACGCGGGATCCGCATGGCCGCGTCGTCTCGGTGGCGTACTTCGCGCTGATTCCGCACGGCGCGCGGTTCGTCGCGCGCGGACACGGTGTCACGGCCCCGTGGGACGCGCGCTGGTGTCGGGTGGCGCGGCTGCCGCCGCTCGCCTACGATCACCGCGCCGTGATCCGGATCGGCCTCATCCGTCTGCGCGCGAAGCTCCGCTACACGAACCTCGTCTACGGGCTCCTGCCGGCGAGGTTCACGGTATCGGAGCTGCAGGAGATGTACGAGGCAATCGTCGGCCGGCGGCTCGATCGCCGGAACTTCCGGAAGAAGATCCTCTCGCTCGGGCTCCTGCGACGGGCGCCTGGCGTGCGACGGGGCGCCCACCGGCCCGCGGCGCTGTATGCGTTCCGGCAGCGACGGCCCATGATGATCGAGGTGCTGGGATGATGCCGACGAACACGGCCGCGCGCCACGGCGACACTCGCGCTCCCACGATCTCATTCCGGTGTCGAGGGTTGGAAGCGTAGTCTGCGCGGTGCAGGCGTGCGTCGTGGTGGCGGCGGGCGCGGCGGCGGCGGCGGCGGCGCCGCGGACGACGTATAGTGTCGACTACATCGTGCGGGTGTCGACGCGCGAGCCGGGGCGCGCGCGCGTGCGATGGATGCTCGCGGGGATCGACGAGATCGAGTCGTTCCGGCTCGTCTTCCGCGACGAGCGTTTCTCGGCGCTCGAGGCGACCGGGAAGGTCGACCGCCACGGCAGCACTGTCGTCTGGAGACCCGGCGGACCGTACGCGCATCTCCGCTACACGATCGACGTCGCGCATCGGCGTGGCGCGGGGCCGCGGTTCGACAGCTATGCGGCGTCGGACTGGATCGCGACACGTGCCCTCTATCTGTTCCCCGAAATCAACGTCCGCTTTCGCGGCGGGACCCGGCAGGCGCGGTCGCGCGCCCGCGTGCTCTTCCAGCTGCCGCGCGGCTGGCGCGCGGCGGGGATCGGTGCGCCGGTCGGCGCGGCGGGCGACGCCTTCAGCGTCGACGAACCGGGGAAGCGCTTCGACCGGCCGCGGGGCTGGTACCTGCTCGGGCGGATCGGCCGCCATCGGCGTCGGATCGCGGGCATGGACGTCACGGTCGCGCAGGCCCCTGGCTCGGCGCTCGACGCGCGTCGCCTGCTGCGACTCTACGGGCACACCGTGCCGCTCCTCGCCGACATCCTCGGCCCGCCACCCGCACGGCTGCTGGTCGTCAGCGCTCCCGACCCGATGTGGCGGGGCGGCCTCTCCGGCGAGGACTCGTTCTTCGTGAACGGGCGCATCCCACTCCGCTCCGCCGACAAGACGTGCAGCTACCTCCACGAGCTGTTCCACGTCTGGCAGCCGTTCCGGCCGGGGCGCGACGGACGATGGATCAGCGAGGGCCTCGCCGAGTACTACTCCCTCGTCCTCCCCCACCGCGCGGCGCGCCTGTCCGACCGGAGTTTCGCGCGGGGCATCGCGCTCTTCGCCCGCTACGGACGCTGGGGCGTCGACCTGACGCGCACCCGTGAGCCGGCGGCGCTCAACAACAGCGCGCCGTACGTCATGGCGTGGCTCGATCACGAGGTCCGGATGGCGACCGCCGGGCAGCGCTCGCTCGACGACGCCGTCCGCGACCTCGCGCACGACGGCGGCACGCTGACGACGGCACGCTTCCTCGCCGCGATCAATCGTACCGCGGGCCGGGACCTCGGCTCGCGATTCGCGCGACATGTCCTCCGCGGCGAACGCCCGAGCGTCCCGCACGTCGAACCGACGACGGGGCATTGACCGTCCGGACGTCGTGATGTCCAATTCGCTCCCCCGGCATGTCGCGTCTGCTCGTCGTCTCCAATCGGGCGCCGGTCGAGATCGCCCGCAACGCCGACGGTGTGCGTATCAGTCGCACGGTCGGTGGCCTCGCCGGTGCGCTCGACGACGCGCTCCGCGCCAACGGGGGGACGTGGATCGCCTGGGTCGGCGCGCACGATGGCGACGAGCTCCCGGCCGGGACCGCGGGACTCTCCTATCCGATCCGGAGCGTGCGCCTGAAGGAACGCGAGGTGAACCAGTACTACGCGGGCTTCGCGAACCAGGTGCTCTGGCCCCTGTGTCACACGTTTCCGAACCGGGTCCGCGTGCAGACCGCGTACTGGACGGCCTACCGTCAGGTGAACGAGCGCTTCGCGCAGACGGTCCAGTCGGTCGCGCGTCCGGGCGACATGGTCTGGATCCACGACTTCCATCTGTGCCTCGTGCCGGGACTCTTGCGGGCCGCCGGCCTCGCCGCCCGACTCGGGGTCTTCTGGCACATTCCGTTTCCCCCGCCGTCGGTCTTCGGCATCCTCCGCTGGCGGGCGGACCTGCTCCGCGGCCTCCTCGGCGCCGACGTCATCGGCTTCCAGACGGAGCACGACGCGGCCTCGTTCCTGGCGTGCGTCCGGCAGTTCCTCGGTGTTCCGGTCGCGGAACATCCCGGCCGGGTCATGCTCGACGGCCGGACGGTACAGGTCGTCGCGCTGCCGATCGGGATTGATTACGACCACTTCCGCGCCGTGACGCGCGAGCACGAGGTCGCCGCCCGGGCGGCCCGCCTGCGTCAGACGCTCGGCACCGAGGTCGTCATGCTCGGCGTCGACCGGCTCGATTACACGAAGGGGATCCTCGAGCGGCTCCGCGGCTACGAGCGCTTCCTGGAACGGCACCCCGACTGGCGCCGTCGTGTCTGCCTCGTGCAGATCACGGTCCCGTCGCGCGATCGCATTCCGGAGTACCGGGACATGAAGCGCGACATCGAGGAGGCGGTCGGGCGGATCGAAGGACGCTTCACCGCCGAGGGCCGCGCGCCGCTGCAGTACATGTACACGGCGCTCGCGCGCGAGCAGCTCGCCGCGTACTATCTCGCCGCGGACGTCGCCGTCGTGACGCCGCTCCGCGACGGGATGAACCTGGTCGCCAAGGAGTACGTCGCCTGCCGTGGCGGCACGGGCGGCGTGCTCGTCCTGTCGGAGTTCGCCGGCGCCGCGCAGGACATGCGCGAGGCGGTGATCGTGAACCCGTACGACCCGGAAGCGATCCGCCGCGGGCTCGAGGTCGCGGTCGGGATGGCGCCCGGGGAGCGACGGCGGCGGATGCGGATGCTCGACCGTCGCGTCGCCGCGCACGACCTTCGCTGGTGGACGAGCGCGTTCCTCGCCCGTCTCGACGCCGTGGCGCCCGCCGCGACCGCCGCCTGACCGTGTCGAGCGTCGCGCGTGCGCCGTTCCGCTTCTTCACGCGGCTCACCTTGACGCGGCTCACGGGGTGGCGGGCGGCAGACCTCGCCGAGATGCTCGAGCATCTCCGAAAGGCACCCGGCTCGGTGGTCTTCCACCACACCCACCACTTCCTCGTGCAGCACCAGCACCTCTCGCCGGAGCCGCCGAACGACTTCGCCTTCTGGGTGACGAACGTCCTCCAAGAGGATCAGCTCGGCGAGCGCCTCGCCGCCATCGACACGATCCAGTTCCCGTCGCTCCACGAGCTCCGCGATCGGATCATCGCGGTCATCGAGGAGTACCTCGAGACGCGGCAGGCGCTCCGGACCGCGCCGCAGGGCGAGGAGTTCCACTTCATGGACGCCGTGTCGTTCACACTGCCGACGCGGCACCAGGCGACGACGCTCGTCGAGTTCGGCCAGGAGCTCGGCCGCGTGGGGTACGCCACCATCTCGTATCACCTGTTCGAGGCGCGGCTCCGTGTCGGCGCCGACGACAACGATTTCTCATGCTGGCTCGAGCGCGACCTCGGCGAGCACGACCTCGCCGCGGCGATCCGGCGACTCGATCCCTACACCCATACGATGGAAGGGCTGCGCCAGCGCCTCGTCTCGCTCGTCGAGCGACGCGCCACCGCCGAACGATGACCGGGCTCGCGGCATACGCCCCGTTCGTGGGCGAGGCGACGATCGAGGACCTCCGCCTGCTCGGCGACCGTCTGCGCGGCCGGCGGGTCCAGAACATCAACTCGACGGCGGTCGGCGGCGGTGTCGCGGAGATCCTGAACCGCCTGATCCCGCTCTTCCGCGAGGTGGGCGTCGACGCGTCGTGGGACGTCATCCGGGGCGGCGAGGCGTTCTTCGCGGTCACGAAGACGATCCACAACGCCCTCCACGGCCAGCCGGTCGCGCTGACGGACCAGGACATCGCGGTCTTCCGCGAGGCCACCGAGGAGAACGCCCGGAACGTGACGCTCTCCGACGACATCGTGTTCATCCACGACCCGCAGCCCGCCGGACTGATCGAGAAGCGGAAGCCGGGCACGCACTGGATATGGCGGTGCCACATCGATCTGTCGGCGCCGTCGCCGGCGGTCTGGGAGTTCCTGCGCTCCTGGGTCGAGCGCTACGACGCCGCCGTTTTCTCGGCGCCGCAGTTCTCGCGCTCGCTGCCGATCGATCAGGTGCTCGTCGCGCCGTCGATCGATCCGCTCGCCGACAAGAACCGCGAGATCGAGGCGCACGAGATCGAGCGCGTCGTGACGAGTCTCGGCATCGACCCGTCGCGCCCGCTCGTGACGCAGGTCTCCCGCTTCGATCGCCTGAAGGACCCGGTCGGCGTCATCGAGGCGTTCCGGCTGGCGAAGAAGTACAACGACTGTCAGCTGCTCCTGGTCGGCGGCTCGGCGACCGACGACCCTGAGGGCGCCCAGGTCCTGGTCGAGTGTCGCGAGCGCGCCGGCAGCGATCCGGACATCCACGTCGTCGAGCTGCCGCCGATGGCGAACATCGAGATCAACGCGCTCCAGCGCGCGTCGACCGTCATCATCCAGAAGTCGCTCCGCGAGGGCTTCGGTCTCACGGTCTCGGAGGCCCTCTGGAAGGCGAAGCCCGTCATCGCGGGCGCCGTCGGCGGCATCCCGCTCCAGATCACCCATCGCTACTCCGGGATCCTGACCCACACGATCGAGGGCACCTCGTACTGGATCAAGCAACTCCTGAACGCGCCCGACTTCGCGCGCCGTCTCGGCGAAAACGGGCGCGAGCACGTCCGCCAGAACTTCCTCCTGACGCGCCACCTCCGCGACTACCTCCTCCTCTTTTTGTATCTCGATCACCTCGGCGAAAGTTTGATCTCGCTGGGCTGACGCTGCCGTGCGGCGCGGAGGCTGGGAGGTCCCGCCTCCGCGTCGTGCCCGTCGCATGGTAACCCCCTCGCTTCCCGTCCCGGTCGCAATCAACCCGCGGCGCCCCGGCACGACCAGATCGCCGCGCCGCGACGAAGTCGCGGCGCGAAGCGACCGCCCGTGACGCGCCGTCGCGATCGGGTCGCGGTTGGGAGGCCCCCGGGCGCGCCGCCCTGCGACCGAACGCAGCGCTCAGAAGACCCAGGGCTATTGCGGCGGTCGCAGCGAAGGCGCGCGGGGGCCTCCCGACCCCCTGCGACCCGTACCCGAGACCGCCCCGCCCCGACGACGCTATGCCGCCCGCGTCTCCACGTCCGCGCCGCGGCGGGCGCAGATCCGCATGATGCGGATGCGGGACAAACCAAAGTGCCCGGCGAGCGCACGGTGCGTCCAGCCGGTCCCGCGCAGCCGACGGATCTCGTCATCGCGCTCGGCCTTGATGCGGCTCGCGAGCCCGCACGACAGGATCGATGCCTTCGAGATGCTGATGCCGAACGTCTCGGCGACGACGCGAAGCGGCCGCCCCTCGCGGATCATGCGCACGATCTCGTCCTCGGCCGGGACCGGTCGCCGTGGGCGGGCGGCGGGCGCGTCGACGTCCTCGCTGCCGGCTGCCGGGAGCTCCGGCGCGTTCTCCAAGAGACGCGTTCGCAGACGCTCCGGCTCGAACCCCAAGCTGTCGCAGACGTTCTCGAACGAGAACGGCCACCGCGGGTCGGTCGCCTCGATCCACACCCGCGCCTCGGCGGCGAGCTGCGGCCGCTCGCGAACGGGGCCGATCTCTCCCGCCAGACAGCGGATCGCATCCTCGAGCACCGCCCGCATCAGCGCGCGTTCGCCGGCAGCCGGACCCGCCTCACCGAGCGGCGTCGTCTCGATCTGTTCCGTCATGCGCATTCGGCAATCGCTCCTTCCATTTTGGGGGATTCGCGTCGCATTGCGTGGGGCAACTTGAGTGCCGAGTTCGGGTGAGATTCGAGGCAAGTGGACGGTAGTCGACTTCACCTGAAGCGAACAGGACCTAAGGCCGAGGATCTGCACAAGGAATCGCACCTCCACGGACCTCCCGTGCGGAGCGAATCCGCGCATGTTGCACGTGCGAGGCGGCGACAGCCCAGTGAACGTGACGTAGAATCCGACGCCGGTGGCGCGCGAGCCTCACAAAGTCCGGGCGGATTCGTGGCGAGTCGTCGCCCCGCTGGCGGGCGATCGCTCGATGCGCGGACTCGCTGCCATGAAGCGGTTGCGACCCGAGCAGCGAAGCAAGCTACAGAGCCTGCTACAAATTCGAGAGTACCGACGGGGCGAGCTCGTCTATCAGCCCGACGAGGACGCGAACAGTCTGTACGTGGTGATCGCGGGGGTCGCGCGGCTCTCCATCCCGACGCCGAATGGGCGGCGGATCCTTCTGCACCTGCTTCCGGCGGGGGAGATCTTCGGCCACACGGCGCTGGTGAACGCGCGCTTCCCGCGGGTGCTCGAGGCAGCGGCGTACACCGACCTCCGTCTCGGCCGCGTCGGACGGGACGACTTCCTGGAAGCGCTCGCGGGTCCGCGCTCGCACGAGCTCGCCGAGGTCGTCTCGTTCGTGACCGAGCGCTGGATCACGCTCGTCCTCCGGCTCGCGCGCTTCCTCGCGCAGGATCTCCAGGCGCGGGTCGCCTCCTCGCTGGTCGAAGCGGCACGCGGCTTCGGCATCGAGGACGCGCGCGGGCACGTCCTCTCGTTGCGCATCACGCAGGATGCACTCGCGGACCTGTCGGCCGGCAGCCTCCGGAAGGTGAACGCCGTCCTCCGCCGCTTCGAGACCGAGGGGCTCATCGGCAAGGACAACGGCCGGATCGTCCTCCGTCAAATGGAGGCGCTCGAGGAGCGGGCGCTCGCGTCGTGAGCCGGTCGCAGCTTGCCCGTGCGGGGTCCGTGAGATAGAAGGCGCGCCGGGCTCGGGCCCGTCACCCGCATGGCTTCCGCGTCTCGCAGTCGTGCGCCGGCCGGGGCGAAGCACGGCCCCCGCGCACCGGTTTCCGCACTCGTCGCCCTCGACGCGCTGCGGACGTGGCTCGTGCCGACGGTCGCCGTCGCCGCGATCGGCGTCTGCGCCGGGCTGTCGGCGGCGGACCTCGTCGCGACGCCGATCGCGCTCGCGGCGACGATCACGGCGGCGCTCATTCTCCTGCTCTACGTCGGCGAGCGGCCACTGCTCGAAGGCGGCCGGCCCGCTCGCGACCGCGCCATCGGCGTCGTGCTCGGGGTGGTGTGGTTCGTCGCCTGCTATCTGCCCTTCCACACCCGGCTCTTTCCGGGAACGCCCCTCGTCGACGGCGCGCAGGTGGCCTCGACGGGAAAGGGCCTCCCTCTGCGGATCCCGGCGTCGGGACGTGCGGCGATCGACCTGCTCCTCGAGGGCAAGCTCGCCGAGAGCCCGACCGGGGGCGTCGCGCCGGCCGTCCACTACGTGCTGACGGTCGAGGGTCAGGACGGCTCGCGGGCGATCGACGGCGTGTTCGAGGACCGGCTCGCGACGCGCCGGCTCGGGCGCCGTGGCACCGCCGTCGTCCACCAGACGCACACCGCCGACGTGCGCGTACTTTCGAATCCCGGTCGCGGCGACCTGACGGTCACCCACCTCGTGCTCGAGCCGGAGAGCGCACAGCCGATCAGCGTGACCGCGTACGCGCATCCGCTGCCCGGACCCATCGTCCTCGGGCTCGGCGTCGTGGCGCTCCTCGCCGCGACCATCGCGTTCGATCGGCTCGGACCGGTGCCCGACACCGACGGCGCGCTCACGCTGGCGACCGCCGCCGCGATCGGGACCGCGATCATCTTCTGGACGAGCAACGCCGTCCACCCCGACTTCCCGGCGCTCATCGGCTCGACGATCTTCGGCGGGCCGCTCGGCTTCGCCGCCGGGGCGTGTCTGTGGTGGATGGCCAAGCGGCTCATTGTCGCGCCGACGCGCTGACGGCGAGCCCGACGGCCGCCGGCGGGTCGTCTTCGCCGCCGCGCTGACGATCGGGCTCGGGCTGCTCCTCCTCCCGATCGCGCTCGCCGACGGGCGCGAGCTCTGGCGGACCGCGTCTGGCATCCATCCCGTCATGCTCGCGCTGCCCGTGCTGCTGACGCTCCTCTCCTACGCCGCGATGTCGCGCTCGTATCAGGGCATCGCGGACGCGGCCGAGTGCCGACTGGCGTTCGGCGAATGGGTGCGGATCACGGTCGTGTCGAACACCGTGAACTACATCGTGACGAGCGCCGGCCTGTCGGGCTTCGCCGTCCGGATGTACCTGCTCTCCCAGCGCGGCGTGCCGTCGGGCCGCGCCGTCCTGATCTCGCTCGTGCAGACCTTCCTCACGAACTTCACGCTGCTGTTCTTCATCCTGCTCGGTTTCACGACGCTCGCCGTTCGGCACTACGTCGCCGGGACGGCCGTGGTGGTGGCGGGGGCCGGGGTCCTGCTCTTCGCGGCGCTCCTCGGCTATGCCGTCGTCCTCCTCTACAACCGGCGACTCCGGCGCCGGACGCTCTTCTTCATCGCGGATGCCGGCCATCGACTGCTCCGACGCACGATGCCGCGCCTTTCGCCGGGGCGCGTCCGCCTGTGGCGCTTCCAGCACAACCTGAACCAGGGGCTCGAGTTCCTGCTCGCGCGGAAGGACCGGATCGTCGCGCCCGCGTGCTGGATCCTGCTCGACTGGGCGTTGACGATCGCGATCCTCTGGGCGGCGTTCCGGTCGGTCAACTACACGATCGCCCCGGGGCTCGTCGTCATCGGGTTCGCCGTCGGGATCTGCCTCTCGCTCGTGTCGCTCGTCCCGGGCGGGCTCGGCGTCATGGAAAGCTCGATGACGGCCGTCTTCGTGAGCCTCTCGGTGCCGCTCGAGCCGGCCGTGCTCGCCGTGCTCATCTTCCGGGTCGCCTACTACATCCTGCCGCTCCTGATGAGTCTCTTCTTCTTTCACGGCGTCATGCTGCAGGCGGCGCACGACGTCGCGGGGCGCTCGCGCGCGGCGCGGTTTGACACTCCCCTCCCGCCGTCGATATGAGCGGCGCCATGATCCGTGCGGAGGCCGCGCGCGCGCCGCGTGCGGCGCCGCTGCCACGAGGCATCACCGACTTCCTCGATGCGCTCGGCGGGATGGCGCTGCTGACCCGCGACGCCGCCCGCTGGACGCTTCGCCGACCGCCGGAGTGGCGGTTCGTCGTCGAGCAGCTCGACCAGCTCGGCTGGCGGTCGCTCTCGATCGTGAACCTGACCGCGCTCTTCACCGGCATGGTGTTCGCGCTGCAGCTCGGGAACTACCTCGCGCGGTTCGGCGCGAAGATGTTCGTCTCGCGCATCGTTGGCATGTCGCTCCTCCGCGAGATGGGGCCCGTTCTCACCGCGCTCATGATCGCGGGACGGGTCGGCGCGGGGATCACCGCGGAGATCGGCTCGATGGCGGTCACCGACCAGGTCGACGCGATCCGCGCACTCGGCGCGAGCCCGATCCGGAACCTCATCGTGCCGCGCATGATCGCCGTCCTCGTCATGGTGCCCGTGCTGACGATCATCGGCGATCTCATCGGCGTCCTCGGCGGGCTGCTGCTCGCCGTGACCGAGCTCAACGTGAGCGCGTCGTTCTACATGAACTCGCTGATCCAGGTGCTCTACCTGCAGGACGTCTTCTCCGGCATCGGCAAGTCGATCTTCTTCGGATACTTCATCGGGATCATCGCCTGCTACAACGGCCTCGGGGTAACGGGCGGCGCGGATGGCGTGGGCCGGGCGACGACGCGGACGGTCGTCGCCGCGTCGATCACGGTCCTCGTCTCCGACTTCTTTCTGACGAAGCTCTTCCTCCTCTGGTGAGCGCGCCGCCCTACATCCGCTGCGAACGGCTCGAGAAGAGCTTCGGGACGAAGGCGGTCCTGCGCGGGCTTTCGCTCGACGTGCGCGTCGGCGAGTCGCTGGTCGTGCTCGGCGGCAGCGGATCGGGCAAGAGCGTGCTCCTGAAGCACATGAACGCCCTCCTCCGCCCCGACGCGGGCGAGGTGCTCGTCGACGACGTGGCACTCGGCCCGCTCGCCGAGGACGACCTCGTCCGAGTGCGCCGCGACGTCGCCATGCTGTTCCAGCAGGGCGCACTCTTCGACTCGCTGACGATCGGCGAGAACGTCGCCTACCCGCTCCGCGAGCACAAGACGGTTCTGCCGGACGAGATCCCGGCGCGCGTCCATGCCGCGCTCGAGACCGTCGACCTCGCGGGGACCGAGCGCCAGATGCCGGCGGAGCTCTCGGGCGGCATGCGGAAGCGCGCGGCGCTCGCGCGCGCGCTCGTCCTCGAGCCGCGCGCGCTGCTCTACGACGAGCCGACGACGGGTCTCGATCCGGTCGTCGCGGCGAAGATCAACCATCTGATCCGGGACCTGCAGCGACGCCTCGGCGTCACCTCGGTCGTCGTGACGCACGACCTGGCGAGTGCCTTCTTCGTCGCCGACCGGATCGCCTTCCTCCACGAGGGACGCATCCGGTTCACCGGCACGCCGGACGAGGCCCGAGCGTCGGCGGATCCGTTCCTCCGCGAGTTCCTGACGGCGGCCTGACGCATGCGTACGGTCCGCATCGGCCTGCTCGTCGCCACGGCGCTCGTGATCCTGATCGTGACCGTGATGTCGGTCGGGCAGGAGTCGCGCTTTTGGGAGCGGAAGGTCCAGTACGAGATCCACTTCACGCGCACGGGCGGCCTCCAGGTGGGCGCGCCGGTCAGCCTCACCGGCGTGCCGATCGGTTCGGTCGGCGACATGCGGTTCCCCCCGGACCCGAGCCTCAACTACATCCAGGTGCTCGTGAACGTACGCGGCGACGTCGCCGCACGCATCCGGCAGGACTCGGTCGCGTCGATCGGGACGATCGGCCTCCTCGGCGACCGCTACATCGAGCTCACGGCCGGAACGCCCGAGGCCGCATCGGTCCCGCCGGGCGGACTCATCTCCTCGATCGACCCCGTCGACATCGAGGCGTTCCTCGGGCAGGGCGGCGACATCGTCGGGAACATCGCCGAGGTGACGTCGTCGCTGAAGGACGTCTTCCAGTCGATCCAGCGCGGCGAGGGCCTCCTCGGCGCGATGCTCCGGAACAAGGAGCTCGGCGAGTCGACGCTCGTCGACCTCCAGCGCACGATGGCGAACGTCCAGCAGACGACGCAGGCGCTCGAGACGATCCTCGAGCGCGTGCAGCGCGGCGAGGGCTTGATCGGCCAGCTGACCGCGAACACGACGGAGGCGAAGCAGCTCCTGACGCGCATCCATCACTCGGCGAAGGAGCTCGACGAGTTCGCGACCCGGCTCGACCGCGGCCGGGGAACGGTGATGAAGCTCGTCGAGGACGAGGCCTACGCCCGGCGCCTTCTCGGCAACCTCGATCGGACGACGACCGACCTCGCGAGCGTCGCGGCCAAGCTCGATCGCGGCGACGGTACGCTCGGCAAGCTCGTGAACGATCCGTCGCTCTACCAGGACACGAAGGCGCTCGTCGGCGGTGCGCGGAAGAGCTGGCTCCTCCGTCTGCTCGGCGTGGGCAAGGGCGGCGCCACCGAGCGGCCCTCGGATGCCGCGTCCGAGGCGCCGGGCAAGCCGGCGCCATCGGCGGAAGGCACCGCGCCCCCGCGCTGAGGTCCGACCGCGGGTCGCGTACCCTCATCTTCGCGCACGAGACCGCGACGCGATTTCGCGGATATCGCGAGCAGCATCGCGGTGAGCTCCCCCCCTCCGGAGGACGAGCAGCGAACGCGGCCGGCGAAGCGTCGCGACGCCGGCAAAGCCGGTCCCCGCATCGTCCCCGAACCCCCGCCACCAGACGCGCCACCGATCACCAGCCCCGCGACGCGTCTGATAGCGACGGCCGAGACCGAAGTCGATTTACATCGCCGCGAGGTCACCGCCTGGACGCGAGCACGACGCCGACCTTGCGTTTCATCGACTCGCGCGTATCCTGCGCACCCCAGGATGACGATCGAGTGTCCGCGCTGCGGCACGGTCTACCGGCGGCCGGCGCGGGCGGAGCTCGGCGCCGACGCGACCTACCGGTGCGCGCGATGCCGGCACGTCTTCGACGTCGCGCGCGACGAGCCGGCGGTCACCGAAGACGAGGAGACCGGCCACGAGCCCGAGTTCACCTTCGAAGAGGAGGACGATGCCGGCGTCGAGCCCGAGGCAGCGCCCGTGAAGCCCGAGGCGCCGCCCACGGCGCGTGGGACGAGCCCCGCCCGATTCGCGGTCCGCTCGATCCTGCTCGTCACGCTCATCTACGCCGTCGCGTCCGTGTACCTCTACACGCATCCCGAGGCGACGCGCGAAGCGCTCCGTGGCGTGCCCGTGATCGGCACGCGCCTCACCGAGACGCGCCTCCACCCGTCGACGATCCAGCTGAGCGACGTCCACGGCGCGTACCAGCGGGTCCAGGGTGATCGCCTGGTGTTCGTGATCTCGGGCGCCGCCGTGAACAATTCGCCGGTGCCCGTCCGCAGCATCCAGGTGGAAGGACGGATCACCGGCGCGCAGGAGCAGCGGCAGGTCGTCTTCTGCGGCGCGGCCCCGCGGGACGTGCAGGACCTGTCGCTCCGCGAGATCGCCCTTCTCCAGACGCTCGAGCCGCCGAAGGACTGGGCGCTCGCGCCGGGCGAGCAGACGAACTTCCTGGTCGTCTTCGCCGCTCCTCCGACGGACCTCCGCGAGTTCACCGCCGAAGTCGTTGCCGTGCAGGCGCCGTCCCGACGAGTTTAAATCCGACCCGAGCCACGGCTCGGGTCGGCCGGACGCGAGCGTGAAGCGCTCGGTGACCCGCGCGACCGGCGGGCCGCGGCCGGCGGAGCCGGCGCGGCAGTCCAACACGCCCGCGAGAGTGCGACGTTCGAGCGTCGCCGACGCGAGACGATGGAGCTTTGGAACTCTACGTCGTCCGGACGCGCGCCGCGCGGGCCGTGTTCGTTTGCCGCGCCGGCTTCGCCCGCCGCGGCATGCCGGTGGCGCGAGCCACCGAGCGTCTCACGCTCGCGTCAGGAACCGACCCGGGATGTATCTCGGGTCGGATCTTTCTTCGCGGGGGTGGCGTCGTCGGGCGTGACGTCGATCTCGGGGGGCTCCTTGAGGCCCTTCTTGAAGGCCTGGACTCCCTTGCCGAGACTCCCCATCACCTCGGGCAACCGGCCGGCGCCGAAGACCACGAGCACGATGACGAGCACGACGAGGAGCTCGCCCACGCCCATTCCAAACATGCAGCGATCATAGGGGACGTCCGTCGGGCAGGCAAGGCGGCTCTGCTGTGAATTGCGCTGTCGGGGGGCGCTTCCTATACTCCGCGCCTCGCATGCCCGAGACGTACCGCGAGGCCTACGAGCGCCTCCTTCCGCTCGTGGAGAAACCCGGCCGGTACCTGGGCAACGAGCGGGGCACCATCCGGAAGCCGCTCGAGGGCGTGGGGCTCCGCTTCGCGCTGGCGTTCCCCGAGGTCTACGAGATCGCCCAGTCCCATCTCGGCATCCAGATCCTCTACGACGTACTGAACCGCCGGGCGGACGTGGCGGCGGAGCGGGTCTACGCACCATGGCCCGACCTCGAAGCGCTCCTCCGCCGCGACGGGTTGCCGCTCGTCACGCTCGAGAGCCACGTCGCGCTCCGCGACTTCCACGTCGTCGGCTTCAGCCTCCAGTACGAGCTCACCTATACGAACCTGCTGACCATGCTCGAGCTCGGCGGGATCCCGCTGCGCGCCGCGGCGCGCGGGCCCGGCGACCCGCTCGTCGTTGCCGGTGGACCGTGCGCGTTCAACCCCGAGCCGCTCGCACCGTTTCTCGACGCGGTCGTCCTCGGCGACGGCGAGGAAGCGGTCGGCGACGTGTGCGATGCCGTCCTCGCCGACCTTGCACATCCCGGGCGCGACCGCCCCGCGCTGCTGCGCGCGCTGGCGGCGATTCCGGGGGTCTACGTGCCCGCCTTCTTCACCCCGCGCTACCAGGCGGACGGCACGATCGCGGAGGTCGTACCGACGGAGCCGTCGCGTCCGCGGGTCGCGAAGCGCGTGCTGGTCGACCTCGATCGCTTCGCTCCGCCGGCGAACCCGATCCTTCCGAACGTCGGCGTCGTGCACGACCGGGCGAGCGTCGAGGTCATGCGCGGCTGCGTCAAGGGCTGTCGTTTCTGCCAGGCGGGATACGTCTACCGTCCGCTGCGGGAGCGGAACCCCGAGCGCGTCGTCGCGGACACGACGGCGCTCATGGAGCGCACGGGCTACGAGGAGGTTTCGCTCCTCTCGCTCTCGACCGGCGACTACAGCGGCGTGAACCCCGTGCTGAAAGAGCTGATGGACCGGCTCGCGCCCGAGCAGGTCGCGGTGTCCCTTCCGTCGACGCGCGTCGACGCGCTGTCGCCGAGGATCCTCGAGGAGATCCGGCGCGTGCGAAAGACCGGCTTCACGCTCGCGCCCGAGGCCGGCACGCAGCGCCTCCGCGACGTGATTCAGAAGGAGTACCGGGAGCAGGAGCTGCTCGATGCCGCTCGCCTCTTCGCCGACCTCGGGTGGCGGACGCTGAAGCTGTACTTCATGATCGGCCTTCCGAGCGAGACCGAGGACGACGTCCGCGGCATCGCCGAGCTGTCCGCGCGCGTCACGGCGGCCGCGAGCGGCCGCCTGAAGGTCACGGCGAGCGTCTCGACGTTCTCCCCGAAGCCGCACACGCCCTTCCAGTGGGCGGGACAGCTCACCCCCGAGGAGACGCGAGCGCGCCAGGCGCTGCTCCGGCGTGAGCTCGGCCGCCGACGTATCGAGTTCCGCTGGCACGACGCCGAGCTGTCGGCGCTCGAGGGCGTCTTCGCGCGCGGCAACCGCCGTCTCGCGGACGTGCTCGAGACCGCCCAGCGTCTCGGCGCGCGCTTCGACGGGTGGTCGGAGCACTGTCGCATGGACGTCTGGCGCGAGGCGCTCGCCGCGCACGGTCTCGACCTCGCGTTCGCCCTTCGCCGGCGGCCGCTCGGCGAGACGCTTCCGTGGGATCACCTCGACGCCGGCGTCAGCAAGAAGTTCCTGCTCCAGGATCTCGCGCGCGCCGTGAACGGCGTCCTCACGCCCGACTGCTCGATCGAGCGGTGCACGTACTGCGGCGCGTGCGACTTCGAGGCGGTCCGCAACATCGACTACCACCTCGCCGGCGCGAAGGGGGGCGACCATCGCGGGGCACGCGTCGCGGGCTGGGCCGACCGGGCCGTGCCACCGACCGGCGAGACGCCGGCGTGGGAGACGAAGGCCTGGTACGAGCTCCGCGCGCGCGAGGCGTCCCGCGGCCCGACGCAGCGGCCACGGCCGGCGGAAGCGGTGCCGCTGCCGACGGCCCTCACGACTCCGGACGCTGCTCCACCGTCGCGGCGCGGCGGCGGCGACGGCAACGCCGACGAGTGGCTCGGCGCGGTGCCCTCGTCGCTCACGCCGGCGCCCGAAGTGGCGCCCGCGGTGCAGCGCATCCGTCTCCGCTACCGGAAGGTCGGCCCGGCGCGCTTCATCGGGACGCGGGAGATCGGGAGCGTCTTCCTCCGCGCCGCCCGCCGCGCTCGCCTGCCGATCGCGTTCTCGCACGGGCACCATCCGATGCCGCGCCTCTCGTTCAGCCCGGCGATCCCGCTCGGCTTCTCGAGCGACGACGAGTACGTCGACCTCGAGCTGACGGCGGCGATCGCGCCCGACGCGGTCGCGTCCGCCCTCGCCGCGGAGCTGCCGGAGGGGCTCGATCCGGTCGGCGCGACCGAGATCCCGCGCTCGGCCCCGAGCATCGACGCGGGCATCTCCGCGTTCGTCTACGACGTCGACCTCGGCTCGCTGGTCGAGCCGCCCCCGGATGCGGTCGTCGCCGAAGCCGTCGACCGCTTCGCGCGCGCGGACGCCTTTCCGGTCGAGAAGCGGGGAAAATCCGGCGGAACGACCGTCGACGCGCGGCGCTACGTCCGCGCGCTCGTTCGCACCGCGCCGCAGCGGCTTCGCCTCGAGCTCGCCATCGGACCCGAGGGGACGGTGAAGCCGGGCGCGCTCCTGGCGGCCCTCCTTCCAATCGCCCCCGAGGCCGTCCCGACCGTCCGCATCCACAAGCTCGCGACGCGATTCCACGCGGCCGCGGCGGCCTGACGTCGTGGGCAAGCAGATCCTCATCAACGTCGCCCCGTGGGAGACGCGGGTCGCGCTCCTCGAGGACACGACGCTGGTCGAGCTCGCGATCGAGCGCCGCGGCGGCGTCGGCATCGCGGGCAACGTCTACAAGGGGAAGGTCACACGCGTCCTTCCCGGCATGCAGGCGGCATTCATCGAGATCGGGCTGCCGAAGGCGGCGTTCCTCCATGCCTCCGACGTCGCCGGACCGCCGCTGCCTCCCGAGGTCGCGCGCGAGGGCGACGCGCCGGATCTCGTCGAGACGCCCGTCGCGCCTCCTGCGCGCGACCTCCGGCCGATCGAGCAGCGCCTGCAGAAGGGCGAAGAGGTCCTGGTGCAGGTCGCGAAGGAGCCGATCGGGTCGAAGGGCGCGCGCGTGACGACCCACCTGTCCCTCCCGGGCCGATACCTCGTCTACATGCCGGGGACGCAGCACATCGGGATCTCGCGTCGCATCGAGGAGGCGGCCGAGCGCGACCGCCTCCGCACGATCGTCGAGGCCGAGCGCCCGCCGGAGGGCGGGCTCATCGTCCGCACGGCCTGCGAGGGCGTGACCAAGCGCGAGATCCACGACGACGTCCGCTTCCTCACCCGTCTGTGGGGACGGCTCGCCAAGCAGGCGGAGGCCGCGACGGCGCCGGCGCTCGTCCACCAGGACCTGGACCTCGTCCTGCGGACCGTGCGCGACCTGTTCACCTCGGACGTCGAGCGGCTGTCGGTCGACAATCCCGAGGACCACGCCCGCGTCCTCGAGTTCGTGACCGCGCTCATGCCCCGGCTCTCGTCGCGCGTGCACCTCTACGAGGGGCTCACGCCGATCTTCGAACAGCACGGCGTCGAGGCGAAGATCGCCCGGGCGCTCGAGCGCCGCGTGTGGCTGAAATCGGGCGGCTATCTGATCTTCGACCAGACCGAGTCGCTCACGACCGTCGACGTCAACACGGGCCGCTACGTCGGGAAGCAGGACCAGGAGGAGACGATCCTCCGCACGAACCTCGAAGCGGCGAAGCAGGTGGTGCAGCAGCTCCGCCTGCGGAACATCGGCGGCATCATCGTGATCGACTTCATCGACATGGAGAAGGCGGCCAACCGCAAGAAGGTTTTCGATGCGCTCCAGGAGGCGGTGCGGAAGGACAAGGCACGCACGAACGTCCTCCGCATCTCCGAGCTGGGCCTCGTCCAGATGACGCGGAAGCGGACGCGCGAGAGCCTGGAGCAGCTGCTGACGGCGCCGTGCGCGCACTGCGGCGGACGCGGGCGCGTGCTGTCGGTCGAGACGCTCGCCTACGACGCGCTCCGCCGCGTGCAGCGCGCGATCGGGAGCGCGACGAACTCGGCGCGGGTCGGGCTCCGCGTCCATCCCGAGGTCGCGCACTTCCTGACCGACGCGACCACGCCGCACGTCGAGGCGCTCGCGCGGCTCATCGGGCGGACCGTCGCCGTCGAGGCGGCGCCGGAGTTCGAGCGGGGCCAAGTCGAGGTTTCGCTCGGGGGGTGATGCTCGAGCGCCGGTCCGCGCGGGCGGGGCGGGTCCGCGGAGCTTCGATTCGGGCGCGAGACGACGGTACTAACGGCGGGCGAGTAGGCGCGCCCTCCTAGGCGCTCCGCGGACCCGCCCCGCCCGCGCGACTCCACGTTGGGCATCACACCTCGGCTCAGGGGGTGGGGGTGCAGATGAGTTTGATTTTGTCGTTGTCGCGCCCGTGGCCTTGGGCTTTGGCGGCGGCGGTGAGGACGGCGCGGCCGGGTTTCTTGTGGGTGCGGCCGCGGAGGGCGACCGGGACCGTCATCGCGGTGGTGCAGCGGTCGGTGTCGGCGAACGGCGTCGAGAAGAAGACGGTGCTGCGGCCGCGGGTCGCGCCGCCCGTCGCCTGGGCGACGGCGGCGATTTCCTGGGCGAGCATCTCCTTCGCGGCCGACCGCGGCTTCATCGCGGCGTGGAGCGCGAGGATGCGGACGCCGGGCGGGCCACAGTGGAGCCGCGGATCGGAGTTGTTGAAGCAGAGCGATACGGTGAACCCACAGCGGCCGGGCGTCGGATCGGCATCGCATGTCGGGTCGCCGTCGGTGCAGCGGACCGCGGGCACGCCCTTCGCGCCGCGGACCACCGCCTCGACGAGACACTCGGTCCGCTGACTTCCGGTGCCCGGGATGCAGCTCGGATCGCCGTTGCGGCACGCCACGCCCGGCGGGCTGCCGCCGGGGCACGCGTCGCCGACGCCGTCGCCGTTGCTGTCCTTCTGGTCCGGGTTCGGGACATCGGGACAGTTGTCCTGCGCGTCGCAGATCCCGTCGCCGTCGCTATCCGCCGCCGTCGAATGCATGCAGCCGACGTTCGGATCGCACGTATCGACCGTGCACGGATCCCCGTCGTCGCAGGAGACGTCGCAGAGGCTCTGCACCGGCACCGCGATGCGGACCCGCTGGTTCCCGCGATCCGCGACGAGGATGCGGCCGTCGCCGAGGGAGAACGCCTCCGTCGGTCGGTTGAGGCTCGCGCGAAGCGCGTTCCCGCCGTCGCCACCGTACGTCGGGCGGCCGTCGCCGATGAGCGTCGATACGACGGAATCGGGGCCGATCGTCCCCTGCCCGTTCGGCGCGAGGCGACGGATCCGGTTGTTCCCCTGGTCCGCGACGAGCAGCGCGCCGTCCGAGTCGAACGCGACGCCCGTCGGATCCGAGAAGCTCGCGTCGTTGCCCGGACGTCCGTCGCCGAGATCGTCCGCGGGATTGCCGCCCTCGCCGTCGAATGAGCCCGTCGGGACCCCGGTCCCGGCGACCAGATGGACGCCGCCGGCTCCGTCGACGGTGATGATCCGCTCGTGCCCGAACTCCGCGACGTAGAGCGTCCCATCCGGGCCGAAGGTGAGCCCCGCCGGGTTCGCGAGCCCCGATGCGAGCGTCCTGATGTTCCCCGCGGTATCCACCCGGCGGATCCGTCCGTTGTTGAAGTCGGCGATGAAGACCTCGCCCGCGGGGTTCACCGCCGACCGGAGCGGCGTGTCGAGCGTCGCCGCGGTCGCCGAGCCGTTGTCGCCGCCGAAGCCTTCGACGTAGGTCTGCCCCGCGAACGGGAAGATGTTCCCGCTCGCCGCCTCGATGCGGCGCACGGTCTCCGTCCGCGCGTCCGTCACGAGCAGGTCGCCCGCCGCGGTGAAGGTGATCCCGGTCGGCTGGTCGAACGAGGCGCCGAGCGCGGGCCCGCCGTCCCCGCCGCCACCCCGGCCGCCGTTCCCCGCGTACGTCGTGATCGTCCGGTTCGCATCGGCGGCGATCCGCCGGATCCGGAAGTTGTTGTGCTCGCTCACGTAGACGTTCCCGCCCGCATCGCGGGCGAGGCCCGTCGGACGGTTCAGGAGCGCGCGCGCCGCGGGCCCCTCGTCGCCGCCGAAGCCGCCTTCGCCGGTGCCCGCGAAGGCGCGAATCGTCCCGGCGGCCGGATCGTAGAGACGGAGTCGGTTGGCACTGTCGTCGACGATGACGAGGGTGTTCGCGGGACCGAGGACCGCGACCGCGGTCTCGACTCGCGCCGCGATCGCCGGGCCCCCGTCGCCGGAGTCGCCGGCGATCGGGCTCGTGTCGGGACCCGGCGGCCCGTTCACGACGGTCACGATGTTGCCTTGGAGATCGACCTTCCGGATGCAGTGGTGGCCCGAGTCGCCGAAGTAGACCTCGCACGGCGGCGTCCCGGCGCCGCCGCAGCCCCGCGGCACGAGTCCGAGGCGGACGGGCCGGTGGAGCGATGCCGCGGTCGCGGGCCCACCTTCGTGGAACGGCACGAGCGTCGAGTCGTTCGGCTCGGGAAACATGCCGACGCCGGCGATCGTCGTGACGACGTGGCTACCGTCGGCGGCGATCTTCCGGACGCGGTTGTTGCCGAGCTCGCCGAAGTAGAGGTTGCCCGCACCGTCGAACTGCATGCCGATCGGGTCGGCGAGCGCGGTCGCCAGCGCGGGATGGCCGTCGCCGTTGAACCCCTCGACGAGCCCGCCCGCATATGTCGTGATGATCCCCGTCGCATGGTCGACGACCCGGATGCGCGGATGATGCGCCGCGCCCGCCGGGTGGTTCTCGTCCCGCTCGCTGATGAAGACGTCGCCCGCCGTGTTCACGGCGACGCCGACCGGCTGGTTGAACTGCGCCAGCGTCGCGGGGCCGCCATCGCCGATGTCGGCGGCCGACGTGGACTCGGTCCCGGTGCCGGCGAAGGTGCTGATCACGCCGGACGCGAGGTCGACCCGGCGCACACGCGCGCCGCCGTTCTCGACGATGTAGAGCGTCTGCCCCGCCGCGTCGAGCGCGACCCCATCGGGGTCGTGGAGCTCGGCGAGCGTCGCCGGGCCACCGTCGCCGGCCGAACCGATCGAGCCGTTTCCGGCGACCGTCGTGATCGTTCCCGAGGTATCCACGCGACGCACGAGCGCGTCGCCCTTGTCGCTGAAATAGACGTTCCCGGCGGCGTCGGTCACGGCGTCGGCCGGCGTCACCACCGCCGCCGCGGTCGCGGGACCGCCGTCGCCGTATCCGCGGCCGGCGAAGGTATCGATCCGATACAGCGCGGCGGCCGGAGACGCGACGGCGAGCACGATCCCGCCGAGCAGGGCGATGAGGCGCAGGTTCATCTGGCGAGGTCCTCCTCGACGGCGCGTGTTCGCAACGCGCGTGCCGTCGTTCCTGCGTTGTGCTTCGGGACGCCGCGGCGAGAGGCTGCAGGCGGGAACGACGGCCGCGAGATGTCGTGGAGTCTTTGACGACGCAGCGCGGCCCACGGTGCGCGCGTGCGAAAAGGCACGCGGATTGAAGAGAATCGCGATGCTTCGCGCGCTCTATGGTCGCCTTCCCGAGGAAGTGCGGCGCTGCCTCCGCCCGCTGAACTTCGCAGATGAGATGGCCTCGTTCCTCCCGGGGGGCGCTCGCGAGCGCGTCCACGCAACGACCGAGGCGTCCCGTCGGATCGCGCGTCTCGCGCGCGTCCGGTACCCGCTCCGCCGGCTCGAGGGCCTCGGGCGGGGGGACGCGGGCCGGCTCGTCTGCCTCGTCGCCACCGACGATCTCTCCGCGCGCTACTGGAAGACGACGCTCTTCGCTGCGGAGCCCGACGAGCGCGTGCTCGCGACGATCCCGGCGGCTCGCATCCCGCAGATGGCGGCCCGGCTCGCGCCCGACGCCGACCTGTCGCTCTGGCAGATGTCGTGGCCGATCTGCGCGCTCGTGCGGGGTGCGCGCGTGCCGAGCTGGCTGCCGCTCTGGCTCGCGACGGACCGCGCGCTCGACGCCGTCATCTCGGGCGAGCGCAGCGGACGCGCCGCGCGAAAGAACGACATCCGGCGCGTGCAGCGCCTCGGCCTCGCGGTCCGCATCACGACGGATCCCGTCGACTACGACGCCTTCCGCCGTCGGCTCTACGAGCCGTACGTCCAGCGACGCTTCGGCGACCTCCGTGTGGCGCTTCCCCCGCACGCCTTCCATCACGCGCGCCGCCACGGCTGCCTGCTCCTCCTCGAGCATGCGGGACGGCCGGTCGGCGGCGCCGTGATCGAGCGGTGGGGAAACGATCCGCGCGTCCTCGTGTTCGGCGTCGACCCCGATGCGTCGCTGCCGGCGGGCGCGATCCTCGAAGCGTGCTACTACCACGCGGTTCGCTTCGCGGTGGAGCGTCGCTTTCCACGTCTCTCGCTCGGTACCTGCCGGCCGGTGCTGACGGACGGCGTGCTGCGCTACAAGCGGAAGTGGGGCGCGGCGGTCGGCGCGCCGTCGACCTGGGATGCGTTCCTCCTCCGCTACCGGAACACCGCCGGCGTCCGTGCCACGCTCACGGAGGTCCCGCTCGTCCTCGAGCTCGGCGACGGTCGTCTCGCCGCGCTCGCGGGCGCGCATGGCGATGCCGGCGACGACCTCGGCGGACACCTCCGTCGTCTCGATGCGCCCGGCCTCGTGGACCTCGCGTGCCTGGTGGACGAGCGCGTCACGATCTCCGCGCCGATCGCAGCCCGCCACGCGACCATCCGGGTCGTCCCGCCCGGCGAGGTGTGGCCGGCGGAGTTCGCGGCATGAATCTCCCCGCGGAGCCCCGTCTCATCTGGCGCGCGAGCGACGGTCCTGGCGAGCTCGGCGTCCTCGTCTTCGATACGCTGGTCGCCGGGCGGGCGTGCGGCGGCGTCCGGGTCGCGGCCGCGGCGAGCGTCGAGGAGCTCCACGACCTCGCCCGCGTGATGACGTACAAGTTCGCGTTCTTCGGCATCGCGTGCGGCGGGGCGAAGGCGGGGCTCGTCGTGCCGCCGGACGCGACGCCCGCCGAGCGCGAGCGGCGCGCACGCGCGTTCGGGGCGGCGCTCGCTCCCCTCGTCCGCTTCGGGACGTACGTCCCCGGCACCGACCTCGGCTGCCGCGAGCGCGATCTGTGGCACATCCTCGACGCGGCCGGCGTCCCGGCGGGCGCGGCGCCGCCGCTCGACGTCGACGAGACGAGCACCACCGCCGCGCATTCGGGATGGTCGGCGGCGATCGCGGCCATCGCCGCGCTCGAGGCGCGCGGGATCGCGTCCTCCGCTGCGACGCTCGCCATCGCCGGCTACGGCCGCGTCGGCGCGGCGCTGGCCGCGCGCTTCACCGCCGCGGGCGGCCGGCTCGTCGGGGTGTCGACGACCCGCGGCGCGGTCGTCGACGCCGCGGGCCTCGATCTCAAGCGGCTCGAGAGGCTTCGTGCCGAGCACGGCGACGCGGCGCCGCTGCACTATCCGCGCGGCGAGCGCGTGGCCCCCGCCGAGCTGCTCGCACTCGACGTCGACGTCCTCGCGCCCTGCGCGACGCGACACATGCTCGACGCCGCGAACGCGGCGAGCGTCCGTTGCCGGATCGTGGCGCCGGGCGCGAATGCCGCGCTCAGCGCGCCCGCGGAGGCGGCGCTCGGCGCCGCCGGCGTGACCGTCCTCCCGGACTTCGTGGCGAACGCCGGCGGGATCCTGGTCTCCCACTTCTGGCCGATGCGCATGACGTCCGCGGCGGTCGAGCGTCTGCTCGAGCGTCATTACCGCCGGATCGTCACCGCGCTGCTCGCGCGCGCGATTGCCGACGGGACGGCGATCCCGGCGCTCGCGCGCCGGCTCGCGCGCCAGAACCTCGCGCGTCTCGCGAGCGACGGCCGGGCGGCCGCGCGGCACGAACGGCTGATCGCCGAGCTCGGACGCCCACGCGTGCGGCGGCTGCTGCCGCGGGCGCTCGTCGCCCCGGTGATCGCGCGCGTCGCGCGCGTCCTCCGGCCACCACTCGCGCTGGCGTGAGCGCGCGTCGATCCGCCGATCAGCCCCCGCGACGACGTCGGTCAGAGCGCAGGCGGACCTCGCGTACGCCCTCGATCCGCGAGAGCGCCGCGGCCGCGGCGACGGCACGCTCCCGCGCGGTCGAGTCGAGCGAGACCTCGACGCGGTCGATCCCTTCGTGGTAGCGCGTCTCGATCGTCCAGCCGCGCACCGGGACCGCGGCCGCCTCGGCGGCCGCGTCGATCGATGCGAGCGCGGCGGCACGGTGCTCCACGAGCAGCACGATGCGGACGCCGCGTCGATTCCGGAACCAGCGGGCCTCGATCGGCCGGAGGCCGGCGAGGACGGCGAGCGTCAGCGCCGCGGTCGCGACACCGGCGACGTAGAGCCCGCCGCCGATGGCGAGCCCGATCGCCGCGACCGCCCACACGCTCGCCGCGGTCGTGAGCCCGCGCACGGTGTTGCGGCGGAGAATGATCGTTCCCGCGCCGAGGAAGCCGACGCCGCTCGCCACCTGCGCGGCCACGCGGGACGGGTCGAGGACGACGTTCGGGGTACCGAGCACGTCCGTGAAGCCGAACGCCGACACGATGATGAAGAGGGCGGAGCCGACGCCGACGAGCGCGTGGGTCCGGAGACCGGCGGCCCGCTCGCGGCGCTCGCGCTCCGCGCCGACGAGCGCGCCGAGGACCGTCGCGAGCGCGAGACGACCGATCAGCTCCGGCCACGCCAGCACACCGTCCGTCTAGCATACGCCGCGTCCTCGCGGCCGGAGCGCGCTTTCGCTCGCCGGGGCGTGACCGCCTACTGCGGACCGTGCGCGCGGTGCCGGAAGCGGTCGGCGTGTGCGGCCATTCCCGTCCGGACGCAAAGCTCCGCCGCCCACGCGAGAACGGCGGGATCGTCGGGCCACGCGTCGGGCTCGTCGAGCAGGTTCCGGAGCGCGCCGACACCGTCCCGCTGCGCCCGGCGCTGCGCCTCGGCGACCCGCTCCCAGCGGGCGCGCTCCGCGCCATCGCCGAGCGGCTCGAGCCGTTCGCGGAGCCGTCCCTCCGCATCCTGCGCGCGATAGACGTAGCCGTCGGCGACGTACGTCGCGTCCTCGTCCGCGACCCATTCGTTACCCCACCGCTGCTGCAGCCGCTCCGCGTCGGCCGCATCGGCGGCGGGCGCGTCGTCCGCGCTTTCCTGCCAGAGGGCGCACCGCGGCTCGTAGACGACCCGGCCGCCGCGACCACGGATCGCGAAGCACAGGTCGACGTCGGCGCAGCGCTCGGCGTACTCCTCGTCGAAGCCGCCGACGGCCTCGAACGCCTCGCGGCGGACGAGGAGACAGTCGGCGCTGACGGCCTGCGCCTCGCGGCGACGATTGACGCCCGGGAAGCTCGCCGGGAAGCCGCGGTAGATCGCGTAGGGCCCGCCGTGCACGCGCGACACCGCGTAGCCGGCGTGGCGGACCGCGCCGTCGAACGAGACGAGGCGGCCGCCGACGATCGCCGTCTCCGGATGGCGCACGAGCTCGTCGACGAGCGCCTGGAGCCAGCCGTCGCGCGGCGCGCTGTCCGGGGCGAGGAAGACGAGGTGGTCGCCGCGCGCGACGCGCGCGCCGAGGTTCCACGCCGCGGTGCGGGCCGTGTCGGCCTCGATGCGGAGGACCTGCACGTCGCCGCCGAGCACGGCGAGGAAGTCGGACGTCCCGTCGGTCGAGCCGGCATCGACCACGATCACCTCGTAGTCGAGGCCGCGCGTCGCCTCGGCGAGCGCGGTGAGGCAGCGCCGCGTCCGCTCGACGCCGTTCCGGACGACGACGATGACCGAGCACGTGAAGCGCGGCTCCGCGATCGTCGCCCGCTGCCGCGCGCGGAACCCCTCCTGCGCGGCACGAATCGCGTCGTCGACCTCGGCGGCGTAGCGCGCGTGGACGCGCTCCGTCGTCCGCACGAAGTCCCAGTGCCGGCCGCTCGTCGTCGAGCTGCCGTCCTGGCGCCACGTGAACGCGCACGTGACGACGGGGACGTGCGCGAAGTCCCACTTCCGCGCGAGGCGGATGAGGAGGTCCCAGTCCTCGTGCGTCTCGAGCTCCTCGTCGAAACCGCCCACCGCATCGACGCACGTCCGCCGGTGCATCACGCACAGAACGGGGATGTAGTTCGCGACGAAGAGCTGCGCGCGGTCGAACTGCATCGAGTAGGGCACGTCCGATCCGGCGGCGACGTAGGCGTCCCCACTGCGGACCTCGAGCACGCGCCGGGCATCGGAGTACGCGACCGACCCGCCACCCCGCTCGAGTGCGCCGACGAGGGTCTCGACGTGCTCCGGCTCGTACCAGTCGTCGTCGTCGAGGTACGCGACGTACTCGCCGCGGGCGAGCCGGAGCCCGGTGTTCCGGGCGGCCGATCGCTCCCGCCGGACGCCGTGCCGGACCGACACCACACGCGGGTCGGCGAACGCGTCGACGACCGCGCCGACATCCGCCCCCCCGTCGTTCACGACGATCGCTTCGACGTTGCCGTACGTCTGGGCAAGGACGCTCGCGAGCGCGACGCGGAGGCGCTCGGGCCGATCCCGCGTCGGGATGATGACCGAAACGAGCGGCGGCGCCTTCGCGGCACGGGCGATGAGCGTGTTCGCCCGGCCGATCGCGCCGGGGTCGTCCGGATGGGCGTCCATGGCCGCCGCCGTCCAAGACGCATGCCAGCGTCAATGGTTGCCAGGTGCGCAACCTCCGCCGCGGGAAACGGGCAACTTTTTCCTCGTCGGCAGCCCGAAACCCCCATCGCGGTAGCAATGTGGCCGTGATACCGAGCCGGCGAGGAGGAAGGTCGCCATGAAATCGCGAATCCCGGTGCTCGTCTTCGTTCTCGCGGTGCCGTTGCTTCAGCAGACGCCGGCCCGTGCGGCGGCCGATCTCACCTTCCGCGAGTTCCGGCTCCGGCACGTCTGCAAGGGCGGACCGACTCCGGGTGCGATCTGCTGCGCCGCGGACGAGTGCGGCACCGGCACCTGCGTCATCGACTTCCTCGCGCAGTCGAAGGTCTCCGGCACGTTGACGATTGTCATCGACAACGACGTGAGCGACCTGAACGGGACGCGGCTCGCCGACGCGCAGGTGCGCGCGCTGACGACGATCCTCGAGCTGAGCGGTGGTGAGATCCTGGCGCAGACGTTCCAGCAGCTGAACGGCGCGGACCTGGACAGCCTCATCCAGGGGCTGAAGGAAGGTCCCAAGGACGAGTTCGGCTTCGGCGACAGCGAGGGCCTCCTCGAGGAGAACGTCGCGCCGGCGGTCCCCGGCGGCCGGCCCGACGTCAGCTTCCTCTTCTTCCGCACGCTCGACGCTGAAACGATCGCCGCGCTCCGGGAGCGCGCCGGCCTCCCGCCCGGCGGCCCCGAGAAGCTCGTCGTCCAGGAGGACAAAGCGAAGCCGCTGATCTACGTGAACCACTTCTCGCCCGCGACGGCCGGCGACATCGAGTCGAAGGACACCGACCCGTTCGCGTCCGTCCTCCGCGTGAAGCTCACGGCGCGCTTCGTCGCCCCGAAGCCGCCCGAGTGTCTGTGAGCTCGTCGCGGCGCCGTCGCTGAGCGCCGGCGCCTAGCCCGTCACACGCCTACGGCGCACACTGCACGTGCGCACTGTCGGTCGCGCTGCCGTTGAGACCGGTCGAGCACGACGGACGGTTGCTCGTGCAGTTCGGGATTCCCGCCGGCGGACACGCGGAGGGCGCGTCGACGCCGCTGCAGCCGTTGCACGTTCCGCCGTTCGGCGTGTTGCACCCGCTGGTGAAGGCGCAGTTCGAGTAGCCGCTGAACGCGACGATCGTCCACGCGTCGCCGAGCGTGCCGACGAGGACGATGTCGCCCGACGGGCGGTTGAGCGTCACGCAGCAGCTCGGGTTCACGCACTGTATGACCTGCCCGCCCGGCCACTGCGCGTCGTTGAAGAGGCCACCGGCGCTGCTCGTCATGCTGACCGTGAACGTGTGACCGGCGCACAGCGTGGTCGTCGTCGAGCTCGACGTGGTGCTCGTGGTGGACGTCGACGTGCTGGTCGACGACGACGTGCTGGTCGAGGTGCTCGTGGACGTCGTGGTCGTGGTCGTCGTGCTGGTGCTGGTGCTCGTGCTCGTGCTCGTGGTGGTCGAGGTCGAGGACGACGTGGTGGTCGGCAGTTGAGTCGTCGTCGACGTCGAGGTCGTGGTGCTCGACGTCGACGTCGATGACGTCGTGGTCGTCGTGCTGGTGGTCGTGGACGTCGTCGTTTCGGTCGTCGACGTGGATGTCGACGTCGACGTCGCGGTCGTCGACGTCGTCGTCGTGGTGGTCGTCGTTTCGGTGGTCGTGGTGGTGCTGGGCGCGGTGGTGGTGCTCGTCGACGTGGTGGTGGTGCTCGTGGTCGTGGTGCTCGTGGTCGTGGTGCTCGTGGTCGTCGTCGCGGCGGCCGTCGTGGTCGTCGTCGTGGGCGCGCCCGGGCACTGCTCCCCGGTCGGACGCTTCACCTTGAAGACCTTCGCGGTGTTCCCGCTCGCGGTGATCGTCCCGCCCGCGGCGCCGCCGAAGCCGACGCAGTACGAATCGCCGACGGTGATCGTCAGGATGATGCCGCCGTCCGTGCCCGGGTTCGGTGGGACCACCGTCACCGTCCCGTTCTTCCCGAGGATCGTCGCCTTCACGAAGAAGGTGCCGCCGGCCGTCCGCCCGACCTGGGCGCTCGCAACCGGGCCGTTCGCGCCGTGCGTGTCGCGATACCGGAATCCCGAGCCGAAGGCGGACCAGCCCGTCGCCGGAAGGGCGAACGTCTGGCTCGTCGAGGTCGCACCGTTCGCGAACACGGCGAGGGTCCCCCCGGTGGCGACCGGGTTGCCGACGAGCGTGTCGTCGCTCGCCTTCTCCTTCGCGACGGCCATGATCCGCCGCTTCGTCGCATCGACGCCGGCGCTCGGGTCTTTCACGGTGAAGGTACCGCCGCGGACGGTCTGCGTCGCCGCATGCCCGACACCCGAAACCAGCGCGACGAGGGCCAGGGCGAGTCGGGTCGAACGCATGATCGCGCGACCACTTAGTCCGGCGTCGGCGATCGTGTCAACGAAAAACGCCGCGTCGCCGTCGCGCTCAAGTTTCCGCGCCGACGTGCCGAATCTCACCGGGCCCTGCCCGCGCGCGGGGTGCGTCCATGACGACACACGGGGAGGCGGAAGAGATGCGGATCGGAACGGGTCGATCGCTGGTCGCGGGCATGCTCGTGGGGGCGCTCGCGTTCGGGGCGGCGAGTCCCTCGGTCGCGCTCGCGAAGCGCGAGAAGCTCTCGGCGCGGATCGGTGGCAAGCACTTCAAGGCGAAGCGCTTCACGATCGTCGGAGGCAACTCGAGCGGGATCGTGACGATCGCCGGCGGTAAGGCGAGTGCGGGGATCGGCGCGGGATCGGCGAAGTTCCTGAGCTTCTCGTGCGCCGCGAACCTCGCCGGCGCGACGTTTCCGTTGACCGTCGACTGCGCCGGACTCTACACGCAGACGTCCGTGCGGCGGTTCGCCGTCACGTCGAAGGCGTGGTCCGGTGGCAGCGGGCTCCAGGTGACGTTTCAGTCCTTCGACGGGACGCGCGTGACGGGCACGTTCTCCGGCGGCTGGCCCGCCGGCGACACGAACTCTACCGACCCGCCGCTGAACGTCCAGGGCGGCCGCTTCGCAGTAGACCTTTAGACCGCGCCAGCGACATGCGGCAGCCGGCGGAGCCGGCGCCGCACACTTGCTACGCCCGGTTCGGAGTAGGAACGGGCGTGCGGGGCGTCAGTGCTTCCCGAATTCTAGGGGGACGCCTTTTCGCTGGGCTAGGAGGTAGGCTTCGATCGCCTTCAGCTTCGGGTCGTCGTCGGCGAAGGGTTTGCCGCGGGCAGGGTTTTGGATGCACCAGTTGATCATGTCGCGGAGAAGCGCGACGCGACCGAGCTGGACCTGGAACTTCGGATAGGTCTCCGGATGGGTGTTCGCCCCGTCGGGATGGCACATGTCGCAGGAGACGCCGATCGTGCCCCCGACGGCGCTCGCGTCGTGGAAGATGTCGTGGCCCTGCGTGACGAAGCGGTCCGTTTCCGCCTTCCAGATGCGCTCGTCGCGCTCGGAGAACGCGCCGTAGGTGTGCCCTTGCTGGACGTCGCCCTGCGGCGCCGCGGGAAGACCGCCGGCGCCTCCCGCTGTCGCACCCTGCGCGGCGGCCTGTCCCGGCGTGGGAGCGGGCTTCGGGGGCGCCTCCTCGGCGCTGCGCTCCGCGCCCTGACGCCCTTCGGGCGGCTGCACCGCCTGCGCGACCTCCCACCGCCCCGGGTTCTTTCGCTCCCACTCGGCCATGAGCTGCGCCGCGACCGCCTGCGCCTGCGCCTGCGTCGGTGTCTCGCCTTCCTTGACGCCCGCAATCTCCGCGGTCGTCTCGCCGTCGCAGAGCGCGACGACGACGTTGCCCGACGGCGAGCGCGGCGCGTCGTGTCGCGGCGCTTCGGCGCGCGAGTACGACCGGATGACGCCCGAGGAGATCGCCGCGACGGCGGCGAGCAGGGCGAGCGGGATCTTCACACGCATCGACGAACTCCTTTGGTCAGTACGAGGCGAGCTTGGTACGCGGCGGCGCGTCCTTCGTCCCGCCGGACGCGAGATAGCTCGCACGGATGGTGACTGGATTCCGATCCCAGAGGTTGTAGAGCGCGTTCACGAGGCCGCTCTCCGCGACGTCGATGCTGCCGTCGCCGCAGCCGTCGAACTGGTCGAACGGGTCGGCGCGGTTCTGCTGGATCGTGAGCTTCGGGAGTCCCTCGGGCGCGTACGGCCAGGGCCACGCGGTCGACAGCATGCCGTGGAACTGGATGTTGCCTATCTGGTTCGAGAGCATCTGGTGCGTGTGGCCGTGGATGACGGTCACGTGCTCGAACGGCCGGAGGATCGCCTGCACTTCGTCGGCGTCCTCCGTCCAGAAGTTCCAGTTCCGGTAGTATTTGTAGAGCGGCGAGTGCGAGAAGACGACCAGCGGCGTCTTCTTGTCGACCTTGTCGAGGTCGTTCTTCAACCACTCGCGGCCGGCCTCGCCGACCTCGAAGCGCGACTGGACGCCGTTGTCGAGCCCGGCGACCGTCTTCATCCGCTCCATCGGCGTCATGCCGCGCGCCGTCCAGAAGTCCTTCTCCTGGACGCTCATGATCGTCACGAAGTGCACGCCCTTGTGGTCGAACGAGTACTGCTCGGCGCCGAAGAGCGACTTCCAGTGCTCGCCCATGTCGAGAAACCAGTCGTGCTCGCCGACCATCATGTGGATGGGAGCTTTCACCGACTTGAGGATCTGCGCCCCGAGGTCGAGCTCCGGTTTCTGGCCGAGCTGCGCCAGGTCGCCGCCCATGAGGACGAAGTCGGGCTGCGGGTCCAGGTTGTTCACGTCGTCGACCGCCTTCAGGATCGCGCGCACGAAGCGATCGTTCAGCTTGTCCTCGTAGAGGTGGGTGTCGGAGATGTAGGCGAAGGTGAAGCGCGGCTTCTCGCTCGCGCCCGGCTCGGCTGCCCCCGCCACTTCGACCAGCTGGAAGCTCTGCGGCGTGACGAGCCCCTTGCCGAACGCGATCCCCGCCGAGATGCCGGCGAGCTTCAAGAAGGAGCGGCGCGAGAGGCGCGCGAGGCCGGCGAAGAAGGCCTCGCGCTCCTCGTAGTGACGGGTCTCGATGCTCTTCACGCCCTTACTTCTTCTCATACGTCGTGCCTTCCTGGACGAGCACACCGATCGCGGCCGGCTTCGCCGGGTCGGGCGACGCCGGCAGGTCGCCGAGATTTCCCTTCTTGCCCGTCGCCGCAGCCGTATCCCGCTCCGGGCGGACGTTCTTCCGTCCGCGCTGACGCGCGATCTCCTGCCGCCCGAAGTCCGCCACCGACTTGCTGGTGAGCGTCCCCATGAAGGCGACCATGTCGTCGATCTCCGCCTCGGTGAGGCCGAGGCGCTGCATCCCGCCGTCGAGGTTCGGATTCGGGATGCCGCCCTTGTTGTAGTGGTCCATGACGTCCCAGAGCGTCGCCATCGAGCCGTCGTGCATGTACGGCGCCGTCGCCGCGATGTTCCGGAGCGTCGGCGTCTTGAACGCACCGATGTCGTTGGAGTTCTTCGTCACGAGGAAGCGGCCGAGCTCGGAGAAGTTCGTCTGGATGGCGAGCTCGTCGATCTGCTTCAGGTCGCCGCCGCGGACGACCGCCGTCGCCTTCCGCGCGAGGTCGATGAAGTCGGTCTTGTGTGCCGCGATGCCGATGTTGTGGAACTTCTGGTCGGAGAAGAGCGGGCTCACGGTGCTGAACGCGTGGCAGCTGTTGCAGCGTCCCTTGCCGTTGAAGAGCATCCAGCCGCGCTTCGCCGAGGCGTCGATCGCCTTGTCGTCGCCGGCGACGAAGTGATCGAACGGCGCGTCGCCCGCGAACTCGGTGCGCTCGAACGCGGCGATCGCGCCGGCGATGTCGTCGTAGGTCGCCTCGTGGCCGAAGACGCGTGGAAACGCCTCCTTGTATTCGGGGAGGCCGCGGACCTTCGCCACCACGTCGTCGGGCGTCTTCTGGCCCATCTCGATCGGGTTCAGGATCGGGAGCTTCGCCTGCTCCTCGAGTGACGGCGCGCGACCGTCCCAGAACTGCGTCGCGTTGAACATCGCGTTCAGGACCGTCGGGCTGTTCCGCTGCGTGCGCTGCTTCGGCGCCGCGACGCCCTCGGCGAGCGGCTTGTGGTCGACGAACCCCTTGGTCGAGTCGTGGCAGGTGGCGCACGATACGCCGTCGTTCACGGAGAGCCGCTTGTCGTTGAAGAGCTGCTTTCCGAGGGCGACCTTCTCGGGCGTCGGCTCGGCGCCGGCGGGGACGGCGATCTCGTACAGCACGGGCGAGACGCCGATCGGCAGCGGCGGCGGTGCAGCGGTCGCGCTCGACGCGGCGACCGCCACCGCGAGCACGACCATGGAGCGGAACGGGTGTCGAGGCATCGGCCCTCCGTGGCTTGGCGCCCCCCGCGCCTAGCGCACGCCGCGACACGGGGCAAGACGCGATACCCGCAGGCGCTAGCGCTCGGCGAGCTTCACGCGCGATGGGGACGTCACCCAGTCCCGCAGTGGTCGGGACAGGCCGTCGGGGCGCCGGCGCCGCTCGGCGTCGAGTTGGCTCAGCCGGGCGCGGAGGTCGGCGACTTCCGCTCGCAGCGCTTCGAGGGTCTGGTCGATGGACATCGTGGCTCCTGGACGCGAGATGCGCGGAGCTAAAACGAGAGCGCGAAGGCGCACAAGCGCCGCCGTTTGGCGGGCGGTTCTCACCTGGTTCCGGGAGACGCTACTGGCGCGCGTAGCGGACCATCAGCTCGGCCTGACCGACCGTGTGGCCGCCGACCGCCTTGACGACGTCCGCCTTGGTCGCTCCCGCGGCGAGACCGATCGGCCCGTCGAGCGCGTACAGCTTGAAGAAATACCGGTGCGGACCGCCGCGCGGCGGACACGGACCGCCATAGCCGACTTTCTTGAAGTCGTTCGTTCCCTGCCGGGTCCCGTCGGGCAGCGTCGCCGTCTTTGGAACGTTTTCCGGAAGCGACGTCGCCGTCCCCGGCATGTCCCACGCGACCCAGTGCACCCACGTGCCGGCGGGCGCGTCCGGATCGTCGCACACGAGGGCGAACGCCTTCGTGCCCGCGGGCGGATCCTTCCACGCGAGCGGCGGCGACGCGTCCTCGCCGTCGCAGGTGTACTTCTTCGGGATCGTCTCGCCCGGACGGAACGCGCCGCTCGTCAGCTCGAACGCCATCGACGCTCCGGGGGTCGCGACCGCGACGAGCAGGCCTCCGAGGAGCGCCACGCCGCCGCGACCGCAGATACCCCCGCGGACACGCCTCACGCCGTCGCGCGACGGGCGGACGCGTCGGCGGACCGCGCCCCGAGCCGCGCTTCGACCGCCCGCCAGTCGACGTTCGCGAAGAACGCGTCGATGTACTTCGGCCGCTCCGCCGGCTTGTAGTCGAGCAAGAAGGCGTGCTCCCACACGTCCATGACGAGGACGGGGACGAAGCCGGCGACGTTCCCGACCTCGTGCAGCGTGATCCAGTGGTTCGAGAGCCTCCCGCTCACCGGATCCTGGTAGCAGATCGCCCATCCGACGCCGCGCATCTTCCCGACGCCCACGAAATCGGTCCGCCAGAGATCGTACCGTCCGAAGCTCTCCTCCGCGGTCCGACGGAACGGCGATCCCGCCGCCGGCTCGGCGTCGGCGTTCTTCCGCAGGTTCCCGAAGTAGTGCTCGTGGAGGACCATGCCGTTGTACTCGAAGCCGAGGCGTCGGGTGAGCTCCGAGTACGCCGGCATCTCGTCCTGGTCGATCTTGCCGTCCTTCAAGAACGCGTCGATCTTCTCGTTCAGCACGTTCGTCTGCTGGACGTAGCCCTCGTACAGCTTGAAGTGCATCTCGAGCGTCTTGTCCGAGATGCCCTTGAGCCCGCTCAGATCGAACTGCTTCGCTCGATAGCTCGTGTCCGTCCGCATGCGACCCTCCTCTCCTCCACATCAGACGAGCGCCGTCACGGCGGGTCAATCCCGCGCTCAGGGCGGCAGCGCCGAAAGGGGCGCGAATCCCGTCTCGGTGACGACGATCGTCTGCTCAGCGCGGTAGCCGCCGGCGCCCTCCTCCCACACGTACGGCTCGAGGACGAGCACCATGCCGGGAGCGAGCACCATCGTCTCCTCGGTATCGAGCCCCAGGTCCGTGCCGATGAACGGCGGCTCGACGCCGCCGATCCCGATCCCGTGTGCGAGATAGAGCGGCACCGGCCACGGCGCCGGCCGATCGCCGCCGTGCGCCGCACGCGCGGTGCGATGGAGCGCCGCGGCGGTCGCGCCCGGCCGGCATGCGCCGAGGACGGCGTCGACGATCTCCGACCAGCGTGCCCGCAGCCGGCGGTCCGCCGCGCTCGGCTCGCCGCCGCACGGCCACGTGCAACCGAAGTCGGACATGTAGCCGGCGTGCAGCATGCCGGTGTCGATCATCACCTGATCGCCGCGCACGAGCGCGCGGTCCGAGGGCAGCTCGCGGTACGGGAGGCTTCCCGGGAACGCCCACGGCGCCTCGGCGGCGTGGCGCGGGACGACGCAGAAGATCGGCTCGACGTGGCAGGCCGTGACGTCGCGCTCGGCCATCGCGCCGAGGAACCGTCCGCCGAGCTCGTTCTCGCGTACACCCGGAAGGATCGAGGGCAGGACGTCGGCGATCCCCGCTTCGTTCCGTCGCTGCGCCTCGGCGAGGAGCGCGATCTCCTCGGGCGTCTTCACGGCGCGCGCGGAGAGCACGGTCGCGTCCGCGCCCTCGAGGACGACGCCGGGGAGGAGTCGGCCGAGCGCATCGGCGACGGCGTACGGAAGGCGATCGGCGCCGACGCGCCGAGCCCCGCCGAGCCGCTCCGCGAGCGCGGCGGCGGCGCGCGCCGGTGCTCGGGGGAACGGCATCGCCTCGACTCCCGTCGGCACGCATTCCGCGTCCACGCCGAGCACGTGCACCGTCCGCGACGTCACGACGGCGGCGAACGGTCGCGCCGCCTCGCCGCTGCTTTCCGCGTGCGGCGGAACGGAGCCCGTCGCGTACCGGATGGCGCCGGCGGCCGTCAGCACGAGCGCGTCGTGGCCGGCGGCCTCCATCGCAGCGCGGAGGCGCCCCAAGCGGGCGTCGCGGAGTGGAGCGGGGTCGGTCATGGCGCCGGCTCGAGCCAGCGCGGCGCACCGTCGGTCACGACGAGCGCCCGACTCGCGCGGAACACCCCGAGCCGCGGCGCGAGGACCAGCACGGTACCGGCGCGCAGCGTCTGGTCGCCGCCGTCGCCGTCGACCAGCGGGTCTTCGATGCCGACGCCGAGGCCGTGCGCGAGGAGACCGTCGTCGCTCGTCGCCCGGGCGTCCACCGCGGCGTCGCGCAACGCCGCCAGGGACGTGCCTGCCCGGCACCGCTTCGCGATCGCACAGAGCGCCCGAAACCACGACCGGCGCGCGGCCGTCACGTCCGCGCGTCCGCAGCCGACCGTATCCGCGACGACGCCGGCGTGACCGTCGAGGACCAGACCGACGTCGACACCGATGACGTCGCCATCGCGGAACGAGTCCTGCGACCCGAGCCGCACGCCGTCGCGCCGGACGATCGCCTCGAACAGCGGGAAGCGCGCCCCGGCCGGGGACATCGCGCGCGAGAGGGCCGCCAGGACGGTCGACGATGTCGCGCCCGGCGCCAGCACACCGGTCGCCGCCCCGAGCGCCGCGCGCGCCGCCGCGAGCGCGCGCCCGATCGCCGCGATCTCCCCGGCGGTGCGCGGCGCCGTTGCCTCCGCGATGACCGGCGCCGCGTCGACGAGCTCGCGCCCCTGAAGCACGTCCCGGAGCGCCGGCGCGACGACGTCGCACGCGACGGTTCCGCTCGTGCCGGCGACGAGGTCCGCGATGCGGGCGAGCTGGCGTACGCGGTCCCAGCGGAGCGGCTCGACATGCGCGCGTGGCATCCAGGCCGGCGTCCCGTCCGGATCCGTCGTGAAGACGAACGCGGCGGGCGCGCCGGCGAGCACCACCACCCACGGCGTCGTCCCGCCGCTCCCCGCGACCTGCACGCGACGCGCGCCCGCGGCGAAGGTCGCGAGGTGCGGCGTCGCGACACAGAGCGCGCCGACGCCGTGTCGGGCCATGACCGCCTGCACGCGCGCGTAGCGCGCGGCCGCCGCGTCGACCTCCGTCACGTCGGGTCCGCGCGGAAGCGCGGCACGGTGACGTCGGGCGCGACGTCCTCGAACACGACCGCGACCGGAAGCCCCACACGCACGGCGTCGGCCTTCGTGCCGACGAGGTTCGACACGAGCCGCACGCCGGGCGCGTCGTCGAGCGCGACGACGACGACGATGTACGGGACGACGTCGGCGAGCGTCGGGAGAAACGCGCGATGGACGACGGCGTACGTGAACACGGTGCCGCGCCCGGAGACGACGGCCCAGTCGCTCGCGAAGCCCCGGCACTTCCAGCAGACCGGCGTCGGCGGATGGCGAAACGTCCCGCAGCTCGCGCAGCGCTGGATCGCGAGCTCGCGCCGGCGACAGGCGTCCCAGAACGGACGCGTGTCGTCGGTGATGGCGGGCAGCGGCATGTCGGGCGGAAAAGAGGGTTTCATCGTCGGAGAAGGAGCGCGCTCGTCGGGATGCCGCTGCCGCTCGCGACCGCGCAGATCTCGGCGTCGCGCACCTGGTTCACGGCGGTGCCGCGGAGCTGCTTCACGCCCTCGACGACGTGGTTGAGGCCGTGGATGTATGCCTCGGAGAGGCTGCCGCCGGCGGTGTTCGTCGGAACCCGGCCGTCGGGCCACGCGAGCGCGCCCGATGCGGCGAACGGTCCGCCCTCGCCGCGCGCGCAGAACCCCATGTCCTCGAGCTGGAGGAGCACCATGCCGGAGTAGTGATCGTAGAGCTGTGCGCAATCGACATCGGCGGGCCCGATGCCCGCGGTCTCGTACAGAGTCGCGGCGAGGCGCTGCGTGTTGCCGGTCGCGTACTCCTCGTCCGGCATGTAGTGCATCGCCCAGGCGCCGCAGCCGTGACGCGGGCCGCTGCCCTGCGCCGAAGCCATCACGTAGACGGGACGGTGACGGCAGTCGCGCGCCCGCTCCGGCGCGACCAGGACGAGCGCGCACGCGCCGTCGGTCTCGAGGCAGCAGTCGAGGAGGCCGAACGGCTCGACGATCCGTGGGGCGGCGGCGTGGTCGGCGAGCGTCATCGGACGGTCGTGCATCACGGCGGCGGGGTTCCGGTTCGCGTGGCGCCGGAACGTGACCGCGACGTGCCCGAGGTGCTCGGTCGTCGTCCCGTAGAGATGCATGTGGCGGCGGACGAT
>Ga0070741_10003543_pt1 | contig 38570 bp, 36 predicted proteins | sample Coa_R1_4_FD_66440 | JGI IMG/M metagenome (GOLD analysis project Ga0070741, IMG submission 66440) | Surface soil microbial communities from Centralia Pennsylvania, which are recovering from an underground coalmine fire - Coalmine... | ecosystem: Environmental > Terrestrial > Soil > Unclassified ... | reverse complement strand
GAAGGAATACGTCGATTTAAAATTTAATCCCCCTCTGTGAGCTCTGTGATCTCTAGCGAACCTTGTTCGCGGGTGGTTGAAAAATGCTTTTTCCCGATTCTTCAGTTTTTTTCGGTATACACTGGTGACGTTTCAATGGGTTATAGAATTTTGGTTTTAACACGATCATTTTTTGATCCATCAAATAGGGACATTATTCAAGGAATAGGCCCTGTTTGATGAATCGGGAAAGAGAGTTGTTAAAATCGAAATTCTTTAGCCGATTGAAACGAAACTGGTATAACTAAAACGCTCGCTTCTTTTCTGATTGGGCGCGCTTAGAAGAAGATCGCGAGAAAATCATTAAAGAAAGACACCTCGGCGATGAGGTAGAACCCTTCTCTTTTTTTAAGATGCAACTCAAAAAAGCCTTTAAAGATGACATCCTCCTACCTGTAGCGACAAATGGGATGTTCTATCCTGGAACGAGCGACGTCGAACAAAAAGATCTCGATACAACGTTAGAGATAGTTTCGCGCAAAACAAGTTCAGAAGAGCAAATTATGGAGATCCTCCTGAGCTTCAAGGAATGGCAAACAAAGGTCATCGAAAAAAACAAGGATGAGTTTGAAGGTATTGAGAATGAAGCTTTCAACAAGATCGAGAAGATCCACCAAGATCGAAAGCTTGCTTCAGGGGAAGCACCGAATTGATAAACCAGCTACAAAATTAAGAGCTGTAGCTGGTTTTCAGGACTAAATCACAATCTAAGAGATGACTAGCCTTTTTTCTTCTGGATATAGTCGACAACATCACCTACGGTCTTCAGTTTTTCAGCCTCTTCTTCAGAGATTTCAAAACCAAAACGCTCTTCAAATGTCATGATGAGCTCTGTAAGATCTAAAGAATCTGCGTTTAAGTCTTCTACGAAAGACTTTTCTAAAGTAACGTCATTTGCATCGACACCGAGTTGCTCAACGACGATATCAATGACTTCTTTTTGGATTGACATAGACATTCCTTTCGGTTTATTGAGGCAACCCGCAAAACTCGAGCGAGCGAAAAATCGCCCTTTTGGCGTCCTTCGCCACAGCGGCGGCTCGCCTACTCACTCGAGTATGTTTTTCGCCGCCGCTGTATGGACTGACAAGCACAGCTTGCGGGTCCTGGCGAGAAACCGCCAAAATCATCGATTTTTCTCACCGCTGGAGTTTTGCAGGTTGCCTCTGTTAATAAAAATTCATCACATGACCATCCCGCCATCAACCGTAAGCACCTGGCCAGTGATATAGCCAGATAGATCGCTAGCGAGAAAAACAGCTGCATTCGCGATGTCCAGAGGATCTCCCATTCTTCCCATCGGGATTTTCTTAAGAATCCCCTCTTTTTGCCCATCTGTGAGAGCATCAGTCATACGCGTTTGAATAAATCCAGGAGCAATGCAGTTCACGCGGATATTGCGCGTTGCAAGCTCCTGAGCTAAAGCTTTTGTGAAGCCAATCATTCCTGATTTAGACGCAGCATAATTGGCTTGTCCTGCATTTCCTGTCAAGCCCACGACAGAGGAAATGTTAATAATTTTACCACCTTTGGCTTTGATCATGGGGCGGACAAGGGTTTGACAGGTATTATAAATCGATTTTAGATTGACGTCCATGACCGCATCCCAGTCCTCTTCGGTCATCCGCATTAAAAGGCCATCGCGTGTGATCCCGGCATTGTTAACAAGAATATCGATGTGGCCCCACGCACCAAGAAGCTCTTGAATCGCGCTTTCGACGGAAACTTTTTCTCCAACGTTCACGATAAAGGAAGTGAAGCGCTGCTCAGACGATGTTCTCACCCCTTCAAGCTCCTGCACAACTTCTTTTGCCCTTTCTTCGTTTGTTCCAAAAATTGCGACATCTGCTCCTTGTCTAGCAAATGTCAGCGCAATCTCTTTACCGATACCGGCTGTTCCTCCAGTGACTATCGCTTTTTTAGCTTTCAACAGTTGCATAGGACTCCATGACCTTGTTCAATTCCTCTAAATCGGTGACTTTTTCAATACTGTAAATAGGCTCAGCCACCCCAATGCGCTTATTCATTCCGGCTAGAGTTTTTCCCGGGCCCATTTCAAAATAGGCTTGAACCTCTTGCTGCATCATTCTGCGAATCCCTTTTTCCCAGCGGACGGGAGAAATGACTTGTTCAATCAATACTTGGCGCATGAGTTCTGGGGATGTTACGAAATCCCCAGGAACATTCATCACCACATGAATATCGCTGGCGCGAAAAGGTACGGCTTCAATTTTAACAGCAAGCTTCTCTTGAGCGGAGAGCATTAGGCCACTGTGAAAAGCGCCAGAGACTTCCAGGGGAAGGATGCGCTTTGCGCCTTTTTGCTTGAGAACGTCCCCTGCGAGAGCAAGAGCTTCTAAAGAGCCAGCAATCACGATTTGCCCAGGGCAGTTTAAGTTAGCTATCCAAACAGGGTGAGGAGGATTGATTTCGCGAATCCCTGTTTCTACAGTTTCTTCCGTCATTCCAAGGACAACTTGCATCGATCCTTTTACTTCGAGACACGCCTGGTGCATGGCCTCCGCTCGAACACGCACTAAGTCAAGGCAATCGGCAAAAGAAATTTTACCCGCAGCGGTGAGAGCCGTATATTCGCCGAGACTCAAGCCAGCGCAGACAGCAGGCAAAAGATCAGGAAATTGCTGCTCGACAACGCGCAGCAGCGCCATGCTCGTGATGTAAATTGCAATTTGACTATTCTTTGTCAAAGTGAGCTCATCGGATGAGCCTTCAAAAATCAGCTTGGAAAAATGTCTATTTAGAACCTGATCCGCTTCTTCGAAAACTTCTTTAGCGATAGGAAACTGATCGTAAAAATCTTTGCCCATGCCGGGATACTGGGCTCCTTGACCGGGAAAGAGAAATGCGAATTTTTTATTCATAGGATTCTTCCTCAGACCAAGTTAAGACCGACGCGCCCCAAGTTAACCCTGCACCAAACGCGGTAAGTAAAATGTTTTCACCAGCAATGAGTGGTTTTTCATGAAGAAGTTCGTCCAAGGCAATACCTACTGAGGACGAGGATGTATTGCCGTACTTGTGAATCGTGCGATAAACACGATCCTCTGGAACTGCAAACCGTTTTGCAATGGCTTCGATAATGCGCATGTTTGCCTGATGAGGGATGAGCCAGCTGATCTGCGATTCATCGAGACCCGCTCTATCTAGACACTCCTTAGAAACCGATTCCATCCGTCTGACCGCATGCTTAAACACTTCTTTGCCTTCCATACGCAAATAGTGGAGTTTTGCAGAAACGGTTTCTTCCGTTGCTGGACTTCGAGAGCCACCGCCTGGGAGAATAATCAGTTCTGCTAAATCGCCATCGGCACCGAGGCGCACATCGCGGACAATGAGACCTTTTCCGCGGCAGCTAACCACACAGGCAGAAGCCCCGTCTCCAAATAAAACGCACGTATTTCGGTCTGCATAGTCGACGATAGAAGAAACTTTTTCAGAAGCAACAATTAACACATTTTTATATACACCGGAATCCACATAAGCTTTCGCCTGTGAAAGCGCGTAAATGTAGCCCGTGCACGCCGCCTGAATATCGACAGCTGCAGAATTGACTGCTTTCAAACGAGCCTGCAAAAGACACGCCGTACTAGGAAACACAAAATCAGGGGTGTGAGTAGCGACGAGGATGAGATCGATTTCTTCAGCAGAAATTTTTGCAGATTCGATCGCGCGCTTCGCTGCCTGGAAACCCATATCAGAAGTTGATTCATCCGATTTCGCAATACGCCTCTCTTTCATTCCTGTCCGAGAAAAAATCCACTCATCGGAAGTCTCCACCATTTTTTCAAGGTCTTGATTCGACAAAATGCGCTCTGGCAGATACCGACCGGTTCCTATAATACGTGCTTTTGAATGTTTATTCATGAATACAAAAATTTAAAGTGTAAACCACCAGTATTTTACCTTAGCCCCCACAAAAATGAAAAGGATTATTTCTCCAGTATAGACAACAAGTCAAATTAAGTTTTCAGCACAAAAGAGAGTTTTGAAATATTCCCCTCTCTATTAACCTGAGTGCAAAAACAGGATAACCCTCTCTATGGCCAAATACCCTTTTGAACTCAACCAACTCATCGCTTATCTAAAAAAACTTCCCGGCGTCGGCACGAAAACCGCCGAACGATTCGCTTTCCACCTTCTAGGGTGGCAAGAAGCAGAGATTAAAAATTTTTCTTCCTCTCTCTTCCACTTAAAAGAAAAAATCACTCAGTGTGCCGAATGCCACTGCCTAACGGGAGAAAATACCTGTTTTTTCTGTAGCTCATCCTTAAGGGACAAGACACAGCTTTGCATTGTGGCCTCTCCCCGAGATGCTTACTCTATCGACGAAACAGGAGCTTTTCGAGGACTTTACCATGTCTTAGGCGGGCTCCTCTCCCCTATCGATGGTAAAACGCCAGAGCACTTAAACCTGGAACACCTAAAAAAAAGAATAACTACTCTCGGCGTCAAAGAAGTGATTATCGCTCTTGACTCTACTCTAGAAGGAGATACCACTTCGCTTTTTCTCAAAGAACAAATCCAAACATGGGGACTCCCCGTTTCACGCCTAGCCTTCGGCATCCCTATTGGCAGCTCCCTCGACTTTGTCGATGGAGGCACTCTAGCTCGCGCCCTCACTGGCCGCCAGTCTTTCTAGCGCTCTGTTGGATGCAACCAAAACAGTCAAAGCACAAGAAGCTATAAATTTTATAAAGTCTGAAAAGGCGCCTCTTTTTCATAAGTCGGGGGTCCGGGCGAGCACTGCGTGTCCCCCTCGGCCCCCCGACTTATGAAAAAGAGTCAGTGCTTACGTTTTTATAAAATTTTATAATGTCCTATGCCCTGCCTATCTAGTTCTATCATTTGCAAATATTCCTTTGGTTTCCATATAATCAACCAACTTATATCCTTGGTGCTGAGATTTTGCCGAGAGCGGCGAAATCTCTTTGAAACTCGAATGCTAGCGGAAAAAATTCAACATGAGCAAAAAACTTCTCGTTTATCTCTCCCTCATCTCCTTCACATGCTCCCCTATGCCCTCTCTGATGGCATCTTATTCTGCTTCTACTGAAGCCTTCGAGGACCGTAAAATCGCTAACATCGATATCCAACCAGAAAATCTTCCTCCCAACGCTTCCTTTGATTCGAAAACAGTCTTATCTCGCTTAAAAACAAAGGTTGGCGACCCTTTCTCTCAAATAACTTTTGATAGCGATCTAAAGACACTTTCTGAGGAATACGATCGTGTCGAACCGAATATTCGGGTGAACAATGGAGAAGTGTATCTGACTCTAAAGGTATGGCCAAGACCCGTCATCAGAACCATTAAATGGTCAGGCAATACACACATCAAAACCAAAACACTTCAAAAAGAACTCGGCATTAAACCAAAAGCTTCTTTTAACCGTCAGGCATTCAATAAAGCTTTTAATAAAGTAAAAGAATTTTATGTCAAAAAAGGCTACTTCGAATCCCAACTTCAGTACGCCATCATCCCCGATTCCAAAACAAACGAGGTCGATGTCCTCATCGATGTGCGCGAAGGAAGATCCGGAAAAATCGACAATATTGTATTTAAAGGCTTTAGCAAAACTGAGCGCAGTGAAATTCTGGGAATGATCTACACCAAGAAATACAACCTCTTCACTAGCTGGCTGACAGGAATGGGCACTTACCATGAAGAAGCATTGGAACAGGATAAGCTAACAATCCTTAACTATTTGCAAAACAGGGGCTATGCCGATGCTAAGGTCGATATTCGCGTGACCGAGGCAAAAAGCGAAGGAAAAATCATTCTCGAGATTACGGCTGTCAGAGGTCCTATTTTTCACTTCGGAAAAATCACTTTCAAAGGAAACACGCTTCTCACCGATAAAGAAATCGATGCCGTTTTCTCCGCGCGCCCGGGTGGGGTTTATTCCCCCGATAAATTGCGCCAGTCGATGCAATCGATCAAAGACATCTATGGCCGCAAGGGACATATCGACGCAAATGTTCAGTATGAAACACACCTTGTCTCCAGCGAGCCTGCTTATAACGTCACTTATCAGATCGACGAAGGGCAACAATATAAGATCGGAATGGTTCGCGTTTTCGGAAACGTACAAACACAAGCTCACGTTATCCTCCGCGAATCTCTTCTCGTTCCTGGGGAAACATTCGATGGAGCCAAACTTAAAGCGACGCAAACTCGCCTTGAAAATATCGGTTACTTCAAAAGCGTCAACGTTTACGCAGTGCGCACGACAGATGATCAAGCGCTTGGAGACAATTACCGCGATGTCTATATCGAGGTAGAAGAAACAACAACGGGCAACGTCAGTCTCTTCTTTGGATTCAGCAGCGCAGATAGCGTCTTCGGAGGACTCGATCTTTCCGAGACAAACTTTAACTATAGAGGGATTCCTAAAGTCTTTAAAGACGGCCTCTCTTCCCTGCGCGGCGGCGGAGAATATGCTCATGCAAGAGCGAGCCTTGGAGCTAAACAAAGAACCTATACGATCTCCTGGTTGACCCCGTATTTCCGCGATACTCTTTGGAGAGTGGGTTTTGATATTTCGCAATCCCACAGCACCATTGTCTCAAAAGACTATGATATGGATACAGTAGGTTTTTCACTCAATGCCTCCTATCCTTTGAGTTACTATTGGACATTCGGGACGAAATATCGCTTTAAAAATTCTGACGTCAGCGTACCTAGTAGTTCTCCTAAGGAAGAAAAGAAGCAAGGCGACACCGAAGGTATTATCTCTGGAATTGGATCGTCGATTTCTTTTGACTCTACTGACAGCGCCACGAAGCCGCATAATGGTTTCCGCTCTTCGTTAGAGGCGGAATATGTCGGCATTTGGGGAAATTACGATTTCCTCCGTTTCTCTTACATCAATAGCTACTATACCCAGCTGTGGAAACATGGAATCATGAAGTACCGCTGGGACTTCCGGTTTATCGATCCCGTATTTAGAACAAGTAGTCCGAAAGATATCCCTTTAAGCGAACGTTTTTATATTGGGGGACTGAATACAGTCCGAGGCTATAGGGATTTCAGCCTGGGGCCTGCATTCTCAAATAAGGATCCGAAGGGCGGTATCTCTACAGTAGTTCTCTCTCTCGAATACCTGCAAGAAATCTTTCCCTTCATGGATGTCTTTGGCTTCGTTGATGGCGGAAGTATTACCCTAAAAAAATTCGGTTTCTCTACAATGTATTTTACGTCGGGATTTGGATTTCGCTTGGAATTAATCAATCGCATGCCAGTTATTCTTGGAATGGGATTTCCTATCAATAAAGCGCGCCATAATCATGGTGAGGTACGTAAATTTTTCTTCTCGATGGGGGGACAGTTCTAGTGCTCTATAAAGAGGCAATTGCAAAACTTAAACACTCACTTTTGGGCATCTTTTACCACGGCGCCCATTCTACTCTTCATTCGAGCATGCTTACGCCGCGGCCTATGGTTTCTAAAGAAAAATATATTCGGAAGTTTTTCCCTAACAACCTTTCCTGCCTTAAAGCAGGAAGCTGAATCACAAGGAGATGATATCATGAAACGCCACTTTGTTCCCGTACTTTTGGCTGCACTCGGCCTATCCACAGCAGCTTTCAGCGCTGAATCCGCACCGTCTTTTGGAATTGTGAATTTTGGCACATGCGTCAGCGATTCTAAGTTAGGTAAGCAAGAACAGGCTTCCTTTGAAACCCTCAAAAAACAAATGTCGACTCTTCTTGAAGATACAGAAAAGCAAATCAACGAACTTTCTGCAAAATTCAACGATCCCGAATATCTAGATGGACTTTCACCTGACGCTGAAGAAGAGCTGAAAAATAAATTCCGCACGCTTAATGAAGAGCTCAGCCGCTACCAAAACCAATACTATCAGGTGATGAATCAAGCAAACATGCGCATCATCCAAACCTTAGGCACGAGCATCAACACCGCCTCTGAAAAAGTGGCCAAAGACAAGAAATTGACGATGGTTGTCAACAAAGACGCTTGCTTTTACTACACACCTGATCGCGATGTCACGAATTTCGTCATCGCAGAGATGGATAAAAATTTCGTCCAAGATTCTAAAAAACAAGCAAATGCTGAGACAGCACCTGCTGCATAACCCAAAACCGAAGTTAAGAAGTAACGTATGGAAACTAAGAAATTCACCCTTGCTGAGCTTGCTGAGCTCACAAAGTCCACAATCATTGGCAATCCTGAATATCGCGTCACAGGAGTCGATTCCCTCGACTCCGCATGCCCAGATGATGCCTCTTTCTTAGCAAATTCCCGTTACAAGTCTCTTTTAAAAGAGACAAAAGCCGGGGTCGTCTGTATCGATCGGCACACTGAGCCGGAAAAAGATAAGAACTATCTCGTTTCAGATGACCCTTCCCGCGCCTTTCAGATCATCATGGAGGCGCTGCTTATTACACCTTACAATGCATCCGGTTTTGCCGGGGTACACTCTTCTGCTGTTGTACATCCTACAGCGCAAATCGGAAAAGACGTACATATCGGCCCAAACTCCGTAATCGACCAGGGGACAGTTATCGGCGACAATACAAAGATTGGCCCCTGCGTTTCAATCGGCGCAGGCGTCCTTGTCGGCTCCGACTGCCTTTTCCATCCTAACACCACCGTCCGGGAAAAATGCATCATCGGTAACCGCGTCATTTTGCAGCCAGGTTCTGTGATCGGATCTTGCGGATTCGGGTTTACTACAGACGCAAAAGGCCAGCATACTAAGCTTGAACAGCTCGGCATTGTCATCCTTGAAGACGACGTAGAGATCGGCGCCAATACAACGATTGACAGGGCGCGTTTCAAAACCACCCGGATTGGCCAAGGAACAAAGATCGATAACCTCGTTCAAATTGGACATAACGTTCAAATTGGCCCGCACAACATCATCGTCTCTCAAACCGGCATCGCCGGATCTGCAAAAACCGGAAGAAATGTCATTTTTGGAGGACAAGCAGGCGTTGTTGGTCATCTAGAGATCGCAGACTTTGTCATGATAGCAACGCGAGGAGGAGTCAGTAAGTCAATTACAGAACCTGGCAAATACGCCGGAAGCCCTGTGATGGGTCTTTCCGATTACAACAAACAGCAAGTCTACCTCCGTAAGATCATGGCTTATGTCAAGCAAATCGAAAACCTAGAGAAACGACTGAAAGAGCTCGAAGAAAAATCCACTTCTCCCATTTAATTATTAAATAATTTAATATACATAAAAATCCGACATCTGACATACCCTTTTAGAAGAGGACCAGCATCTTCCTAAGGGGATAGCGATGATCGAATATTACTTCAAAACGACAAAGGAGGACAATTACCTTTCCATCCCCGCCCCAAAGGAAGGATGCTGGATACACGTCGATGAGGGAACTCCCGCAGATCTCGAAACAATTTGTCATTTAACAGGACTTGATATGGCAGATGTTCAAGATAGTCTTGACCGCCATGAAATTCCCCGCATCGAAAAAATCAATAACCACACTCTAATCTTTACTCGCCATCCCATTGAGCAAGACCTAGCCGTTGGACTCTATACTCTAACCTTCACAATGATCCTCACAACCCATTACTTCATCACTATTTCACCGCAGAAAACAGAATTCGTTCACAGCTTCGTTTTAAAAAAAGGCAAGTTTTCCACTCTTCAGCGCTCCAAATTGATGATTAATCTGCTATTTAATATTACCCAGGATTTCACTGCCCACATCCGTAAGCTCAGACATAGTCTTCTCACCCAAGAAAAAGAAATGGCAAAAGTAGAAAGCGAAGACATCGCCGTTTTGACACGCCATGAAGAAATCCTCAATCAATATCTTACCGCTCTAGAACCGACAAGAGGAGTATTAGAAGGAATCACTTCAGGAAAGTACACAAATCTCTACGAGAAAGAACAAGAACAGCTAGAGGACTTATTAAATGCAGTCAAGCAATCGGAAACCCTTTGCACGATTGCTGTGAAAGCGATTCGCTCTCTGAGAGATTCTTACAACATCCTGTTTACAAACAATCTTCATAAAACGATCAAATTGCTCACATCGCTCACAATTATTTTCAACATTCCCACGATGATCGCAAGCATCTATGGCATGAACATCGAGCTTCCCCTTATGAAAAATGCCCATGCCTTTGGGTTCATTTTAACCTTGATCACAGCGCTTTCCGCTGTTGCTCTTATCATCTTTAGGCGAAGAAGATGGCTATAGAATTTCGATTTTTAAGAACCCCATTTTCCGATCCATCAAACAGGGTCTTATTGCTCGAATAATGCCCCTATTTGATGGATCAAAAAATGGTCGTGTTAAAACCAAAATTCTATAGCCGATTGAAACGTCACCAGTATAGTCACTTAATCGCTTTCAATGTTCGATGGAGTCAAATCGGTCTGTATGAAAAGGGCATCGAAGCCTTGAATCAACCTTAAAATAGCCTTGTATTGAGGATGGAGATCCTCTTCTTTAAAACCATTTTGCGCTTCAGAGCAAGGATTATACCCATCGTGATTGAAAATTTGATTTGAGGCTGAGCCGAAACCCAAATTTTCAGTTGCCTTCGGTGCAGATCCTGGATAACGATAAAACTTTGTCTCCAAAGTATTCGTTAAATCAGCTTTAATACTGCAGATTTCTTTTCTTAATTCTTCTAAATCCTCCAGAGCAATGCCACTACTAAGCGTGTCTTGAAGTGATTTCAGTTTTTCGGAAAAAATATTCACCATAGTTTGAGGCGATTGTAGCGCTTGACTAAATTGAATGTGATTTGAGACCGAGCCAAAATCCAAATTTTCTGTCACGCCCTGTAAAGATTCAGGTAAATCTGTTTCTATTAAAAAAAAATCCAACTCTTTAATCAATTGAGGTATGAAGTTAGTTTCCAAATAGCCCTGTTGCTGTTTCCTAAACTCTAGGTCATATGTTCTACCAATAAGAACTACAGTTTTCAAAGCAGATTCTAAACAAACTTTAATATTCTCGATCTCTATCCTTAACCCATTTAAATCTTCGATTGTAATTGGGTATGTAAGTTCGACCTTGAGCGATTTTAATCTTTGAGAAAAAGTCAATACAGCTGTTGCCAATGCTTGATCTGTTTTGATCGGAAAGCAATTCCAATTTCCAGATGGATTAACAAGAGGAGAGTCCGGGCTAAACGCATTTTTAGCCTGCAACCAAACTTTTGGAACTTCTGAGTTGTAGTCCTGATTGATAGTCAAACAATTGACTTGAATTCGTCTTGGCTCGAATTCATAGATGGTTCTTAATTTTATGGATAACAAAGATTTATCAGTACGGTCAATAATCCGAGCCTGTTCGGCAAGAGGCACAAAAACTCTATTATAAACTTCGTAAGCATCTCCTTGGAGAAATCGCGTTGGATGCATCTGTAGTTCCTCATTCGTTAGAGAAGCAGTAAGGATGGGCTTTCGAGATATTTTTGAAGTGTTTTTAAAAATTTTGCCGCGTCAGCGCCATCGAGAACGCGATGGTCAGCAGAAAGGGTCAATCTCATCGTTTTTCCGGGCACTACCTGCCCCCCTTTGACGATAGGGCGGTCTTCAATTCCTCCGACAGCAAGAATTGCGGCTTGTGGCGGATTGATAATCGCGACAAATTCAGAAATGCCAAACATCCCCAGATTGGAAATTGTGAAAGAACCTCCAGTGTACTCCTCACGGCTGAGCTTTCCCTCTCTTGCCTTGGAAGCAAGTAGGCGCATCTCCGCGGAAAGCTGGCCAAGATTTTTAAAATCGGCATGGCGAATGATCGGCGTGATCAGCCCGCTGGGGAGACTCACAGCAACAGAAATGTCGATCGTCTTGAAGTGAATCATCGACTGGTTGACAGAGTTAAAACCTGTATTCACGTTCGGATGCTCGCGTAAAGCCAGAGCTGTTGCGCGAAGAACGAAATCGTTATAGGAGACTTTCAATTGCGCAGCGGAAAGCTCCTCGCGCAAACTGATCATCTTATCAGCTTGAATTTCCTGGGTGGTATAGAAATGCGGTATAAATGTCTTTGATTCCTGAAGACGCGCTCCAATGATTTTCCGGATAGGAGACAGAGGAATTTCTTCATAAGTTCCAGGAGCGATTGTTGGCGTTTCGCGGCGTCCAAATGTGACTGCGCCGGCGCGTTGTCCCATGTTGAGATCGCGACTCATGATGCGTCCATGAGGTCCGGATCCTTTCACTGTCGTTAAATCAATCTCCTTTTCTCTAGCCAGTTTCTTTGCAAGAGGAGACGCCTTAATGCGTCCTTCAACTGTTCCTTCAGGGCCAGAGAAAGAGTAATGCTGTAGTGGCGGTTCAGGAACAAAAGCCGGCTGGGACATCGCTCCTGTAGAAGAGACTGATTTAGGAGGCGTAACTCCTCCCTCTCGAGCAGTTTCAGCAGCAGCGGGTTTAGGTGGCGCAGCTTGGGGCACAACTCCCTCGGGCTTGTATCCTTCAATGCTTTCATCGCTCTTTTCGGTAAAAATAGCGATTGCCTGGTTAACAATCGCAGATTCTCCGTCTTTCACAAGAACTTTGCGAAGATATCCCGCATCTAAAGCGCTGTGCTCCACAGTGGCTTTATCGGTTGCTACTTCAATGAGGACATCGCCAGATTTGACATAATCGCCTTCTTTTTTGCGCCATTTCGCAATTGTCCCCTCTTCCATTGTCGGTGAGAGTTTTGGCATTGTCAGAGTGAAGGGCATAAGAAATCCTTTAAGATAAGACTTGTTCGATAGCTGCGATGATCCGCTCTTTTGTCGGCATCGTTTCTTTTTCTAGCGCTTTTGAGTAAGGCATTGGTGTTTCTCTTTGACAAACGCGCGCTAAGGGCGCATCGAGATCGTCAAAACAGTGCTCCATGATCTGGAAGGCAACTTCGGCACAGATCCCTGAATAGATGTGTCCCTCTTCGACCAAGACGCACTTATGTGTCTTTTTTACAGAAGCGGAAAGCGTCGTGATATCGAGAGGTTTGATGGTTCTTAGATCGACTACCTCTACACTCACCCCTTGTTTAGCCAGTTCTTCCGCGACAAGCAAGCACCGCGGAACCATTAAACCATGCGAAACCAAAGTGATATCTTTGCCTTCGCGTGCCACCTTTGCTTTACCGATAGGAACGAGATATTCTTCTGTTGGGATTTCCATCTTGTCGTTGTAGGCGAGCTCGCTTTCGAGAAAGAGAACGGGATTGTTGTTGCGAATGGCTGACTTCAGCAGCCCTTTCGCATCGTAAGGGTTGCTGGCAGCAATAATGATGAGCCCGGGAAAGTTGCCATAAATCGCCTCCACACAATGAGAATGCTGCGAGGATACCTGCGCGGCAGCTCCATTGGGCCCCCGAAACACGATAGGCACTTTAAAACGGTTGCCTGACATGTAATACATCTTTATCGCATTTGAAATGATCTGATCGCACGCAACAAAGGAAAAATTAAAGCTCATGAACTCAATGATTGGACGTAGCCCTGTCATGGCAGCGCCCACACCAAGACCTGCAAATCCTAGCTCAGCAATGGGTGTATCGATAACACGGGTAGGTCCCCATTTATCGAGCATCCCCTTGGTCACTTTATAAGCTCCGTTATATTCGGCAACTTCTTCCCCCATGATAAACACGGTGGGATCGCGCTCCATTTCTTCATCAATCGCTTGCCTCAAGGCATCGCGCAGCGTCACTAATTGTTTGGGCATGGTCTCTCCGCGTAAATTTTAAGGAGCAAAAACGTCTTCTTCGAGAGTAATCGGATCAGGCCAGGGACTTTCATCGGCAAACTTCAATGCGGCAAGAACGATCTCTTTTTGCTCCTTGTCCATCTCATGATACTGCTCTTCTGTAATCAAGCCAGCGCTTTCTAAGTTCTTGAACATAATGATGAGCGGATCCCTTGACATGCATGTATCCAGCTCCTCTTTTGATCGATAAGCACCGGGATCAGAAATCGAGTGACCGCGGAAACGACTGGAGACAACCTCAACGAGGACCGGTCGCGAATCCCTTTTCATTTTTTCAAAGACATGCTTAAAACCTGAATAGCAATTGAAGAAATCCATTCCATCAAAGGTATAAGCCTCCATCCCAAAGCTCGCGCCCTTGCTTTCTGCAATCGGCTCTACGCTGATTGCTCGGTTCACATGCGTTCCCATGCCCCATTCATTATTCTCAATCACGTAGATGCATGGCAAATTCCAAAGAGCAGCAAGGTTCAGAGATTCATGAAATGCGCCTTGAGCGACAGCGCCATCCCCCATAAAGCAAATGGCAACATCGCAGTTCTTTCGAGTATTCAATTGGGGAACAGACTTGAGATAATTGATTGTAAAGGCAGCCCCTGTCGCGATCGGTATTTGCCCCCCAACAATGCCAAATCCCCCGAGAAGACGCTCTGTAAAAAAGTGCATCGAACCGCCGCGTCCCTTGGCATTACCTGTCGCCCGTCCAAACAGCTCGGCAAGCAGCTCATTCGGCGTCGCATCGAGCAAAAGCGCTAGAGCATGGCAGCGATACGTCGTCACCCACCACTGTTCTTTGCTCATTGCGCAGACCGCAGAGGTTTGTATCGCCTCTTGGCCGATGTAGGAGTGAAAAAAACCACCGATCTTCCCTTGAAGGTAGGCAGCTTCTGCACGCATCTCAAAATTACGTATCAGCAGCATTCTCTTGAGCTGCTCAACAAGGACATCTCTCCCGAGTTCAGCAATGACCTTTGAGGCATCGCTAGGGAAAAAATTGTATTTGATCGATTTTTTTGTTTTCATTTTCCAACAGTTGAGAAGTTAGGCTCAAATTAACTTAGGAATTCAATTAAATCAATCCCCTACATAGGCATGGAAGGCAGCCTCTGCCCTTGGCCTGGAACAATATTAGGGTTGTTCGTAACGGGCACAGTTCTTAAATCGTCATCGGAATGCACCTGATAACACCCAACAAGACCCAGCCCAGCTAAAGTCAACAGCATCAGTAATCTCATCACATTCAACTCCAAATCAATAAGGCTGAAGACAGAATAGCCAGCCCCCGAAAAAATGAAAAGTAAAATAAAGCTATCCTCCTCTAATCGATCGAGTTTCTTCATTAAATATAACTTATTCGATATCAGGAACTTAAACGTTTCCTTACCCTTTTAATATCAGGTATTTACAACGATAAAAATTGATAACCCCTAAAACATTAACAATAAAGATATTAACTAAAATAATATTATAATAGACTAATTAATAAAATTATTATAAAATAATTAATAAATATGAGGAAAATATGACAGCGATCACAATTAATAAAACTGCTACACAATTTTATATAAACTCTATTCAAAATGGAAAAGAAGACTTTGATAAAATCACCGATTTATGCCTAAGACATATCAAAAAAAAACAAGGAGAGGGGAAGTGCGCAAGAAGAATTTTAGAGCTCACCGTCCAGGCCTATGAATCGTATCTCGATCATTTAATACTGGGATGGATACAAAAGATTTTTGAAAGATATTTTGGAAACTATGGACGCGCAAAAGAAGTGTTAAAACAACCCACCACCTCAATTCCAACTGACAATGCCAAAGTTGAAAGAATCCTCGCCGGCTATTTTGCCAGCGTACGCCAAACAACAGTTTGCTTCCTCCAAAAAAACAAGGACACTTCCTCATCCATTTTAATCGCAACTCCAAAAGGTCATAAATATTTCGTGCCTCTGAGCGAAGGACCTAAAGGTAAAGGAGCATCAAGGTTCATTTATGAAGGAAAAGTCTACTTTACTAAGGATGGAAAAAACGAGGTTGTAAGGCCCATAGGAATTTTGACCACGCTGCCACTGAATCCGGCTGAATATGACCCAGCTGTAGTTAAGGAAGCGACCTCCAAAATGCAATCAGAATACGATACCATAACTTCTATTGAGGATGATAGTGATCGAGTGATTCGGGTGTATGACAACTTTACTACTTCATTTGGAGCATTAGATGTTGGCTTTACAACTATGGATTACCATCAAAAGAGCGATATCGCGAAGTTTATTAAGAGTGACGACTATTTAAATATGACACCTGAAAAAAAACTTGCATTCTTGAAGAGTCTAGTTGAAGTTTATCAAAAATTACACAACAAGCATTTGATCCATAGAGACTTAAGATCGCAAAATATTCTTGTCGATAATAACTTTCTTCCTGTTTTAATCGACTTAGAAACCTGCATCTCTGAATCACAGGAAAGGTCAAAAGCTGAAGAAGTCGCAGGGACTCAGGCGTACTGGTCCCCCGAGTATCTTGCAGGTTGCTTAAAGGGAATGGAAGAAGCTAATCAAAATAGCATTCAAAAGTCATCAGCTTATCTAGCTCAGGCAACAACTCAAGCTTTGGATGCTTGGGCACTGGGTCTTGTTTGCTTTCACTTCATGTTTGGTAAAGATTTGATTTCTGAGATTTTTCATTTCGGCAGTATGGGCGGCTCTGACAAAACGAAGATTGGGTATTTAAAAGATATTCATGCAAAACTCCCTGACTTTGTTCGCCAAATGAACGCGGAAGGCACTCCTACTGAGGAAAATTGGATAGAAATTAAAAGGGCCATCCAAGCAAATAAGTTAATTTGGAATGAAGTCATCGTTCCTTTGCTCGAGTTAGATCCTCAAAAACGAAAAAGAATCGCCGATATTTCTTTTGAATAGACCTCTATTAGAGCGCGCGGGCAGGAAAGGAAACTCACAACAAAGAAATATACTGGTGATTCAAGAATCGGTTTTGGTGCGCCTGCAAAAGCGCCCCTATTTCTAATAGGCGGCACTTCTTACACCGGTTTCACCTGATCAAAATTCTGGGTGCATGCTTTGCCAAAAACCGATTCTTGAATCATTTTCGCTATATCTTACCCCTTTCAATTTTTGAAGACCCGGATATCGGAGACTCAAATTATTTCTATCTCTTTTAAAGCCAAGAACTTAATAAAAAATAACTAAAATGTATAAAAATAAAACAATTTTTTTTATCTAAAACAAAAAAAATGATATAATTAAAATTAACAAAGCAGGAAATAAGTATGACTACAAATATAAAACCATACACAGCTACACAAGCTTACATTGACCTTATCGCTTCAGGGGATGGAGACTTTGATGGATACTGCCATTTCTTCTTCGAGCACATCGAAAATCGAGGAATAGGCGATGCAGCCTGCGCAATAAAAATCTTAGAACACACCGTGTGCGCCTACGAATCTTATCTCGAAAATACATTCTTCGGAATCATCCAAAGCATCTTTCAAGCAGTGTTTGGAAAAAATTCAAACCATGAACGTGCTAAAGAAATCCTCCCTACACTCCAACTCGAAATTACAAAATTTCAAACACTTGATTATAAGGATAAATTTGATTCTCAAGTTGAAATGATCCTTGCTGACTTTATCTCACGCAGATTCGACGAAGTTAGGTTATTCCCCCAAGGCTCTACCCCTCTCAATTCTTTCAATGAGAATTCAGAAATTTTAATCGCAACGCCTTACGGTTACAAATATATGTTACCTCAAATATCTCAAAGCGGTAACCAGGATTCTGGAGCTACCCGAAACTTTTACCCCGGGACGGAGCATTATCACCCATCTCAATTGAAAGAAATTCCTAAACATGTAGGGATTTTAACGAATATGCCAAAAAAAGCACTGGAGCCAGAGATCGATTTAGACCCTCTGATAGAGAAACATTCTGAGACGACTACGGACATGCAAAATGAATTCACCCTTTTAAGAGCCCTAAGGGATATTTCCGGAATCATTCGAGTGGATGACAATTTTTCTACTTCAATTGCAGACCTAGATGTTGGCTTTACAATCATGCAACCGCATTTACGTGGCGATCTCTTTAAATTTATTGGTAACGAAGACTATAAGAAGTTGAATTTTCCACAAAAATTAGCATTTTTACATTCTCTTGCTACAGCCTTCCAAGGCTTACACGGCAAAGGCTACACTCATCGAGATGTGAAACATAAAAACATACTCATCGATGATAATGGGTTACCCGTTGTGATTGACTTTGAAATGTGTGTTCACCAAACTGACGAAAAGAGAAAGCAAACCCCATTAGGAACTCCCGGTTATCTTTCTCCTGAATATGTTCGTGCAGTATTATTTAACAGGAGTAAAATGAATTCTGTAACCACCGAACGCATAGACGATTGGGCGCTTGGCCTCGTCTTCTTCCATTTCATGTTCGGTAGGGACTTAATCTATGATATTTTAGGCTTTAAATTTATAAAAGATGCCGATTTACTTATGCTACCTCAGTTTCATAGTCCTTGGCTTACTAATTTTATCAACGCAATGAACGACCCTGATACCCCAGATCAAAATGATTGGAAAGAAATCCACGAAATCATCCGTCAGCAAGGAAATTTGGAACTTTGGGAAAAAGTGATCGTGCCTTTGCTTGCGCTAGACCCAAAAAATCGCGCAACAGCGGCCGACACTGTGCAAGCATTATCCTCTATGATTAGCAAGATAGCTACCTAATGGAATGCATCCGGTTTTCTTGAGCTTCTCGAACTCTTCAAGATAACTTAAGGCAACTTTAGCGCTTTCTAAAACGACAACGTTTTCTCGATTTGAGCTTGTCGCTTGAAAGGTGAAGTTGAAAGATCCTGTCCAAACGCGGGTTTCCCCAAGAATACAGAATTTATCGTGCATGAGCGATTTGCGCTCTCTGATCCTCTTTCCATTCTTAGCTTTGTACTTTGCCGGTGGATTCCAAACAAAAATGGGAATATGCGCCTGTTTCATTTTATGGATAGGGGCGCGTGCCTTGATAGAGCAGGGATCGACAATCACTTCGACATGCACCCCCCTTTCTTTGGCATCGATAAGTGCTTTAGCTATTCCTTGATGCATGAGAGCATAGACAGCAGCTTTTATGCTCTTTTTCTCTTTTTTGATGAGGGAGATCAGTTCATTTGCGACGTTGTCATCTGGAGAGAAAAGCACCTGGTAATTGGCGATGGGTTCAGAAGGGGCAGAAGCTAGCGGGAAAGGCGTGAGACTAGCACATATGATAGCAAGTAAGAAATAGATGTATTTTTTCACAACAACCCCAATTGAAAATGTAAACTTGATATCAGTTGCTGAGAATCTGTGCAAATGCATTTTGCGGCAAAGCGCAGCTATGTTAATATCGACTTATTTAACCTGGATAAGATTTATGGCAAAGCAATTGCGACCGATCTATTACGATACAGAGACGACAGGCGTGCGAAATGACAGGGATCGGATCATTGAACTTGCCGCTTTTGATCCTGTGGAAAATCGCACTTTTTGCAAGTTTATTAATCCGGGAATCCCGATTCCTCCTGAAGCGACTGCCATCCATCACATCAGCGATGCAATGGTCACTGATGCTCCCTCATTTAATGTCATCGCGGAAGAGTTTATAGCATTTTGTCCCGAAGAAACGGTTTTGATTGCCCACAACAACGATGCTTTCGATAAACTGTTCATGGAACAGGAATTTAAGCGCGCTGGTGTCGCCTTTCCCCCTTATCGGTTCATCGATACGTTGAAATGGGCGAGAAAATATCGTCCCGACTTGCCGCGCCACACTTTGCAATCCTTGCGCGAAGTCTATGGATTTGCTGCTAACCAAGCCCACCGGGCTCTTGATGACGTGATCATTTTACATCAGGTCTTCTCAGCGATGATCGATGACCTATCGATAGAGAAGGTAATCGAGCTGCTCGCCCGACCACAAATTTTATCCAAAATGCCCTTTGGGAAGCATCAAGGAAAAATGCTGGCCGATGTGCCCAAAGATTATGTGGGCTGGTTGGCATCCAGTGGAGCATTCGATAAAGCAGAAAACAATGAGCTCAAGGAAAATTTTCAAAAACTAGGGTTGCTTTAATGGCCACAATAGACGATTTTTTGAAATTAGACATTCGCGTGGGCATTATTGCAAACGCAGAAGAATTCCCTGAAGCGCGTAAACCTGCTTATAAATTATCGATTGATTTTGGTTCCGAAATCGGCATGAAACGATCAAGCGCTCAAATCACGGCTCACTACAAGCCCGCTGACCTGATCGGAAAGAAGATCCTTGCCATAGTTAACTTTCCTCCGCGTCAGATTGGTCCTTTTGTTTCGGAGGTCCTAACGTTGGGAGTTCCGGATAGAGAGGGCGGAATCATTCTGATTCAGCCCGAAAATGAAGAAGCGATCATCGGCGGAAAGCTCTTCTAAAAAGCTGGAACCGGATCTGCGGGCAATGCGGTTTTCTCTTCCTCATGGACATAGGTGTCGTAATGGTAGAGGGCTTCCCACATGCGGCGAAAAGGATCGCACGTTTTAAGGAGTTCTTCTTTATTGCCCTCTGCAATTTTGATGCCATGCTCGAGATAGATGATCTTGTCGGCATGCTCGATGGTGGAAAGGCGGTGCGCAATGAGGATTTGGGTCACCTCGCCGTGCAGGCTGGAGATCGCTTTCTTGATGTGCAGCTCGCTTAAGGAATCGAGAGCTGATGTTGCTTCATCGAGGATAAGAACGGGAGATTCTTTGACAAGCGCGCGAGCGATCGCAAGCCGCTGCTGCTGACCTCCGGAAAGGTTTTGACCGGCTTCAGCTAACATGGAATCGTAAGTTTCCGGCAATCGACTGATGAATTCTTCCGCGTGGGCCCGCTTTGCTGCATTTTCAATTCTTTCCCGAGAGAAATTCCTTCCGAAAGCGATATTCGCTGCGACTGTATCCAAAAAGAGAAAAGGCTTTTGCGAAACGAAAGCGATTTTTTCGCGGATCGACTTCTGCGTATACGCATTGAGGGGCTTTCCATCGATACGGATCTCCCCTTTTTGCACTTCGAAAAGGCGTGGAATGAGCTGAACAATTGTTGATTTACCGGCGCCTGTGGGGCCGACAATGGCGACAGTCTCCCCTTTGTTTACAGTGAAGCTAACATCTTTCAAAACCCATTCATCGCCGTAGCGGAACCAAACATTTTCAAATTCGATCTTATCTTTAAAGTCGGGCAGCTCAATGGCATCCTTACAATCTTCAATGTCGGGTTTGAGGTGCAGGACTTCAAACATGCGCTCAGCAGCGACCACGCCGCGCTGGATATTTGCATTTTCATCCGCAAACTTCTTCACCGGTTCGTAAACAAGCTGGAGCAATCCGCAGAAGACAATGAGTTGAGAGAGGCTCATGCCGATGGTATAAAGACCAAAGAGCACGACGCAAGCGAGGCAGAGAGTAGTGATCGCGTGCAATATGGGTCGCGTAAGCAAACCGTATTTTGCTGTCTTGCTCTCTAGAACGGCCATTCTGTCGTTCTGCTCCTTATATTTTTTTAAAGAGAAGGCTTCCATCGCAAAAATTTTTACAGTTTGAATACCTGCGAGAAAATCGATGAGAACGTTGGCAAAGCGCTCTTGGTTGCTTTGAAGCTGGCGGGAGACGCGCTTAACCCTTCTTGCGAGGAAAACGATGGGGATGACGATCAGAGGAACACCGATGAAAATCACAAGCGATAGCTGCCATGATAGATAGACGCACATGGACAAGCAAGTGATGATAGTAAAAGGAGTCTGCAGATAATTGGTGAGCCAGGAGTTAATCGAAACCGCAATCTGCCCAGCATCTCCAACGATACGAGAAGAAAGACTGCCGATATTATGCTTCTGATAAAAGCTCATTGGAAGAGATTGAATGTGCTCAAAATATTGCTGACGCAAATCTCTACTGACGCGAATTGACAAAAGCTGGGTTGTGTAGCGACTCGCAAATAACCAGATCGCTTTGAAAACGGCGACGCAGAGAAGAATGATAACGAGGGCTTTGATGTTATTCGTAAATTTGAAATGTTCTCGGAATTCTTTGATTAGCCAATTAAGCGGATTAGTCTCATTCGCAGCCATATAAGCGGCCGCTTGTTGTTTGGTGATGACCCCTGTTTTGTCTGTATCGATCTGATCCCATTTTGTCTCTACCGTTTGCAAAGAGACGGAATCCTTGGGCGCATCTAAGGTATGTTCCGTGGAGAAGAGGGTAAAAAAGTCGGATCCATTGTTGGAAAGGACTCCCAATGCAAACATTTCCATTTGGCTAGCAATCGTAAGACAAAGAAGAGTGACAAAAGTGACGATGAGTAAAGATAAATGCTTTCGACTGCGCAATGCAGCCTGAAGAAGTAATTTCATGACGAACCTTAAACAGGCCCTGATCGGGCCTTCCAGTAAGATAGATTATGCGATTGGCGGGTTCTCTTCTATGGAAAACTTACCGATGCGCCGATATTTTTGATAGCGCTGCTCAAGCAGGGTTTCCGGATGAACAGTTTTTAAAATATTCCATTGATCAAGAATGTATTTTTTGACATTGGTATAAACTTCCGTCGGGTTTTGATGGGCCCCACCTTGAGGCTCGTCGATCATTGCATCGACGATGTCGATTTTCATGAGCTCTTCGGCGTGAAGCTTAAGAGTTTGAGCAGCGAGTTCTTTTTTGCCGTTGTCTCTCCACAGAATCGAAGCACATCCCTCTGGCGAAATCACTGAATAATAGGAATGCTCAAGCATCGCGACGACGTCTCCGACGCCAATTCCAATCGCTCCTCCGGAACAGCCTTCGCCGATAAGGACAACGATGACAGGGGTTGGCAAACGAGCCATTTCCCAGAGGTTTTGAGCAATCGCCCATCCTTGGCCGCGCTCTTCAGCGGAGAGTCCTGGATGCGCCCCGGGAGTGTCGATAAGGGAAAGAACCGGAATCTTAAATTTGGCTGCAAGCCGCATGCAGCGCATTGCTTTGCGGTATCCTTCAGGGTGCATCATCCCGAAATTACGCTCAAGGCGGCTGGCTGTGTCGAACCCTTTCTCTTGAGCGATCACCATGAATTTTTGACCGCTAATCTTGGCAAGCCCACAGATGACAGCGCGATCATCGCGGAAAAGCCGGTCGCCATAAAGCTCAGAAAAATCTTCGCAGATATTGCGGATATAGTCCAATGCTTTGGGCCTTTGGGGATGGCGACAGATGGCGACTCTGTCCCAGGGAGAAAGCTCTGCATAGACCTTATTTTTAAGCTGTTGAAGTTTAGATTCCAGTTTGGAGATCTCCTCATCGGACCAAAGCGCGTTGCCTTTGTTCTTCTCCTTCAATTCGAGGATCATTTTCTCATATTCTAAAATCTGCTTCTCATGAGCGAGAGTACTCATATTTTTTTCATCCTTATCAACTTATCGGGAGGGAGCCGCAACTTCCACCCCAGGGAGTTTAGCCTCGTGAAAATCTTTAACTATTTCAATAAATGTCTGTTTAGTCAGAACAATCGAGAAAATCTCTTCGATATCTTCAGCGCTTAAGCGAATGCAGCCATGGCCATCATAAGCGCCGATCACATCTCGATTCTCGACTAGCTTGCCAGAAGCGTCTTCGGTCCAGGGAGCTCCTTGTAATCCATAGCCCTTGGCAGAGGCTGTAACTCTTTCAACTTCCTGATCCAGCGGTATCCAACGCGTGCCGAAAATGCGAATCATTTCGACATTTTGATCGTGATGAAAACCCATCATCCCTGGCTTGTAAATCGCCACGCGATTGCCCAACATGTAGCGCCCCAAGGGCGTCGCTGTACCAGAAGGTTTGGAGGGATCCAAGCGACCGAGACCGATGCGGTAAGTTTTGAGTAAGACGCGCTCGTTCGTATCCAAATCGACGTAGTAAAAGGCCATTTTACACCTTGAAACGTCAGCCAGAAGATAGAAGTTAATCTTTTTGTCTTTCCGAAAAACGTTAAACTTGCTTCCTTCTGAGACTTTTTGAGAGAAGTAGTCTGGTTTACCGTTCATGCTGCGTGCAATGAAATGGCGAGACGTGTTGTAATGAGCGGCGTAATCAGAAATCCAGGCTGGACGTCCTTTCAACCACGGCGCAGAACTGGCATAAGTCACTGTCTCAACGATAGGCAGCTTTGAAGAACCTGTGGAAAAGAGTTGGAAAATCCTGTCTATGTTAGGAAAATCTTCTTTAGGAGATAGAGGAAAAGCGGCTGGAAGCACTTGAGTCGATGGCATAGGAGCAGCTGCCTTCTCTTTTCCTTTCTTCTTGTCTTTAGAATCAACTTTCTTGGCAGAGTTAGAGATAATATTTATAGTCGGCTTTGAAGGAACAGGAACTGAAAGGATGGGAGTTTCAGCAATTTTTAAAGGTGGCGAAACTTCTACAGGCTGCTTGCTTTTCTTCTTGAGCGCAGCTGTAATACCGATGAGTGAAAAAAGGGCAACTGAGCCCATTAAGATCCATTTAGGCACTGACAATCAGACAACTCCACAAATTTGCTGAATTGATCAAATTATAAGTGGCCCAATCCTTTTTAGGAAGAGGTTCGTTGAACACCTTCCAAAACAGTGGGGCGACATTCCATTCTCAGGAATTAGCTGAATCAATCAATTCTAAAAAATAAGCAATAATTATCTATATAAATGAAATAAAATCAAGAATTAAAAACAAAGATTCACATCAATAAATAAAGAAGTTGTTAAAACCTCTTTTATAAGATAAAAGTGGTTCGAAAAAAATAAAACTTATACCGAAAATGATTCAAGAATCATTTTCGGTATAGAGGCTCCCCAAACGCTTAGCGTGGGCCACCACTAGATTTTCTCTCTTTTTCAATGACTTTGCGCATTTTTTTACCAGGAGTAAATTTAACAGCAAGACGGGCAGGAATAACAATAGGTACAGCAGCATTCTTTGGATTTCGCCCAATTTTCTGTTTTCTCTCTACAATTTCGAAAACACCAAAATCTCGGAATTCAAGGCGATCTCCTTTTGAAAGATACTCTGTCATGGCATCTAAAAAAGATTGGATAACATTTCGAACATCATTGGGATGGACACCTCGATTCTGGGAAATCACTTGTATCAATTTCTTTTTAGTGATTGTCGCCATATTTTTTGACTCCTTGTTAAAAACCCAGGCCTGTGTCCGATTGCTTCCCGAAGGCGCAGGTCTAACCGCGACCCGACATTGTACCCTCTAGAGGGAGAAGGGGACCACTGCTCTTTTACTTGCTCATTGTTGTATCACATTGATTTTCAAGCAAGTTGTTTTTACAAAAAAATTTAATACCTGTTTTTCCAGAAGAGGAGTCAATCATTTTTTAAGTTTGACGAGCATTTTCTTTTTTTTACCCGATCCAAAAATGAGGAATTCCCCACCGATCAAAGATTGTTCGTTAAGGAGAAAATCTGAACACGTAACACGAACGTTGTTGAGATAGGCACCGTCGTTTTTAATCAGGCGTAGAGCCTCCCCTTTGCTGGGAAGTAGGCCGATTTTAACCGATACATCGACGAACTTTTGACCAATAACATCAGCGGGATGAAGCTCACAACTCGGCATGTCTTTAGCAATTTCGCGCAATGCTTCAGGATCGAGCTCTGCATCAGTTCCGGGCGCTGCACTTTCTGTCACTTTCAACGCTTTTGCTAGTCCTTCCTCGCCATGCACTAGCTTTGTCATCTCTTCTGCTAGGCGTTTTTGCGCCGTATTGGGAATATAATCCCTACGCTGCATGCTTTCTTTATATTCGTCGATTTCCTTCAAATCCATAAAAGTGAGTAAACGCATCATCTTAATGACGTCTGCATCAGGCATCCGGAAGAAGTACTGATAAAATTCGTAAGGAGAGCATCGGTCTGCCGCTAGCCAAATCGCGCCGGATTCCGATTTTCCAAATTTTTTTCCATCGCTGCGGGTCAATAGTGGGAAAGTGAGTCCAAAAGAAGGTCCGGCACCCAGTTTGCGAATAAGGTCCACCCCTTCGGTAATATTGCCCCATTGATCGCTCCCCCCAATTTGAAGGACAACATTGTGCTGGGTATAAAGGTGATAAAAATCGTAGGACTGAAAGAGCTGATAGCTAAACTCGGTAAAGCTTATCCCTTCTTCTGAATTGAGACGGCTCTTTACACTCTCTTTACTAAGCATGATGCCCAGCCTAAAGTGTTTGCCTACATCCCTTAAAAAATCGATGAGTTTAAAGCCTGAAAACCAGTCATCATTATTGACAACCATGGGCCTTGCTTTAGGATGAAAAAAATCAAGAATAGCTTCAAAATGGCGCCGAATGCGAGTCGTATTGTACAGAATTGTTGACACTTCGAGAAGAGGACGTTCAACGCTTTTTCCGGAAGGATCGCCGATTCGGCCTGTTGCCCCTCCCAGTAGGACGACAGGAGTATGCCCGAATTTCTGGAACCATTTTAGGACAATGATCCCTACAAGATTGCCGATATGGAGGCTGTCTGCTGTCGGATCGAAGCCGCAATAAAGCTTGATGGGCTGCTCAACACGCTTATAGAGCTCTTCGCTCGTGATGGCATCGATCAATCCCCGCTCTTTCAAACATTCAATCACATTAGACATAGCTTAACCTTATAGACATTTTTACCTTCTCTTTGGAGAGAAAGCTTAAGCCTTTTGGGGAATTTCACTCAATGCTTGTCTAATTTGTAAAGACTCTTTTTTCTTTTTTCACATGGTCTTTATCAGTCGACACCGTCTGAAATTCTGTTTTGATCTGATCTGCGAGCTGGCTAATACGTGCGCTCAAATCCGCTGTATTTTGATTCTCATCGAATAAAGAAATGCTTTTGTTTTTAAGAGCGATACGGTGGAAAGCGTGACGCGATATCCACCTCTGGATTTCAATCGTTTTTTTTTCTAGTGCTTGAGGGGTAATTTTCTTGTCGAGAGCATCGAACTGTCTTCTGAGTTTTTCTCTCGCCTTTTGCGTTTTAGGGCTTTCTTCAGCAATCTGTTTTTTTCTTTCTTTATCAGAAAAAGTCATTCGAATCTCCTACTTAATAAATTAGATAAGCAACGGAACTCCGATACTCTAAAAAGTGAAAAATGCCGGGAGGTCTCAAATTCAATGGCTAGCGGACGCAAGTGAATTCACTTTCTTGAGTGGTCGCAATAGAGAATACGCGAAAACTCCGTCGCGGATTCTATTTCTGTAAAAAATTAAATTCAATTAGGTTTTTCATTTCTAAACGATCTCGCTTTCGCCTAAAAAACGCTTATACCCAACGTGATTGAAAATTTGGATTTAAGACCGAGCCAAAGCCCCGGGATTGGACGATGGAATCTAGCTCTTATTTCTAATAGAGGCGACGATTCGATCGCGCCAATCGCGGGAGCTTTCGCTTCGGTCCTAAACCAAATTTTCAATCACGTTGGGTATACAGAGTACCACTTCGATTAAAACTAAAAAGGATTGAATAGGTCGACAAATTCGCAGGGAATTCCAAATTGTTTTTGTATTTCTTCCATCAGTGCAAGTATTCCCACTTTTTCTGTAGAATAATGGCCGAGGGCAAAGAAGTTGATTTTGCGCTCATGAGCAATATCCCACACAGGTTCGTCAAAACTGCCTGTTATGTAACAATCGACACCTACGTCTGCCGCTTGCACAATGTTTCGATGCGCTCCCCCCGAAATCAAAGCAGCACTTGTCACTTCTTTTTTTCCACCGAGGGCGACATGTGCAGTACGTCCGTAATAAGTTTCCAGTTTTTTGCGGAATGCATCGATGCTCATTGATTCACAAATCCCCTTTACCCCGATTGTTTGAAAAGGCTGAAGGTCGCTGAATCCAAGATCCATGGCAGCTTTCCAATTGTTCCCAAGGCGCGAATGCGCATCTAGAGGAAGGTGATAAGACAAAAGAGAAATTCCGTGTTTGAGCAAGAGCTCGATCTTATCTCGCTTTACTCCAGTAATTGCATAGGAGTCTTTATTCCAGAATATTCCGTGATGCGTAATAAGAACATCTGCGCCTTTTTTGACGGCTTCATTAATGACAGCTAAGCTCGCTGAAACAGCAAAGCATAGATGCTTGATGTGTTTTTTGCCTTCAACTTGAATTCCATTGGGACAATAATCAGCAAATTGTTCGGGGGAAAGAAGATCCTGGAGGAATAGAGAAAGATCTTGTAATGTAATCATCATTTTTCAAAGATCCGAATTTGAAGAAAGAACCCCCATATATATAGGTTTTTATCTCTTATGTCTATAGATGCGATCAAAAAGGCTGTTGGGTACAAGGCTGCTGAACTGGTCGAAAATAGAATGTGCATTGGACTGGGAACAGGAACAACAGCGTTTTATTTTATAGAAAGATTGGGACAGCGTTGCCGCGAGGGTCTAAAAATTCAGGCTGTCTCTAGTTCAACACGTTCCTTGGAGCAGGCTAAAAAAGAAGGAATTCCCCTTCTTGATATCGATGCAACGACCACCCTAGACCTCACTGTAGATGGCGCTGATGAGATCGATCCTCTGAAGAGAATGATCAAAGGCGCAGGGGGTGCTCTTGTGCGCGAAAAGATCCTTGCCGCAATGAGCCGGGAGATGGTGGTCATCGTCGATGAAAAAAAACTGGTTTCCTCGCTAGGTAAATGCAAGCTTCCGGTTGAAATACTTCCCTTTGCTAAAACAGCGACTCTTCATCACATCCAAAAAGCAGGTTATCATGGAGAATTTCGAAAAAAATCGGATGGTGATGCATACGTTACTGATAACAACAATCTCATCATTGACATCCAATTTGACTCATCCCGGGAAAATCCGGAGGAAGATCACGAAACCTTGATCCGCATTCCGGGAGTGGTTGACACCGGTTTTTTCTTTAATCTTGCGGGTAGAGTGATTGTGGGTTTTACTGATGGGCAGGTAGTTATTAAGTAGGAAGGTAAACAATGGAAACAGATCTAGTACCCATTACTTTTAATAAGATCATGCAGTCTCGCGCATACACTGTGATCATTTTGGGCACTGAACAGAAACGGTTTGCGATTTATACAGAACCTTCCGTTGGCCGCAATATTCAAATCTACCTCACAGAAGAGAGCAAGCCTCGTCCTTACACCCATGATCTCATCTATTCCATTTTCCGCGGATTGAATATTAAACCACTCCAAGTTGTAATCACAGATATCGAAGATACAATCTATTTTGCGAGAATTTATCTCGAGCAGCAGATCGGAGAACAAAAGATCATTTTGGAGATCGATGCACGGCCAAGCGACTGCATCATGCTTTCCATCGTCGATAAAATCCCTTTTTTCTGCCGTAAAGAGATTTTCGACAAAGCAGTACCTGTTGAAGAATAAATTCAGGACATTAGTATTTGACATTGAATTTATTGCGAGCAAGGTTAAGCAGAGACTTAACGGCAATCTCCGCATCTTCTCCTTCTGCAGACACGTGGATTCGCGCTCCTCGCGATGCGGCGAGCATGAGAATGCCAAGCAATGATTTAGCATTCACGGTGCACTCTTGATAGCTCAGCATCACTTGAGATTTAAAAGTAGCAGCGCATTTGACCAGCTCCGTCGATGGGCGCGTATGCAACCCTTTCTCATTAATAACGATGAAAGAATCTTTGTATTTCTTACTCATGGTAGTTCAATGCAGCAATTCATCCAGTTGCGTCACGAGCTCATTGAAATGGCGCATCGCCGCTTCGACAGGCTCTGATGTTTGCATATCTACCCCTGCGAGCTTCAACGTATCAATGGGATACTTGCTTGACCCCGATGCAAGGAACGCCAGGTAGGCATCGCGTGCTTTATCCCCGCCGCTAAGTACCTTATCAACAAGCGCGTGTGCCGCGCTGATGCCAGTAGCATACTGATAGACATAGAAATTGTAGTAAAAATGGGGAATGCGCGCCCATTCGATATCAGCTTCTTGGTCGACATGGACGTCAGGACCAAAATACTCTTCATTCAACTTACGGTATTCCTTTTTGAGAAGGGCCGGCGTCATCGGAATCCCTTGCTCTGCCCACTCATGCATTTTCAATTCGAACTCCGCAAACATGGTCTGCCTGAGCAAAGTAGCTCTCATGTCGTCTAATTTCTGATTGATTAGGAAGGCTTTTTGCTCTTTCGTTTTGACTTGAGAAAGCAAATAGCGTAGAAGGAGCTCTTCATGGAATGTCGAAGCCACCTCAGCGACAAAAATAGAATACTGGGAATAATGGTAAGGCTGATGAGAGCGGCTGAGGAACGAGTGCATACTATGCCCTGCTTCATGCGTGAGCGTCATGACATCATTAAATGTTCCGTGATAGTTCATCAGAATATAAGGCATGCTGTCGTAGCAACCACTCGAATAGGCACCTGAACGCTTTCGAGCATTTTCATAGCGATCCACCCAACGGTCCTTAGTGAGTCCCTGATTAAGAGCGCGTTGGTAATCCTCACCCAATACAGAGACGGAGGCGATGATCACTTTCGTGGCTTCTTCATAAGGCATTCCCATTTCAACCTGCCTCACAAGAGGGACATGCAAATCATAAAGGTGAAGCTTGTCTAATCCCATCGCTTCTTTGCGCAAATGCATATAGCGGTGAAGTGCGGGCAGATGAGCGCGAACCGCCTGAATGAGCGACATGTACACCTTGGTATCGATCTGGTTAGGGAACAGCGCTGCCTCAACACAGGAGTTGTAATTGCGGGCTTGCACTTCAAGCAGATGGCGCTGGACTTGCCCACTCAATAGCTCGCAGAGCGTGTTTTCATAAGACAGAAAGGTGTTGTGGAGATTTTTAAATGCCCCTTCGCGAAGCATGCGATCCTTATCGCGTAGATAAAGAAGATATTTGCCGTGCGTGAGTTCACGCACATTGCCTTTGCCATCGGTTACGGGAGGAAACTTCAAATCGGCGTTATTAAGCGCCCCAAATGCCTGCGAGGCGGTCTCCAAAGATTTTCCCGCCATTGCTAGCAGCTTTTCTTCAGCGGCCGGAAGCGTATGCGCCTTTAAGCGCACAATTTTTTCGAGATAAAGCGCATAGTCTTTCAACACAGGGGACTGCAAAAGAGCGCTGAGCTTATCTTCAGAAAGCTGAAGAAGTTCCGGCTCAATCCACGCTGTTTCTTGACGAAATGCATAATGCAAAGTCACAATGCGAGAATAGGCCTTTTTTGCTGTCTCCTCTGCAACATCTTCGTCGTGCCGCAAATGCGCATAGGTGTAAAGTTTTGATAGGTTTCGATCGATTGTACAACAGAGCTCGATCAAGGCCTTAAGGTTTTCAGGGCTTTGCTTCCAAGTTTCCTGAAATGTAGCGAGCTCAGGCCAGTGCGGCTGACTGGATTCCCGACCCCATTTATTAAAATCTTCATTCCAGGATTCCCAAGAGGGATATAAGTTTTCTACATTCCAATGAAAAGCTTTATTCACTTCGTTGCGCTCTAGAGTTCTATCCGCCGGTTCTGATATTTGTGCTGTTGTCATCATTTTTTACCTCATTAAAAACTGGATTATGCTTTTTTAAGCCTCAAGAGTCAATCAAGCATTATACCCAACGTGACTGAAAATTTGGATTTAAGACCGAGCCAAAGCCACGGGATTGGCTCGGTCTTAAATCCAAATTTTCAGTCACGTTGGGTATAAGTTTCAGAAACCCAATTAAAGAAATTTCTTCCTGATCATTAGCAATCAAGATCATCGTCTGCTAATTTTGTTGCCAAAAAAATCTGCAAACTGCTAAGCTAGCTTCAGATTTTGTATTCAAAAAGATTGGAGAAAAGAGTAGAATGTTGCTCACCTATTAAACCCAAAGGAGAGAAAAAAATGGCACAAGAAACTAGTAAAAAACTCACGCTCAAGCCCATCGGCAACCGAGTTCTCGTCCAACGCATTGAAAAGGAAGAGACACTGAAAGGCGGTATCATTCTTCCCGATACAGCAAAGAAAAAACAAGAGACAGCAAAAGTCATCGCAATTGGATCTGGCTCAACGACTGCCGACGGCAAACTTATTCCTATCCCTGTTCAAACAGGCGACACCATTCTTATGGATAAATATTCCGGCCAAGAAGTGACGATCGACGATGAAGAGTTCGTCATCCTTCGCGCCGATGACATCATTGCAATCATCAATTAAGCCTATAGGAGTACATCGAAATGGCAGCAAAGAATATCAAGTTTAAGGAAGACGCACGCCAAAAGATCCTTAAAGGTGTGCAAACTTTAGCCTCCGCTGTTAAAGTCACACTAGGTCCAAAGGGGCGAAACGTCGTCATCGACAAGTCCTACGGATCCCCTCAAATCACAAAAGACGGCGTCACTGTCGCAAAAGAGATCGAGCTTGAAGATAAGCACGAAAACATGGGCGCTCAGATGGTGAAGGAAGTAGCCAACAAAACCGCCGATAAAGCAGGCGATGGCACCACCACAGCGACCGTTTTAGCAGAAGCGATTTATAGCGAAGGTCTTCGCAACGTCACCGCGGGGGCTAATCCCATGGAGATCAAGCGCGGAATTGAAAAAGCTGTGAAAGAGATTTCAGCCAATCTGAAAACGCTCAGTAAACCGATCCAAGAAGACAAAGAAATCACTCAAGTCGCTACCATTTCTGCGAACGGAGATACGGAAATAGGCGAAATCATTGCTAAAGCAATGAAAAAAGTCGGTAAAGACGGGACAATTACAGTAGAAGAGGCGAAAGGATTTGAAACAACTCTTGATGTTGTTGAAGGAATGAACTTCGACCGCGGCTATGTCTCTGCTTACTTCATGACAAACACTGAGACCCAAGAGTGCATCATGGAGGACGCCTTTGTTCTACTGCACGAGAAAAAGATTTCCTCTGTGAAAGAATTTCTTCCTATTCTCCAAGCCGTAGCTGAAACGGGAAGACCTCTGCTCATCATCGCAGAAGACGTCGATGGAGAAGCGCTTGCGACTCTCGTCGTTAACCGCCTCCGCGCCGGCCTTAAAGTCTGCGCTGTCAAAGCCCCAGGTTTTGGCGACCGCCGCAAAGCGATTATGCAAGACATCGCGACATTGACAGGTGGAGAACTGATCAGCGAAGAGATCGGGATCAAGCTTGAGAATGTTACTGTCGACATGCTAGGACGTATTAAAAAAGCTGTTGTCGGCAAAGAAGACACCACGCTTGTCGAAGGCGCCGGAGATAAAAAAGCAATCGCAGAGAGAATTGCTCTTATCCGCCGTCAAATCGAAGAATCCACTTCCGACTACGACCGCGAAAAACTCCAAGAACGCCTCGCCAAACTTGCAGGCGGAGTTGGAATCATCCGCGTCGGAGCAGCCACAGAAATTGAAATGAAAGAGAAAAAAGACCGCGTCGATGATGCTGTCCACGCGACAAAAGCAGCTGTCGAGGAAGGAATCCTTCCCGGTGGAGGAGTTGCTCTCATCCGCTGCATCCCCGCACTGGAAAAATTGGCGGCCACTCTTTCTGGAGACGAAAAAGTGGGTGTGGAAATCATCATCAAGGCGATCGTATGGCCTATCCGCCAGATCTCGTTGAACGCTGGCAAAGAAGGCTCTATCATTGTGCAAAAAGTGGCTTCAATGGGAACTTATGAAGGTTGGGATGCTCTCAATGACCGTTTTGGCAACATGCTGGAAATGGGCATTGTCGACCCAACGAAAGTAACGCGTCTGTCCATTGAGCTCGCGGGCTCCATTGCGGCATTATTGCTTACAACGGAAGCGATCATCACTGAAGAAAAAGAAGAAAAATCTTCTAGCCCAGCAATGTCCGGCGCTGACTACTAAGTCCAGCATTAGATAAAGCTGTTATTCCAAAGGCGCTCAATTGAGCGCCTTTTTTTCGTTTTTTAAGACTTACTTGATATAAAGTAATATTTTTAATAATTTAAGATTTATTTGAAGGAGTGATCCATGAAGACCTTTTTCTCCACACTTGCAGGTCTAGTTATCGTTGGTATTTTAGCTGCTGTTATCGTCGGATTTGTCTTTTGGTCTAGACTCCCCGACATGGTCTCTAATCACCTCTCAAAGAAACTTAAGGTCGCCGTTGAGATCGATAGTTTTGGCCTTTCTTGGGGGAAAATTAGCGCAAGAAACATCCAAATCGGCAATCCTCCTGGATCCCTTCTTGCCAGAGCTTTGACATGCAAAGAAATCGATATCCTCGCCCCTATTACTCACTATCTCAAAAAAAGGATCGTGATTGATGAGATTGACCTGAAAGATATCTATTTGGGGTTAGAATTTGATTCTGCAAGCAGCACTTCAGGCAACTGGTCTAGGATCATCAAAAACCTGCAGGACTCCACAGGAGGGGCATTGACTTCAACTTCAAAAGACAAGCGCAAAAGTAAAAAAGAAACTCCTCCACCGACAACCTCTGGGCGGTCCGTACTGATTCACCGCATTGTTCTCACAAATATTGATGTTGACGTCATCTACAGAAAGGAAGGCGGCAAAGTTAAAAGACTTCCTCGTATCCCCCGCATGGAGCTCACGGAGATCAGCAGCGAAGGCGGCTTGCCGATGGATCAAATTCTCAATTCCGTTCTCGTTCAAATGCTCAAGGAAGTTTTCATTAAAGAAAACCTAAACAACATGATCAAAGAATTCATGGATACGCCAAGCCCAATTCAGAAATATATCCAGCCATTCAAGGGATTTTTTAATGCCGTCTCCGAAGAGACCGATGCGATTGTAGCCCGCGCTTAGAACCCGTAGAAATTTGTAATACACCAAGAATTGCAGGACGAGTCCTTCTCTTTTTGAGGCAAAATATAAGCCTCTTTATAGCGTGCATAAAAGGTGGTTTGGAGAGTAACTTGGGGAGTAAAACGAGGAAAGGGGTAGAAAATATCTTGTTTGCACCAACGTTCCCATAAGGACTCAGTCATTGCGATTTGATTTAACTGCCTGCATGTTAAACTACAAGCTAAACCTTCTTTTGCTTTTAGGTAGAAAAAAATTTGCAGGATGATTTCAGAAGGAAGAACCACTAAAGAAGGAGCTTCTTTAATCGGCTGCAAAGGAAAAACCTTTTGATGGGCCCAGAGGCATACTGATTTAAAAGTCATCCTCCCTCCTAAATCGAGAAGAGATGAAAGAATATACTACTTCCACTGGAAAACCTGGAGTTTTTGCTTCGTCAGCTTGGCAGCCAATTTTTGATCTTCACTCGTGCCTTGCCTCTACGGCAATGGTCACTCGCTCCAGACACAAAAATTTGCGCCGCTTCCTTGCAAAATCCTCCAGTTTTCAAGTATCAACAGTATAGACAAAACTTAAATTAAAATTCAACACTACTTTGGCGTTTTCACAGCACTCGTCCCATGAATCAGCTTCTTTAAGTAAGGAACTAGGAGAAAACTCAAAATGGCAAGCACAAGAGCAAACGAGCCGTAAATGAAAAAAGCTTTGTCATAAATGGCCAGCGACGCTAACGGAGTTGTTTTTGCAGGGACAGAAGCAAGCGTTGCCAGCCCCCCTCCGATCGCAAAGGCCGCCGCTTGCGTCAGAAACCAGACACCCATCATCAGCCCCACCAGATGTTTCGGACTGAGAACAGTAATCATCGAGAGCCCAATCGGCGAAAGCAGTAATTCTCCAATTGTCTGGAGAAAATAACTTCCTGCGAGCCAATAAGAAGAAGTTTGCCCATCTTGTCCAAAATACATCCCCCCAAATCCTAGAAAGTAAAAGCCAAGCGCCATGAACAATACCCCAAAGGAGAATTTGACAGGCGTCGACGGATTGCTTTTCTTTTTATTCAGCGAAATCCAAAGGCGGCTCAAAATGGGACTGAGAAGAACAATGAAAAAGGGATTGAAGAATTGGGTGAATTCCGCATCGATGGTAAACCCTAGAAATTGAGGCATCATATTGCGGTCGGCATAAAGCATCAGCGATGTGAAGGTTTGGTTATAGATCGCCCAAAAGCCTACAGAGATCAAAATGAGAACCAAACAAGCGATCATTTTATTGCGCTGGGCCGGCTTTTCCTTAAGCAAATAGTAAATCACGACAAGCAAAATAACCAAGGAAGCAATCGCCAAAAGCACATCCGTCTCTTTAGGGAAGCGGAAGAGGAACATCATGGCCCCAATACAGGCGATCACACCGATGTAGAACAGAGAATAAAATTTGACTGCCTCTTTCCTCGCGTGGAGAGGGCTCATCGGAGGAAGAGCTCCGCTGGATCTTAAGCGTGATTTGCCGACAATGAATGTCACAAGCCCAATCGCCATGCCGAATGCAGCGATCAAAAAGCCGCTGTGCCAACCGTATTTATTGACAAGATATCCCGTGAATAGAGGTGGAAGCAAAGAGCCGATGTTGATTCCCATATAGAAAAGCGTAAAGCCCCCATCTCTGCGCGCATCGCCCGGACGATAGAGGTCCCCAACAATGCTCGAGACATTCGGTTTGAACAGGCCATTGGCAACAATGATCACGCTTAAGCCTAAAAAGAAAAAGCGCGTCCCAGGAATCGCTGTGATCAAATAGCCAAGGGTAAGCAGCGCTCCACCGATGATGATCGCACGCTGAAACCCGAGATATTTATCCGCGAGGTATCCTCCCAGGACGGGAGTCAGATAAAGCATGGCGCTGAAAGCTCCGTAAAGCAGATAGGCTTTATCATCTGTCATCAGCAGAGCTTTGGTCATGTAAAGAATGATGATGGTCTGCAGAGTATAAAAGCCAAACCGCTCCCACAACTCTGTGAAAAATAACAAATACAAACCGCGCGGCTGCTTATCCTGACTCATGGCTACCTCGTTGAATCCCCTGTGTCTATATCTCTTTTCAGGAATTTCAAGCAAAAAATATTTTAAGATAAAAACTTAGAAAGGACCGTGTTTCATACGTCGAAAATACAGCATTTTGTGTCTGCGTTTCCTGTTGGCTTTGTTAAGCTTCAGCCTGCCACGAAAAAAATTATTTTAAACTAAATGATTTTTATAAGTTACAAATATAAACACTATTATTATAATAGTTAAATTAATGTCAATTTACGAGTTTATAAAATGATAAGTCTGAAACAACAAATTCATTCGCATTCTGTTCATGTGGCAATACAGGAAACCTTAAGTCGTGATACGGTTTTACTCGATCTCACAGATTCCATTTTTCAGAAATTCAAAAACTATATTGAAGACATTCCACTTACAGCGCTCCCCTTTAACCAGGATGAAATAGAATTCGTGAATGGTGTCATTGATAAATTCAAACTCGATCTCGATTTAGTCCCTAGAAATCATGAGGATCGCGAAGAAACAACCCTTCATCCCAAAATTCAAAAGTTTCTAGATGAATTTTCTCGATTCGACCCCAAGCAAAAAGCTGTCTTAACCCAAAATTTGTCGAATACAAAATATAAAAATCATCCGATTTATTATTTCCTGCCCTCTTTTCTTCTTTCCAGATCCTACCCTGAATTAAAAGAATACATCAATTACCGGGACCCTAGTGTTGAGAGAATTCTCACCCCCAAGGGAATTTGCCATGCCATGGATTTGAGAGCTTCGGAAGGAAAATTATCATCGAATGTCGAGCGTATTGCATGTGAAAATGTCGATGTTCTGAAAGTTGAACTTCAAAAACTAAGCGAAAATCTAGATAAAATCCAAAAACTTTTCCTCGTGCAGATGGACCAAACAGAATCGATGCGAGGAGATCATACCATACCCATCTTTATCCACAGACAATCTCAAAAAAATCCAGAAGATATCATCATCACAGATAGCGCCGGGACATCACAAAAATTCTTGGATATGATGGCAAGATTCGTTCATACATTACTTCCAAAAGCCGACATTAGAGGTGTTGCACTAGCAAGACAAGCCAACTTTCACTCTTGCTTCCAGTTTGCACTCAACGACGCTCAATTCATTTGTGAAAATCCTCAGGAATTTCTTTCCTTTGTTAAGTCCCAAGAACCCAATCAATTACCCAATGCGCCTTACAAAACTTTCGGCGAACTTCCTCCGAAGATGATGAAGCTCAGTCAAACCACTTATTGTCTGAAAAAGATTCTTAGCGAGCCTCAGTTTCATGATCTGGCTGAACATATAAATCGCAAGAGGTTCTTAATTCTGTCAGAAGATCAAGGAAGTGATTCTAACCCCTCTTCTGGCATTCAGGAGTGGATACAAAAAGGGTGCCTCATCACTGATAGGCAGCTAAATAGATCGACGAACGTTTATGCCAACCATCTCTTCGCAAAAATTGAACGCCAAATTCTCGAAAAGATCTTTAGCCATTAGTCAGTTATATATTGCTGACGCTTGAAAGCTGCAGAATTTTGCAAGGAAGCGGCGCAAATTTTTGTGTCTGGAGCAAGTGACCATTGCCGAAGAGACAAGGCACGGGTGAAGACCAAAAATTGACTGCCAAGCGGACGAAGCAAAAACTCCAACTTTCAAGCGTCAGCAGTATACACCCAACGCAACTGAAATTTGCCTTAGTGCGAAGTTAAATTCCCGCGATGGGCGCGGTTGAATCATTGCCCTAGAAATAGAGATTAGATTCGATTGTCATATCTCGGAGCTTTGTGTTTCCAAAAAATTCATGCCATCATTATGTAGTCAAGTAAAAATTGACGCATCCAAATTATTCATTCGCGAAAGGCATATACCGAAAAAAACTGAAGAATCGGGAAAAAGCATTTTTCAACCACCCGCGAACAAGGTTCGCTAGAGATCACAGAGCTCACAGAGGGGGATTAAATTTTAAATCGAC
>Ga0070741_10003542_pt1 | contig 38576 bp, 26 predicted proteins | sample Coa_R1_4_FD_66440 | JGI IMG/M metagenome (GOLD analysis project Ga0070741, IMG submission 66440) | Surface soil microbial communities from Centralia Pennsylvania, which are recovering from an underground coalmine fire - Coalmine... | ecosystem: Environmental > Terrestrial > Soil > Unclassified ... | reverse complement strand
GATCAGCATGTCGGGAGCGGCGAGCCTGGTGATCTGGACGATCGTGCTGGCTGGCACCGGCCCGTTTGCGAACGCCTCGCGGCGACAGGTGACATAATCCTGATAGGGCTTTGCGGTCTCGCGCGTGCCGCCACCCATGTCGGTGACGAAGGTGATCATTCGTGTCACGTCGGCAAGGGTCGCCCCTTCCGTCGCGAGCGCCTTCTTGATCTTCATGAACGCGTAGCGGCATTGTCCCAGCATATCGCCGGGATACATGGTGTGTCCGTCAGCTTCGGATTCGGCACCGATGCCGGCTACCGTGATGAAGCGTCCCGGGTTCGTGACGGTGACCATTTCGGAGAACCGGCCTTTGGTCCAGGGACTGAAATTATAGTTTTTCTTGCTGAAGCCGCTGGCGGGGCCTTGGGCGTTCGCTACGAGAGCGCCCGCTAGCGCCGCGACCAGCACGACAAAGATCAGCTTGACAGGCATCTTCATTGCAAACCCCCTTGTCATTCGAGGGCGCTCGATCACATCCTGCGAGCAAGTCACGAGCGACCTTATCGAAAAGCGAAGCTATGCTGCTCTACGTCCGGGGCAATTACAATCGGCGCGGTCCGATCGACACGCAGCGAGTTCGTAGCGAAGGCCGCCGCGGCCTTTCCGAGACGGATATCCGACTGCTACTCTCATCGGTCGTGTCATTGTCGTCTGTGGTGGACAATTGGGGGTCCCGATGCCAAGCCGACGCATATTTTTGAGCGCTATTCCGTCTGTAGTCGTCCTTACCATTGCTACGCCGCTCCTGGCCGCCGATCCCTCCGCGCATGATTTCATCGCGGCACTCTACGACACTTACGTCAGCAAAGAGCGCAATGGACTTGCCTTGGACAGCGATGCAAAGGTGCGACGCTATTTCGAGCCGACGCTTGCCGCCTTGATATTGAAAGATCGAAGGCAATCCTCGCGCCGCGGCGAGGTCGGCACGCTCGACTTCGACCCCTTCGTCGACGCGCAGGATTGGCAAATCAGCGACCTGGCAATCGTGGTGGAGGAAGCCGGCCCGGGAAAGGCACGCGCGGCGGTGAAATTCAAGAACGTGGATAAGCCGAGCACGGTCGTGCTTGATCTGGTCAAAGTCGGCAAGGCCTGGAAGATCGGCAATGTAACGTGGGCGCCGCACGAAGAGCCAAACAATCTGCGCGCGCTTTACGCCAAATGATGTGATGCGTGGTAGCTGATCGTGCCGGCTACGACCATCAGTTAAACATGTGCGGACGTTGGCTGATTATTCGCTGCGCATTGCGCGCACGCGGCCACGACATTCTCGCTTCGCGGCCCATTGACGCAGCAGCATCGCGTTGCAAGGCTCGATGTGGCATTTGGGAAATGAGACAACAGGGTCCATCATGCACTTTCCACGACGACGATTCCTCACGCTTGCCGCAGGCGGCTTGGCGCTGCACGCGACCCGGCGGGCGCAGGCGCAAGACTATCCGGCGCGGCCGGTTCGCATCCTGGTCGGCTATAGCGCCGGCGGGGTGAGCGATATTCTCGCCCGGCTCCTCGCGCAGAAACTGTCGGAGCGGCTTGGCCAGCCTTTCGTGGTCGAGGACCGTCCCGGCGCCGCCAGCAATATCGCAACCGAGGCGGTGGTGCGCGCCGTACCGGACGGCTACACGCTGCTCCTTGCGGGGCTCGTCAATGCCATCAACGGCTCGCTCTACAGGGAGCTCAGCTTCAATTTCGTGCGCGATGTCGCGCCGGTGTCGCTGGTCAGCCGCAGCCCGCTGGTCATGGAGGTCAATCCCTCCTTTCCGGCCAAGACCGTTCCGGAATTCATTGCTTACGCCAAGGCCCATCCTGACAGCATCAACATGGCCTGCGCCGGAATCGGCGGCGCCACGCATGTCTCGGGCGAGCTGTTCCAGATGATGACCGGGATCAAGATGGTGACGGTGGCCTACAACGGCTCGCCGCCGGCGCTCGCCGACCTGATTGCCGGGCGCACGCAGGTGATGTTCGACAACGTGGCCTCGTCGGTGCCCCAGATACGTGCCGGCAAACTGCGTGCGCTGGCGACCACGACCCGCATCGCGGCCTTGCCTGACGTGCCGGCGATCAGCGAGTTCGTTCCCGGTTATGCCGCCGACGTCTGGAACGGCATTGTCGCGCCCAAGAACACGTCGGCGCCGATCATCGAGAAGCTCAATGGCGCGCTGGTCGCGATCATGGCCGATCCCAAGGTCAAAGAGCAAATGACCGCGATGGGTAACACCGCCGTGTCCAATTCGCCGGCGGAGTTTGCCCAACTGATCGCCGCTGACAGCGAGAAATGGGCGAAGGTGATCAAATTCGCCGACATCAAACAACAGTAACGGCGAACAACCGGCGAGCCCTACAGGTTGCGCGGCAGGATGTGGGCCCACTTGGCGTGGATGCGCTGGTCCAGTTCTTTGCTTGACCCGACGACTTGGGGAAAACTGCCGCGGCGCGACCACGGCTTGCAGGCGTCGATGACGACGCGAGCGTTGCGCGTGTCGTCCTTGCCGTAATTCATCGGATCGGACGTCCCGGTCCAGCAGCCGCGCAGAATTTCAAAGCCTTCACGCGGGTCGCAGCGCGTGCACATGGCCCAGACCACCCGGTCCATGTCCGCCGGATCGATGTCGTCGTCCACCACCACGACAAAGCGGTTGGCGTAAGCGCCGGCGTGGCATTGCGACGCGACCAGGCCCGCCTGTTTGGAATGGCCGGCATATTGCTGCTTGATGGCGACGGTGAGCCAGAGCCGGCTGCCGCCTGCCGGATGCGCCCACACGCCTTTGACCTCGGGCACGCCAGCGGCCTCGAGCTGATTCCACACCGCGCCGGAGCGGTAGGTGCCGCGGTAAAACGAATCGTCGTCCGGCGGCACGCCCGGAATGGCGCCGACGAGAATGGGGTCGTTGCGATGCATCAGCGTCTCGACCCGCATCACGGTCTCCGGCTTCTTGCCGGCGACGTAATAGCCGCACCATTCGCCGAACGGCCCCTCGTCGAGCAGATCGTTGGGATGGATGAAGCCTTCGAAGGCGATCTCGGCATGAGCCGGGATCGGCAGGCCGGTGCGCGGGCCGTGCACCACCTCGACCGGCTCACCGAGCAGCCCGCCCGCCGCGTCGTATTCGTTCTTGCCGTGCGGAATCTCCAGGCCCGAGACCATGAACAACGCCGGGTGCATGCCGGCCACGACCGCGACCGGGCAGGCTTCGCCGCGCTCATGATACTTCCGCATGATCATGCTGCCGTGCTTGCCCTTGGTGCAGTGTACGGTGGCGACGTTGCGGTCGTGGACCTGGACCCGGTAGGCGCCGTAATTGATCCAATCCAGATCAGGATCCTTCATCACCACCATGCAGCCGGTGCCGATGTAGCGGCCGCCGTCCTGCTCGTGCCATTTAGGGGTCGGGATCGCGGCGAGATCGAGCTCGTTGCCGCCTTTGACGTTCTCCTGCACCGGGCCGGAGGCGACGCTCACCGGCGGGATGGCTTTCATCTCGCCCATGTAGCGGCGCCAGAACTGGACCAGATCGATCGCTTTGGATTGTGGCGGCAAGCCCAGAGTCGAGTTGATCCGCGGCACCGACGTGAGAATGTTGGCCAGGATGCGATAGCCGGACGGGTAGCCCGGAATGTCGTCGAACAGCAGCGCCTTGTTGCCGATCCGGCGCTGAAACACGTCGACGATGCCGCCTATCTCTTCATCCAGTTCGGCGCCGCCGACCCGCTGCAGCTGATCGGCCGCTTCGATCGCCGCAATCCAGCTCCGCAAATCCTGCTTCGCCGATCCCTGACTGGCCACTTGTTGCTTCGCCATCCCATTCCTTTCCCGACGTTTTCAGGCGAGCCCCGGTTTCCAGAAGCGATCCGTTCCGCGGCCGCTAATTCGGCTGTTGGTTCCACATCGTCCAGGTTCGCTTTTCGCCGCTTTGATCGAGCAATATGCCGACGCCTTGCAGGCCTGCGCCATGACCGCCGGCAGTATTGACCAAGATCTCAGGCTCTTGATCGTTCTGGTAGGAGCGAACAGCCAGCACAGCCCCGTCAGGACTCACCAAGCAAATGACGAAGGGCGGCTTCAATCCATCGGCAAGGGCATCGGCCGTAACAGTGTTAATGAGCTCGCCTATGGTCGACTGCTGATCTGTCATCGTCGGGTCCTCTGCGGTCAGACATAATGGATTGGCCGATCCGATACTCGCATAAGCCATTGATTGTGCTGGCGACCCCGGCAGGATTCGAACCTGCGACCTTCAGCTTAGAAGGCTGTTGCTCTATCCCCTGAGCTACGGGGCCGTACGGCACAAAGATATATAGAATCGCGGCCGCCAAGGCGCGGCAAATCTGCGGCGGCGCGGCGCTGCCGGAGCGCGCCGCTGGTCGGATGGGCAGGGACGACGGGGGAAGGGTTAACCGGCGATCCAAGAGCCGCCGGGACCCGCCGCGAACCGGGCGGCGGGCTGCGCCGACAAAGCGTGGGGCCCTGGCGGTTGCGCGGCCACGACCTCGACACGATCTTGCCCTCAAGTTCCATATGGCTGTTTCGGCGGCCCACGGGAGGAATTCGGGAATGATTGCGCATCTTCGCGCCGCGGTGGCGGCAGCATTGGCTGCCGCATGCGTGGTCGCTTGGTCTTGGAACGCGAGCGCGGCCGATAAACCATTCCAGAACTCCGACCTGGCCCAAAGCGCGGCCGAGCTCGAGGCGCAGATCAAGGCCGATGCCGGCTCCCCCGGCCAGCCGCTCGCCCAGTTGCGCCGCAGCGCCGACGCCGCGTTTGCCAAGAACGATTTCCGCACCGGCATGGCGGTGCTCAGCCAAATCGCTGTCGCGGCGCCGAACGATGCCGGCAACTGGCTGCGCCTGGCCCGCACCGTCATGGAAATCCGCCCGGCCAACGACCAGGAGCGCGCCATGCTGCTCGGCCGCGCCTCGGCGGCCGCCTATCTCGGCTATCAGCGTGCCACGACCCGCAACGACGAGGCCGACGGCCTGGTGCAGCTCGGCAATGTCTTATCGGTGCGGCAGATGTGGCGGCCGGCGCTCGATGCGCTCCGCCTGTCGCTCGAGCTGCGCGAGGTCGCCATGGTGCGCGCCCAATACGAACGCCTGCGCGAGCAGCACGGCTTTCGCGTGCTCGATTACACGATCGATGCCGACACCGCGTCGCCGCGCGCATGCTTCCAGTTTTCCGAGAGTTTGCCGCCACGCGCCGACTTTTCGCCATTCGTGACGCTTGCCGGCACCGACAAGCCGGCGCTCTCCGCGCAGGACAAGCAGCTCTGCGTCGAAGGCTTGCAGCACGGCCAGACCTACACCGTGACCTTGCGCGCCGGCTTGCCGTCGGTGGTGCACGAGAGCCTGTCGAAATCCGCCGAGTATGCGATCTACGTGCGCGACCGGCAGCCGGCGGTACGGTTTTCTTCGACCGCTTACGTGCTGCCGCGCACGGGGCAGAACGGCATCCCGCTGATCAGCGTCAACACGCGGGCGGCGGCGATCGAGATCTATCAGGTCAGCGACCGCAGTCTCATCGACCTCATTGCCGGCGTCGGCTATGGCCGCGGCGATTTCCAGCACAGCCTGTCGCACTATGACGTCGAGCGGCTGAAAGACTCGCGCGGCGTGCAGGTGTGGAAAGGCGAGATGCAGATCGCGCAGTCGCCGCTCAATGCCGAGGTGACCACGGCTTTCCCACTCGATCAGGCGGTCGGTGCGCTCAAACCCGGCGCTTATGTCATGGTGGCGCAACCGCAGGAGCGGAAAAACACCGACGATTACGATTCGCTGGCGACGCAGTGGTTTATCGTTTCCGATCTCGGGCTCACCGCGTTTTCCGGCAATGACGGCATCCACGTCTTCGTCAATTCGCTGGCGTCGACGCAGCCGAAGGGCGGTATCGAGCTGCGCCTCGTCTCGCGCGGCAACGAGGTGTTGGCGACCCGGCGCACCGACGCCGACGGTCAGGCGCGTTTCGAATCCGGCTTGGCGAGCGGGGAGGGCGGCGCTGCGCCGGCCTTGCTGGTCGCGGTGGACGCCGCCGGCGACTACGCGTTCCTCAATCTGAAAACGCCGGCCTTCGATCTCACCGATCGCGGCGTCGGCGGCCGCCCGGCGCCGCATGGGCTCGACGCTTTCGTCTATCCTGAGCGCGGCGTCTATCGCTCCGGCGAGACCGCCTACCTCACGGCGCTGTTGCGCGACGGCCAGGGCACAGCCGCGCTCGGCGTGCCGCTCACGCTCGTGGTGCAGCGGCCGGACGGTGTCGAATTCCGCCGCAGCCTCATTGCCGATCAGGGCGTCGGCGGCCACAGTCTGGCGCTGGCGCTGCCGGCCTCGGCGCCGAGCGGCACTTGGCATGTGCAGGCTTTCACCGATCCGAAACGCCCGCCGGTCGGCGAGACCACGTTTTTGGTCGAGGATTACATCCCCGACCGCATCGAGTTCGACCTGACCTCGCCGGCAACAAGCGTCAAGCCCAATAATCTCGCGACGCTGAACGTCGCCGGCCGCTTTCTCTACGGCGCGCCGGCCGCAGATCTCACCCTCGAAGGCGAGGTGACGATTGCGGCGGCGAAGGAGCGCTCCGGCTTCCCTGGTTATTCGTTCGGCCTTGCCGACGAGACGGTGGAAGCAGTCAGGCAACCGCTCGAGGATTTGCCCGAGACCGATGCCGCCGGGAAGGCGAGTTTCCCGCTGAGCCTCGACAAGCTGCCGTCGGGCACGCATCCACTGCAGGCGCAAGTCGCCGTGCGCATGGCGGAGTCGGGCGGCCGTGCCGTCGAGCGCACGCTCACCTTGCCGGTGGCACCGGCCGGCAACATGATCGGCATCAAACCGCTGTTTTCCGGACGCTCGCTCGCCGACGGCGCCGCGGCAACGTTCGACGCCATCATGGTGGCGCCCGACGGCAAGGCGGTGGCACAGAGCGGCTTGCATTATCAGCTGCTGCGCATCGAGACGCACTATCAGTTCTACAAGCGCGATGGTCAGTGGAACTACGAGCCGGTGAAGACGACGACGCGCGTCGCCGACGGTGCGTTCGACGTCGCAGCGGACAAGCCGGCGCGGGTGTCGCTTCCAGTGCATTTCGGCCGCTATCGGCTCGAAGTCGCCACCGCCGATCCGAACGGCCCGGTCACCTCGGTCGATTTCGACGCCGGCTGGTATGTCGAGGCCAACGCCGACACACCCGATATGCTCGAAGTGGCGCTCGACAAGCCCGACTATCAGGCGGGCGACACCATGACGGTCGCGGTGACCGCGCGCAGTGCCGGGCGCCTGACGCTCAACGTCGTCGGCGATCGGCTGCTGGCGAGCCAGAGCCTCGACGTCAAAGCCGGCCAAGCCCAGGTCAAAGTGCAAATCGGCCGCGACTGGGGTACCGGCGCCTATCTGGTCGCGACGTTGCGCCGGCCGCTCGATGCGCCGGCACAGCGCATGCCGGGGCGCGCCATCGGCGTGCAATGGTTTTCCATCGCGCGCGCGGCCAAGACGCTGACCGTGGACTTGCAGGCGCCGCCGCTGTTGCGGCCCAATACGGCGCTGGCACTGCCGGTGAAGATCAATGGCCTCGCCGCCGGCGAGCAGGCCCGCCTGGTGGTCGCGGCCGTCGATGTCGGCATTCTCAATCTGACGAATTACAAGCCGCCGGCGCCGGACGATTACTATCTGGGCCAGCGCGCGCTGTCGGCCGACATCCGCGACCTCTACGGCCAGCTGATCGACGGCATGCAGGGCGTGCGCGGCCAAATCCGCAACGGCGGCGATGAGGGCGCCAAGCTGCAGGGCAGTCCGCCCGTCGGTCCGCCGGTTGCACTCTATTCGGGGCTGGTGACGGTCGGCGCCGACGGCACCGCGCAGGTGGCGTTCGACGTGCCCGACTTCAACGGCACGCTGCGCGTCATGGCGGTGGCGTGGAGCAAGGATAAGGTCGGCCGTGCCACGGCCGACGTGACCGTGCGCGATCCCGTGGTGCTGAGCGCTACCTTGCCGCGCTTCCTCCTGCCCGGCGACCGCTCCACCGTGCATCTCGATCTCGACAATGTCGAAGGCGCGGCCGGCGATTACGTGATCGCGGTCTCCTCGAGCGGTGCGGTCCTGGCCGGCGCGGGTGCCGACCAGAAGCTGACCTTGCGCGCCAAGGCGCGCGGCGCCGCTGTCGTGCCGCTGACCGCGAGCGCGGCCGGCAACGGGACGCTCCGGGTCAGCGTCAACGGTCCGGGCGGCTTTGCGCTGACGCGCGACTATGCCGTCACGGTCCGGACGCCGGCGCAGATCATCGCCCGCCGCACCACGACCTCGCTGGCGCAAGGCGAAAGCGTGACGCTGTCGCGCGACATGTTTGCCGATCTCGTGCCCGGCACCGGCAACGTGTCGATCTCGGTCGGCGCGTCGACGGCGCTCGACGCGGCGAGCCTGCTCGCCGCGCTCGACCGCTATCCGTACCGCTGCTCGGAGCAGATCACGAGCCGGGCCATGCCGCTTCTTTATCTCAGCGAGCTTGCCGATCAGGCCCATGTGGCGCGCGATCCAAAGACCGACGAGCGCATCCGCAACACCATCGAGATGCTGCAGACGCGGCAGGATTCGACCGGCTCGTTCGGCCTGTGGAGCGTCGGCGGCGACGATCTGTGGCTCGATTCCTATGTCACCGACTTTTTGACTCGCGCCCGCGAGCACAAATTCGCGGTGCCGGACGGCGCGTTCAAGCTGGCGCTCGACCGGCTGCGCAATGCAGTGGCGATGAGCAACGACCCGAGCAAGAACGGCGGCGCTGATCTCTCGTATGCGCTCTACGTGCTGGCGCGTAACGGCTTGGCGCCGATCGGCGACCTGCGCTATCTCGCTGACGCCAAGCTCGACGCGCTGGCGACGCCGATCGCCAAGGCGCAAATCGCCGCGGCGCTGGCGCTGACCGGCGATCGCGCGCGCGCCGAGCGCGTCTACGGTGCGGCGCTCGCCGCGTTTGCGCCGCAGCCGGGCACCGACCTCGACGGCCGGCAGGACTACGGCTCGACCTTGCGCGACGCCGCCGCCCTGCTGACTCTGGCGGCCGAAAGCGGCGCCGGCTCTGCGACCGTGCAGGCTGCCGTGCAGCACGTCGAGGCCGCGCGGGCCTCGCTGCGCCCGATGTCGACGCAGGAAGACGCCTGGCTGTTGCTTGCCGCAAGCGCCATGGCCAAAGACGCCGGCAAAATTTCGCTCTCAGCCGGCGGAGAAGCGATCACAAAGCCGCTTTATCGCACGGTCAGTGCCGGCGAGCTCAACGACCCGCTGCGCGTCACCAATACCGGCGCCGACCCCGTCAAGGCCGTCGTCACCGTGACCGGCGCGCCGCTCACGCCCGAGCCCGCCGCCGAGCACGGTTTCAAGATCGAGCGGCAGACCTACACGATGGACGGCGATCCGGTCGACACCGCACAGGTCAAGCAGAACACCCGGCTGGTCGTGGTGCTGAAAGTCACCGAGGCGCAGCCGCAATTCGGCCGGTTGATCGTGGCCGATTATCTGCCGGCCGGTTTCGAGATCGACAATCCGCATCTCGTCTCGTCCGGCGATACCGGCACGCTGTCCTGGATCACCGACGGGGCCGAGCCGGTCAACACCGAATTCCGCGACGATCGCTTCACGGCGGCCTTCAACCGCAAGAGCGGCGATCCGGCGGTGTTCACGGTCGCCTACGTGGTGCGTGCGGTCGCGCTCGGCAAATACGTGCGGCCGCAGGCGAGCGTGGAAGACATGTACCGCCCCGATCGGTTCGGCCGCAGCAACAGCGGCAGCGTCGAGGTTGTGGCAGGGAAGTGAGCCGGTGAGTGCAGCTAGCGTAGCAGGCAAACGGCTGTGCGGGCGGTGCGTAGCCCTCACGGCGCTGTTGTTTGCGGGCATCGCGGCGCTGTTCGGTACGGCGTGGTGGGTTGCGTCGCTCGGGCCCGCTCCGCTCGGCAAAGACTTGCGCTTTTCCGCGACTGTGCTCGATCGCAACGGCCGGCTGTTGCGCGCCTACGCGACGGACGACGGCCGCTGGCGGCTGCCGGCGCAAGTCGCCGACGTCGACCCGCGCTTTTTCGACGTGCTGTTCGCCTATGAGGACAAGCGCTTTCGCAGCCATTACGGCGTCGATCCGCTGGCGCTGACGCGCGGTCTGCTGCAGCTTGTCAGGAGCGGCCACGTCCGCTCCGGCGGCTCAACGTTGACCATGCAGGTGGCGCGCCTGTTGGAGCCGCGGGCGAACCGGACCTTGGGGGCAAAGCTGCGCCAGATCGTGCGCGCCATCGAGCTCGAGCGCGCGCTGTCGAAGAACGAGATTTTGGGGCTTTATCTCGAGCTTGCGCCGTATGGCGGCAACATCGAGGGCATCCGCGCGGCCTCGCTCGCCTATTTCGGCAAGGAGCCGCGGCGGCTTACGGTCGGCCAAGCGGCGCTCTTGGTGGCGCTGCCGCAGGCGCCGGAGCTGCGCCGGCCCGACCGCGCGCCGGAATTGGCGCGCCTGGCGCGAAACCGCGTGCTTGACCGCTTCGCCGCGACCGGCACGGTATCGGCCGAGGATATTGCGCTCGCTAAATCCGAGCCGGTGCCGACCGCACGCCGGCCGATGCCGCTGCTCGCGCCGCATACGGCCGATCGGGTCATTCTGGAAAGCCCGGGCTTGAGCGAAGTCAGGCTCACCATCGACGCCGAGCTGCAGAAGAATCTGGAAGAACTCGCGCGCGAGCGCATCCAGACGCTGGCGCAAATGCTCGGCCCGAATATTTCGCTGGCGCTGCTCGCGGTCGACAATGCCACCGGCGAGGTGTTGGCCCGCGTCGGTTCGCCGGCTTATTTCGATGAGCGCCGCGCCGGTCAGGTCGACATGACCCAGGCGCTCCGGTCGCCGGGGTCGACCTTGAAGCCGTTCATCTATGGCATGGGTTTCGAGGACGGCTTCATCCATCCGCAGACATTGATTGAGGACCGCCCGGAGCGATACGGCGGCTACGCGCCGCGCGATTTCAACTTCACCTTTGCGGGCACCGTCACGGTCGCGCAGGCTTTGCAGCAATCGCTCAACATGCCGGCGATCGCGGTGCTCGACCGCGTCGGCGCGAGCCGGCTGAGCGCGCGGCTGACGCAGGCCGGCGCGGCGCTGGTCCTGCCTGAAGGCCAAACGCCCGGTCTCGCCATCGGGCTCGGCGGAGTCGGCACGAAGCTCTCCGATCTGGTGATGCTCTACTCCGGCTTGGCGCGCTTCGGCACGGTGCTGCCGCTGCGCGAACGGCTCGATGCGCCCGAGCCGCAGGCGCGGCGGCTCCTGGCGGCCGTCCCGGCCTGGTATGTGGCGAATGTGCTGCTTGGCGCGCCGCCGCCGGACAACGGCGTTGCCGGCCGGATCGCGTTTAAGACCGGCACCAGCTACGGCTATCGCGACGCCTGGTCGGTCGGCTTCGACGGCAAGCATACGATCGGCGTTTGGGTCGGCCGTCCGGATGGTGCGCCGGTGCCGGGGCTCGTCGGGCGTGAGGCTGCGGCGCCGATCCTGTTCGATGCCTTTGCCCGGCTCGGCCCGCCGGCGATGCTGCCGCGGCCGCCGAAAGGCATCCTGATGACGTCGAATGCCAAGCTGCCGCCGCCGCTGCGGCGCTTCCGGCCGGGCGGATTTGCCGGCGGGACGTCGCAAGCTGCGCTGCATATTCTGTTCCCGCCCAACGGCGCATTGCTCGATTTGTCGGCCACCGACGGCAAGCCCGACCCGGTCCCACTCAAATTGACCGGCGCGGTCGCGCCTCTGACCATTTTCGTCAACGGCGTGCCGGTATCGCCGCAACAACGCGGCAACGCCTTTTTCACGCCGAACGGCCCGGGCTTCTCGCGCGTCACCGTGATCGACGGCGCCGGCGCGACCGATAGCGTCGTGGTGCGGATCGGGGAGGGGGCCGCGGCCGAATCCATAGTGCGGCCTGCCGGCAGCGGCATGCGATAAGCGTCGTTACCCCCAGCCCGGACAATGCTTTCCGGACGCCCCCGTTTTCACTATGGTCCCGCGCGATGAAGCCGCTTCAAGACGCGCGGCCGCCAGCTTCGCTTCCCAGTGGTGGCCTGCCGCTCAACCTGGCGCAGTGGTGCCTTGCACTCGTGCGTCCGCCACGATCGCGGACCCCGCCGGTATCGGCAGGAGCCATTGCCGCCATCGTCATCACGCTTGCCGCCATCGTGGCTGCGATGTTTTTGCTCGATGTCCCGGCGGTCGCGTGGGCGCATCATTTGCCGCGCGGCATGGTCGATGTGTTCGAGGTCATCACCAATGCTGGGCTTTCCGGCTGGTATCTCGTCCCGTCCGGCATCGTCGTCGTGTTGCTTGCGGCGCTGGCCTCGCCGGCGTCGCCGCGCGCGACATGGGGCGTCCTGACGGCGCTGGCGGCGCGCTTCGGTTTTTTCTTCCTTGCGGTCGGCGTGCCGGGGCTGATGACCAATGTGCTGAAACACCTCATTGGTCGCGCGCGGCCCTACATTGAACAGGCCGGCCACCCGTTCACCTTTGCGCCGCTCAATTGGAGCTCGAATTACGCCAGCCTGCCGTCCGGCCATGCGACGACGGCAGCCTCCGTGGCGTTCGCCATCGGCGCGATCTGGCCGCGCACCCGGCCGTTCATGTGGCTTTACGTGCTGATCATCATGTTCAGCCGTATCGTGCTGATGTCACACCATCCAAGCGATGTCATCGCTGGTGCCCTGGTCGGTACGGTTTTTGCGGCTTTGGTGCGCCGCTGGTTCGCGGCGCGGCGGCTGGTGTTTTCGCCGCGCACGCTTGCCGCCTACCCGGGCCCGTCACTGGGGCGCATCCGCACCGCAATCAAAAGCGTCTTGAGTTCGTAAATTCAGTCGTGCGCCGCGGCTGCGAGTGCCGCGAACCCGCGCTCGAGATCGGCAGTCAAATCCTCGACCGCCTCCAACCCGATGTGAAAGCGCACGGTCGGACCGCCCGGCTGCCAACGTGTCGCGGTGCGCAATGGCGCGCAGTCGAACGGGATCGCCAGGCTCTCAAAGCCGCCCCACGAGGCGCCGATGCCGAACAGCTCGAGCGTGTCGAGGAAGGCAAAGACCGCCTTCTGCGGCACCGGCTTGAGCACCATGCTGAACAAGCCGCAGGCGCCGGTGAAATCGCGCTTCCAGATCGCGTGACCCGGATCGCCGGGCAGCGCCGGATGCAGTAGCCGAAGCACTTCCGGCCGCTGCGCGAGCCAGCGCGCAATCTCGAGGCCTGATCGATAATGTCGTTCGAGCCGCACCGACAGCGTGCGCAGGCCGCGCAGCCCGAGATAGGTGTCGTCCGGCGCTTCGTGTAATCCGGTGTACCGCGCCGTGTTTTTCAGCGCCGCGACCGTCGCCGCGTTCGCCGAAATGATGCCGAGCATGACGTCGGAATGGCCGCCGATATATTTGGTGCCGGCCTGAACGGCGAGATCGACGCCGTAATCGAGCGGCCGGAAGTAGAGCGGCGTCGCCCAGGTGTTATCCATCAGCACATACGCGCCCTTGTCGTGCGCCACGCGGGCAATCGCGGGCACGTCCTGCATCTCGAAGCTGAGCGAGCCGGGCGATTCCAGATAAATTGCCCGCGTGTTGTCGCGAAATTGGGCGGCGACGGCGGGGCCGGCCAGCGGATCGTAATAGGTTGTGCTCACGCCGAGGCGGCTGAGAATATGCTCGCAGAAATTCCGCGTCGGCCCGTAGGCGCTGTCGGTGACGAGGACATGATCGCCGGCGCGGACTACTGAAAGCAGCGCCGTCGAGATCGCCGCGAGACCGGATGGCACGAGCGCCACGCCGGCGCATTGCGAACCTTCGAGCTCGGCGAGTGCGTTTTCCAGCGCCTCCGTGGTCGGCGTGCCGCGCCGCCCGTACTGATAGCGGGCGCGGTGTGCCAGAAAATCCTCGGCGTTCGGATAGAGCACGGTCGAGGCGTGATAAACCGGCGGATTGACGAAGCCGTGATAGGACTTCGGATCGCGCCCGGCGGTGACGAGCCGGGTATCCGTCCGGCGCGGCGGCTTGGCTTTTTTATCGCTGCTGTCGTTCATGCCGGGCTGGCCCGTCCGTGAAGCGGCGTTGCGGCCGCGGATTTGCATTACCCCGACATAAAACCCCGCCGTCAACCCCTTGACCTCGTAGCGCCGCCGTTCTCAGATGGCGTGCGGCTCCTGCTGAAAGGTCCGGTCATGAAACGTATAGCGACGGCGCTCTCGATTGCCATGCTGCTTGCGTTTTCGGCGCAAGCGGCCTGGTCGCAAACGCTGCAGACGGTCAAGCAGCGCGGTCAGCTGATCTGCGGCGCCAACGGCACTTTGGCCGGCTTCGGCCTGCCGGATCCGCAGGGGAACTGGACCGGTTTCGACGTCGATTTTTGCCGCGCCGTCGCGGCGGCGATCTTTAACGATCCGAGCAAGGTCAAGTTCGTACCGTTGACCACGGCCAACCGATTCACCGCGTTGCAATCGGGCGAGATCGACGTGCTGTCGCGCAACACCACCTGGACCATGTCGCGCGACACCACGCTCGGCCTCGATTTCACCGGCGTCACGTTCTTCGACGGCCAGGGTTTTATCGTGCACAAAGCGCTGAAGGTCAGCTCGGCGCTCGAGCTCAATGGCGCGTCAGTTTGTGTGCAGCAGGGCACCACCACCGAGCTCAACCTCGCCGATTATTTCCGCTCGCATAACATGCAGCTCAAGTCGGTGACGTTCGCCACCGCCGATGAAGCGGTGAAAGCCTACGATTCCGGCCGCTGCGATTCCTATACGACCGATTCGTCGGGCCTGTACGGCGAACGGCTGCGCCTCGCCAACCCGAACGACAACATCGTGCTGCCGGAGATCATCTCCAAGGAGCCGCTTGGCCCCGTGGTGCGCCAGGGCGACGACACCTGGGAAGACCTGGTGCGCTGGACCCACCAAGCCATGCTCGACGCCGAAGAGCTCGGCGTCACCAAGAGCAATGTCGACGAGCAGCTCAAATCGGCCAATCCCGAGGTGCGGCGGCTCCTCGGCGTCGAGGGCCAGTTCGGCCAGTCGATTGGGCTGACCAACGATTGGGCCTACCGCATCGTCAAGCACATCGGCAATTACGGCGAGAGTTTTGAGCGCAATGTCGGGCAGGGCTCGCCGCTCAAGATCGCGCGCGGGCTCAATTCGCTCTGGACCAAAGGCGGCTTGCAGTACGGGATCCCGGTGCGCTGAGCCCAAGCCGTTGCGGATCCGGCCGCCGGGGCCAGCAATCAGGCGATCGGTACCATGACGGCCGCCGTTAGACCGCAAAACTACACGGTGCGCGCCGGCCGCATTGCGTTGCAGGTGCTTTTGGCGGTCGTCGTCGGCGGCCTCATCTACGGCGCCTTCGTCAACGCCGCCGACAATCTGGCGCGCGCCCACATCGCGTCGGGCTTTCATTTCTGGAACAATTCGGCCGGCTTCGACATCAGCCAGACGCTCATTGCCTATTCGGCGAGCACGTCGACCTTCGGGCGCGCGTTCTGGGTGGGCCTCCTCAACACGCTTGTCGTCGCCGGGCTCGGCATCGTGCTGGCGACGCTGCTGGGTTTCACCATTGGCATCGCCCGGTTGTCGCGCAACTGGCTGGTGGCGCGATTGGCCGGCGGCTACGTGGAATCGATCCGCAACATCCCGCTCCTGCTGCAGCTTCTGTTCTGGTACAATGCCGTGCTCAAGACGCTGCCGGAATTGCGCAGCAGCATTGCGCTGCCGACCGGCGGGTTCCTCAACAATCGCGGATTGTTTTTGCCGCGTCCGGTGTTCGCGCCGGGGTTAATCGCCGTCGTGGCGGCGTTGGTCATCGGCATTATCGCAGCGGTCGCGCTGCATATTTGGGCGCGCCGCCGCCGCGAGCGCACCGGCGCGCCGGCGCCGGTCGGCTGGTGGAGCGCGGCTTCGATCGTCGGTTTGCCTCTGGCGGCGTTCGCCCTCGCCGGCTTCCCGCTTACGTTTGAAATGCCGCAGATGAGCCGGTTCAACGTGATCGGCGGCCTGGAAATTTTACCCGAATTCGCGGCGCTGGCGTTGGCGCTGTCGGTCTATACGGCGGCCTTCATCGCCGAAGTGGTGCGCGCCGGCATTCTGGCGGTATCGCCGGGCCAGACCGAGGCGGCGCAGGCGCTCGGGCTGCGTTCCGGCGCGACGCTGCGGTTGGTCGTAGTGCCGCAGGCCATGCGCGTGATCGTGCCGCCGCTGACCAGCCAATATCTCAATCTCATCAAAAACTCGTCGCTCGCTGTCGCCATCGGCTACCCCGACCTGGTGCAGGTCTTTGCCGGCTCGGTGCTCAACATCACCGGTCAGGCCGTCGAAGTCATCGCCATCACCATGGCGGTCTATCTCACCATCAGCCTGGTCACGTCGCTTCTGATGAATCTATATGGGCGGATGACCGCCGTCGTGGAGCGCTGACCATGGCGGCGATAGCCGACACGCCGGTTGTCTACGTGCGCACGGCGCCGGCCGAAATGCTGCCGCCGCCGGTCGCAAGCTCGGGCTTTATCGGCTGGCTGCGCGCCAATCTGTTCTCCTCGCTCGGCAATACCGTCCTGACGCTTGCCTGTGCGGCCTTGATCTTTTGGGCCGTGCCGCCGCTCGTACGGTTCTTGTTCATCGATGCGGTGTGGGCGGGCCCCGATCGCGAGGTCTGCCTCGCCACCGCTGCCCATCCGGAGCCGGGTGCCTGCTGGGCCTTCGTGCGGGTGTGGCTGTCCTATTTCATCTACGGTTTTTATCCGATCGCCGAACGCTGGCGCGTCGACGTTTTCTTTGCCGCGCTGGCGTTGGGTATCGGTTGGCTCGGCTGGCTGTCGGCGCCGCGCCGCGATCTCGGCGCCCTCTACGTCTTCATCATTCTGCCGGTGCTCTCGTTCGTCTTGCTCTACGGCTTTCCGGCGATCGGCCTTGCCGTCGTCACGACCAATCTCTGGGGCGGCGTTCTGGTGACCATCGTGGTGGCGACGGTCGGCATCGTCGCGTCGCTGCCGATCGGCATTCTGCTCGCGCTCGGCCGCCGCTCCGAACTGCCCGCGGTGCGCTGGTTCGCCATCGGCTTCATCGAATTCGTCCGCGGCGTGCCGCTGATCACGGTGCTGTTCATGGCGAGCGTGATGCTGCCGCTGTTCGTGCCGCAGCATTTCGAGCCGGACAAGCTCCTTCGCGCCCTGATCGGCGTGGCGCTGTTCGCGTCGGCCTACATGGCCGAAGTGGTGCGCGGCGGGCTCGCCGCGGTGCCGCGCGGCCAATACGAGGCGGCGCGGGCGCTGGCGCTGACCTATTGGCGCATGATGGGGCTCGTCATCCTGCCGCAGGCATTGCGCATTACGCTGCCCAACATCGTCAACACCTTCATCGGCCTGTTCAAGGACACGACGCTCGTCTTCGTGGTCGGCATTTTCGATTTCCTGCGCACCATCGAGGCGGCGCGCGGCGATCCGAAATGGGCGACGCCGGTGACTGCCACCACCGGGTATGCGTTCGCCGCCATGTTCTATTTCGTCTGCTGCTACGGCATGTCGCGTTACGCGCGCGGCGTCGAAGCGCGATTATCGCGCGGCGACCGGCGCTGAAAGGGCGGTCATGCAAAAGCCCGACCAGGTGTCTGCAAAACAATCCGGCGCCGAAGCGGCCGTTGAAGTCGTCGGCCTGCAAAAGTGGTTCGGCGAGTTTCACGTGCTGCGCGACATCAATCTGGCGGTGGCGCGCGGCGAGCGCATCGTCATTTGCGGTCCGTCCGGCGGCGGCAAGTCGACGCTCTTGCGCTGCGTCAACCGGCTGGAAGACTGGCAACGCGGCAAGGTGGTGGTCGGCGGCATCGAACTGACCGACGACCCCAAGCAGATCCTCGCCGTGCGCCGCAACGTCGGCATGGTGTTCCAGCAATTCAATCTGTTTCCGCACCTCACGGTTCTGGAAAACTGCACGCTGGCGCCGATCTGGGTGCGCCGCATGCCGAAAAAGCAGGCCGAAGAGCTGGCCATGCGGTTTCTGACACGGGTCAAGATCCCCGAGCAGGCGCACAAGTACCCGGCGCGGCTCTCCGGCGGCCAGCAGCAGCGCGTGGCGATCGCCCGCGCGCTGTGCATGAATCCGGACATCATGCTGTTCGACGAGCCGACCTCGGCGCTCGATCCCGAAATGGTCAAGGAGGTGCTCGACACCATGGTCGAACTGGCGGCCGACGGCATCACCATGCTGGTGGTGTCGCACGAAATGGGTTTCGCCCGCCAAGTCGCCGACCGGATGATTTTCATGGCCGACGGTCAGATCGTCGAGATCAACGCGCCCAAAGCATTCTTCGAGTCGCCGCAGCATGAACGGACGAGGCTGTTCCTGCAGCAAATTTTACGTTGAACGAATCGGTGCGGCGCGGCCTGCGCCATATAAACGAAACGTTATCTCAAATCGCGCGTAACATTACAAAGCGGTAATCCGCGCGCCTGCACCTGACCAAACTTTAACTTGAGTCGTGCGCGCGTCGCGCCTTTAATTTCCATCACGCTCGAGTTCCTGGAGGAACATATGATCAAGCCCGTTATTGCCGCGACGGCCGTGCTTGTCATCGCCGGCTCTTCGATCGTGTATGCCCAGCATCGTTTCGGCGAGCGCGACGGCTTCCGCCCCCGCGCCGAACAGGGCTACCGGCCGAGCGCCGAAGATTTGGCGGCGTTCACCGATGCCCGTATCGCGGCGCTCAGGGCCGGTCTCGAACTGACGCCCGACCAGGTCAAGAACTGGCCGCCATTCGAGCAGGCGTTGCGCGAGGCGGCGCAGCTTCGCCTCGAGCGCATGCAGGCCGGAGCGCAGCAACGCGACCCTGCGCCGAACGCTCAGGCGGCGCCGCAGCAAGGCCAAGCGCCGAGCAGCCCGTTCGATCGCTTGGCCCAACGCGCCGACCGGATGGGCAAGGCGAGCGCGGCGTTGAAGAAAGTGGCCGAGACCGGCCAGCCGCTCTATCAGAGCCTGACCGATGCGCAGAAGCAGCGCTTCACGCGGCTGGCCCGCATGCTGCGGCCGCACTTCCGCCGCTTCGCTTTCAACGACCGCGAGGATGGCTGGCGTCCCGGCGGCCATGGATTCCGTCGTGACGGCGAGGGCTTTGGGCCGCGCCATCATCGGTCCGGTCCGAATGGCTCCAACACTCAAGGCGATCCGGACTCGCAGCTCTGATGACCGTTTCCCCCGGCGCCTGCTGAGTTTTCGCCTCCCCGCAGCGGGCGCTACGATGGAAGCCGCAGGTCTCCTGGTCCTGCGGCTTTCTTCTTTTGCGGCAGAGCAACGCATCCGGCAGCAGGCTGACGTGCTACAGTCAACCTACTGCACGAAGGCATTTGCGATGCAAAAGATCAGCCTCGACGAAAAATTCGCACTATTCCACGAGTGCTGGCGGCCGAAGACGATCGCCGCGCTCAACGGCCAGGAGGTCAAGCTCGTCAAGGTCAAGGGTGAATTTCCTTGGCATCATCACGAGCGCGAAGACGAGTTCTTCATGGTATGGGCGGGGGTCTTCCGCGTGGAATTCAGGGATCAGGTGGTGACGCTTCGTCCTGGTGAATGTGTGGTCGTGCCGCGTGGCGTCGAGCACCGAACCTGTGCGGATGACGAGGCTTGGATTCTGTGTTTCGAACCAGCCGAGACGCTTAACACCGGCAACATCCACGATGCCACCTACACGGCGCCGCGTGGGTCGACGATCTAGACTCGTCGGTTGGCGGAGCCAGGCAAAAAGTCGCTAGCCTGCGCCCGACATCATGCCCGGCTCTCGTGCCTGCGGCTTAGCGCCAGTGGCAGTTCGGTCGGGGCTTGCAGGCCCTGATGTTCGCCGCTCTCCAGCCACCCAACCTGTTGCAAGTGCCGGGTGGGCAATAGCCGGAATTCGGCCAATCGGACCATCTGCGCTGCGCTGACGCTGGCGTCGTAGTCTGCGTGATCGCCAACAGGCCGATCGCGGAAGCCGCGATAAGGACGAGCAAGGTCTTCATTGTTTCTCCCTCTAAAGTTCTCGCGGCCGCTCAAGCCGATCCGACCAGTCCCGCCATCGGCTTTATTTGTTCGCTACCGGGGAACACGTTGGCCGCGAGCAGGCGCTCGTCGGCGCGCAAGTGATCCTGCAGTAGCCCCTTGAGCACGGCGCGAAGATCGGTCGTCGGCCGGAAGTCGCGGTTCTCCAGGAGATTGGCCTGCTTGAGCCCCGGCCAATCGGCGATGACGCGGCCGCCTTTGAGCGCGCCGCCGACGGCAAGCGCTACGGTCGCGGTGCCGTGGTCGGTGCCCTTGCTGCCGTTGATGCGCGCGGTACGGCCGAATTCGGTGATGAGCACCACCACGGTCTCGTGCCACACGGCGCCCATTTTGTCCTTGATCGCCGCCAGCGCGTCGTCAAGCGCGCCGAGGAGCTGTGCCAGCGTCCCGCTGGCGATGCCCTCCTGGTAATGGGTATCCCAGCCGGTCAGCGAGAGCGCGCCGACGCGCGGCCCGTCAGGGTGCGCCAAGGATTGCGCCGCCGCACCCGTGACTGCCGAGAAATAGGCGCGCTGCTGCGCCGCATAGGCAAGCGGCGAAGCGAAAGTCCCGGCGACTGGGCCGGCGGGCTTCTCCACCATGCCGGATTTTGCGGCAAGCGCAGCAAGCTTGGCGCGGCCTTCCAGGACCTGCGCGAACCGAATTTCGGTGTGGCGATACAACTCGATCAGCCGGCTCATCGTATCGTCGCCTGCCGGCGGAATGCGGCGCGGCGACCAGACCAGCATCGGGGCCGGGCCGCGGACCACCAACGGGGTAATCGGCCCGACCGCGAATGCGCTGCCGGCATTCGTGGCGAGACGGTCCTCGGCTGCGAGACCGCCAAGCAAGCGATTGAGCCAGCCCGTCCGGACCGCGCCCGGTTTTTCGACGCCGCTTTCCAGCACGTTCTGGCCGTCAAAATGCGAGCGCTCGCGGTAGGACGTTGCCGAGGCGTGGACGACGATCGCCTCTTTGGCCGCGAACATGCGGTGCAGATTCGGCATCGCCGGATTAAGCGCGAAAAAATCGTCGAGCTTGAGGGCGGGCGTCTTGCCGGCCAGCGTCAGCGCGTCGTCGCCGCGGAGCGACACCCAATCCGGGTCGCCGACCGGGGCCACCGTAGCGAGCCCGTCCAGAGCGCCGCGCAACACGATCGCCAGAAAGCGCGGATCACGGCCTTCGGCGCGGGCGAGCTTGGGCAGGTGCGCCCAGGCGAACAGCGCGCCAGTGCCGAGCAGAAGTTGGCGGCGCGATGGCGAGTGCAGGGTCCCCATGTCATCTCCGTAAGAATTCCGGCGCCATCAGCAAAAGTGTCAGCGCCTGGGTGCGATTGCCGGCGCGGGCTACGGCCTCACGCGTTTCGGCGGACGCGAGTGGCCCGAGCCCGTCGTCGATGAGTGCGACCGGATCGAGCCGCTCTGCGACCCGGCCGGCGAAAGTGTTGGCGATGTCGGCGCGCTGCGCGAGGCCGTCGATCCAGGCGGATTCGTGTTCGGGAAAGCCGTTTGGACCCGGCGGACGCCACATCGGCTCGCCGAGCAAAGCCTGCGCGCCCATGAACCGTGCAACAATACCGCGCCCGCCGGCCAGCCGCAGAGCGCCGACGTGCCAGTCGAACGGACGTTTCAGTTTGGTGCGTGCCGGTGTCCACGACTCGTCAGCGCTGATCAGCGCCTTGGCCACCTCTTTCAAATCGCCGTCGCTGACGGTGAATCGCTCCACCAATTTGTCGACGAGGGTTTGCGGCGGTTCGTCGGCGACGAAATGCACCGCGAGCTTGCGCGCTATGTGCCGCGCTGTAGCCGGATGGGCTGCCAGATCGGCGAACACGGCGCGGCCCTGCTCGAATCCGGTATCGGCATAACGCGCGCCCATGACGATCTGCTCAACGGGGTCATGAAAGCGCCGGAAGAACACGAATTCGCCGCCGTGCAACGCTGCGCCAGTGTTGGTGAAGGTCCAGCCGGTGAGCACATTGGCGAAGCTCGTAACATCGGCCTGGGAATAGCCGGTGCGGACGCCGAGCGTGTGCAATTCCAACGCCTCGCGGGCAAGATTTTCGTTGATGCCACGATTGCGATTGATGCCGGCGACTGAGTGCGGTCCTATCGAAAAGGCATTGTCGAGGTAATACAGCATGGCCGGATGGCTTTCGGCCGCGATCAGCATGTCGACGAAGCGGCCAAGCACGTGCGGACGGATCGCTTCGCGTTCGTAAGAGCCCGCAATGGCGACGAACCGGTTATTCGAAACGCAAAAATGATTCGACCAGAACCAGACGAGGCGTTCAACGAAGCCGATTTGACTGGAGAGCGCGGCCTCAATCCGAACCTGCGCCTCATTTTGCACAAGCCGCAGCGGCAGCGCCGGCTGCTGATTTTTTCCATTCGCGGCCGGCGGCTGCCCGCCAGCTTGCGCCCCGGCCTCAGGGTTCATGGCGGGGGTATTGCCTGTGCCAGCAGGCGCCTGCGGCGTGGCCTGCTGGGCCAGTTTTTGCCGCGCCATCTGTTCGGCGCGATATTCGGCGACGGCTTGCCCCGCCTGAGCGCTATTGGGCAGATTGGCCGCCGCGACCTGGCCGGCGCCGGGACGCTCGAGTTCGGCCAATAAGGCGCCACGCGGATCGTCGGCAATGGCCGCAATCGCGCCGGGAACGGGACCGAAGCCGAAGCGGTGCAACGCCAACGCGGCGGCAAATTTTGGATCGAGGGCCATGGCATCGCCTCGGAGTTTGGTAGAGGTGGACCTTGAAGGCCCTCGCGCCTCATTTCCGAGCAATCGTGGCACGATCGGCGTCAACGCAGCGTCATGGCGGCGTCAACAAAAAGCTTTCAGAGAATGAAAGACTTAGGCCTCGTTTGAGCCCCTCGATGACGAGGCGGGCGGAGCCGTCCTAGTGTCTGCAGATCAGGAATGATAGAATCGTGTAACTGATAATCGGCGGTCCAAGCCATGGCGAAGCTCGGCAGCGTCACCTTGCGTCTGCTCGGCTCGTTCGCGATCGAAGCGGACGTCGGCCGTGTCATTCCGATTTCGGTTCGCGGAAGAAAACCGCAGGCCTTGCTCGCTTATCTGGCGATGCAGCCCAACTACCAAGCGAGGCGCGAAGCGCTTGCGGCGCTATTTTGGGGCGACAATCTTGACATGCTGGCGCGCCACAGTTTGCGTCAATGCCTCAATTCCTTGCGCGGCGATCTGTGCGCCGCAGCCGAAATTCTTCTGGTCGACCGCGAAGTGATCGGGCTGCAAGCGCCATTGCTCCACGTCGATGCGCGTGCCTTCATGGCGCTGGCGGCTTCCAAACGCCCGGCAGACCTTACTCAGGCCGCCTTGCTTTGGCGCGGTTCATTCCTGCGAGATTTTATCCTCGACGCTGAAGAGTTCGATGCGTGGCGCAACCGCGAGGCCGACCGGCTTGCGGCGGCGGCAACGGGCGTTTTCGATGCGCTATGCCACAACGCCGAGGCCGCCGGCGATGGTGACGCCGCCATCGCGGCGGCGGAACGCTCGATCGCGCTCGATCCTACGCGGGAGGATCGGCAGCGCCGCGCACTGCAGCTCCTGGCGCGCTACAAGGGCCGCGACGTTGCGCTCAGCCGCGCCGAGTCGCTCATCGCGCTCTTGCGCAATGAACTTGATGTCGCTGCCGAACCGGCGACGCGCGGTCTAATCGAAGAGATCAAGCGCGGCGCGTTCGAGCGAGCGGAGCGGGGCGAGGCGCAGGCATCGGCCGCACAGAACGTCGTTGAGCCGGGTATTCCGTCGGATAGTTCGCTTCAGCCGCCAATGGTGCCTGCACCGCTGGACGCGGAACTGGCCCCAGGTCCCGCGCTGCTCGCCGATGCGACTGAGCCGGCCGGCGATCTTCCTCCGCCGCGCTTCTGGCGAAAAATGCAACCGGCTGGCATGTGGGCGAGTGTCGGCATTCTGGCGATTGCTGTTGTCGCTGCCCTGACCTTTCCCCATGGCTTGAAGCCAATGCGGCTTGCCGCCGTTCCACCGGCCAACCAAGGCGTCGTGGTTCTGCCATTCGCGTTCGATAACTCGCAGCGCGCCGAGGACGCTGCGTTTGCTCGAGCGCTGACGCATGGCCTGATCGGCTATCTGAGCCGCTTCGCCGAGCTGCGGGTCATATCGGAACCGACCTCCGAATTCTATCGCGATCGTCCGTTCGATCCGAGCCTGATTGCCGAGCTTGGCGTGCGGTATGCGGTCGTCGGTCACGTTTCGAATCAGGGCAACGGCCATCGAATCGACGTGGCGCTGATGGATGCGGCGAGCCGGACCAATGTGTGGTCGGATAATCTGCAGCGCGAGCGAGACGATACGGCGCTGAGCACTGACGATGCGGCGCGCGGCATGGCGCGCATGGTTGCGATTGAAATTCACGATCTGGCGGCCTTACGAACGCGCGACAAGCCGCGCGCAGACCTGACAACGAGAGAATTGGTCGCGCGCGGCTATTGGGCGCTGCAGCGCGGCAGCACACGGGAAAATCTCTCTGCTGCTCTCTCCTGGTTCAACGAGGCGCTGCAACGAGAGCCCAACAATGTGGTTGCGCTTCTAGCCGTGGCACGGGTGCAGGTCTCGGGCACGATGAATTTCATCGATCTTGGTCCGCCGCCCGATCTCGGCGCGACCGAGCGCGTTTTGAATGATGTGCTGCGCAAATATCCGAATTCGATTTCTGCGCTGTATAGTCTCGCGCTGTTGCAGAAACACCGCCGCGAATACGAGGCGAGCATGCGGTTGCTGCAGCGCTGCCTCGAAATCAACCCGAGCTTCCTGCCCGCGCAAGGCCAGATGGGTGACGTCCTGACCCGGCTTGGGCAGCCGGACAAGGGGCTTGAATTGGTTCTGCAGACGATCCGGGCTGCCACACCCAACGATCCCACCACGGGGTACTGGTACCTGTTCGCTGCCGAGGCCGAGCTCGAACTGGGCCATGATCAGGAGGCTCTCGCCTGGGCCCTGCGCGCCGATGCTTTCATGCCCGGCTCGCCTTTGGTCCAAGTCTGGCTGGCGTCGATTTACGCTACCGTGGGCGATAAGCCCAAGGCCGCGAAATACGTTGCGGCTCTGGCCAAGGCGGCGCCAGAACGCCTCCGTGCATTTCTGCAACGCAGGCGCGACGATGACGATCCCAACCCTTGGCACAATCTAAAGATCTTTAAGGGCTTGCGTCTGGCTCTCAGCGGGTAAGCGTGTCCTCCGCACTGTCCGATGCGGCGCCCTCGAGCCGCGTCCAGATCCGCCAACCAGGACGTCATTATTCCTCGTAGATCATCTTGCGCGTCATGCCGCCGTCGATGATGAAATTGGCGCCGGTGACAAACCCGGAGCGCTCGCCGTCGAGCAGCCAGGCGACGAGTTCGGCGACATCATCCGGCTTGCCGACGCGACCGGTGGGATGCTGATCATGATCCTTGCGGCGCAACGCGGCGTAATCCTTGGTCTCTATCCAGCCGGGACTGACGCAGTTGACCCGGATGTCCGGGCCGAGGCTGACGGCGAGCGAGTGGGTGAGGGCGACCACGCCGCCTTTTGAAGCCGAATAGGATTCCGTATTCGGCTCCGACATTTTGGCGCGTGTCGACGCGATAGTGACGATTGCACCGCGTGTCTTGCGCAACGCCTTTTCGGCGGCGCGGGCCAGCAAAAACGTGGCGGTCAGGTTGGTGTCGATGACGCGATGCCATTCTGCGAGCGTCAGTTGGTGGAGCGGCTTTCGGACCATGATGCCGGCGTTGGAGACGAGCCCGTCGAGCCGGCCGAAGCGCGCGGCGACCGCAGCAACGGCCCGCGCTGCGGTTTCCTCCTCGCGCACGTCGCCCTCGATCAGCACGACGTTGCGCGCTCGCGGCGGAAAATGGCGGGTGAGGCCGGTGCCCGGCAGGTCGAGAACGCCGACGCGCCAGCCGGAGCCGAGCAGATGACGGCAAACGGCGCGGCCGATGCCGTTCGCGCCTCCGGTCACCAGGGCGACGCGCTTCACGCCGGCCATGGCTTGGTGACGGCGGCTCAGCCGCGTTCGACCGGCAGGTCGGGGCGCGAGCCCCACTCCGACCACGAGCCGTCGTAGAGACCCTGGGGCGAACGGCCGACGGACTCCAACGCCAAGGTCAAAATGGCCGCGGTGACGCCCGAGCCGCACGAGGTGATGATCGGCTTATCGAGATCGACGCCGGCCGAGGTGAACGCGTCCTCGATGCGCTCGCGCGAAAGCAAGCGGCCGTTTTCCACCACGCGCTCGAACGGCACGTTGAACGAACCGGGCATATGGCCCGCGCGCAGGCCCGGCCGCGGTTCCGGCGCCGTGCCGGCGAAGCGCGCCGCCGAGCGGGCATCGACGATCTGCGCGCTGCCATCGGTCAGCGCCATGCGCACGTCGGCCAGCATGGCCACCGCGCGGACGTTCATCTCGGCGTGAAATTCCTTGGCCGGCCGCTTGGTCTCGCCGGTCTCGATCGGCCGGTCTTCGGCCTTCCACTTTGGCAGGCCGCCATCGAGGATAAAAACGTTCTCGACGCCGAACACGCGAAACGTCCACCATACCCGCGCCGCCGAGTAGAGGCCCTGACTGTCGTAGACCACGACGGTGTCGCCATCGCCGATGCCGAGCGCGCCGGCTGCTTCGCTGAACTGATTGTTGCCGGGCAGCATGTGCGGCAGATCGGTCGAGTCATCCGACACCGCCTCGATGTCGAAAAACACCGCACCCGGAATGTGGCCGCTTTTGTATTCGGCATGGGCATCGCGCTTCTGCGTCAGCAGAAAATAGGAGCCGTCGACCGCGACCACGTCGTCGGCGCGCAGATGCTGCGCCAGCCAGTCAGTCGACTTCAGCCAGCGGTTCGGCGGCAGCGGGGCAGGATCGGGATCGGTTCGCAGCATGGATTTTGACCATCGGTGTAGGGAGACATTTATGATAACGCCGGCGCGGCGGCCAAGTTCGTGCGCAATCGGGCCGCGCACCGGCGGTCTTACTCGTAAGGAACCTTGATGTCCGTCCGGCGCTCGAGCCATGCCGGCACCGGCAGCTTCTTCTCGCGCAGGAACGCCGGATTGAACAGCTTCGATTGATAACGCGTGCCGTAATCGGCCAGCACGGTGACGATGGTGTGTCCCGGACCGAGCTCCTTGGCGAGGCGCACCGCGCCGGCGACGTTGATGCCCGAAGAGCCGCCGAGGCAAAGGCCCTCGTGCTCGAGCAGGTCGAAAATGTAAGGCACGGCCTCGGCGTCGGGAATCTGATAGGCGATGTCGATCGGCGCGTCTTCGAGGTTTTGGGTGATGCGGCCCTGGCCGATGCCCTCGGTGATCGACGAGCCTTCGGATTTCAGGACGCCGGTCGTGTAGTAGCTGTACAGCGCCGCGCCCATGGGGTCGGCGAGCGCGATGCGCACCGCTTTGTTGTGCTCCTTGAGCGCTATGGCAACACCGGCAAGCGTGCCGCCGGTGCCGACGGCACAGGTAAATCCGTCGACCTTGCCGTCGGTCTGCCGCCAGATTTCCTGTCCGGTGGTCTCGATGTGGCCTTGCCGGTTGGCGACGTTATCGAATTGATTGGCCCAGATCGCGCCGTTCTTTTCCGATGTCGCCAGTTGCGCGGCGAGCCGGCCGGACACCTTCACATAATTATTGGGATTGGCGTAGGGAACGGCCGGCACTTCGATCAGCTCCGCGCCGCACAGCCGCAGCGTATCCTTCTTTTCCTGGCTCTGCGTTTCGGGAATGACGATGACGGAACGAAAGCCCAGGGCGTTGCCGACCAAGGCGAGCCCAATGCCGGTATTGCCGGCGGTCCCTTCGACAATGACGCCGCCCGGCCGCAGCTCGCCCTTTTTCATGGCGTCGCGAATGATGAACAGCGCGGCGCGGTCTTTGACCGACTGCCCGGGATTCATGAATTCGGCCTTGCCCAGGATGGTGCAGCCGGTCGCCGCCGAGACGCGTTCGAGCCGGATCAGGGGTGTGTTGCCGATCGCTTCAACGATACCGTTACTGACTTGCATGAGAACATCCGCCGGCCGGGACCCTAAAGGACCCCATCCGCCGAAACAAGGCACGGGGACCAAGCCTTGCCGCGGCCGACATATGGGCGGGGCATCCTGATCTGGGACAAACGCCTCGAATCCACCGTTCCGCTGCAACGCCGTCGAAACCATAGCGCGTCGGAGACCGACCCGAGCGGCCTTCCATTCATCTCTTGTTTGCGGCCGTGCCCATATGCGTGGCGACGGGCTTCACAGGCGGCAGCCCGCTTTGGCTTATCCGGTCGCGGTAATGAATCTCGACGTCAACACGCTCTTCCTCGTCACCATCTACGTGGAAGCGATCCTGGGCCTGCTGCTGCTGTTCGCCTGGGTGCAGAACACGGCGATCACGGCGGTGGCATGGTGGGGCTTTGCCCATCTGCTGCGCGCTGCCTCGGTGGTTCTGTTCGGCCTCTACGGTTCGGTGCCGGACATCGTTTCCATCGACGCCGCCAACGCCATTCTGTTCACCGCCTTTGCGCTGACCTGGACCGGCGCGCGGGTGTTCGATCATCGGCGACCGCAGCCACTGTTGCTGTTCGGCGGTGCCGCGCTGTGGCTCGTGCTCTGCCGCATGCCGCTCGTCGCCGATTCGTTCAACATGCGCGTTCTCGTCAGCTCCAGCATCATCACCGCCTATACGTGGGCCACCGCGTACGAGTTCTGGCGCGGCCGCAGCGAGCCGCTGGTGTCGCGCTGGCCGGCGATCTTCATGCTGTTTGCGCACGGCGCGCTCTATCTGCTGCGCACCCCGTTCGGCGCCATGCTGCCGTGGTCGCCGACCAGCAATGAAGTGTTCGAAAGCGTCTGGCTCACGGTGCTCAGCTTCGAAGCGCTGCTATTCACCATCGCCATCGCCTTCATCCTGCTCGCCATGGCCAAGGAGCGCACCGAGCACCGGCACAAGACCGCAGCGCTGGTCGATCCGCTCACCGGCGTCGCCAACCGCCGCGCCTTCCTGCAGGACGGCGAGGCGCAGCTCAAGCGTCGGGCCGCCGATCCGCGGCCGGTCGCGGCCATGCTGCTCGACCTCGACAATTTCAAATCGATCAACGACCGTTTCGGCCACGCCGTCGGCGATCGGGTGCTTGAGCTGTTTGCCGAGGTGGCGGGCCGCTCGATGCGCCGCATGGACTTGTTCGGGCGGCTCGGCGGCGAGGAGTTCGCCGCGCTGCTGTTCGACGTCAGCCGCGACCGGGCGCTCGCGGTTGCCGAAGAGATCCGTTCGAATTTTGCCGCGGCAAGCGGCGAAGTCGACGGCCGGCCATTGCTCGCGACCGTGAGCATCGGCATCGCCGTCAGTCACGACGCCACGCTCGATCTCGCAGCGCTGTTGGCGCAGGCCGACCACGCGCTCTACCGCGCCAAGGACAATGGCCGCAATCGCATCGAGGTCGCCTCGATCGAGCTCATGCTCGATCGCATCCGCCGTGCCAGCGGCGATAGCGCGGCGCCAGCCTTGGGCGTGAAAACGGCAGCCGCAAAATCCGCCGCTTAGAAGGCCGCCGCCTATTTCACCTCGGCGGGCGTCGAGGTCCCCGGTCCTTCTCCGACGATCAGCAGCACCGCGTCTTCCTCCTTGGCGCCGTCGAAATGCACGTGCTGGCCGTAGTGGGTGACGAACGTGCCCGCGTGCATTGGCACGGTGGCTTCGGGGTCGTACTTGGTGCCGGTACCGACCCACCACGTGCCCTTGAGCACGGTGATGAAACGGTCGTGCGGATGAAAATGCGGGTGGCTGAAATGGTGACCCGCGAGCCATTTGACCATTTGAACGTAAAGCCCTTCCTTGGACGGATCGCCGACCAGAACCGCATTCTGTGCACCGTTTGGGCTCGGCGGCGACCATTTGATCTCATCGGGCAACTTGAACGTGACGGCCGCCTGGTCGAGCCCGGCGGCGCGGGCCAGCCCGCCGGACAGAGCGAGGGCCGAGACCGATAGCAGGCCGAGTTGGCGGCGCGTGAATGGCGACATGATTCCCTCCCTGGGATGAAGTGCTGCACGTCGAGCTGATGCTATCGCGCCCTGCCGGCCGGTACGAGATGGGACATTGCCCGTCAGCCGTGCCTCATTGCCGTGATTGCAGTCGACGTGATCGTCCCGTATGAGGCTCCCAACGTCGGCAACGAGTGTGAAATGAAGCGCAGCAGCCATCGCATCCTCACCACCCATGTGGGCAGTCTCATCCGGCCGCCGGCGCTGCAGGAGTTCTTGCGCGCCAAGCAGGCCGGCAAACCGTACGACGAGGCGGCGTATCGGCGCTGCTTGAAGGACACCGTTTCCGAGGTCGTGCGTAAACAGGCCGAAATCGGCGTCGACGTCGTCTCCGACGGCGAGTTCGGCAAATCGATCTCGTGGTCGCAATACGTGCTGGAGCGGTTGAGCGGCTTCGAGCGGCGGCCGATCAGGCCGGGCGCCAATCCGTTCACCCGCGGCGTCGACCGCGAAAAGTTCGCCGAGTTTTACGCCGAGCTCGATGCCCGCGAGGGCGTGGCGACCACGACCGAGGCAGTCTGCGTCGGCCCGATCAGCTACACCGGCCAGGCGGAGCTGGCGCGCGACATCGAGAATTTCAAAGCCGTGCTCAAGGACGTCAAGGTCGAGGAGGCATTTCTGCCGGTTGCGGCGCCGGCAAGCGTCATTCCGGACCGCAAGAACGAATACTACAAAAGCGACGAGGAGCTCATTCGCGCCATCGGCGCGGCGATGCACACCGAATACCGCACCATCATCGATGCCGGTTTCGTGCTGCAGCTCGACGATGCTCGTGCCGCCGTCACCTATGACCGCATGGTGCCGCCGGCGAGCTTTGCCGAATACCGCAAATGGCTACAGCTGCAGGTCGAGGTGACCAATGCGGCGATTGCCGGCCTGCCGGCCGACCGCATCCGCTATCACGTCTGCTGGGGCAGCTGGCCGGGCCCGCACACCACCGACGTGGCGCTCAAGGACATCGTCGATCTGATCCTGCAGCTCAACGTCGGCGCGCTGGTCATCGAAGGCGCCAATCCGCGCCACGAGCACGAATGGCGGGTGTGGGAAAGCGCCAAGTTACCGCAGGGCAGGGTGCTGATTCCCGGCGTTATCAGCCATGCCACCAACGTGGTGGAGCACCCGGAGCTGGTGGCCGAGCGCATCGTGCGGCTGGCGCGCCTTGTCGGCCGCGACAACGTCATCGCCGGCACCGATTGCGGCTTTGCCCAGGGGCCGTTTCACCGCCGCGTGCACCCGAGCATCATGTGGGCCAAGCTCGGCGCGCTGGTCGAAGGCGCGCGGCTGGCCAGCGCGGAGCTGTGGCGGTAGCGCCTTCGATGAACTCATGCGTCATTGCGAGGAGCGAAGCGACGAAGCAATCCAGAATCAGTGCACCCCGCCCCTGGATTGTTCGCTTCGCTCGCAATGACGATTTATTCCGCGGCGACGGCGTGGACCGGCTCGGCTTCCGGCTCGACGATCGGGCCGCGCTTGGCGCCGAACAGCCAAGTCTGCAGGCGGTCGAGATAGAGATAGACGACCGGCGTGGTGTAGAGCGTGAGCATCTGGCTCAGCGCCAGCCCGCCCACCATGGCGTAGCCCAGCGGCTGCCGCATCTCCGAGCCGGCGCCGTTGCCGAGCGCCAGTGGCACGCCGGCGAGCATGGCCGCCGCGGTGGTCATCAGGATCGGCCGGAAGCGCAGCAGGCAGGCTTCGCGGATCGCGGCGACCGGCGGCATGTGGCGGTCGCGCTCGGCGCCGATCGCGAAGTCGACCAGCATGATGCCGTTCTTCTTGACGATGCCGATCAGCAAAATGATGCCGATGATGCCGATCACCGACAGGTCCATGCGGCCGAGGCGCAGCGCCAAAAGCGCGCCGATGCCGGCCGACGGCAAGGTCGAGAGGATGGTCAGCGGGTGGATGAAGCTCTCATAGAGCACGCCCAGGATGATGTAGACCACGATCAACGCCGCCGCGATCAGCGCCGGCTCGCTGCTCAGCGAGGTCTGGAACGCCTGGGCATTGCCCTGGAACGTGGGAATGATGGTCGACGGCATGCCGATCGCGTTCGATGTCTCGGTCACCGCCTCCACGGCCTGGCCGAGCGACACGCCGCGCACCAGGTTGAAGGTGATGGTCACGGCCGGGAATTGCGCCTGATGCGAGATCAACAGCGGCCCGACGCCGTTGGAGTCGACGCTGACCAGCGCCGATAGCGGCACCGCGCCGCCGGTGAGCGGCGATTTCACATAGAGCCGATCCAGCGTCGACAGATCCTTCTGCAGGTCGGGCAGAATTTCCAGAACGACGAAGTAGGTCTTCAGCTGGGTGAAATACTGCGTGATCTGGCGCTGGCCGAAGGCGTCGTTGAGCGTGTCGTCTATGGCTTGCGGCGAGATGCCGAAACGCGCCGCCTGATCGCGGTTGATGGTGATCTGCAGCTTCGGCGCATTGGCCAGAAGGTCGCTGGTGACGTCGGTGATCTGCGGCAGCTCGCGGAGCTTCTCGGTGAGCTTCTGCGACCACTCATTCAACTCCTGAATGTTCGTGTCCTGCAGCGTGTACTGAAAACCGCCGCGGGCGACGCGGGCGCCGACGTTGATGTCCTGCGTCGGCTGCAGGAACATATTGACGCCCTGCAATTTCGAAAGCTGCGGCCGCAGCCGGTCGATGATCTGCGATGAATTGAGTGCGCGTTCGTCGCGCGGCCTGAGCACGATGAAAAAGCGTCCGGTATTGGCGGACTGCGCGCTGCCGCCGGAGCCGGTGAACGAGCCAAATCCTTCGACGTCGGGGTCTTTGAGAATGATGTCGCCGACGACGTGCATCAGGCGCATCATTTGCGGAGGCGAGGTGTCTTGGGCAGCCTCGGCAAAGCCCTGAATGAGCCCGGTATCCTGGATCGGAAAGAAGCCCTTGGGGATCTCGATCGCCATCACCAGCGTCAGCGCCATGGTGGCAAAGAACACGCCGAGCGTGATCGGCTGGTGCCGCAGCACGATGTCGAGGGTGCGCCGGTAGAATCCGAGCATGCCGTTGAAGCCGCGCTCGATGGCGCGATAGACCCGGCCATGGTTATCGGTTTGGCGGTGCATGAAGCGCGAACACATCATCGGCGCCAGGGTCAGCGACACCAGCGCCGACACGGCGATCGAGGCGGTGACGGTCAGCGCGAATTCGCGAAACAGCCGGCCGATGATCCCGCTCATCAGCAGCAGCGGAATGAACACCGCGATCAGCGAGCAGGAGATCGACAACACCGTGAAGCCGATCTCGCGGGCACCCTTGAGCGCAGCTTCGAACGGTTTTTCGCCGTGCTCGACGTGGCGATAGATGTTCTCAACGACGACGATGGCGTCGTCGACCACGAAACCGACCGCGATGGTGAGCGCCATCAGCGACAGATTGTCGAGGCTGAAGTGCATCAGGTACATGGCCGCGAACGAGCCGGCCAGCGCCAGCGGCACGGTCACGCTCGGAATGAGCGTCGCCCAGAAATTGCGCAGGAATAGGAGAATCACCATCACGACGAGGCAGATGGTGAGCGCCAGTGTCAACTCGACGTCGGCGACCGAGGCACGGATCGTTTTGGTGCGGTCGAGGATGGTCTCGACCTTGACCGCGGGCGGGATGCGCGCGGTGAGCCGCGGCAATTCGGCCTTGATGCTGTCGACGGTCTCGATGACGTTGGCGCCGGGCTGCTTGAACACCGCGAGAATGACGCCGTCCCGGTTGTTCTGATAGGCGGCGACCGTGCGGTCGACCTGTTCCGAAACCGCCTGGCCGACGTCGCGGACCCGGATCGGCGCGCCGTTGCGGTACGCCAGCACCACGTCGTTGAACTTGTCGGCGTCGACGATCTGGTCGTTGGCCGCGATGGTGAACGTGATCCGGTCGGTGTTGATCACGCCCTTGGCGGCGTTCGTGGTCGAGCTGATGAGCGTGCCGCGGATGTCTTCGAGCGTGAGACCGCTCGCGGCGAGCTTGGCGGGATCGACCTGGACCCGGATCGAGGGCGCGCGGTCGCCGAACACCGAGACTTGCGCGACGCCGCTCGCCTGCGAGATCTGCTGCGCCAGGAAGATGTTGGCGAACTCGTCGACGTTGATCAGCGGCATGGTGTCGGAATGCACCGACAGCAGCAGGATCGGCACGTCGGCCGGATTGACCTTTTTGTAGCTCGGCGGCGTCGTCAGCGCCTGCGGCAGCTGCTTGCCGGCGACCGTGATGGCCGCCTGCACGTCCTGTGCGGCGGAGTCGATGTTGCGCTCGAGATTGAACTGGATGACGATCGTCGCTGCTCCGAGCGAGCTCTGCGACGTCATCTGGGTGACGCCGGCGATCTGGCCGAACTGCTGTTCCAGCGGTGCTGCGACCGAGGTTGCCATCGTCTCGGCGCTGGCGCCGGCCCAGGTCGAGGTCACCTGGATGGTGGGAAAGTCGACCTGCGGCAGCGGCGCCACCGGCAGAAACGGAAACGCGACGATGCCGACGAAGGCCAGCGCCGCCATCAGCAACGTGGTCGCGACCGGTCGCCGGATGAACGGTTCGGATATGTTCACGACTGGCCGCCTCGCGCGACGGCATGCGGATCGACGATGGTGACGGCCGCTCCGGTCTGCAGCTTGTACTGGCCGTCGGTGACCACGCGCTCGCCCGCGGCAACGCCGGAGGTCACGATGGTGCGCTCGTCGGTCGTCGTACCGGTGGCGATCGGCCGCGGCTCGACCGTGTTGTCGGTTTTCACGATCCAGGCGAACAGGCCATGCGGACCGCGCTGCACCGCGACGGAAGGAATGACCACGGCCTCTTTGCGGATTTCCAGCAACAGCCGGGCATTGACGAACTCACCGGGCCACAAGGTTTCGTCGGCGTTGGCGAACATCGCTTTCAGCTTATAGGTGGCGGTCGCCTGATCGATCATGTTGTCGATGGTGGCGAGCGTGCCGCTGCTCAACAGCCGGCTGTTGTCGCGGTCGTAAGCGGCGACCTCGACGGCGCCGCGCGCCATCGCGGCGCGCACCGCGTCGAGCGTCTGGGCCGGCAGCGTGAACAAGACCGCGGTCGGCTGCGTCTGCGTGAGCACCGCAATGGCGCCCTGGTCGTTGGCATGCACGACGTTGCCGGGGTCGACCAGCCGCACGCCCATGCGGCCATCGCTGGAGGCGACGATGCTGGTGTAATCGAGATTGGTTTGCGCGGTCTCGATGGCGGCGTTGTCGGCCAGGATCGAGGCTTTCGCCTGATCGACCTTGGCCTGCTGCAGATCGAGGTTCTGCTGGGTCTCGGCGTTCTTTTGCACCAGCGTGCGGAAGCGGGCGAGGTCCTTCTCGGCCGCGGTGAGGGTCGCCTCGTCCATGGCCTTGCGCGCTTTGGCCTGGTCGAGTGCGGCCTGATAGAGGCGCGGATCGATCTTGGCGAGCACCTCGCCTTTTTTGACGCGCTGGCCTTCCTGGAAAAATACGTCTTGCAGCTTGCCGTCGACCTGGCTGTGAATGGCGACGGTAAAGAGCGCCTGCACGGTGCCGAGCCCGGTCAGATAGACCGGCACGTCCTGGTGCGAGACGGTGACGACGCTGACTGGGACCGGGCCCCGCGCCTTGCTGCGGGCGGTGTTGTCCGCCCGCGGCGTCTGGGTCCAATAGACGAGGCCGGCGAGGACAACGACGCCGCAACCGGCCAAAATGATGAGGCTACGGCGCCGCTTGCGGGCGGGCTCGATCGGCTTGGTCTCCAAAGGCATCCCTCAGGCGTCCCGGCGCGGTTTCCTCGACCGCTTGCCGTTATTCTTGGGTAGAATACTTGCCTTTTAATTCACTCTTCCGCCATGGGAAAGCCATTGCGTACCCGCGCGTACACACAGCTCCGCGACCGCACGGAAGTAAATGTCTGCGGCCACTACATAAAATCTCCATTAAGAACGGCGCCCGCTGGTTGCAGCCAAAGTCAAAACCCGCGGGTTCAACCCCGGTGCCGGATTTGCTAGGCTTGCTCTTCCGCACCAATCCGCCCGACCAGGAGAGGATCTATCATGCTCGACATCGCGAGAAAACAAGGCGTTGCCCCGTTCGACACGGCGCGGCTCGACCGCCTGATGGACGAGGCCGGCATGGATGTCCTGGTCGCCACCTCGAAGCACAACGTTCAATATCTCCTCGGCGGCCACCGCGCGTTTTTCTTCGAGTCCATGGATGCCATGGGGCTGAGCCGCTACCTGCCGGTTTTTGTCTACCCGAAGGGCGCCCCTGAAAAGGCGGGCTTTTTCGGCCATCGCATGGAGAACTATCAGAACGAGGTGAAGCCGTTCTGGGTGTCCGAGCTCGACGTGAAGAGTTCAGGCTCGGTGGACGTGATGGAGAAGGCGGCCGCCTACATTCGCAAGCTCAATCCAAAGCCGCATCGCCTGGGCGCCGAGCTTGCCTTTATCCCTGCCGATACCACGGCCGTGCTGCGCAAAGCGTTTCCCGACAGCGACATCAAGGACGCGCTGTTCGTGCTCGAGCGCTTGCGCGCGTGCAAGACGCCGCAAGAGCTCGAGAAGCTGCGCGTCGCGTCCGACCTCGTCATCGATTCCATGCTGGCTGTGATCGACAGTCATGGACCCGGTGCGACCAAAGCCGAGCTGAGCGAAGCGCTGCGCCGCGAAGAAACCATGCGCGGGCTCACCTTCGATTATTGCTTGATCGCGGCCGGCTCGAGCCTCAACCGCGCGCCGTCGGATCAGCGCTGGGAAAAGGGCGATCCGCTGTCGCTCGATTCCGGCGGCAATTATCACGGCTATATCGGCGACCTCGCCCGCATGGCGGTGATCGGCGAGCCGGACAGCGAACTGGTCGACCTGTTGGCCGAGATCGAGGCCATCGAGCAGGCGTCGATGAAGCCGATCCGCGCCGGCGCGCTTGGCAAGGAGATTTATGCCGCGGCCGACGGCGTGCTGCATAAATCGAAGCTGCACAATCACATTCATTTCCTGGCGCATGGCATGGGGCTGGTCAGCCACGAGGCGCCGCGCCTCACCAATTCCGGCCCGGTGCCCTACGACGCCTACGACGCCGACCGTCCGCTCGAAGCCGGCATGGTGGTCTCGGTCGAAACCACGCTGCAGCATCCCAAGCGCGGCTTTATCAAGCTCGAAGATACGGTGGTGGTGGCGCCGAACGGTTTTGAGGTTTATGGCGACCGCGCTCGCGGCTGGAATCGCGCGGGCGGCTGATCCCGCTTGGTGCAGGGCCGGAGGATGAGCGTGAGCAAAGCCAGATATTTATTGTGCGCGCCGGCGATGCTGGCCACGGTGTTGCTCTCGGCAGCGGCGAGCGCCGAGCCTTCACACGACGTATTTGCGCCGCGCGCATCGCACAGCGTGTCCTCGCACGTCGTCGTGGCGCAGACGTCTCATGCGCCGCCCGTTGTGCCGGGGTCGACCGGTTCGGGCGGCGCCTCGAACGGTTCTCACGCGCCGCCACCGGTCCCGGGCTCAACCGACTCGGGCGGTGCCTCGTCAGGCGGTTCGCACGCGCCGCCGCCGGTGCCTGGCGCTGCAGCGTCGTCGGGTGGCAATGCGGTGGGACCGAACGGTGCGGGGGCGTCGCACGCGCCGCCGCAAGTGCCGATGATGGGCGGCAACCCTTAAGGTCGCATGCTCGCATGAGAAGGCGTGTTCGAGGTCGCGCCTTCCCGCCAGGTCCGCTCCGCGTCTCTACTCGACACAGCCGCCGATCGGCTGCTTGCAGGTGAAGCCATTACCGCGGCAGCGCTTGAGCGCGGCCTCGGTGGTGTCGCCCGAGGCCCAACCGGCGCGGTTCGTGGTGTGGCCGGTGGTGATGTAGACGCAGCCGTAATTCCAGGCGCCGGTCGATTTGCAGGTGGTGCCGCCGGCGTCGCGGCAGGCTCGGATGGCGCTGCTCCTGGCTTCGTCCTCGGTCGAGCGGGTGCCCGAATACCCGATCGCCACATGGACGCGGCCGTGCACGCGCCAGATCGAGGAGGCGATCGCGTTCCATTGCTTCTCCGGCGGAGGTGGTGGTGGCGGCGGAGGCGGAGGAGGCGGCGGCGCCACGGCTTCTCGCAAATGATCGACCTCCGAGAGTGCGCTCGCTGGTGGCGGCGAGGCGTGCGCGGCGTCCGCCAGGCGCTGCACGTCGGGATTGCCAGAAGCGATCCGCGCCACGGCGCCGGAATCGATCTTGTCGGCGATGCTGTAGTCCAAGATCGCGTGGTCCTTGTCGCCTTGTCGCATTTCGGCGAGCGCCCGGCTCACATAGGCGGTGACATTGCGCGGGGTGAGCTTGAGCGCCTCGCTGTAGTCGGCGATGGCGCGCTCGACGTTGCCCTGCGCGAGGTACTGCGCGGCGCGATAGGCATAGGCGTCGGCGCGGTTTTGCGGCGACTCGCTCTCGTCCGGAATGATGGCGCTGCACGCCGGGATGGCGACCTTGGGATCTTTGGACTGGCAGCCGTTCCAATCCTCCTGGCTCGCCGCAAACGCCGGCCCTGCCACCAGCAACAACC
>Ga0070741_10003541_pt1 | contig 38595 bp, 30 predicted proteins | sample Coa_R1_4_FD_66440 | JGI IMG/M metagenome (GOLD analysis project Ga0070741, IMG submission 66440) | Surface soil microbial communities from Centralia Pennsylvania, which are recovering from an underground coalmine fire - Coalmine... | ecosystem: Environmental > Terrestrial > Soil > Unclassified ... | reverse complement strand
AAGCCACACCCAGAAGATCATCGTTAAGCCGTGTGCCGGAAAACGGCATGCACGGTTTGAAAGGGGATGCGATGGAAACGGATCAGCCTCGCTGACACCGCGCCATCATCTACCAATGAACCTCGAGCAGAAGCTGCAGGAGTTGAAGCGGCGCGACCAGTTAGCGCAAGAAGGCGGCGGACGCGAACGCCGGGAGCGCCAGCACAAGGAAGGCAAGATGTCGGCGCGCGAACGAATCGAGTTTCTTCTCGACGAAGGCACCTTCGAGGAAACCGACAAGTTCGTCACGCATCGCGCAACAGACTTCGGCATGGCCGAGCAAAAGTATTACGGCGATGGCTTCATCACCGGCTACGGCCGTATCGACGGCCGCCTGGTTTTCGTCTTCGCGCAGGATTTTACGGTGTTCGGCGGATCGCTCTCCGAAGCGAATGCGGCGAAGATTGTGAAGATCATGGATATGGCTGCGCGCGTCGGCGCGCCTGTGATCGGATTGAACGACTCCGGCGGCGCGCGTATTCAAGAGGGGGTAGTGTCGCTCGCCGGATACGCTGACATATTCCTGCGCAATACCCTTTACAGCGGAGTAGTACCGCAACTCTCAGCGATAATGGGGCCGTGCGCAGGCGGTGCGGTTTACTCGCCGGCCATCACGGACTTCATCGTAATGGTGAACAAGAGTTCCTACATGTTTATCACTGGCCCGGATGTGATTAAGACCGTGATGCATGAGGACGTTACCAAAGAACAACTCGGCGGCGCTCAGACACACAACGAGACCTCTGGGGTGGCGCATTTTCTGGCTCACGGTGATGCCGAATGCCTTTCCATGCTGCGCGAGCTGCTCAGCTTTATTCCATCGAACAATTTGGATGACGCGCCACGAAAACCGTGTGTCGATCCCATCGAGCGTGCCGACGGTGCGCTCGACACAATTGTGCCCGCACAATCGAATCTGCCCTACGACATCAAAGACGTGATCCACGGTGTGATCGACGACGGATATTTCTTCGAAGTGCACGAACACTACGCGAAGAACATTGTCGTCGGATTTGCACGTATGAACGGCCGTTCAGTGGGAATTGTTGCGAACCAGCCCGCGGTCCTTGCTGGGACACTGGATATCAATGCTTCGATCAAAGGCGCGCGCTTTGTGCGCTTTTGCGATTGCTTCAATATTCCGCTGATTACGTTCGAAGATGTCCCGGGATTTCTGCCGGGGACGAACCAGGAGTACGGCGGAATTATTCGCCACGGCGCGAAACTCTTGTTCGCCTTTGCCGAAGCTACAGTGCCGAAGCTCACGGTCATTACGCGCAAAGCTTATGGCGGAGCATATTGCGTGATGGCGTCAAAGCACATCCGCACCGACGTGAACTATGCCTGGCCAACGGCGGAAATTGCGGTGATGGGACCGGAAGGGGCAGTGGACATAGTGTATCGCCGGGAATTGGAACGTGTGGGCAACGCGCATGGATCCGATTCAGAACGCGCAGCCCGCCGCGAGCAGATGCGGAAAGACAAGATCGAAGAATTCCGAGATCGGTTTGCGAATCCCTATGTCGCCGCTGAGCGTGGATATGTCGACGCGGTTATCCAGCCTCGTGACACGCGCAAGAAGCTGATACAGGCCCTCGAAATGCTCGAAACCAAGCGCGACAAAAACCCGCCGAAAAAGCATGGGAATATACCGCTGTGATCCAGAATTGCAAATTGGTGAAGCGAGGTCTGCATGTAATAATCTATAAGGGGTGAACAAAAGGCGAATAAACAGTTGGGACCGCCGGCAACAACATTTCCGCAAGAAGACGGTTTGATCGCTCCGGAGGTCGGGCCATGGACCGAGGAGAAGCACCGTCTTATTTCGCTCTACGCAACCCTCTTTTCTTCGGGTATGAAACAGAAGTGGGATGAGCTGGTGTATATCGAGCTTTATGCCGGAGCTGGATACGCCAAGAACCGAAAGACATCGAAACTGATTTTAGGTTCACCGCTGAATGCTTTACTAGTAAAGCGCCCGTTTGACCGATACGTGTTCTGCGAGGATGATCCCGAAAAACTGGATGCATTGAAAGCGAGGGTGAAACGTATCGCCCCATCAGCGGACGTGAGATATGTCCCGAACGACTGTAATCGAAGCACTGGCGAGATACTGGGCCACATTCCTGCATATTCGCGACAACACCGAGTGCTGTCCCTTTGCTTTGCGGACCCGTATGACATCGGTCTCAAGTTCTCGACACTACAGGAACTCTCTACGGTGTTTGTTGATTTCGTTGTCTTGCTGGCGCTTTGGAGCGATGCAAACAGGGCGTACAGGAGGTATGTAATGGAAGATGCCAGGAAGGTGGATGAGTTTCTTGGTTCACGAATTTGGCGCGAAAGATGGGCAGGCGCTCAACAGAAAGGTACCGAGTTCCCTAAATTCCTTGCTGAAGAGTTTGCCTTGAGGATGGAGTCGCTGGGCTACTTAAAAACCCCGCTGCATAGGATGAAGAAGGTTCGAACAGATGAAAAGAACGTGCCGCTCTATTACATCGCCATGTTCGCGAAACACGAAAGAGCTCACGAGTTCTGGGATGAGGTTTTGAAATACGGTACAGATCAGCGAAACTTTTTTGAATAATTGTCCCTCAATTCCCAAATCGAATGGACTGATGCGACCTGGAATCCTGTACGTGGCTGTACGAAAATTTCACCCGGTTGCAAGCATTGCTACGCGCAGACGTTTGCGGAGCGGTTTCGCGGAGTCAAAGGTCATCCTTACGAACAGGGTTTTGACCTCAGGCTGGTTCCAGAAAAGTTGACGGAGCCCTTTAATTGGCGCTCATCCAAACTTGTCTTCGTAAATTCAATGAGCGACTTGTTTCAACCCGGCGTGCCTGATTCCTACGCCGAGGCTGTTTCGCAAGTGATGGTGAGCGCAAACTGGCACACCTACCAGGTACTGACAAAAAGGGCGGAGAGGCTTGGCAAACTGCTAAACAGCCATCTTCGCTTCGCGGCTGAGCAGCCTCACATTTGGTGGGGGGTCAGCGTGGAAGACAAGAAATATGGGTTGCCGCGGATCGAACACCTACAAAGCACCCCAGCTTCGGTTCGCTTTCTTTCCATCGAGCCTCTTTTGGAAGATCTCGGTGAATTTGATTTGACTGGAATCAATTGGGTAATCGTCGGAGGCGAGAGTGGTCCTGGTGCTCGCCCGTTGAAAAAAAGATGGGTCGTTTCAATTCGTGACCAGTGCGAATCTGCCGGTGTTCCTTTCTTCTTCAAACAATGGGGTGGCGTAAGAAAGTCACGAAACGGACGTAAACTCGACGGACGTACTTACGACGAATATCCGATCCGGCGACAAGCTGAAGTTCCCGAAAAGTCTACGTGCATGGAACTTGCAAGAAGCTTTCTTGCATCTGCACGAACAAGTTTGCGCCTTGAGTTCGCGACGATTTAGTAAGTAAGGCTGATACACCACTACTGCAAGTGGAACCTTTCGTTCATCAGTCTTTGCAGGCGGGGTCTGTAAATGATGTCGTAGGCGAGTTCCTTGTCAGGGAACATGGCGAGGGCGGCGCGTTTGGTGCCGGCACAGAGTTCTGAAGCTTCTTCGATGGTGAGGTTCGGGTCCTGGCTGATGACCGACATCACCATATTCACGATCACCTGCAAGCGGCGAATCTTCTGCGCTTCGCTCAAATGCGCGTCTTCCAAAGGGCCCTCTTCCTTGGCTACGTAGGACGCGTTCTCCCGTAGCTCTAAAAAACGAACTTTACGAATTAGATGTGCCGCCTGAAACCGACGTTGCGCTATTGTGCTCGGAAGGGCGGACGGAATCAATACACTTCGGTCACTAGTAAGGTTCGGGTAAGAACAACTTTTAGCTTGTTTGGCGAGGAATTTAATTCGCCAAAGGTCTGCCGTGTTTATTAAAACCAGTATCGGTCGAACATTTGTTTATGCGGACAGTTTATGCAGACACCTTTCGCAACTTATGCATCTATTACGTCCAGAGGAGAAACCAAATGGCTGCGAATCCTTTGCCTGACCCCAATGAAAGGCTAGTGCGCGTATTCGACACGGAACAAGAGCCCGAAGCAATGGTCGTGAGCGGGCTGCTGGAATCGCAAGGCATCGATTGCGAAATCACGGCGCTTGATGCTCCCCAGGAGGTCTTGCCGATCGGCGGTACGGTGATTCTGGTGCGCGAGGAAGATGCCGCGCGTGCGCGTGAAATTATTGCTGATTACCGTAGGACGCCTGGCGAAGAAATCGAAGAAGAGGCAGGCCCGGCTGCCGAAGATGATGCGATTAGTGGGCAGTAGCAAGGTGCGTCGTAACTCTGTTGCCGTCGAGGAGAAAACTGGTGGCGCCATTGGTATCGGTGCGATAAGTGATCACGTTGGCTTGCTGCAGGCGTTGTAGCACCTCGGCGCGGGGATGATGGTACACGTTGCGCGCTCCTACTGAAATCACAGCAAAGTGCGGACGCACTGCCGCGAGGAGACTCTCACTCGTCGAACTGGCGCTTCCATGATGAGCGACTTTCAGGACGTCTGCAGCAGGCTCCTCTGCGGCGATGTATTTTTCCTCTAATTTTTCTGCATCGCCCTCGAGTAAGGCCGAAGTCCTGCCGTACGTTATCTTCATGACAAGCGATTCGTCGTTGCGGTGGGAGTCGTTCCCGTCCGCGGCAGTCAGAGGCGCGAGGACTCGTACGGTTGTTCCGCCATAGTCGAAAATGTTTCCTGCTTGGCAACGGCGAATCGTAAGGCCGAACTCGCGGGCTACAGTTAGCAATTTCTCGATCTCATCATCCGGAATTCCCTGCTGCAGCCACAACTCGCGTGGATGAAAATTGGAGATGACGGCGAACATACCTCCCATGTGATCGGCGTGGGCGTGAGTAAGCGCAACCGCATCGAGCCGCGAGATCCCCCGCGACCACAAATACGGAGAGACGACATCTTCGCCTATGTCGAGCTGCGAATGGGTCCAGAAGGGCAAACCACCTGCATCAACCAACAATTTGTGGCCGTCCGGAGTGACCAGAAGAATCGAGTCGCCCTGGCCGACATCAATTGCGGTCATTTCGAGAACCTGGGGGCGGATATCCTCGTGTGGAGGAATCAACCAAAGCCACGACGCGCTCGCCGCGAGACACGCGACGCCAGTAAGCGCGAGCCACCGAGCCTTGCGCACCAGGATCGCACAGAGAAATGTCGCCGATGCAGATAGCAAAACCGCTGCGTTGCCCGGCACTACACGAATGTCCGCCAGGCGCAGTCCTCCGAACCAGTTCACGGTACCGGCTATTCCTTGTAGTGCGAATCCTGCGACTACGGCAGGAATTTTCGCCAGGGCCATAGAAACATAACTCAGACAGATCGCGAGAATCGCCCCCGGCATGAGTAGTTCGAGAAAAGGGATCACAAGCAGATTCGCTGGCATAGCAACCGAGGTTGCGCGATGGAAGTAGTACGCCATCGGCAACGCCAGCCCGAGTTGCAGGATTGCTGACATGACGACGAGCTCACCAGCGCTGAATGTGAATCGAAGGGCAGCAAGCACGATCGTTCGAGGAAGGCGGCCGGGCATGATTAACGCTAGCCGATTCAAGATTAACCGCAGATCCAACCGAAACTGCGCAATTGTCGGCGCCAGCGCGCGGTCATAGGCGAGCGCGTCCAGATTTCGCAGACCCTGAGAGTAGGGCTGAATCGTTCGTTCAAGAATGGGCAGTCCCACGCCGGCGACTAAAGCCACGCACAAAAACGTCATCTGGAAGCTGGCTCCAAACAACACGCCGGGATTGGCCACCAGCAGGATCAACGCAGCCAGGCCAAGCGTATTCAGCATTGCACGGTCGCGATAGAGAAGACGCGTGCACAAATACACAGCAAACATCAGCGCGGCGCGCCAAACCGGAGAGCCTTCCCTGGTCAGCACCGCATAACCGAGGATCAGGAGAATCGCACAAACGCTTGCGAGGACATTGCCTAACCCCAGCCGGCGCAGACTCCACAGAGTGAACATCGCAAGGATGCTTACGTTCATTCCAGAAACGACCAGAACGTGATACGTGCCAGACCGTTGAAAGTCGACGCGTGTTGAGCGTTCGATGAAGGTGTCCTCCCCGATCACGATCGCGTCCATCAAACCTGCGGTTTGCTCAGGCCACAGCGTGTGTATTTTGCTAACGATGCTGCGATGAGCACGTGAACGCCAGAGTTCGAGGCGGCTGCCGTAGAACCCGGGCAGAGATTCGACGTCCGCGAGCTTTGTCGAAGCAATGGCGAGAATTCCTTGATCGCGAAGATATCCAGCGTAGTCAAAGGCCCCAGGGTTCCGATAGTTGCGCGGCTGCACCAGCGTGGTGCGAAACCTGATCCGCTGACCGTACTGAAAGAGCGGCATGGCGCGCGCAAACGGGGCCTTCTCGGTTTCGTAAATCGAAAGACGCACTCCCGCAGAAACAACTCGCGCCTCCGATCCGGAAGCGATGGTTTCCGTTTGGACATCAATTCTCTGACGGAACGATCCCGGCGACTCAGGCTGAATTTCGCCGTCCGCGATAACGTGCGCGGCCACGATAACTTCGCCTTCACCCAACGGCAGCCCTGGTTGAATTGGAGAAGAGTTGGACAGTTGAATAGAGAATATTCCCACGACAAAAATGGAAGCGAAACCCAGCACCCTTGCCGCAATCACTCGTCTTCTAGCCAAGTAGCTCGCCGAGGCGAGGAACACAATTGCTGCAACAACCCACCAGGATGTTGGTCTCCATACGTACTTGCCGGCGACGATGCCTGCAGAAAAAATTAGTGCTGCCCAGAACATCGGCTGGCGGGCGGATATTTGGTTGGCGCGCGAAGATGCCGCTGGTGACGAAGCAGCGATCTCTGTTCTGCCAGCCGAGACGCGTGGAGGATTCGCGGTTTGTGCCAGTGCCACGTTTGCGGGCGGCAGTCTTAACGGGCCAGGTGAAAGACGCTTTCGATGTGGTAGGTCTGGGGAAATAAATCGATCAGATGGGCTCCGTCGATCTTGTAACCCAAGCTAACCAGCAGTCGCAGGTCGCGAGCCAGGGTCGATGGATCGCACGATACGTAAATGATGCGTGGCGCATCCAGCCTGGCCAGGCTGCGAATCACGTCTTCACCCAGCCCGCCGCGTGGGGGATCGGCCACAACCAGGTCGGGACGCAAGCCCGACGTTTGCCCCAGGTATTGCGCAGTCGTGGCCAGGGCTGCCTTCACCTCCCGTGGCGAATTGTGACGCAGGTCGGAGTAAGAGGTCTGTGACGACTCAACGGCGATTACCTGTGCAAAACTCCGGGCCAGAACCGTGGAAAACAGACCCACTCCAGCGTACAGATCGAGGGCAAGCTTGCCGGAAAGCCCCTCAGTGACGATTTGAACAAGCTCATCGATCAGAAAGCGATTCACCTGGAAGAACGTGCCTGCGCTGACACGATAGGAAGCCAGCCTGGTCTGATATTGGAGCGCCGTCGCGCCTGCGTGAGTAAGCGTCTTTGGCTCCGTGATCTGATTCGGCGCGGACTGTTCGAAAGCGGCGACGCCGAGGGCGCCGGGCATAGCGCGTCGCAGTGTGGTTGCAACCGCCTCCGCGTTTGCTCGCGAGATGCGCGGCTCACAATAAGCTGCAACGAGAAGGCCCGTATCATCACCGTCAGCGAACAGCTCGACTTCACGGATTTCTTTAGGAACATGACCGGCGCGTCCAGCCTGCCAGAGTGCTGTCATCGCCTGATTGATTAAGGGCGAGCTGATGGGGCATTGCTCAACGGGCAGCAGGTCGTGCGAACGGAACTTGTAGTAGCCAATGGCAAACTCTGGCGCCGTCTGTACTCTCAATTGCACGCGGTTTCGATATTCCCATTCTGGAGATGTGTGAACGGTGAGCTCGCAGGGCAGTTCCAGCTTCGCCGTCCGCCGAAGTGTTTCAAGGAGAATCTCCGTTTTTGCCTTCAGCTGCTGTGTGTAGTTCGCGTGCTGGTAGTGACATCCGCCGCAGCGGAGAAAATACGGGCAAAGAGGATCGCGACGTTCGGGAGATGGTTCCACGACGCTGTCGAGTCGGGCGCGTGCGAATCCGGGTTTTTGCTCCACAATTTCTGCCTGGACTCGTTCACTCGGAAGCGAAAACGGCACGAACACAGTCTTGCCTGGACCGCGTTCGTCAGAGGGAAGACGGGCTAGCCCTTCGCCGCCATAGACGAGTTTTTCGATGGTCAGCTGCATGCTTGAGAGTAGTAATGTCTTAACCAGCAAACGGCCTGACGGCTTCTGGCAAAATCAAAACCCCCGCCCTGTCTCGCACAAACCGCGAGACAAGGACGGGGCACCCATTTCTTTCAGATTCATCATTGCCACACGCCACTATCACTAGCCACTGTCTTTCCCGCACGCGATAGACTAATTGACTCATGGGTTCGGCCCCAAATCCGGCTCTGCGCGGATCAGCGGTTGGTCTCTTTCTATTCGACGTTTGTGAAGAAGTGAAGCTCGATGAACTCCGCACCATCCTTGGCGCACGCCGGCTTGGGGAAGGCTTGAAGCACGCGGCAGCGGAGCAGCTATTTTTCGAGCGCCCGCCAGTGGTTGAAAACGCGCAATTTCCCGGGCAGGCACAGGCGCAAGTACGGGTGAAGTATTACGATTATGGCGTTGTAAGCGTGCTGTTCGAGTTCCCGTTTGCAGGAGATTGGCCTGACCTGATTGCACTTTCGTCAAAATGGATCTCCGGTACCGACCTGCCGAATCGCGCCGAGGAGATCGCCAAAGAAAGGGTTGCGCGAACCAGACCTGCGTTGGTGAACCCGTACGACAAGTGGCTTAGCGAAGACTATTTCATCTTTTTCATGCGTGAGATCGATGGCTGCCCTACTGCTTCACAATTGCTGAATACTTCCGGCTTGCAGATTGCGCAAGTGGTGCGCGGCGAGAATGCCGTCCTTTCAGACGACGAACGGCGCGAGGTGTTGCAGTCGGCGATGTCTTATTATCCGAACGATCTCGCCGTGCTTGGGTGGAATGCAGCTTTCGTTTTCGATTCGCTTGCCGGATCGGAAACTACGATGCAGCTGCTCGAATACGCCAATTCGCAGCTGCTCGAATTCCGCCACTACGATGAGTTGCTGACGCACGAACTGGCGCGTGTTTACGACTCGCTCGGGAAGAGCACAAACTTGATCGGACGCTGGCGACTGCCGCGCGAGGCTTCGCGATTGCAGACCGTGCTGCTCGATGTTACTGAACTCACAGAGCGTGCGGATAACGCCATTAAGTTCCTCAGCGATATGTTCTCTGCCCGGCTGTATCGGTTGGCGGCAAGCAAGGTCGGCGTGCCCGACTATAAGAGTCTGGCGCAGGAAAAACTGCGCACGGCTGAAGATTTATATCGCTTCCTGATCGATGAATTTCACCAGTCGAGGACGTTTTGGCTGGAGTCGGCAGTGGTTCTGATTTTGTTGATTGAGTTGTTTTATGTGTTTCATGGGAGGATGTAAAAAGCGCGATTTTGCGGCCACTGTCTATATTTTGACTTGCTTTTGCCTGTCGTAGAGTTAACAATTCTGAAGCAGCTCCGCTGTTCCGCGGCCAGTCCCAGCACTCCTTAATTCTGTCCGAGACGGAAAAATGCCTGCGAAACCAGCTTCTGGCGAAGTCCTCGGTCATTACCGTCTGCTCGAACGTGTCGGGCAGGGGGGCATGGGGGTTGTATACCGCGCGCACGACGAGCATCTCGAGCGCGAGGTTGCGCTCAAGCTCTTGCCAGGGATTGTCACTCACGACGAAGGTGCGCGAAAGCGTTTTCGCCAGGAAGCTCTGACTCTCGCGCGCCTGAATCATCCGAACATCGAAACCCTATATAGCTTCGAGAGCGACGGCGACACGGATTTTCTGGTCATGGAGTACATTCATGGCGTGACGCTGGCCAGCAAGCTGGCGGAAGGACCATTAGAAAAATCGGAGCTGATTGAGTACGGCATCCAGCTCGCCTCGGCATTGGAGGCTGCGCACAAGAACGGCGTGCTGCACCGCGACCTGAAGCCGGCCAACATCCTCATAAACGACCACGGGCAGCTGAAGATGCTCGACTTCGGCTTGGCGCGCCTGCTTGGGGCGGACGGGCAGAGCATAACCGTTTCCGATCATCTCGCTGTCGGTGGCACGCTCCCTTATGTGGCTCCCGAACATCTTTCGCAATCGGAAAAGCTCGACGCCCGGACGGACATCTATTCCTGCGGCGTAGTGCTGTACGAAATGGCTACAGGCCATCGGCCATATCCGCAGGAGTCGGTCCCCTCTTTGCTCCGTGCGATCCTCGAGCGCGAACCAGTTTCGGTTCGATCCCTGAATTCCGCAATTCCGCCTGAACTGGAGACGATCATTCGCAAGGCCATGGATAAAGATCCGGCCTTGCGTTATCAAAGCGCGCGCGAGCTCAAGGTCGATCTGCAACGGCTGGTGTCGTCGCGCACCATCGAATTCCAGCCACCGCCCACAAAGCCATTGGTCAGCGCGCGCTGGCTGATTATCCCTCTTGTGCTCTTGATTGGAGTTGTAATCGGCGCAGTTGTGCGTCACAGGCTCGAAGCAAGACACGCAGCACTGGCGGCGCCGCAAGTTGTCGCCGTGCTGCCGTTCGAGGCGGTGGGAGGCGGACGTGACAATCAAGTACTTTGCCGCGGACTTACCGACCTGCTCACTACACGCCTCACGCAAATGAGCAAGCAGTACGGCGTTGAGGTAGTTCCGGCGAGTGAAGTGCGGACTCAGGGCGTGAATTCAATCGAGGCCGCCCGTCAAAAATTAGGTGTGAGCCTGGTGATCGAGGGCAGTTGGGACTTTGCCGGCAATCAGGTCATGTACAGCCTGGTGGACGCCCGAAACCGGCGCAACTTAAGCGCCGATTCTATGCGAGCAAATGTTACCGACGTCTTCTCTGTCGAGCGCCACGTATCAGACAGCCTGTTGACAATGGTCGCGGGCGAGCTAAGGCCCGGTGAGCAAGGCACGAATGTTGCCGAGTCGAACCCCCGTCCGGATGCCTACCAGTACTATGCTCGCGGCGTGGGCTATTTGCAGGAATACCAGAACGTCAGCAGCCTGGAAGCAGCGTTAGCGGTCTTTCAATCGGCGCTCGATCGTGATTCATCATTTGCCCCGGCGCTTGCAGGAAGTGCGGAAGCTTATTGGCGTCTGTTCCAGGAAACGAAAGATGAGAAATTCGTGCCGAAGGCGCTTGATGCCGCTCGTCGCGCAAAAGACCTGAACGACAAATTGCCCGCGGCACACGCGACGCTGGGTTTGATCTACCAGGGCCAGAGCAAGTACCAGGATGCAGTGAATGAATTCCGGCGGGCTTTGGTCCTCGACGAGACCAACGATGCCGCGTATCGAGGCCTGGCGAGTTCCTATGAGGCGCTTGGAAATGATGCGGAAGCGGAAGGCGCATATAAGCGAGCCATCGCCGAGCGAAAAGACTATTGGGGTGGGTACTCCGCACTAGGCGCGTTCTATTGGAAAAAAGGACGTTACGACGATGCGGTCGCACAATTCCGTCGTGTCATTGAGCTAGCTCCGGAAAACGTGCGTGGATACACCAATCTGGGTGCTATTTACATATTGCAAAGCAAAACCCAACCGGCGGAGGACGTACTGCGAAAGTCGCTGAGCATTGCCCCGAACTATCGTGCCTATGCGAACCTGGGAACGCTGCTCTTCTCAGAGAGGCGATACGCAGAGTCAGCAGATATGTTCGACAAGGCGACTCAGTTGAACAATCGCGACGCGCGCGTCTGGCGCAATCTCGGCGATGCCTATTACTGGGCGCCGGGACTAAGGGCCAAAGCTGCGCAGGCGTATCAAAAGGCTACAGAGTTGCTGACCTCGCAACTCAAGATTAGCCCTCAAGATCCCAATCTGATGACCGAGCTTGCGGTTTGCAATTCCGCACTGGGCAAGCAAAAGGAAGCGATTGCGTTGATCAACAACGCAGCTGCGCATTCCAAGGCCGACCCGGAAATACAATTTCGCGCCGCAGAGATATATGAGCAGGGCGGCAATCACGCAGCCGCGCTCAAGAAACTGGAATTAGCGGTGCATATGGGGTACTCTGTCGCGGACGTTCAACGTGATCCCACGTTCGAACAACTGCACAAAGATCCGCGTTACCAACAACTAGTCGGTCAGGTTTCGCCGCAGACCGCGAACAAATAGAGGAGGAAACGAATGGCAGCTGAGTCGGCAAGAAAAAGTGAATTTCCACCCCGGCACGCGAGAATGTTTCGCGAAGAAAAGATATTCATCTACTTTGAGCCCCGGGGAACGCCAGCGACGAAGGGGCATGCGGCCGCAGGAGATTGGGTTGTTTCCGAGGGCAGAAAACCAGTTTCTCCAGGCCAGACCATCACCTGGCAAGTGGTGGGTAATGTGCGTAAGTTCGAACTCGACCTGCCAGAAATTTTCGAGCCGCGCCAGATCGTGGTTGATTGCAACATCGCGCAGGCGACCGTTTCCGCCAACGCCGAACCAGGCCTGTTCCTGTACGAGGCATATGTGAATGACCAACTCGCGACTGGTGGTTCGGCGCCAGGAGTGATCGTCGATCCGTAGGCCGGCGATGGTACATCTTGCGTCCGCTCTGCGTCGTTGCTTCGTGCTGGGGTTTGTATTTTTCTTTTCCTCCACCTATTCGCTTGCCGAAGACTCACTCCGGACAGTCCATGTCTTCGTCGCGCTCGCCGACAACGCAAACCAGGGAATCGTGCCGGTTGCGGCTAAGTTGGGGAACGGCGAAGACCCGGTGCACAATCTTTACTGGGGTTCCGCGTTTGGGGTGAAGACTTTCTTTCAGAGGAGCGGCGAGTGGAAATTATTGTTGTCTGGCGAAAGGCCGAAGCCTGAAGTACTGGAACGCTGCATTTTCAAACATCGCACCGCGAACGTGTACCTGGTGGCCGATGCTTATCGCGGCCGGGAAATTCAGACAGCGATCCTGAATTTCTTCGATGCCGCGGCTGGCTTGAGTTGGGAAGAGATACAAGTTGGAGACGGCAGTCAAAACGTGAAGGTATCTGCGCGTGGCGGTTCGAATCTGGTTGTATATGTCGGTCACGACGGGCTCATGGACTTTCAGCTACCGAGAATTCCAAAAAAGAAAAATGACAGGCGCCGCGAGGCGATCATTCTGGCCTGCGCAAGCAGAGCCTACTTTGCGGAACCTCTTCGAGCTTCGGGAGCATATCCGCTCCTGTGGACTACCAACTTAATGGCTCCTGAAGCCTACACACTGAAGAGCGCTGTCGATGGCTGGATTTTGCGGGAGAGCAATGCGCAAATCCGCGAGCGCGCGGCTGTTGCTTATGACAAGTATCAAAAGTGTGGACTCAAGGGCGCGCGCAACCTACTGGTGACGGGCTGGTAAACGCATCTTTACATGTAAAACAGACTCAACCTGGGCAATCCATATTTTTCAAGTAGCTTCTTGTGGACGTATTGCTTCTGAAGTTGCTCGATTTGCGTGGAAGGCATTTTGCTGCGGTAAGGAGCAAGCTCACGGTCGGCTTGGGCGCGCACGGCGATAATGTCATCGTCCGAAACAGACGCCAATAGGACCGCAAAGATCTTTTCTTCAAAGATCGTAAGCTTCCGTTCCAAATCCTCCAGGCGGGCCGGCAGTGATTTGGATTCGATGTTTCCGGCGATCTCCATTACGGCATCTGAAACCTCACGCGCAACCGCCTCAGGCGCAATGCCGGGCTTTGACGGAAGCTTTGCCGATTTGAGCACATCGGCATTGCGGCGGAGGTATTGCGCGACTTCCGCGGCCTCGAAACCCTTGTTGGACTTTGACTCTTTCGTTACGCCCACGGCCGCTTCCTTCATGTCCTCGGCGGCGGCGAGCACTTCCTGGGCACAATAAGCGAGACTGTTTACCTTTCGGGTCTTCGATGGGCGGGCTTCATATTTTTCAAATGTGGAATCGATGCCACGAAGCACCGCCTCGAGCGGAATTCCGGCATCTTTCCAGGTCTCGATCAAAGCCCAGTCGAGCGTCGAGAGCATAAGGATCGTCCCGCGCCGCCGCTGGAACTGCTCCTCGATTTCGGTGAAGTAATTGAAGTAGTTTTCCAAAGGACCCAATTATCTGACCACAAAGAGTCAAAGTCCCCGTCCTGTGTCTCCAAAATCAGGAGACACAAGAACGGGGCACCCTCGGAGCGTGTGAAACTGCTGATCAGTGAACCAAAGCGCAAAACATTCGACAACCCCTGAAATCCGGTGAAAGTAAGAGCGATGACCTCAGTCCGCTTCAGCGGAGAGTACCAGGATATCCAGTGGGTTTAATCACGATCTCCGGCGGCCGCTCAACGTGAGCGGTTCTGACTACCCGCACGAGTTTTCGGAAGTTGCTGTTCACTCGGCCTACTCTGCGCGTTTCTTTCCCACAAAATTCGCAACCCTTCCAACGTGAGAAATTCATCGACCTTCTGAATATATTTTGACCCTGAGCCGATCAGTGTTGCCAACCCACCCGTTGCAATTACGTGAGTAGACTTTCCTAGTTCGCCAACCAGGCGCTCCAGGATGCCATCCACCAGGCCGAGATATCCGTAATAGAGCCCCGACTGAAGACTGCCTACTGTCGTCGAGCCGATAATGCGCGGCGGCTTGCGAATATCGACGCGCTGAAGCTTTGCCGCGCGGTTGAAGAGCGCGTCGGCGGAGATGCCGATGCCCGGAGAGATTACGCCGCCCTGGTATTCGCCCTTTGCGGTGACGCAATCGAAGGTCGTCGCGGTGCCAAAATCGACGATCACGCACGGCCCGCCGTATTTCTCGAATGCGGCCACCGAATTCACGATACGGTCGGCGCCGACCTCAGCCGGATTGTCATACAGCACAGGCATGCCGGTCTTCACTCCCGGCTCGATGAACAGAGGCTTGCGGCCGAAATATCGCTCGCAAACGCGACGTAACGTGGAATCGAGCGGCGGGACGACAGAAGAGATCACGATGCCGCCAATATCTTTAGGCTCTAGCCCTTCCATGGAGAAAAGATTGCGGAAGAGCACGCCGTACTCATCGACGGTTTGCGCTGAACGAGTTGTTACGCGCCAGTTGGCGACGAGCTTGTCGTATGTTGGCGGAGCTCCGGAATCCGACAGAGACTTCGCGAAGACTCCGAGCACCGTATTCGTGTTGCCCACATCGAGGACGAGAAGCATGGGGTGGCTAGTGATTAGTGGCTAGTGTAGTCAGTCTCGCGATTAGTGTTCAATGACTAGCCACGAATCATCAGCCACTCACTTCAATCTTACGGTACCGCTGTACACGATGCGCAGACCATCAGTGGTGCGGACCCGCAAGAATCCGCGCGAATCGAGCCCTTCTGTAATCCCGTCAAACCCGCCATTTTCCTCGATGTGCACATGTTTTCCCCGCGCCATAGACGATTGTTCTTCAAAGCGGCGAAGGATGTCGCTGTGCCTGTCCGGACTCTGCACCAGACTTCTATATTCACGGTCGAGCGATTTTAACAAAGCGGCACACAGGTCCACGCGAGACCACTGCCTGCCGGTCGCGAGCCGCAGCGAGGTCGCACTTTGACGCAAATCTTCCGGAAAGCTTGTGTGGTTCACGTTTATTCCAATTCCTACCACGATGTGGCGCACGCGAGTCGCCTCGGCATTCATCTCGGTCAAAATGCCGCAAAACTTCTTGCCGTCGATCAGCAGATCATTCGGCCATTTCAGATCCACCTGAGCGCTTGAATCGAGTTCTCGTACAGCCGACTGAACAGCTAGTCCAGCGGCGAGTGACAACACAAGAACATCCGATGGAGGCAGTTGTGGCCGCAAAATGACCGAACAGTAAATCCCCACCGATTCCGCCGAATGCCACTGATGGTTGCCTCGCCCGCGCCCGCCGGTCTGCTGTTCCGCAAGGAAGACACTACCTTCCGGTGCACCGACACCCGCGGCTTCAAGCGCCAGCGTGTTCGTTGAGCCGGCGCGATAGTAATGAAAAATATGCCCGGAAAATATCGTGCCGCGCACGAGCGGCTCGAGCAGCTCGGGCAAAAGCAGGTCAGGAACTGCAGTGAGCTGATATCCGCTTGAGGGATGGCCGGCGATTTCAACTCCCAGAGTTCGCAACTGCTGAACCAGCCGCCACACTTCTGATCGCGTGCTACCGATTTCTTGAGCGAGTTTCGTGCCGCTGATAACAACCGTCGGATAGTTCATCAGCACGCGAATGATGCGGCCCAATCGGGCGTCGGTTTGTGCCCAGATGGCAGAGCCTTTGCTTGCAGGCGGAGGCGCAGGGTTTCGAGTGCTTGTGATGATGGCTGAAATTATGGAGTAAAGCCGAACATCAGGCAATCGTTGAACGGCGGGCGCCCTTATACAAGCCCGTCCAGCGGGCGAGGGCACGCGCCCAACGAGTTCACTCTACTGAACCGTCTCTGTGAATGTCGCCATAGGATGACCCAGTCCATATGGTCCCTCGGCCGTGACGTTTACTGTTCCCGGAGTTCCTGGCAGTGTCAAAGTAACGGTAGCCACGCCCGAACCGTCTGCAGTTGCAATCCGTTTCGTCGTATTTCCATAAGCTCCTCCGGACAGCGTCCCGGAGTCCACCGTAAACAAGATCGAAGCGCCAGCAGCAAATGCAGGCCCACACGGAGGACCGCCGCAGGCGGGAGTGCCAACCGAATTTCCCGGATTCAAAGTGACAGAGAGCGTGACCTGAGTTCCGGCGCTTCCTGAGCTCGGACTGTTGTTGGTCAAAGTTGCCGCGGGATTTCCAACCACCAGCCAACCACCCTTGGTCTGCGTGGTTGTTCCGTCGCTACCAGCGACGGTGAAGTGGCAGAACCCGGGTGTCGCTCCGGCAGTAAAGGTGATCGTCCCCGGCTGAGTGGAAGTAATTGTCGGATCGGTAAGCGTGATGTTGCCCGAGCACGCGGGCGCACCGGCGAACGCATCAAATGTCGCCGAGGAAAGAGTAATCGGCGCGCTGCCGGACACGAGTTCCGGCGACAGTACAGCAGTTCCGGCTGCCGGCGTCATGATCTCGGCTGGATTAAGTTCCCATTCAGAAGCTGGAGTCTTCGCAGTTCCGGAAACTACGAGCAAGGTGATGGAATATGGCGCAAAAGTTTGTGTCGATGTCCACGACTGAGCCCCCGAGGCTGTAATCGTCGGGATCGACTTCGTCAAGCTGTAAGAAGTGAATGTCGAGGGAGTGAAATTGCTGAGCGTGAATTGTACGTTAGCGGCATTCGATGGATCGCCATTCACAACCATCAGCGTCAACTTGCCAGAGTTATCGACAGCGGCATAAGTCGCGAACAGACTTGGATCACCGTTATGTGTTGAGCGAACACTGGTAGTGCCAAAGGTGCTGTGGGCTCCATCATAGTTGCGATACAGCTTGAGCGCTTGATACGCCGGAGAGCGCGTATCGGGCGCGGTCCAGCGGCTGGCGAGATAAACATCTTGCTGACCGAGGATGCCGTAGCCCATTGCGTCCGCAATCGCGGTTGAGAAGTCGAAGACCGGCGGATTTGCGTTGGTATTGTCGGCAAAGCCCGTGCTCCACTCGGTTATTGCGAACTTTCGGTCCGGATAAATCGAATTCAACAGAGCCTTCATTCGCGGAATGCGGAACGAAATCGTGCGATCGGGTTGAATCGAGGTCGCCCAGGGCTGGTTTACGCTTTGATTCTCGCTCACGTAAGTCGGGTCCCACCAGCCGCGATAAGCCCGAATCGAAGATGCCTGCTTCTGGGCGAGAGTCTCGGTATTCAGATCGTCTGGCCCTTCGGGGTAGGCGTGAATATCAAACACTTCGAGAGATGAGATTCCGTCAATCTGGTCGCGCCAGTAGACTTCGTTCAGCCACCAGGGCAGAAAGTCAATGTTGCCATGCGCCGCCTTGTCGTTCGCGTTTTCTCCGTTCCAGTAAAACCACCAGCAGCAACTCACCGGCCCAAAGCGAATGGCAGCTGCATCCCAGGTCTTGAGCTTGCGCGCTTCCAGGAGATACGTGTCACGCAATTCGTCGTAGCCCGACGGATTGGGATGAATGTCGCGGTGCGTTCCGCCCCAGATATCGATTTCGTTGTCCATGTCATAAAAATGCGGCGCGCTGCCAAAAGCGGTAGCCAGCGCCGCTGCCCATTGATTGCGGTAGACACTGTTCGGGGGATCACTGCCGCCGGGTTGATCAAGCAAGGGAAAGTAGGCGTCATTTGGATCATTCCCAGTGACATTGGTGCTGCAATCGGCCTTCACGCCGTTCCCAGCGTCGGTGTTGAATTGATCAACGCCGCACTGTGATCCGTACTTGGTAACGGAAAAACTCCAATGCCCATTGCCGGAGCTTCCGGGCGTCTCTGCGCTCTTTGCCACCCAGGGCAGCATCACCATTGTCATAAGCGGGTGACTGCCTGCAGCTTTGACGTCGGTGATGAATTGTGTGGAATCAGCATCCACGCATGAAGCGCCCGAAGGGAAGCCGCCAAGGCCGCAGGAGGCAAAATCCTCGAAATAATAATCGGCAGCCGAGTTGTTGGTGAAAAGCTTCCAATTGTACGTGGAGGTCGCATTGCCACCCCAGCGAACTACGGTCATGCCGCTGTCGGTTACGTGAGTAGAATCAGAAGGATAAGACCCGCCATAGATGTAGGGACTGATTGCGTGCCGATCAGCAAGCACGTCGACGCTGACGTTAATTGCGGATCCTGGCGCGGATGGCTTGGCTGACACTTCGCCTGAGTTGGCGCTCGTTCCATTCGCGTTTGTGGCGGCGACGACGTAGTAATACGTCGTACCGTTTGTAACTGAAGTGTCTGTATAGTTCGTTGCAGTTGGAGAGGCAATTTTCGTGTATGGTCCGCCGCTGGTGGTTGCGCGGCTGAGATTGTAAGAAGTCGCACCACTGCTTGCCGTCCAGGTGAGTGCGACTTGCTGATCACCAGGCGTAGCAGTCAGCCCGCCAGGAGTTGCCGGAGGATTCCCGCCGCCGCCACCGCCGTTGCCGCCGCCACCGTCACTGCCTGCGCCTCCACAAGCAGCAAGGCAGAGACTTAGAAATATGGCTAGAACGATCGGATACAGACGTCCGGCATGACGGCTTTTCATGCCGGAATCGTATCGTTAAACGATTTTCTTGTGAATACCTGGATTATTACTTTTGGCACTGGTGTCGTGCGAGTAATAGGACATCAGGCTTTGGTCATGCGGGCACGATGCGAAGGCTCATGTCCACCGCACACGCAGAATGAGTGAGGGCGCCGACTGAAATGAAGTTCACGCCGGTCTCAGCATAGGCGCGCACGTTCTCCAGATTGATGCCGCCCGAGCTTTCAAGCGGAATTGGGCGTTCTAGCCTGGCGCAACGCTCGACCGCAGCGCGAGTGTCTGCGACCGGCATATTATCGAGCAGGATGGCCTCTGCACCATAAGTGAGTGCTTCTTCCAATTCGGCTAGGCTTCGCACTTCGACTTCAATGATCTGGGTCCCGCGCCGGTTGCGGTGCGCCCGCTCTAGCGCCGGCTTGATCCCGCCAGCAAGCGCGATGTGATTGTTCTTGATCAGAATTCCATCGGAGAGATCGAGCCGGTGGTTTTGGCCTCCGCCGCAACGGACCGCGTATTTGTCCAGCGCGCGTAGACCGGGCGCAGTCTTCCGGGTATCAAGAATTTTGACTTTGGTTCCGGCAACGGCATCGACGAATTTTCGAGTAAGCGTCGCGATTCCGCTCAGGCGTTGCAGAAGATTAAGGATCACCCGCTCGCAGGAAAGGAGCACGCGCGCATTGTGCCGGATGACTGCGATCGATTGTCCTTTATGCAAACGCACGCCGTCGAAAATCTCAGGATGGCTGGTGACTTCGTGATTGGAGACGACCGCGCCGTCGAGAATGGCGTAGACGTCCAAAATACGGCTCACCGCGCCGAGTCCGGAAAGAATGCAATCCTGCTTCGCGATCACGGTACCGGCGGCGAGCTGTTTCGGATCGATGCAGGCATAACTGGTCGCATCGCGCGTGGCGCGGTCTTCGAGCAGCGCGTTTTCGAGTATTGCCGTGATGCGCCGGCTATTGAAGTCCATAAATCAGTCGTGCGTCGCGGGTCCTTGGTCGTTGGCCTATGGCCGTGTGGGCGGGCGCCCTCGCCCGCCAAGTCTAGCTACAACCTAACTCGATCAACTTACTCCGAGTCTTCTCATGCAGCACGGTGAGCTCCTGTTGCTGCTTCCGCAAATTCTCAACCACATTCGTTGGAGCCTTCGCGAGAAATTGCTCATTGCCTAATTGCCGCTGCCCGCTGTTCATCCCCTTCTCGATCTTCTCCAATTCTTTTTTCAAGCGTTCGCATTCCGCGGCGGTGTCGATCTTCTTGTCGTAGACGAGGCGGACATCAAAACGCGATGTGCTACGTGTGTTCGGGAGCTTGGCGAAGCTGATGGGGACGAATCGCACTTGTTCGACATTGGCGAGCCGCTCCACTGCACCGCGGTTTTGTTCAATAAGCCCTTGGACGATTGCTTGCTGAGTAAATACCTCGACTGGGACCCGCTGTTTGGGTTCGATTTTCAGTTCCGCTCGAAGATTGCGAATACTAATGACAAGATCTTGCAAGATCAACATCTTGCTCTCCGCCTCTTCATTGAAGTGCCTTAGCTGAGCTTGCGGATAAGGGGCCAATGCAACTGATTCGAGGGATGCCTTGTCGTGTACCATCGCCTGCCAGAGTTCTTCGGTTATGAACGGCATGATAGGGTGAAGCAAGCGCAACGAACGCTCGAAGATTATGCTCAGGTTCAGACATGCTTCACCCGCAACGCGTCCGTTGTCACATGCAAGGCGAGGCTTGATGAGTTCGATGTACCAATCGCAGAATTCTCCCCAAAAAAAGTCGTAGACGTGGTTCGCGGCTTCATCGAAGCGATAGGTTTGCAAGGCTCCATCAACTTCCTCAGCGACACGATTAATGCGTGACCTAATCCAAACATCCTCCAAATGAAAGTCGAACGCCTCATGCCGAGGCTGGCTACAGCTACCCGGAACTTCCATGTATGACTGATCGAGCGAATTTGCCCACTCCGGGTGCTCGCGTCTGATTCGGTCGCGATGCATGAACATGAAACGTGCCGCGTTCCAAATCTTGTTAGCAAATGCCCGATACCCTTCGGTCCGGCTCTCATTGAATGCAATATCTGTTCCTGGCGAAGACATTGCCGCGAGCGTGAACCGAGTCGCATCGGTCCCGTATTTCTCGATAACCTGAATCGGATCGAGCACATTGCCCTTCGTCTTTGACATCTTCTGGCGTTCGGCATCGCGAACCAACGCGTGGATGTAGACATCCCGGAACGGAACCGACGCGCGAAGCTCATCTTCGGTGAGTTTAGTCGCCGAGCTTCGCTCGGCCGGACGGGCGGGGGCGCCCGTCCCCACACGAACTGTGCCAGGTTTCTCCGGCGGCGACATGAACCAGCAGCCCAGCATGATCATGCGCGCGACCCAGAAAAATAGAATATCGAAGCCGGTGATTAAGAGCGAAGTCGGGTAAAAGACTTCCAAATCGCGCGTTGCTTTCGGCCATCCCAGGGATGTAAACGGCAAGAGTCCAGAAGAGAACCAGGTATCGAGAACATCCGGGTCCTGCTTCAGCTCCGAGCCACCGCATTTCGCGCACGAACGTGGCGCTTCTCTCGCAACTATAATTTCGCCACACGTACAGTGCCATGCCGGAATGCGATGTCCCCACCACAGCTGGCGCGAGATGCACCAGTCGTGAATGTTGCGCATCCAGTTGAGGTATATCTGGCGATAATTCGTCGGCGTAAACCGGATGTAATCCTTCTCGACGACTTCGATCGCCCGGTCCGCAAGCGGTTGAATTTTTATGAACCACTGCAGCGAGAGCCGCGGCTCAACTACCGTTCCGCAGCGATCGCATTTTGCAAGCGCAACCGTGTAGTCCTTTTCTCCGACGAGGAATCCTTGTGCCCGCAAATCTTCTACCACGCGCTTGCGCGCCTCTTCGCGAGTGAGCCCGGAGTACGCGCCAGCGTTTTCATTCATGCGCGCGTGCTCGTCCATGACTTCGATGATCGGAAGATTGGCGCGGAGTCCTGCCTCAAAGTCATTCGCGTCGTGTGCCGGTGTGACCTTCACCGCGCCAGTGCCAAATTCCGGCTGCGCGATTTCGTCGGTGATGATCGGAATCTCGCGGTTCATGAGCGGCAGCAACACCTTTTTCCCGTGCAGGTGGTTGTAGCGCTCGTCTCGCTCGTTCACGGCGACGGCAGTGTCGCCGAGCATCGTTTCCGGCCGCGTAGTTGCAACGGTAATGAACTCATTCGTGCCGATAACCGGATAACGAATCTCCCAGAGCTTACCGGGAACTTCTTCGTGCTTGACTTCAAGATCGGAGATCGCGGTCTCGTGCCACGGGCACCAGTTGATAATGTACTTTCCGCGGTAGATCAGCCCTTGTTCATACAGCCGGACAAAAACTTCACGCACTGCGCGCGAAAGATTTTCGTCCATGGTGAAGTACTCGCGGCTCCAGTCAACCGATGCGCCCAACCGGCGCATCTGCTCCTGAATCGCGCTGCCATACTGCTTTTTCCAGCACCAAACTCGTTCGACGAACTTTTCGCGACCGAGCTCGGTTCGCTTAACGCCTTCGTTTGCAAGCTGCCGTTCGACCATCATCTGCGTGGCGATGCCGGCGTGGTCAGTCCCCGGCAGCCACAACGTCACGTCTCCGCGCATGCGATGCCAGCGAATGACAATGTCCATCTGCGTTTGATTCAACATGTGGCCCATGTGCAGGCGGCCGGTGACGTTCGGTGGCGGCAGGAGAAGGCTAAATACCGGCCGAGGATCGCCTTGGGTAGGGGTGGTAACAGAAAAAAGGTTCTCCTTGACCCAGAACTCCGCCCAGCGCGCCTCGATCGCACTCGGTTCATACGCTTTGGGGAGCTCGGAACTTGGCAGGTCGCGTTTGGGATCGCTGGCCATAGAAAAGCATTCAGCACTCAGCAATCAGCATTCAGCCAGCCAGGATGAGATCAGCTCGAACTTTATCCTGACTGATGGCTGACTGCCGAATGCTGAGTGCTGCTTTTGATCTTACAGTCCAGAGAAAAAATGGGTCAAACCGAGGGCGGGGTTATGTCTCCCGAGGGCAAAATGCCCCTCGTACATAGAGGGGAAAGGGCGGACGGAAAGCGTACCTGCGATATCGCCTGATAGCAACAGCTTGAGAAAGACGGTGCGTCTGGCTTCTAACGAATTCCCGGTTGCAGTTGACAGTAGCAAACCTGCCTCTGCGCTCTGCCGGGCAAAATTGGCCTGGTTCGATGGGCGAACGGCGGAGTCGTTCACGTCATCGGAACCAGCGCCCTCACCGCCCGCAACAACAAAGGGACCATGAAAGGGACCATGCTCGTCGTTGCACGTACCATCCCAGATTTCCAGACTTTGAGAAGCATCAGTCCCAAGCAAGGGCTGATTCTTGGCCGTTCAGCGGCCACGCAGGGATTCATTGCCAAGTGCCAGTAAAGCTAATCAAAGGATGGCAAAACAGCCTTTCGCTAACGAATCGACATCCTTTCATAGGCGAGATAGAGCAATCCAATTCGAGCGACAGGGTCGCTGGCGAAATGGCGCTGCATCGCTCCGTGATTGATTGCGTTGTCCAGCACCGCCATGATCATGGATTGGTCGAGCACTAACCGGCGGTGACCTACGGAACCGGTGACGGGACTTACGGCGTCATAAAAGCCTCCGTCGGAGCTGTAGACGTCCGGGTATAGGGTCCGCAAGTTGACGATGTTCGCATAGGATTCCTGCGGCAGAACCGAGAGCGCAAGGAATGATGCATGTGGTGAGACCGTGTCCTCGGTGGCGCAGCCCCAACATTGTGAAAGGCCCAGGCTTGGGTGCGTTGCGTCCGCCCCTGCACCGAAGTAAGGAAAGAGCAGGCCCTCGACACCGAAGCCGCCATAATTCCCGGTGTCATCCGCCGTGCTTGAAGGAGACATGCCCCAGACTGGGTAATGTAAGGCTTGGGTTGTATATTCAACCTGCACTCGCGCCCAACGAAAATCGTTTAGACCGAAGCTCCGCGGTCCGAAGGTTGTTTCGGGTACCACCAGGTTTGCCATCAAGCCTTCGAACATCCCGCCGGCCCAGGTAGGCACGAAGGTCAAGGATGTCCCTGGGTATTCATAGTGGCCTTCCCATACATTAAAGTTCTTGCCGGACTGAGGGTCTCTGTAGGTCTGCCAATAGCCGCCCGCCGGCCACTGACCTATCCATGAGAAATCGGGATCAGTGTCGCATTGCTTCGGAGGCAACACCCGCCAGGAACGCCACCACACATCGCCGGGCATCTGGTGAAGGCCCATTCCGATGTACATGGCGATCCGGGGATCGCTGTACAAAGCACCGTTGTGATAACCAGCAGGACCTATGTTGGCGTAATAGCCGCCGAACATCTGGCCGGTTGGTTGGAACGGATTAGGGTCAGTCGACGTGTTTACATTGCAGCCGGGATGCTGATACCCGTTGTCATAAAAGAGGCCGAAATTCATCGATTCAAGAAGCGCATCTACCTCTCGGCGCAACTCGGGTAAGGCCTGCCGAACCACGATCAGCCCAGAGGCGTACCAGCCGTTATCGACGGCGGACACGAAATAGCAATTGTCGGTGACGGGCGTTGGTTCAGCTGCGCAGTCAATGTCGCCGGGGTTGCGGATCTTGTGCCCGTTGGTCGTATCGTACCATTGGAACAGTAAGCCCTGATAGCGGTCTAGTGTCGCAACCGCGTTCAAGGTCGCACGAACGAGTGAATCGGCCTTCGAACGAGAGATCAGGTTCAGATCGTGCGCAGCGACAACCGCCCAAAGATATACGCCAATGTTGGATGCGGACGTGTACTGACCTTTTCCACTCAGCGGACCTCCGCTCGCCCAGGTTAGGTTATCCATGGGCAGATTAGTGTTCGCATCGATGTCATCGGCGTAGAACTTCCACGTGTCCGCAGCGATGCTGTAGAGAACGGCATTACGTCCGGTAGCCGAATCTTCGGCCAGGGCCGATGGCGCAATCGACGAGATGAGCAGGACCGGGATGACTACAGCAATGTAAGCGGCTCCAAGGTACGCGACGGAGGAGCGCGATTTCAGTCGTATCATTTCTTCTTCTCTCCTTAACTCTCCAGAGGAGCTGTGGCATCAGCCGGTTGAAGGCGAGTTGTGTATCGCTGAGGGCTAGATTCGGGGGAACATTCCGCCCGCATACCCTATTTGCGAGCCAGCAATGCTGTCAATTAGGGAAGTACCGTATATGCCTTACGTCAAATGGTGAGGAGATGGAGCGGTTGGATGGAAAACAGCTCGATGGGGACCAGAAGACGCTGCGCCAGGGGCGCAGGACCTCTGTAAATAGCATCTTGTGTGAAGCCAGAGGTGGACTCTCAGGCGGCCTGGGGGAACAGCGAGCGCAGATCCGCAGGGAACTCTTTCTGTACCTGGTCGAGAACGGTGGGTTCAATATGCCTGCTCAAAACGAGCACAACAGTTTCGACCAACTTCTCAGGCCCTCCCTCCACCGATAATTGGAAATGCTTCTGCACCTCAGCCAGGAATTCATCACGATGAAACTTTCGTGGAACGCCCTCTGGCTTCCATCCTTCGTAATAAAAACCACGCACGAGCATTGGCAATTGCGCCGCGAGATGCGCGGACTCAGTTACGGGAAGGCGATCGCGTATTTCATGTAATACCGAACGCAGGGCCTTGTACGCCTGGGACCTTCGCTCTTCGGGCCAGCCGAACTCAAGACAGATGTCATTTAACAAATTGATTGTCTTCTGAATGCTGGCGTCAAGGACATCAACTTTGGTAGACATGAGCAACTCCAAGTTTTCCGCTTGAAACAAAATGCTACGAGCCTCCAGAGAGCATCGCAAGCGATCGAAAACCGCCGAGAAGCGCCAGAGCAGGTGTAAGAACAGGCGATAAGCACCCCGAACGACCTGGTTGCATCAAAGTTCAAACCTAAAGAGGAGGCTTGCCATGAGAAAAGATCCGGTCTGCCAAATGGAAATAGATGAAACCAGTACCAACTTCTACTCCGACTATGCCGGCCAGAAATACTACTTCTGTTCGGAAGAGTGCAAGGATACTTTCGACAGCCAGCCAGAGCGGTACGCTTCATCGGCCGCGGCGTAGTCAGGTCACACTACAATGAGTGGAGGCGCCGTTCTACGGCGCTTTCTTTTTCCACTGTGCGTCGAATTGATGAGCACAGGTTGAATCGGGCGATCACGATGCTCGCCAAACCAGGTTAGTGAAAATCATTGCGACTCTCTCCACGATGCTCCTGCCCTCAATGTTCTTTGCGCGTACAATGAGTTCGCTATGGCTGGTGAGCGGGAGTATCAGGCGCCTTCCTCCTTCGAGAAGCTTTTCAATCGCATGTTCGGCGCTATTGCCGGGATAGGACTCGGCCCTTCGTATGTCTATCTACTGCAGGTGAAAGGCAGAAAATCGGGCAAGATGTACTCAACCGCTGTGAACCTGCTGAGAGTCAATGGGAAGGAGTTCCTGGTCTCACCGCGCGGCCGCACGCAGTGGGCGCGAAATGCCGAAGCCGCCGGCGAAGTTACGCTAAAGAGAGGTGCGTCACGCAAATTCCGCCTTCTTCCGCTCTCAGACGTAGAAAAGCCGCCAGTCCTAAAAGCGTATTTGCAAAACTACAAAGCAGCGGTCGCGCGTTTCTTTCCTGTGCCGCCGGATGCATCGCTCGAAGCGTTTGCGAGTATTGCCTCGGGATATCCTGCGTTTGAGCTGCTCCGTGCCTGATTCTCAGCACCGCCAATCGTGCGGCACGCTCGCCCTATCGACTACTTTTTTGTATTGATCAGCTTGCTCGGCCGATGAGCCGAATTATCGCATTCCTCGCAGGAAGTGTCCTTGATGTAACGATAGAACCGAGGCCTGCCGCGATGCTTCCAATATGACGTTTGGTAGTCATCGGTTCCGGGTCCCGAGCTCAGAAAACTGAAGAAGATGTGCTGCGACGGCTTAATCACCATGCCGACATGTCCGCGCCACACGATAAGATCGCCTGGCTCGGGCGACTTGACACGCTGAAAGTGGTCAGCTCCGGCATAAAGTTCGGATGACGGAGCATAGGTATAAGGAAACCCCGCCTGTTCGTAGATCGTATGAATAAGGTGAGAGCAATCTGGTTCTGCTTCTCGTTGCACACGCCCATCGATCGCAGACGCGAGCAGTGACAGCCGGTCTTCCTGGTTGAGTGGACGGCCGGACTCATCCGATCGCTTCGCAGCCGTTTGCACCGCTCCCTCGGTGGGCGTCCCCCCTAAGTCTTCCTGCGCAAGAACGGACAGGGCGAACCCACATAGCAGGGTTGCGGTCAACAGTTTCGAGAGACGGCCCATTGTGGCTATTCTGATGCCGAATTTAAGTTTCGGGCAGGTTACAGGTGTTCTAAGCACCAGGCCTCCAACTTCCGCGGTGATCCGACCAGTCGCATCACTGGTAGTTCGAGTCGTTCGATTCTGATTAGTCAGGAGCCCATTTTAGGCTTCGACCCAAAGCACAACCGTCCGTCAACTTTCAAGCAAAAACACCCAATTGAAAGCTTTTAATTAAGGCAATTACATCTGGCGCTGCAAGCCTGTTTTGTGTACGATGGCGGCCAACTCAGCTTGTGGTTTCGTGTGATCGTGTCACTTCCTCTCGCGATCAAGGAGGCCCTATGCAAGCAGTCGGTTGGTTCGTTCACAAGAATACCCTTTCCTACCTCGTTCTATTCCTGGTCGCAACTCTTACGCTAGTCCCTGCTGTTTTCGGGCAGGCTTACTTTGGGACCGTCAGTGGCGAGGTGACTGATAGCAGTGGCGCCGTGCTCGCAGGAGCCAAGATCGTACTCAGCGATCAGCTGAAGGGCTTCAACTTCGAAGCCACTTCCGATGATAGCGGCCGCTACCTGTTCCGCACAGTTCCGCCCGGCGTGTATTCGGTTTCGGCCGAGTCGAAGGGGTTTAACAAGATTGTCCAGAAAAATTTCACTGTCGACGTAAACCAGAACCTTACGGTCAATCTGACAATGAAGGTGGCCGGAACCGAGCAAAAGGTTGAGGTATCGGCGGAAGCCTTGACGATTCAGACCGAAGATGCTGAGACCGGACAGGTGGTCAATCGACGGTTCATTAACAACCTTCCGCTTATCGACCGTAATGTTGTCGCACTGACTTCCCTGGCCCCTGGCGTTACTGAGATGGACGAGCAGTGCGGCGCTGATTGCACTGGCACGAACTTCGTGTCCAATGGCAGCCGCGGATCGACCGCTGACATTCTGAGCGATGGCGCTTCGGTCACGAACTCGGAACCTAATGGAGGCATTACCCAGGCCACTTACCTTCCATCACCAGAAGCAGTGGAGGAATTTAAGGTAGAGCAGACGAACTTCAGCGCAGAATATGGTTTTTCCGGCGCTTCAGTAGTCAACATGATCACGCGCTCGGGGACGAACAACTTCCATGGCAGCGTATATGACTTCTTTCGCAATTCCGGTCTTGATGCGAATGACTGGTTTGCCAATCGGAATGGCGATCCCATTCCGCCGCTGCACCGTAACAACTACGGCTTTACTATCGGTGGCCCAATTGTCAAGAATCATACATTTTTCTTCTTCGACTACGACGGTTTCCGAGAGACACGCCTGAGCACAGCCAATGCCGCTGTCCCGACTGATCTCATGAGGGCGGGGGATTTTGGGGAGGTGTGCGCTGCACAGGGAGGAACATTCGACAACTCTGGCCTGTGCAGTGTGGCCGCCGGTCAGATTTGGGACCCGTATTCTGGGACCTTCGATCCCAATGCCGGCGGAGCCGTGCGCAGCACGTTTATCCCATTTAACAACATTGCCGCCTACGTCAGCCCGGGCAATCCTAACTTGCCAGCCAATCTCCAACCCGCTCCCGGGGTTCCTGGAAACCTCATTGATCCGGTCGCGCAAACACTTATAGGCCTGTTTCCAGAACCCAATGTCTCAGGAGGCGACATTTATAACAACTGGTTCGGTTCCGGATCGAGGCGCGGTTACGATGACAAGTTCGACGTCAAAATCGACCATCGCTTCACGCAGAACAATTTGCTATCTGGGAAGTTCTCGTATGAATACAACCATGGGACGAGCTTTGACTGCTTTAAAAACTTCGCTGATCCGTGCTCGGGTGGCCCGGGCTGGAGCAACGCCCACTTGTTTGCCATCAATGACAGCCATACGTTCAGTCCAACCCTGCTGATGAACGTCACGCTCGGTTTTACCCGAGGTGTGTGGCACATCGATTCCTACAATCCACATGGGGAGAATGACCCCCTTGGGACATTGGGATTCCCTTCCTACCTCCAAAGCAACGGATTCAAAGGCGTGCCTGCAATCTTCATCGATATTTACCCTTCCGCAGGCTTTGCGAATATCGGCACGGACCCATATGGCAACTACCGCTTGGGTCAGGACACGGGACAACTTTCAGTTACGCTCGACAAAGTGCGCGGCGAACACGATATTAAGTTTGGGTTTGATGGTCGCATTCACCAGATCAACTACATTCAAACCAACGCTCCGAATGGCGTGTTCAGCTTCAATGCTGATGGTTCTTACGCCTGCCCGTCGGGTCAGGATAATTGCGGCGGCGATCCGATGGCGAGTTTCATGATGGGGCAATTCACGCAAGGAGGAGCTGGAAACGGCGGTGGGTCGTACTATGAAATCCAGTTCCGGCCCGCAACCACAAATTATCAATATGGCTGGTTTGTGCAGGACAACTGGAAGCTCAATCCCAAGCTGACTCTTAACCTCGGTCTGCGTTACGACGTCACCTTGCCGCGCACGGACCGTTATAACCGGCAGAACTGGTTCGATCCGAATGTCACAAGTCCACTGAATGGCGGTAGTCTCACCTATACAAGCCTGGTCACAGGACAGCCTGTCACCATCCCGCTGCATGGTGGCGAGGTGTTCGCGTCGTCGAGCCAGCGCACCAACTACGTGACCGACTGGAGCGATATTCAGCCGCGCTTCGGCTTCGCTTATCAATTTGCGCCGAAGATGGTAGTTCGGGGAGGCTATGGCATCTACTACGGGCAATCACGGTCAGGCGTAACCGGCGTTGTTCCCTACGGCAGCCAAGGTTTCAACCAGTACACGAGTGTGGTTACCACATATCAGAGTGATGGCGCCACTCCCTACCTGCACTTGAATAATCCATTTCCGAATGGATTGATTCAGCCCGCGGGAAATTCGCTCGGCCTGATGAACGATGTCGGCTTCGACGCTAATGGCCCATTGCGAACTCCGAGCGCTAACAAAACACCGTACGAACAGAGTTGGAGTTTTGGAATCGAGCGAGAACTTCCCGGCAATGTCTTGATCAACGCGGAATACATCGGCAAGAAAGGCACCCATCTTCCTTTCAGCGGCTCTACTCAGCGTAACCATCTCGGCGCGTGGGTTGAGGACCCGGCGAATCCCTGTCCAGTCTCGTGTTTGAACACGCTTGTCCCCAATCCTTTTGCGGGAATCATTACCGATCCGAACAGTTCACTTTCAGGCCCGCAAATTCCCTATTATCAGTTGCTGCTTCCATTTCCAGAATTCACCGGGGTGAGTACAGAACCTCAGCTCATCGCGAATTCCATCTATCACGCGCTGCAGTTAACCGGAGAGAGGAAATATTCGAACGGCTTGCAGTTCCTGGCGAGCTTCACCTGGTCGAAGTCCATCGACGATTCTTCGCAAGCCGACGATAACGTAACTTGGTTGGGCAGCTTCTCCAGCTTGCAGGATCCGAACAAACCCTGGCTGGAGCGGAGTCTCTCGACGTTCGATATTCCATACGTGATTCAATTCAGCTACAGCTACGATCTGCCCTTCGGGCGCGGGCGGCGTTTCCTGGGCAACATGCCAGGATGGGCTAATGCAATTCTTGGGGGATGGACGACAAATGGCATCTGGCGAATCGCCGATGGACGCCCACTGGCTTTCGGCGTCGCAGATGGAAATCCGCTACCCACCTACGGCGGCCAGCGGCCGAACATCGTGGGGACGCCGAGGCGTAATCATGGTTCGGATTGGGTAGACCACTATTTTGCCGATGACACTGTTTTCCAGCGCCCCGATGACTTTACCTTGGGCAACGCTCCGCGAGCCGCTGGGCAGCGTCCGCAGCCCGCACTCGTTCACCACGGATCTATCTCTCGGCAAGCAGTTCTCGATCCGCGAACAGATGAATGTCGAATTTCGTGTTGAAGCTCAGAACGCCTTGAATCACCCTGTGTTTGCTACACCAGATACCGCCGTCGACGATGAAAACTTTGGGCAGATTTTCGGCACAGCCATCGGTCCGCGCGAGGTGCAGTTGGCATTGAAATTTAACTTCTAGATTGAGGATTCAGTCCGGCGCAGCCGCTTTTATCAAGGATTAGGCCCGTCGACCCCCAACCCCGCGCATTCGTACTTCTCATTTTGAGAGCAAGTAGAACCCTCCATAGAATCGGGCTACTCGGAAGGGCTCAGGTCTGAGTAGATATTCAGTTCCCTGGCACCCTTTGCACGTGCTCGGCGAACAAGCGCCAATTCCAACCAAGGCTGGAGAATTCGTTGTGAAAACCTATCTGGTCATCTTTACGGCCGCGACACTGGTCGGCTGCGGCGGATCATCTTCCACTCACATGAACAGCGCGAGCACCGATCCGGGCTTGACCTCAACTTCAACCTCAGGATCGAGTTCCTCATCGGGTTCAAGTTCTACCACATCATCATCTTCAAATTCGGGCGCGACAAATTCGGGTGGAACCAACGTTCCGGCTCAAGCCAAAACCATCGCCAACTTGCAAACCAGCGACGGGTGGACTGGTTACGCGCTCTTACCTCCCGGATATGGGATTTGCGCCTCCTGCGGGCCCGGTGGCCCACAGACCACATGGTTCAGCAGTCAGGGTGTAAGCTCTCCCTCCTTGAGCGGCAAATCCATGAAATTCACAATCGGCGGCAAGACGAAGTACTCCGATGTGCTTTGGAACAACCACCTGATCGGGCAATTCTCTTCTCAGGGAATGCCGGACTTCGACAACAGCATCAACTCCAACTTGCGCAACTTTGTTTACGACGTTTACTTCTTCGGCGACCATCTCGATAAGTCCCAGGCCTTGGAGTTCGACATCAACCAGTTCGTAAACGGCAAGTCCCACATTTGGGGACACGAGTGCCGCATCGCAGGCGGAAATGAATGGGATGTTTGGGACAACCCTGCGCAAACGTGGCGTCCAACCGGCGTGCCGTGCCATCCTTTGAACAATCAGTGGAATCACCTGACGATTCAGGTCCAGCGCACGTCCGACGATAACCTCTTATTCAAATCGATAACGCTGAACGGGAAAACTGCCACCTTGAACCGCTATGACACGCCGACGAAAACTTCGTGGTCTGGCATCACCGTTAACTACCAGCAGGACGGAAACTACAACCAGGACCCGTACTCGATCTGGCTGGACAAGTTTAATTTTCAGTATTGGTGAAGGGGAAGGACGAAAATTCCCAGACGGGAATTGCAATATCTCTTTTATGGCTTGCGCCAAGCATGTATCAAGCTGAGAACTTGCCCCGGATGACTACCGGGGTTTTTGACTTTTTGACATAAAGACACTGCCGCATTCTTGGTAGTTTAGTCGGGCCCGTTTGCGGGGATCGTCGCGCTTATGCGGACGGATCTCGCCTCAATTTTGCGGGGACTGCGGGGTTCCCCCCGAATTTGAAGTGCTCGACGATGCGAGATTCCCGCACGGTCCACTACCGGGGTGTGCAGCTGGCGTTGATGCATGGTTCACGTTCCCGGCTCTCTCCTTCTGGCAGGCCTGAAGCTGTTGCTCTTGTTCAGGAGTTATGACTGCGTCCATTTTTCCTTTCGCCTGCTGCCGGATCTCTTTGATCTTTTCCTTCTGCTGCTTGGGGGTCAGCGACGTGTCCGCGCAAACGGACTCCACCTGCGCGCGCCGGTCACGAGCGATTTGGTCGCGTTGCTGTATCGCATCCTGTGAAATTCCCACCTGCTGCCAGCAGGGTTCCTGACGAACGCGCGTTTGTGGAGCGGGCTGTGCGGGCTTATTGGCGGTTTGCGCAATGCCCGCGACTGGATTGATAGAGAATGCAATTGCTGCGAGAAATAGAAGGAGAGTACGTAACATGACAGAACCTCGAGAGGAGTACTAGACGAGCGGCACGTCTATTCTAAACGCAGTGATGCTGAGTCTGAGATGAAATCGCGTTTGAATTTTACTAAGTACCTGATGTGCTCACGAATACGTTTAGATCGTAAGCTCAACTCTCCAGTTACGGGTGGGCCGGATGATGCGGTCATTAATGTGAAGTATCTAAGGGAACGCGTTCGTGTAGCAGGGTCCAATTGTTGGCTGTGCTGGAGGCATCGGCGGATTCATATTCGGTGCGCGACCAAAGTCAAAAAAGAAGCTGATGTCCGCCTGCGCAGCATCGCGTTTTGTCAGCGGCTGCAACCTAAAACGTTTTTCAATAAAGGTTAGTATCGCAGTGGTATCAATCGGCGTGTGGTCGACGTAGTGAGGCCTAGAAAATGGCGATATGACAAGGTTCGGCAGGCGAAAGCCGGTGTAGGTGAAATCGCAGGCCGGGCCGAGCGTAGAAGCGCAAACATCAGTTGATTCAAGAATTGGAGGTATTCCGTCGGGCGAGACGGTCTGCGCGGGTGGGACGTGATCGTAAAACCCTCCGCCCTCATCGTATGTTAGGAAAAAGACGGAGTCCTTCCAGTTGCTGCTGTCCATCAAAGCCTGAATGATTGTGGCCACATAGGCGGATCCTTTTTGCACATTGTTGCCCGCTCCGGGATGTTCATCTAAGGCATCCCTGGCATTGCGATCGATAAAGGCAACCTGCGGTAGAGTCCCATTCCTTGCATCATCGAAATATTGCGAAACGGGAACGATGTTAGTGTTCAGATATTTGGCGTAAGCGGGAAACGGCCTCAGTGAACTGCCGTTGGGGAAGTCGGGAACATAATTCTTCCAGGTCACACCGGCTTTCTGCAGTTCGTCGAAAATTGTGGGGGCCCGGATTCCCGGCGCCTTGCTGATTACGCCCTGGGATGTCGCCGCCATTGCGTACATGCGATTCACCGGAGTATTCGTCATCACAGGCGAGAACCACCGATCAGAAATCGCAAATTGCGTTGCCATGAAGTAGTAGTACGGAAGGTCGCCATCGTCGTAATAGCCCATCACGCGCTGTCCGTTGATATCAACGCCTGGGGGATTGCTGTTTCGAGCATCATTCCCTGCTGAGATCGCGTAGCCATCCATCAGTGCCGTCGCCGATGTAGGATCCTCGTGGTTTCGCGCGTTGTGACTTTCATTCCAAAACGAACTCAGATCCTCTGTACACATCGAGAGCATGTGAAACGGTGTAAAAGTAGTGGAGTGATCGAAACTCGGAACGGAGGCGCTAGCCGGAGTTTCGTCGACATCCGCTCCCAGACCTTGTGATTGACGGTACTCGTTGAGCTTTCCAAAGTAGTGATCGAAGCTTTGGTTCTCTTGCATCATGTAGATGATGTGATTGACGACACGAATGTCAGCGCCCTGCGGGGGTGGGTCTTTAGGGTTGGTGCTTTTTGATGTGGGTGGAGGGTCTGCGTTACCGCATCCCGCGAGAAAAAGCGCTGAGATCAGCCCAATCGCGCTCAACCATCTCATATGAGCTCCGTTCTTTATGACCGCCTTCCGGTGAGTTACTTCCTGGCGCTTTTCGATGTGAAATGCCGTTTTCTGCTGGAGTCCGCGAAGCAGTAGTGCCCAGCAACAAACGATTGTGAGTAGAGGTTTGCCCGGTAGCTACTGACAAAATTGACAGGGATGCAAGACAGATTCTAAGAGTGCGGAGAGCGCGCCTTGAGCAAAGCCGAAAGCGAGGCAACATATCGGAGATTTCTCAGAAAATACATTCGACTCCTCACCATCTTGCTAACAAGCAGGATGTGCTCCCGTCCAACAACACACGCAGACTGAGACCGGGAACTTTCCTCATGATGTCTGCGTATTCAGATAACGAGTGGCTCGCGCAGGATTTTGCGAGATCGGGACACGACTACTAGATAAGTGGGTCAAGGGAATGCCTCACGCGGTTTGGCGGCCTGGTGAGGCAATCCCTCGCGGCAAACGAATGCGCCGTTTTCGGCCACCCGTGTGCTCGACCCGGAGCATTGTAAGCCCTTCGGACACAAACGCAAGCTCCATCTCAAAGACACACGGCCGCCACTTAAACATCTCCCAGCCTTGGGAGGAGGAGGCCTTTGTGATTCGATATTCAAGTGCAAAGCGCATTTTGCCTACAGTTGCGGCGGCAACAATTCTAGTGATTTCCGCAAACGCATGGGCCGCCGATGCTAAGTCATCTGCGGGCCGGGGCTCCATGGAATTGCAGTCTCCGGTTAGCGTTGCCGGAACTCAATTGCAGAGTGGCAAGTATCGCGTGGAGTGGACCGGTACAGGCGACGAAGTCGAGGTGAAGATTTATAGCGGAAATAAAGCGGTGGTCTCGACACATGCCAGTTTGATGAAGAATGGCACCTGGTACGATCACGTCTCGTACGCTACGGCCGGGGACGGCACGAAGTGGTTGACGCAAATATCGTTCGGCAAACAGAAGTGTTCGCTGCGCTTCGATGACAAGTCCACCGGTTCTGATACGCAACAGGCAGCAAAATAGACCGATATGTCATCCTTCGCCTAAGACGAATTCTCAGGCAGGTGGCGTACTAACTGGCAACATCCAGCCCCGGATGATTATCGGGGCTTTTGATTTTTGGGCTTAAGTTGACTCCATAGGTGATTCGCTTCGTGAAGCAGCCACTTTCTTCAGGATTGCAGGTCTCAAGGCCGGCCATTTAGGGCTGCGTCGCTTCCCAGAAGTCTTTAAAATCAAATTTCGGTTCGGTAAGTTGTTTCTACCTTTACTTTTGAAACACCAGCCGCATGGACTTAAGGTTGTCTTTGTTTTCTAGCAGGCGCAAAAGCCTTGCTTTCTGGAGTGGCTCCGTCATGGTGGCCACCGGTGTGGTTCTGCACTTGCCCATGTTTTGGATGGGTCGCGCCACACACTTCAGGCTCGCGGGCATGCCGATGGATCTGGGCATGTTTGTGGGCATGGCGCTGATCATTGTTGGTGTTGCCATGACCGCTTGTGGGCTGCTACCTTCGCGTCGCCAGCGGCAGGTCGGATATGTTTCCATCGTGCCCCCAGAAGATGTGCCTCTCACAAAAGCGCATTGGATCCAGATTGTCCTGCTCTCCGTCGCGCTCGTAATCGACGTAATGAAGGCCTCAAGTCTTGGATTCGTCGTTCCAGGCATGCGTGTCGAGTATGGCCTTAGCTTCTCTCGAGTTGCAGTGTTGCCCTTTGTAGCGCTGCTCGGCACAACCATGGGTTCTTTCATTTGGGGCGCGCTCGCAGATATTTACGGCCGACGCGCGGCGATCCTGCTGGCTGCGGTTGTATTCATGGGTACTTCGATTTGCGGCGCCATGCCCTCGTTCTTCTGGAACATTGTGATGTGCTTCATCATGGGGTTGGCCGCGGGCGGAATGCTGCCGGTTGCCAACGCGCTCCTCGCCGAAATATTGCCAACTAAGCACCGCGGCTGGTGTCTGGTTTTGCTTGGCGGAATCGGGACAATCGGCGGCTATTTCGCAACCAGTGAGTCTTCCGCGCTGCTGCAACCGTTTTTCGGGTGGCGAATTATGTGGCTGCTGGGATTTCCGACGGGCATCATTCTCGTCCTTCTAAGTCCGTTACTTCCCGAGTCCGCCCGCTTTCTGCTTCAGATGGGGCGCGTGGATGAGGCTGAAAGGATGTTGGCCCGTTACGGTTCTGCAATCGTGACGTCGCCCGGCAACCCGAAGCAGAGACAGGATGCCACAGCCTCGATTACCAGCAACAAGGAATCAAATGAACAACGACGTCCGCGCCCCTTGATCGGATTGGCAGTAGCGCTGACCTTGGCCGCTCTAGCGTGGGGTCTCGTAAATTTTGGTGTGTTGCTGTGGCTGCCGGGCAACTTGATGACAACCGGCCGCAGTGTGGGTCTTGCCAGCTCGATCATTGCGCGTTCTACGCTCATCGCAGTTCCGACGATTCGCTCTTGTGACCTATCTCTATACCGTGTGGAGCACAAAGCGAGTCCTGGTTGCGGCGATTAGCGTCACAACGCTGGGCCTACTTGCGACGTTGCTGGGGAACAGCCGGACGTTCTCGGCGATTTCCAATCCGCTCGTTACGGTTTCTCTCCTAGTCGTCGGCACAAGCGCAGTTATCTCGATTTTGTTGCCCTACACTTCGGAAAGTTTTCCCGTGCGCTTGCGCGGACGCGCGACCGGCTGGGTTGCGGGTTGCAGCAAGATCGGCGGGGTAATAGCGCAATCCTTGGCGCTGGCGGCCCTGGTGCCGGCATTCGCTATGGCCGCCGGGGCCATTGCTGTCCCAACCATAGGCTCGCTGCTGTTGATCGCAATCTTCGGCCACGAAACTCGCGGGCTCGACCTGCGGGAATTAGAAGTATTCCCGCGCACAGATCTTACTCGTGCCGAAGCCGCGTCACAGGATTAGTCGTTCCGTTTAACTCTTTGCGTTCCGCGTGCAGCCAGGAGAAGTGGTTATCCCGTAGCCGCTGGCCCCATGAGGAAGATTGTATTGCCGGATGGATCGAGCAAATCGAATGTACGTGCGCCCCAATCCTCATTTTTCGGCGCTCTCAAAATATCTACTTTGGAAATCCAGTCGCGGTAGTAGCGATCGGCGTCATCGACCTGAATTGCCACGCACGCATTTTTGCCGTGCCCGTCCATGGGACTATCCAGCGTCAACTCAATGGTTCCGAGCGCGATCCCTAACAATCCTGAATGTCCGTCTTCTGACGCTTCCCATGTCACTGTGAAACCTAACCGGTCAACGTAGAACTTCTTGGCAACTGCCAAGTCTTCGGTTGGCAGAATCGGTATGGCTCTTTCCATGGCTCAACCATTGTAGTCTTGGATCGCCAAGGCCGCGCAGGGTCTTGAGTGGTTGTCTGAAAGCGACTCCGGTTCGGATGACAGGGCTGATTTTCCAATTTCTCCTAATGATTGTCATCCCGAACACGTTTGCCAAAGGCGGACGGGAGACCGCTTTGATCCGCGCGATTGTATTTGTTCCACGGCTTATGGTAGAGAGATGGCCATGATTTCATCGAGCAAATGTGCGCGTATCTTATCGGCGGCACTGGCGATCACGTTGTTGGCGGGCGTGAAACTGCAGAGCGCCAGCGCAGAAGATAATGGTCTTGAGCGCGCACCCGTTCTCGGCTGGAGTAGCTGGAGCTTCCTGCGCAAGCTTCCTACGGCCGAGAAAATGAAAGCCCAGGCGCTCGCCTTGCAT